>Ga0163199_1002392_pt1 | contig 11510 bp, 10 predicted proteins | sample PL_2010_150m_FD_113537 | JGI IMG/M metagenome (GOLD analysis project Ga0163199, IMG submission 113537) | Freshwater microbial communities from Powell Lake, British Columbia, Canada to study Microbial Dark Matter (Phase II) - PL_2010_150m | ecosystem: Environmental > Aquatic > Freshwater > Lake ...
AATCAAAAAAGATGTAATGATCGTCGGGGTTTCTAACCGAATTGAGATTTGGGCGCAAGACAAGTGGAATGATTTTTACGCAAACAGCCGCCAGTCTTTTGAAGAGATCGCGGAAAAATTAATGGATGTTTAAAGAAAAGCTGCATATACCGGTAATGTTGCATGAGGTTATAGATTATCTGAAGCTTAAGCCCGGACAATTAATCGTGGACGCAACCCTGGGTACGGGCGGCCACAGCCTGGAGATATTAAAGAGGATCACCCCGGGAGGCAGATTGATCGGCATAGACCGCGATGAAGATTCAATAGAGGTCTGCCGCGGGAGGTTAAGCGATTTTGCCGGAAGAGTCGAACTTGTGCATGCTAATTTTGCGGATCTTGATCAGGTATTGCGGAAGCGAGGCATAGATAAGATCGACGGGATTATTTTTGATTTAGGGATTTCTACCTTTCAGCTTAAAGATGCAGAGAGGGGTTTTAGTTTTCAGGAGGAGGGGCCGTTAGATATGCGGTTGGATAAAGGCAGTTATATATCGGCATATGATTTGGTGAATAACCTCAATGAGAGCGAGATCTCCCATATGCTCTGGAGCTTCGGCCAGGAGCGTTGGCATAACCGTATCGCGCATTTGTTGGTTCAGGAGCGTAAAAACCAGCCTATCTCTACTACCAGTCAATTAGCTGATTTAGTAGTGCGGGCTATCCCGTATAGATACCGCAGAAGCTATTACCGTATACATCCGGCTACGCGCACTTTTCAGGCAGTGCGCATTGCTGTCAACCGGGAGTTGGAGATAATTGAAAGCGCAATTAAGAAAGCCGTTGCAATTTTAGGAAAGCAAGCTAGAATATGTGTTATTTCTTTTCATTCTTTGGAAGATCGCGCAGTCAAACATACATTCCGCAGCCTTAAGGCTGACGGATTAATCAACATTGTTACGCCTAAACCCCTGACTCCTACGGCGGCCGAAGTAGAAACCAATCCTTCCAGCCGCTCAAGCAAATTCAGGGTTGCTGAAAGGATTTAAGACCGCATGAGGATGACCAGGTTTCTCTCCATAACAGTATTCATCACTTCCTTTTGCGTCCTTTATGTCTACCAGCAGAGTGAGATCTTCCGCCTGGCTTATCTGGGGCATAAAAAGCAAACTACTTTTAATGAATTGCTTGATAAGAATACCGCATTGCGATACAATATTAAAAAGAATTCTTCTTTGGTGAGCATCGGCAGCCGTATCAGCGTCACTAATGAATTTCAGATGCCGGATAATCACCGCTTTGTTAAGTTTATTTCTTCCAGGGATGGATTAAAGCTTGCGGATCAGAATCAGGGCAGGACAGGCTTGCTTGCGCGTATTTTCAGCTTGAAGCGTGAAGCCCAGGCAAAGACAATTAACCCCTAATATTTTTTACTCCTGAAAAATAGTGTATATCAGTAACTATCGCCGAAGAAGCGAGGCGGTATTTCTAACCTTCTTCATTTTTCTCCTGCTTTGCGTAGGCCGCCTGCTTTTTATTCAATTCTTCCGTTCAAACTACCTTACCGTTATCGCCAAAAAACAGCATAATCAGCTCGTGGAACTGGAACCCAGGCGCGGCACAATCTATGATTCCAGTCTTAAAGCGCAGGCATTCAATATGTCCATGGATTCCCTCTATGCCGTGCCCAATGACATTAAAAATAAAGAAAATGCCATAAATCAACTGCTGCCTATACTTGGCGTAGAGCGTTCTTACCTGCAGGAGCGGCTCTATCGCAAAAAGGCATTTATTTGGCTGGCGCGTAAATTAACCCCGGAGAAATCCGTTGCAATCAAGAAACTTAATATCAAAGGTTTAGGATTCCTGAAGGAAACCAAGCGTATTTATCCCAATAGCTATCTGGCCAGTCACGTTATCGGGTTCAGCGGCATGGATAATATAGGCCTTGAGGGCGTGGAAAGAGATTATAATAAATACCTGAAAGGCCAGCTTGGATGGGCGATCTTCTTACGCGATGCCCGGCAGAAAAAATTAGACATCTGGGAGAAGATGGTTTTGCCTGTTGACGGCCTAAACGTGGTTTTGAACATCGATGAAGTTATCCAGTATATTGCCGAGAGGGAATTGGATAAGGCCTTTAAGTCTTTCCACGCCAAAGGTGCCAGCATCGTGGTTATGGACCCGCACACAGGAAGGATCCTGGCTTTAGCCAACCGGCCCACTTATGATTTGAATGACCATTCCGAGGTAAGCAGGGATGCTATGCGTAACCGCTCTATCTGCGATTTATTCGAGCCGGGGTCAGTGTTCAAGATTGTTACCGCTTCAGCGGCCCTTGAAGAAAAGAAGGTTACCGAGGAGGATGTATTCTTTTGCGAGAACGGAGCTTATAAAATAGGCGGCCGCATCCTGCATGACCATACCTCACATGGCAATCTTACTTTCAGGCAGGTAATCGAAGAGTCAAGCAATATCGGGACAGTAAAAATAGCCCAACTATTAGGCCCGGATACGCTCTACCGGTATCTCAGGGCTTTTGGTTTTGGTTCAAAATTAGGGGTGGATCTTGCCGGCGAAATCTCCGGGATGATCAGCCCCGTGCGGGCCTGGTCAAAGACCTCCATGACAGCCATACCCATCGGCCAGGAGGTGGGGGTTACCACCCTGCAGTTAGCCAGCGCAATTTCGGTAATCGCCAACGGCGGGCAATTGATGAAGCCGTATATCATTGATTCGGTGCGCGATAATCAAGGCCAAATTATAAAACAGAACAAGCCGGTATTAATCCGCAAAGTGATCTCCGTAGATACAGCCATGCGTATCAAAAAGATCCTGACCGGAGTGGTGGAAGAAGGCACCGGTAGATTAGCCAAGGTTTCCGGTTTTAGCGCCGCGGGTAAAACTGGCACCGCGCAGAAACTTGAGGCCAACGGAACTTATTCACACAGCAAATTTGTCGCTTCTTTTATCGGTTTTGTTCCTGCGGAGGACCCTTTGTTAACTATTGTTGTGACAATTGATGAACCGCATCCGGTTTATTTCGGCGGGGTAGTGGCCGCTCCGGTATTTCAAAAAGTAGCAGGTGATGCCATCCGCTATATAAAAGGTAATGAAGTGCCGCTTGAGGCTATGGCGCAATGAAGATCGCAAATTTAGAAGTAAAGGGCATAACCTGTAATTCTAAGGAGGTCAAGAAAGATTTTGTCTTCGTCGCCATAAAAGGCAGCCGCCAGGATGGAGGTTGTTTTATAGGTGAGGCAATTGCCAGGGGCGCCGGAATTGTGGTTGTCCAGGGGAGGTTGCCGAAAAATAAGCTTTGGCCAAAAGTAAACTTAATATCGGTTAAGGATAGCCGCAAGTTTTTCGCCCAGGCCTGCGCTGAATTTTATCGTCATCCTTCGCGAAATTTAAAGGTTATCGGTATTACCGGCACTAACGGCAAGACAACGGTTTCGTATTTAATTGAAGCCATCGCCAAAAAGGCAAAATACGGCTGCGGGGTTATCGGAACAATAAGCCACCGTTTTAAGAATAAGGTTATTAAAGCCAGGAATACTACCCCCGGGGCCGGGGAGTTGCAAGGGTACTTGAGTAAAATGCACGGCCAACGCGTTAAATATTGCGCTATGGAGGTTTCATCCCACGCCCTGGACCAAGAGCGTGTGGCGGGGATAAATTTTTCTCACGCGATTTTTACCAATCTTACCCACGATCATCTGGATTACCATAAAAATTTAGAGGATTATTTTCAGGCAAAAGCTAAACTTTTCCGTTTCCTTTCAGATGACAGTATCGCTATAATCAATAACGATGATAAATACAGCCGTCGGCTTAAACAGTTGACATCCGCCAAGGTTATAACCTATGGCATCAAAAATAAATCTATTGTCATGGCCAGGGATATTAAATTCAGTATTACGGGCAGCCGGTTTACGCTGGCAGCGCCGAAAATCAAGGCAAAGATTAAGACCGGCCTGGTAGGCATGCACAATATTTATAATATTCTGGCAGGGATTGCCTGGGGATTAAGCGAAAATCTGGGGTTTAAGGATATTAAATCCGCCGTTGAAAAATTTAAAACTGTTCCGGGCAGGCTGGAGAAAGCCGGCTGCAAAAAAGGATACCATGTTTTTGTGGATTACGCGCACACCCCGGACGCTTTATTCAATGTGATCACCGCCTTAAGACCGCTGGTCAGCGGGAAGATCATTGTGATCTTTGGCTGCGGAGGCGAGCGTGATAAGCTTAAGCGGCCGAAGATGGGCAAGATAGTCACGCAGCTGGCTGACTACGCGATTATTACCAGCGATAATCCGCGCTCTGAAGACCCTTTGCGGATAATCGGGGATATCCGCAAAGGAATAAGCAAAAATAATTTTCGCGTGATACCCGACAGGCTTAAAGCCATAAAAGAAGGTTTATTGTTGGCCAAGAAGGATGATTGCTTAATTATTGCCGGCAAGGGGCATGAGAATTACCAAATATTAAGAAATGAAGTTTTGTATTTTAATGACCGAAAGGCAGTGCAAAAGTGTTTAGGGTCAATGAAATAATTAAAGCCGTCGACGGCTTGCTTATCCAGGGTAATTTACAGGATACGCTGACAGGTATCTCCACCGATTCAAGGGGATTAAATCCCGGGGAGGGGTTCCTGGCGCTAAGGGGTAGGAATTTTGACGGCCACAATTTCATTTCCGCGGCCTTAAGATCAAAAGCATCCTGCGTTATCGCGGAAAAAACAATTGGTCTGGTAATCCCCAAAGGCAGGGCGCTTATTCAGGTAAAGAATACAACCCTGGCTTTAGGGGATATCGCCCGTTTCCAAAGACAAAAATTCAATCTTCCGGTTATTGCTGTTACCGGCTCAAGCGGTAAAACTACGACTAAGGAGATGATTGCCCGGGTTTTGTCGGCGGACGGCCGGGTATTGAAAAATGAGGGCACAAAGAATAACCAGATCGGCCTGCCGCAGACATTAATTAAGCTTGGGAAAAAAGATGATTTCGCGGTAGTTGAAATCGGCACAAATCATTTCGGGGAAGTGGATTATTTATCCGGAATTGCCCGGCCTAATATCGGGGTGATTACCAATATCGGGCCGTCACACCTGGAGTTTTTAAAGAATGCAAAAGGAGTTTTCAGGGAAAAGTCCGGCCTGTTGAATAATCTGGCAGTTCCGGCAATAGCCTTGCTTAATGCCGACGATGGATACCTGCGGCCCTTAGTAAAACAAAAGCGCAAAGGCCTGCATATTTTCAGTTACGGTATTGATGAAAAAAGCGATTTTTCCGCTTCCTTAATCAGGTTAGAGGCTGGCAAGGCCAGGTTCAAGGTTAACGGAAAGTTTGATTTTGCATTATCCACCCCTGGCCGTTATAATATCTACAATGCCCTGCCTGCTATTGCTGTTGGCCGGATATTAGGCCTGGATTACCGTAAGATTGCCTCCAGATTAGCGGGTTTTAAGTTCCCCAAAGGCAGGCTTAACCTCGTTATATTCAAAGGTGTCAGGTTTATTGATGATACTTATAACTCCAATCCTCTTTCTTTAAGGCGCAGCCTTGAGGCATTAAAAGCCATGAAGTGTAAAGGGAGGAAGATCTTGATTATGGGGGATATGCTGGAGTTAGGCAGCCAAAAAGAATCATTGCACAGGCAAATCGCCGGTAGTATAACTAATAGTTGTGACCTGCTGGTTACCTCGGGTAATCTTGCCAGGCTTACCGGTATCGAAGCCGCTAGGCGCGGTTTGCAAAGCAAGAATATATTCTGCTGCGCCACCGCTATAGAAGCCAGGGATTTACTGTTTAAGAAAATATCTCCGGGGCCCGATGATCTGGTGCTGGTGAAAGGCTCGCGGGGGATGAAAATGGAAGAGGTTTTTAAGATCTAATGCTTTATCATCTGCTTTATCCGCTAAGGGATTTTATTTTTGCTTTTAATGTTTTCCGTTACATTTCCTTCCGCGCGGCTATGGCCTGCCTTACCGCATTCCTACTCAGCTTGATCTTCGGGGGGCCGTTAATCAAAAAACTAAAAGAACTTAAAATCGGGGAAAAAATAAATAAGGCTGACAGCTTAAAGCTTGATGACCTGCACCGCCATAAACAGAGCACCCCGACTATGGGAGGCATTCTTATACTTGGCGCGGTTATAGTTTCAACCCTGCTTTGGGCGGATATTACCAACCGTTGCGTCTGGATCGTTTTGTTTTCCACCCTCTGGTTAGGCTTAACCGGATTTGCGGATGATTACTTAAAACAAGTAAAGAAAAAGGCAAAGGGTCTGCCACCCGGTTTAAAATTAGCCAGCCAGGTTATCCTCGGCCTTATTTTAGGAATAATCCTGATCATCAGCCAGCATAACGTTAAGCTGGATATCCCTTTCTTAAAAGGGGCTAGCCTGGATTTAGACGGCCTGTATATTTTATTCGTGATACTGGTAATTGCCGGCTCATCCAATGCCGTAAACCTTACCGATGGACTGGATGGCCTGGCTATCGGTATCGTGGTAATGGTGGGCATTGCCTTTAGCGTGCTAAGCTACGTCTCCGGGAATATCAACTTAAGTAATTACCTGTTGATACCTTATATTAAGGGCGCCGGGGAGTTGACTATTTTCTGCGCCGCTATTATCGGCGCCGGCCTGGGTTTTCTGTGGTTTAACTGTTATCCGGCATCTGTATTTATGGGGGATGTCGGCTCCCTGGCTTTAGGCGGGGCTATCGGGACAGTGGCATTATTGATCAAGAAAGAGATGCTGCTTATAATTGTGGGAGGTATATTTGTCCTGGAGGCGCTTTCAGTAATACTGCAGGTAGGTTATTTTAAGCTGACTAAGAAACGCATCTTCAGGATCGCGCCTCTGCATCATCATTTCCAGTTTCTTAACTGGCCGGAGAATAAGGTAATTGTCAGGTTCTGGATTATCGCCGGGCTGCTTGCCTTGTTTACCCTGGTTACCTTAAAGATCAGGTAAACCCTATGCGCAATATAGAGTATTTCAAAAATAAGAAGGTTACTGTCGTGGGATTGGCGCGTTCAGGGCTTGCCTGTGCTAATCTTTTGCATAGCCTGGGGGCGAGGGTTTGCGTTACGGATATTAAGGATAACAGCCAAACCAGATCATACGCGGCCTTGCTGTCATCCAGGGATATCCTGGTAGAGCTTGGCTCACACAGCGAGGATTTTATCAGGCAGGCTGACCTGGTGGTTATTTCACCCGGGGTCCCGGGTAATTCCCAGCCGCTTGCCTGGGCCAGGGAATTTGCTAAACCGGTGATAAGCGAAATTGAGGTAGCAGGCATGATTTGCCCGGCGCAGATCATTGCTGTAACCGGCGCGAACGGAAAGACCACGGTTACTACTTTGATCGGCATGATCCTGAAAGCATGCGGTAAAAATGTTTTTGTGTGCGGTAATATCGGTAACCCTTTTAGCGCTGAAGTAGGTAAGATGCGGGAAGGGGACTTTGCGGCTGTGGAGGTAAGCTCATTTCAGCTTGAGAGGATCAGGGATTTTAAGCCGAAGATCGCTTTAATCATCAATCTTACCCCCAACCACCTTGACCGCTATAATAATATGCAGGAGTATCTGGCTGCCAAGAAACGGATTTTTATGAACCAGGATAAGAATGATTTTTTGATTTTAAACGCGCTTGACCCGCTGCTTTCAGGCCTGGCGCCGGAAGCAGCCTCAAAAGTAATTTTCTTTGCCAGAGAAGAAGGTTTTAATCCCAACCAATGCGCGGTGCTTAAGGCCGGTGAGATCCTGGGACTTGACAGGCCAAAGATGCTTGATGTTTTCAGTAAGTTTAAAGGCCTGGAGCATCGCATGGAGGAGGTGGCTCAGATTAATAAGGTAAGATTTATCAATGATTCTAAAGCTACCACCGCGGATTCCGCGATCTGGGCAATAAACAGTATTTCATCTCCGGTAATCCTTATCGCCGGAGGCAGGCATAAAGGTATTGATTACCGGGTGATCATTGAAGCAGCCAGGAATAAGGTTAAGCAGGCAGTTTTGTTCGGAGAGGCTAAAGACCGGATTGCCGCTTGCCTGGACGGGGAATTTCCGGTGGAGAAGGCCGTCAGTTTAGAGGAGGCGGTAAATAAAGCTTATGCCTTAGCCAAGCCCGGATACAGCGTATTATTTTCTCCCATGTGCTCAAGCTTTGATATGTTCACGGATTATGAAGAACGGGGCAGGGTTTTTAAGAAAATTGTGCTGGATCTAGCCGGAAGGAATAACCCGCATGGTTAGGAAGACGCGCATTAATCTGTTTACTATATCGGTTATGCTTATTTGCATCGGCATAGTGATGATCTATAGTTCTTCAAGCATTTATGCCTGGGAAAGATACCAGGACAGTTTTTATTTTCTAAAAAGGCATTTATCTTTTTTAACGGCCGGATTATTGTTAACTTTTCTGGCCATGCTTATTGATTATCGTTTATTCAGGAAATATGCCCGGATGCTGCTTTGGATCTCTTTTTTTTTATTGATCCTTGTGCTCATCCCCGGCCTGGGCAGAGAGGTTTCCGGAGCCAGGCGCTGGTTCAGGTTTAAATTTATCAGTTTTCAGCCCGCGGAGCTTGCTAACCTGGCGCTTATCATCTATATAGCTGATTTTATCAGCCGTAAGCAGGATAAAATTAAATCTTTGCTTGAGGGGTTTATCCCGCCGGTATGCGTGTTGGGGGGGATCTGCATGCTTATTCTTTTACAGCCGGATTTGGGCACGGTGATTACCTTGGGCGCTGTGGTGCTGATCATGCTTTTTGTTGCCGGGGTAAGCGGCAGGTATATTTTAACCTTAATACTTTGCAGTTTGCCCGCGGTTTATCTCCTGGTTTTTAGCGTGCCTTACCGCAGGGCGCGTATCCTGGCGTTTTTAAACCCGTGGCTTGACCCTAAAGGCATAGGTTTTCAGATTATCCAGTCGCAGATCGCTATAGGCTCCGGCGGATTATTCGGGGTTGGCCTCGGCCATTCCAGGCAGAAGCTGTTTTATCTGCCTGCGGCGCACACGGATTTTATCTTTTCCATTATCGGCGAAGAGCTGGGTTTGCTGGGCACGCTGGGAGTAGTTGCGTTGTTTATGATTTTTATCCGGGAGGGGCTTAAAATCATCAAGAATGCCCAGGACAAATTCGGGTATTTTCTTGCCCTGGGTTTAGTGCTGATGATTTCTCTTAAGGCGATTATAAATATCGGAGTATCCTGCGGTGTATTTCCTACCAAGGGCCTGCCTCTGCCGTTTATCAGTTACGGAGGATCTTCTTTGATATTCGATATGGTTAGTTTAGGCATACTGATCAATATCGCCCGTACCGGGGAGTATCCTTAAGATGCGCGTTTTACTTGCCGGCGGATCCAGCGGCGGGCATATTTTCCCCGCGTTGGCCTTAATGAATTCCTTGAAAATAAATGGCGCGATTGTGCTTTTGGTTTTGCCGCAAAAGAGCAAGGATAGCAAGATTTTATCTGATTGCGGGGATGTTGAGTATATACATTCAACTCCCTTTAGTTTTAATTTAAGCGCCAGGAATATATATGGCGCTTATTCTTTTTTGAGGGGTGCCTGGGAAAGCCTGCGCATCATCATAAAATTCAGGCCGGATGTGGTTGTCGGCTTTGGAAGCCTGCATACAGTAGCTTTATTATTTTGGGCCTGGTTCTTCAGGATAAAAACTATGGTGCATGAGCAGAATGTCCTCCCCGGGAGGGCTAACCGCCTATTGGCTAAATTTGTGGACAGGCTGGCAGTGTCTTTTGCCCAGACAAAAAACTATTTGCATATGCCTGAGGCGAAGATCGTGCTTACCGGTAACCCCCTGCGTAAGGAGTTGATCAGGCTTTCAAGAAAAGAGGCGCTGGATTTCTTTAAATTTGAAGAAGGGAAATTCAATATTCTAATCGCCGGCGGCAGCCAGGGGTCGCATAAGATCAATATGGTTTCTTCCGCGGCGATAGCTTGCTTAGGCCGGAAACAAGATTTGCAGGTAATCCATATTTCCGGGGTTGGGGATCTTGCGGGGCTAGAAGAAATTTACGCTGCGGGAGGCATAACCCATAAACTCTTTGATTTCGTTTATGCTATGCAATATGCTTATAGCTTAGCGGACCTGGTAATCTGCCGGGCAGGCGCAACGACGATCGCGGAATTGCAAAAGTTTAGCCTGCCGGCGTTATTGGTTCCATATCCTTTTGCTTACGGCCATCAGTTGGATAATGCGCGCGTGCTGGAGGATATCGGGGCGGCTCGAGTTATTCTTGACGCGGAGCTGACCGCGGAAAAATTAAAAGATAAGCTGCAGGAACTTTTATCTAATCCCGGGGAATTAACCTCAATGCGCAGGGCTTACGAAAAGGTCCAGGTACCGGATGCAGCAAAGATGCTTGCCCAGGAGGTATTGAACTTAAACTGAAAATGCTCAGATTGAGATTATTTTTTCTGTTTCTTTTTATGCCGCTTTTCCTCTTTGCGCAAGACCAGCAGTGGCGTATACTTAAAAGCACGCATTTTCTGGTTTATTACAATGCGGCCCCGGAGGATATACTTGACCGGTTGACGCAGAGGGCTGAGGAGTATTATAATGAAATTACTAATGATCTTGGGTTTAACCGGCTTAACTTTTGGACCTGGGATGACCGCGCAAAGATTTATCTTTTTGATACTCAGGAAGAATATATGAGGGCAACAGGCACCCCGGATTGGTCAGCAGGCCAGGCAATGGCCAGCAGCAAGGTTATCCGGACTTTTATTACTGCCCCGGATTTTCTGGATAATATCCTTCCGCATGAAATGGGGCATATTATTTTCAGGGAGATGGTGGGTTTTAATAATCCGGCTGTTCCGCTGTGGCTTGAGGAAGGGGTAGCAACCTACCAGGAAAAACAAAGAGCCACCGGCATAAAAAAATATTTAGCCGGCCAGATACAAAAGGGCTGTTTCATGGGCTTAGGTAGCCTGGAGAGTTTCAACCTGATCAATTCTAAAGATAAGGAAAAGGTGGAATTGTTTTACCTGGAGTCATACAGCTTGCTTGATTATCTGATCAGTGAATTCGGTAAGGATAAATTCGTGCTTTTCTGCCAGAACCTGCGGGACTATAAGGATTTAACCAGGGCGCTTGCGCTTGCCTATTCTTTTGGAGGCCTGGAAGATTTTGAAAGCTCCTGGAAGGCGCGTATTTTACAATGAAGAAATATTATCATTTTATAGGCATAGGCGGGATCGGGATGAGCGGGATCGCCTGCCTGTTGCTTAAGAGGGGTTTTAAGGTCAGCGGCTCGGATTTAAAGGCAAACCGGGTAACGGGTGAGCTTTCCAGATTAGGCGCTAAGATATTTATCGGCCATGATGCCAGGAATATAGACGGGCAGGAGGCAGTGGTCTATTCTTCGGCGATAAGAGAGGATAACCCGGAGATGCGCAGGGCTAGGATTTTAGGCATACCCTTGATTAAAAGGGCAGAAGCCTTGGCGGATTTAATGCAGCAGAAGACCACGGTAACGGTGGCAGGC
>Ga0163199_1002393_pt1 | contig 11506 bp, 9 predicted proteins | sample PL_2010_150m_FD_113537 | JGI IMG/M metagenome (GOLD analysis project Ga0163199, IMG submission 113537) | Freshwater microbial communities from Powell Lake, British Columbia, Canada to study Microbial Dark Matter (Phase II) - PL_2010_150m | ecosystem: Environmental > Aquatic > Freshwater > Lake ...
AACTCAGCGCAGGAGGCACCCATACCTGTGGTCTGACAACCGACGACCGCCTGGCCTGCTGGGGCAATGACCAGGCCGGTCAGGCCAGCCCTCCCACGGATCGCTTCCAGCAGGTCAGCGCGGGCCGCGACCACACCTGTGCTATTCAGGTTCCCACGACTGGCGCGGCTGCCATCTTCCTTGACTCCGCCACCATATTCGCGCTGGCCGCCGGCAACTCCCCTGTCACGGTCTTCGGCCAGAGCGGTCAGGAACAACTCATCATCCAGCCTGGCGCCACGGCCATCGCTGCCGATCAACACATCGGGCGCATCGACCTGGCGGGCGTCCCTGGCGATTACCTCTACCAACAGACCGGCAATCTCCTAGCGATCTTCAAGGGGGGTACCCTGATCATCCGGGCACCGATCCAAGGCGACGCCGATGGAACGGTGATCGGATTCAGCACCGGCAAGGCCTCGGCCCGCCTGACCGGGCTTACCATGACCCTCGGCGGGGCCACCCTTCCGACCACTGCCCCGGGATCCCTTACCCCCAGCCTCTCCCTGAGCGCCACCAGTATCCCCCAGGGCACCGCTCAGGTCTTTCTCGATCCCAACAGCCGCTTCAATTCGGTGGCGGGCAACGGCCCCACCTACCTCTATGGTGGACTTGGCCAAGAAACCATCGGCATCCCCCTGGGAAGCCATGACCTCATCGCGGACCAAAACATCGAACGCATTGACCTGGAGGGCCTGCCCAGCGACTACCGCTATCAGCAGACCGGCAATGTCCTTGGCGTCTATCGGGATGGTCTGCTGGTCATAACGGTGCCGGTGCAAGGCGACGCCGATGGGACTGTAATCGGATTCAGCACCGGCACGGCGTCCGCTAAACTGACGGGCACCACCATGACCCTTGGGGGAGCGCCAATCCCCACCGATGCACCGGGCATCGTCAACCCGACGCTGTCCCTGTAGTCCGGGTGGGTAAACGACCCGTTATCAAAATGCGCCGTCATTCCGGCAGCAATTGCCATGGTCACCAAGGCGTTTTTCTATTAAGGTGGACAATCCCAGAAAGTTGATCGGGGATGCGGTGAATTTGGCGGACATCGCCCAGAGAAATGGCCTGTTGGCCCTAGAGGGGCAACCGATCGGCAATGCCTTCATGAAAAAGGGTATCGACCCCACCATCCAGTGTCACGAGGTCGGTCAACGCATGTTCAAGGGGGTGGCAGACATAGCCCCGCCATGGGTATGATCGGCACCCTGGTGGGCCTGGCACAGATGCTGGCCACCTATCTGCCAACCAGCAAACGCCCCAGCAGTAGCGATTAAGCGAGGACCCCCCTGTGGCGGATGAATGCCCCAAGTGCCCGGTGTGTCTCCCGAGTTATCTCGCCACCTTCGCCGACATGATGTCGCTGTTGTTGTGCTTTTTCGTCTTGCTCCTGTCGATGGCACAGACCGATGTGGTGCGCTTCAAGCATATGGCTGATTCCATGAAGGATGCCTTTGGGGTGCAGCGGGAGATTCCAGCGACTGAAATCGTCATGGGTGTGAGCGTTATCAAGCAGGAATTCAGTCCATCCATGGCCCCGCCCAGTCCCGTCAACGATCTGCGCCAGGAGACCCAAGATGAGACGCGCGAGAATCTCAAGGTCCAGGAGGCCCAGACGCAGCAACTACGGGAGGAGATTGAGCAGGAGGCCGATAAGCTGCGTAAGATGCTAAAGAATGAAATCACCAAAGGAGTGCTGGAGGTCGAGACCGCGTTTCCGCGCATTATTGTGCGCATCAGCGAGAAGGGGTCGTTCCCCTCGGGCAGCGATCAGTTTGATCGTGGATTTAAGGATGTAATGGCGAAAATTAGCGACCAGCTTGCCGCGCTTCCGGGGCAGGTCATAGTAGCCGGTCATACGGACGACATCCCCATCGCCACCAATCGGTTTCGCTCCAACTGGGAGTTGTCCGCTTCCCGTGCGGTCACTGTGGCCCATGCCTTGCTTGATAACCTAGCGCTGGATCCGCGGCGGCTCGTGGTCGAAGGCCATGCTGATTCCAAGCCATTGGTGCCGAACGACTCCCCCGAGCACCGGGCCAGAAACCGCCGGGTAGAGATCATCCTGATGCGCGGCCCGGAGGCGCTTCCGTCCAAACCCTAGGTCCCGCCACCCGTTGGGGCGGCTGCAACGGCAGGAGCTAAATAGAGATCATGAGCCACAACGACGAGCGGCGTCGGTTCTTCCGCATTGAGGATTCCGTGCGCCTGAACATCAGGGCAGTGCCCAGTGAAGAGCTGGCCCACTATGTCGAGAACCTGGAACATCGGGTGGTCGATAGCTTCACCTTGATGGCTACCTTGGAGGCCCTAAGCCAGCAGGTAGCCGCCAGCCTGCGTCGCATCGAGGCCAAGACGCCGGATGTTGCCGACTATCTCAAAACCCTTGACAAGAAATTGGACCTGATCGCCCAGGCATTCCTCGCCGAGGGGGTGGATCTGGTAAACCAGCCCGCCCGGGCGGCGAATCTGAGCGCCAGTGGGATGTCGGTGCACAGTCACGACCTCTTCGAGTCCGGCCAGGCCTTAGAGATCAAGATGCTGCTACTGCCCTCCTATACCGGCATTGTCACCTATGGAACCGTGATGGAATGCATCCGGCCGGACGGCATCGAGGCTGATCCCGCCTATCCCTACCAACTGAGAATTGATTTCTCCTTCATGCGCGACGAGGACCGTGATGCCCTGATTCGCCATGTATTACTCAAGCAGGCGGAAGGATTGCGCCGCAGGCACGAGCAGCATGGGCACGATGACACCGCCAGCGATGACTGAAGATGGACAGCGAATTACCTTACGTGCATGTGCGGTATGTCCTTGAAATCACCGCGGCTATGCCCATCTCATGCGCATCCGATGTTGCGAGGTAACGGCCCATGCCCATTTACGAATATCGTTGCGATGCCTGCAACCACGCATTAGAAGTCATACAGAAGATGAGTGACCCGCCGTTGCTAGAGTGCCCAGAGTGCGGTAAGGCCACGCTTCAGAAACAGATTTCCGCCTCCGGTTTCCGCCTCAAGGGCGGCGGGTGGTATGAAACCGATTTCAAGGGAGGGAAGAAAAAGAACATTCATGGTGAGCGCGGCGAAACCGCGAAGAAAGCGCCAGATGGCGCCAGTGTCAGCGTCGGCGCTAGCGCTAGCGCTGCAGCATCTCCCAAGGGAAAAGGCGAGGGCGCCAGCGCTGCGGCGTCTCCCAAGGTTAAAGGCGAGGGCGCGGGTTCAAGCGGCAACATGGCCAAGTAGGGAGTGTTCGGGAACACGTATGTCAGACGCCGGATGCGGCGTATCGCCCTTCCCATCCGTGGGAATCGACGGCCAATGCGCGGCCTCACCCCACCTTACACCGCCTGATAGGGCACATAGCGCGGCCAGTACATACGCGCCCGGATATACGCAATGAGATCATCCGGACGGGGGATTCCGGCACTGCCCTCATGGAAGGCCACCTCGCATACCGCCGCGGCGACTTCGGTGGAGATGTCGCGGATCCGCTTCAGATCCGGGTAGAGTTGGCCCACTGCCAGCATTTCCTCGGTCACCTCACCGGCCAGGGCACGGGCTGCGGCGTAGAACATGCGATTACTGACTCGGCGCGCCTGGCAGGTGACCGCTCCCAGGCCCACGCCGGGAAAAATATACATGTTGTTGCACTGCGCCGGCACGAACACCCGCCCACCCTGGGTCACCGGTGGGAACGGACTGCCGCTGGCAAAGATTGCGGCCCCATCGGTCCATGCGTAGGCCTGCTCGGCGGTGCATTCCGCCTTGGAGGTGGGGTTTGACAGGGCAAATAGGATGGGTCGAGGGGTATGGCGGTGTAGGGCCCGGATCGCCGCCTCAGTGAAGGTGCCCGCATGGCCGGTGGCCCCAATCAAGACCCCGGGTCGTACCGTCTCGATCACCGACAGCAGATCGGGCAGTGGTGGGTCGGGGCGGGCGAAGTCACGTTTGTGAGGGGCCAAGCGGTCCAACCGATCCCGGGTCACCAGGCCCTGGGTATCGATCATCCAGATGTGCCTGCGGGCCTGCTCCAGGTCGAGCCCCCCTTCCTCCATCAATGCGGTGACGATCTGATCGGCGATGCCCCGGGCGGCGGAACCCGCCCCCAGGATCACTACCCGCTGCTCCACCAGTGGCTTGCCGGTGATGCGTAGCGCACTCAGCAGGCCCGCCAAGGCGACGGCTCCGGTGCCCTGGATGTCGTCGTTGAAGGACAGCACCCGGTCGCGGTAGCGGGCGAGCAGGGGGAAGGCGTGGTTGTGGGAGAAGTCCTCGAACTGGATCAGGGCCTTGGGCCAGCGTTGGTGTACTGCCGTAACAAAGGCCTCCACCACCTCGTCGAAGGCGGCGCCCTGGAGGCGGTGCATACGCTCCCCCAGGTACAGCACGTCCTCGCGCAGGGCGACATTATCCGTGCCCACGTCCAGCAGTACCGGCAAAGTCTTGCGGGGGTCGATGCCCGCCGCAGCCACGTACAGGGACAGCTTGCCGATGGGGATGCCCATGCCGTTGGCGCCCAGATCCCCAAGGCCGAGGATGCGGCTGCCATCGGTGACCACCAGGATGTCGATCTCGTCCTGATCCCAGTTGCGCACCATGTCCGGGAAGCTGGACACGCTAGATGCGCTGAAATACATGCCCCGGGTGCGCCGATAGATGTGGCCAAATTGTTGGCAGGCCTGGCCCACCACCGGGGTGTAGATGATCGGCGTGAGTTCCCGGATGTGCTCCAGCAGCACCCGGTAATAGAGGGTCTCGTTGCGGTCATGCAACCCCTCCAGATAGACATAGCGATCCAGGTCGGCGGTCTTGCGCCGATAGTTTTCCATTACCCGTTGCACCTGGTCGTCGATGCTCACGACCTCGGGGGGCACCAGTCCACGGATGCCCAAGGTATCCCGTTCACTATCCGGGAACCCACTGCCCTTGTTGAGCAGCGGATCGCGCAATAGGTCGCGCCCACGCTTGGCGACCGGCAACAGTGGGTCGTCGTGGAGGTCAATGGGGTCGTGGTGCAGGAGGTCATTCATGGACGATGTCCCCTATTTTAGAGATTGAGCCATACCGACAAGTCCGCCTCGGTGCGAAAGTCAAACAGGGCCTCGCTGAGCGCCTCTAGCCGCTCCAGAGGAAGTCCTCGAATCGCGGCCTCATGGCGTGGCGATAGGGGGTCCAAACGGCGGCGGAGCTGGCGTAGGATAACGGCGATCTCTCCATCGGCCTTGCCTTCTGTCCTGCCTTCGGTTCGTACTGCATCCAGATCTTGATAACCGCGCCGCTGCAAGAGATTACGAAAGGCGGTTTCGTGGGCCGCCTCACGGTCATAGAGGGCCTCGACGGGGACGGGATTTTTTAAAACACCCGGTGCCCGCAGCTGCTCACCCGGTAGGACGACCCGACGGTTGGTCTTCGGTTCGTAGACCTCGACCCGCCGTGGCCCAACCAAGCGCACCACCCAGACAAAACGGGTGCCGGCGCTGAGCAATTCCCCAATCTTGGTCTGTAATTCCTTTTCGTCCTGGCCTACGTCCGCATACTCGACCGCCAGGAGCGGGGCCCCTGACACCCAGCCCGGCGCGTCTGGGACGTTACCCACGGCGATATCCGGCGCCCGGAGGGTTTGCGGCCCCGCGGTATATCCGGCATCGACCCCCGCAGATTCCGCCTCCGGGTCCGTCTCTAGGGCGACACCGCCGGAGAGATTGGCCTTGGCATGGCGGCCGCCCGCCGGCATGCATTCGATAGGATGGCCGTTCGACAGCTCATAGGGATCACCGGGTCTCAATTGCTCGGCGAAGAAGGGGCCGTTCGTTTGACGGATGGGATTTTCAATCATGGACGTGCTCCAATGAGGTTAGAAGGGCCATTGAACAACAGAGCAACGGGTCAAGCAAGGCGGGTACCCCTATCAAGTGTGTTTCGCCTGTAGAATCGTCCTGCTCATCCGCCTATTCCGAAGTTACGATTGCACAAAATGGATATCGAACAGGCCCGAACTTTTCTCGCCATTTCAGCCCATGGCAGTTTTCTTGAGGCTGCCAACCGCCTTCACGTGACCCAATCGACGGTCAGCGCACGCATTCAGAATCTGGAGGCCGATCTGGGCGTGCGCCTGTTCGTGCGCAATCGCGCCGGGGCCAGCCTGACGTCGGCTGGGCGTCGTTTTCATCGGCATGCCAAGTCGTTGGTGCTGACCATAGAACAGGCCCGACACGATGTCGGCCTGCCGAGCCGCTTCCGCGCCAGCATCCGCATGGGCGGACGCATCGCCCTTTGGGAGGGTTTTCTGCCACGCTGGGTCGGTTGGATGCGGCGGGTCGCTCCGGACGTTTCAGTGCAAAGTGAGATCGGTTTCGAAGAGGACCTGATGCGGCGCCTGATCGAGGGCACCCTGGACATCGGCGTCATGTACACGCCCAGCCATGCCCCCGGTCTGATCGTAGAGCACCTGTTCGAGGAAACCCTGGTTCTGATCAGCTCGAAGCGTGAAACCCAGTGGCCCGGCGAAGACTACATCTACGTCGATTGGGGACCGGGGTTTTACGCTAGGCACCAGGAGAGCTATCCGGACCTGGAAAGACCGCCCCAGGTGGTCAACATCGGCTGGCTCGGAGTGCAGCTGATCTTGGCCAATGGTGGATCCTGCTTCCTGCCGATACGCATGGCTCAACCCCTGATCGACGCCGGTCGCGTCTTCAAGGTCGACAAAGGACCGGAGATCGGTCACCCGGCCTACATGGTCTTCCCCCGCGAAGCCGACAGCGATGTGCTGCGCGAGGCCGTGCAAGGTCTGCGTGAGTTGGCGCAAGAGGAACGGTAGCGCGTTGGTGCTGTTTGAGCCTTATGCTCTTCATTCATTGTATGCCCCTAATTGCTCTGTAGCCGTCAGAACTCGCTCCAACTCTGCGAGCACATCAGGTCCCAGTAGACGTTGCGCGGTCTCGAACAATTCGGTTTCCTCGAAGCGGATGTGGGCAGCCAGCAGCTCCGCGAATCGAGATAGGTTTTTCGGGTGGTTCTCCGCGATCAGCGCACGCAGAGCCTGGTGCTCAGAGTCTGTTCTCTGTACCAGGGTGACTTCTCCCGCGGTCCGCAGCGCAGGTAACAGACCTTGCTCTTCACGGCGAAAATGTCCTTCCAGCTCGGTGAAGAAACGCTTTTTGACCTCTTCCCAGGCCACTGCTTGAGTTCGGTCGCTCGCGCTCGCCGCCTTGCGCGCCCTGCGGGCGATGACCAATCCGGCATGATGATCGCTGCTAAGCCCACGCAGCGTCGGGTGTCTTCGCATGATGCTGTACCATGAGTGGTGGAGATTTCTCTGGGGATTTGCCGGGCGGGGTGGCCAAGCGCTCCAACCCGATATCGAGACGCGCCGCATCCAGTAGATCCCGGAGGGCACCCGCACGTTCACACCGCAATGCCTCGGCGGCCAACGAACGCATGCGCGCCAAGGTGGTCCCGCGCACGGTCCATTTCACCCGAGGCAAAGCGGCGGGGTTGATGCTGAGGGCGTCGAAGCCCATGCCCAGTAACAGCAACGCCATGGCCGGATCGCTGGCAATCTCACCGCACACCGTGGCCATCTTACCGGCCTGGTGGGTTGCCTCCACTATTTGCTGCAGCGCCCGCAGCAGGGCCGGGTGCATGGGACTCAAGCGAGAGGAATCACAGGGATTGTTGCGGTCCGTGGCCATTAGGTACTGAGTCAGATCGTTGCTCCCGACGGAGAGGAAGTCCGCCTGGCGAGCGAGCTGCTCCGCTTGATAGACGGCGGCGGGCACCTCGATCATGACGCCGACGGGGGGACGCAAGACCGCGAGGCCCTCTTCCGTCAATTGCCGCAGGGCCTGCTCAAGCAGATCCTGCGCCTGCTCCAGCTCATCCAGATCACTGATCATCGGCAGCAGCAAGCGCAAGTTTCCCAAGCCGATATCGGCCTTGAGCGCCGCCCTCAGCTGTGTCAAGAAGATCTCCGGGTGATCCAGCGAGAAACGGATGCCACGCCAGCCCAGGGCCGGGTTGGAATCGTTGGTGGGTAGGTAAGGAATCTTCTTGTCGCCCCCCGCGTCCAGGGTACGCAAAGTCATGGGTAAAGGCGCCACGGCCTCCAGCGCCTCTCGGTATAGCTTCATCTGTTCGAGTTCGCTGGGCAAGCGGTCGTACAGCATGAACGGCACTTCGGACCGAAATAGCCCGATACCAGAGGAACCGGCCACTGCCGTCGACCTCAAGTCGGCGTTCAATCCCGCGTTGATGTAGAGCCTGAACTCGACCCCATCCAGGGTAATGGCATTGAGTGCGCGCACCTGCTCCAGGGCCTCGCTCTGGGCGTGCTGGTTCTCTATCGCGGTTTCGAACCTTTGGCGCATGTCCGCGCTCAGGCGCGCATGCACCTGGCCGGCGGTGCCATCAAGGACCAGCTCCTGGCCATCGAGCTGCGCCAGCGGCAGGTTGCGCACGCCCATCACCGCGGGTATCCCCAAGCTGCGGGCGAGTATGGCGGCATGGGACAGCGACGAACCGTCGCCGGAGACGATACCGACGAGATTTCCGCCCTGGGCCTGGCCGATATCGATGGCGCTCAGGCGTTGTCCCACCAGAATCATCGCCTCTCGCCCCGGCGCCAGTAAAGCGGAATCGCCGAGCAGGCGGGCCATGATACGCGCCCCCAGCGCCCGAATATCCGCCGCACGCTCCTTCAGATAGGGGTCTTCCATCGCATCGAAACGGGTTGCGTAGGTCTCTATCGTCCGGGACATCGCGCTCGGCGCCCAGCTGCCTTGCCGCACCAACGACACCGCGGACTCCGCAAGCTCCGGGCTGTCGAGCATTTGCGCATAGGCGTCGAAAAGGGCTCGATCCGCCGCCGAGAGTCCGCCCTTCAGGTTGGAGGCAAGCGCCACCATATCGGCCCGAACAGATGAAATGGCGGCGTGCAATCGGATCTCTTCGGCCTGTATGTCCTCTACGACACGCTCGGGGATGCCGTCCCTCTCACGCGTGCCGAACACCGCCACGCCATGGCCGATGGCCAGTCCGGGTGCCCCCGTCAGGCCTTCGATCATATGCGGCGAAGAATCCTCTGGGTGGCACACTCGACACCACTCACCGCTGGCCCTGGCGAAGGCAATCGCGCTACCGAGCTGAGCGGCCAGGGTGGTCAGAAACGCCTCGTCGGCGTCGTCGAATCGGCGCGCTTCGCGTTGACGGATCAGCAGCACGCCCTCGACCACGGCCTTGTGGATAATCGGGACGCCAAGGAAACCTTGATAGGGGCTGATGCCTGCTTGCAGCAGGACGTCCTGGTCCAGGCCCTGCGGCACTTGATCCAGATTGACGGGTTGGCGGGTGTCGGCGACCCGGCCAATCAGCCCCTTACCGAAGCCAAACTGTAAATTCCCAATGACCCGTGACGAGAGGCCGTCTGTGGCCGCCACGACATGCCGGCGCTTGGGCGCATCCGTGACATACACCGTGCAGACGTCGGCCCCCATGACCTCCCGGGTATGGCGTACCAGCAGCCGCAAGGCGCTATCCAGGTCAGGCGCCGAATCGACTTCGCGCACGATGCGGGTGAGTGCTGTGAGACGTTGGCGAGATTTGGAGCCGGAACTAGCCATTGCAGATTACCTTCCCTCAGTGTTCGCCCTTAGTGCGCAGAAGCCCGGCCAGCCGATTGCCCTGCTTCTGTGGGCCGCCTCTCAGAAATAGTTTGTGCAAGTAGCGATTCGAGCCTTTCCCGACGCCCCAAGCTTCGCGAAAATGTCGAATCATGTCCCGAACCGTCGCCTGGGTACCGTGTTCCCTATAGTGTGCTCGTAGATAGCGAATCACTTCCCAATGTTCGGTGTCGAGCGCAATGCCTTCCAACACCGCTTGAGCCCTGGCAAATCCCTCCGACCAATCCGCCGGGTTCACCAGATAGCCCTCGCTATCGGTCAGTATCTCGCGATTACCCACCTGCACGACGCGCGTCCCCATACTCGGATAGGCGTTGCTTCCAGCGGGAAACTCGCCTGGCATTCCAGCCGAATCGTTTCCCGACTCGGTAAGGGACCATAGGTCGACCCGGATCTCGCCGTCCAAGCGTCCGTGATAACGCTCGACACCCGATACCAAGATACGTCCAGTACCTCCGGGCAGCTCGAAACGGGCGACCCCGGAGCGATCGGTGAAAACCGGCTCGGTCTCCGAGTCGTCCACGTCCATTCGCAGCACCACCGGCGTACGCTTCAGAGGCTCTTTAGTGATCTTCATGCAAACTTTTACGGAAATCATAGTCCTCACCCTTGTCTGTCTCACTATGCGCCCCGGGACCTCTCTCGTTTCACAGGGGCGCAGCTAGAGCGGGAGTTGGTCGTGCCGATTCTTTGCAGTCTTGAAATTGTCCTACGACTGAGTTTAGCGTTCCATTTGTATAGAAGACAAACGAAATTTATTTGACTTATATATCGCTATTTTCGATATAACTTGATGGGATCTGCGTCGGTCGGCTTGCGCTGCCTTCAGCGTGTCGCCCCAGGCGCACGGATCGGGGCGAATCGGAGCCAGGGTGGGTAGAGCGGCCATGTAGAGATTACGGAAGGCGATATCGTGGGAGCCATTTTTATTTTGGCTAACAGCCTGTTATCAAAGGCGCAAACGTATGCCGGTGGGAGCGGCATCCTGCCGGTGGGAGCGGCATCCTGCCGCGATTGGGTTGGGAAGCGAAGCATAAGGCTCTGTACGTCGCGGCTGAAAGCCGCTCCCACGCCGCAAAATGAGAATTGCTGCAAGCAAGGCCAGCGCCCCTATCAAGCGTGTTTCGCGTGTAGAATCGCCCTGCTCATCCGCCAATCCCGATCCAACCACAACCAAGTGCATATCCTGATCGTCAAGACCTCATCCCTAGGTGACCTGGTACACACCCTTCCCGCCCTCACGGACGCCGCTACCGTTTTGCCGGGAATGACCTGCGACTGGGTGGTGGAAGAGGCCTTTGCCGAGTTGCCTACCTGGCATCCAGCGGTGCGAACGGTGATCCCGGTGGCGCTGCGGCGCTGGCGCTGCGATTGGCGCGGGGCGCTCTCCAGCGGCGAGGTTGGAGGCTTCCTGCAACGCCTGCGCGAGCGCCGTTACGATTGCGTGATCGATGCCCAGGGGTTGCTCAAGAGCGCCATCCTAACCGTCCTAGCGCATGGCCCCGGCGCAGGCTTCGACCGCCGTTCCGCCCGGGAGCCCTGGGTGAGTGGGTTTTATCGGCAGCGATTTTCCGTGCCCCGGAGGCTGCACGCCATCGCCCGAACGCGCCGCCTCTTTGCCGCTGCCCTGGGCTATCCGCTACCGCACACGCGACCAAACTACGGCATCCGTCTCCCAGGCGTGCCTCCCCCATCCGAGCGCCCCTACCTGGTACTGCTGCACGCCACCACCTGGCCCAGCAAGCACTGGCCTGTGGCCTACTGGGCGGAATTGACCCG
>Ga0163199_1002394_pt1 | contig 11500 bp, 10 predicted proteins | sample PL_2010_150m_FD_113537 | JGI IMG/M metagenome (GOLD analysis project Ga0163199, IMG submission 113537) | Freshwater microbial communities from Powell Lake, British Columbia, Canada to study Microbial Dark Matter (Phase II) - PL_2010_150m | ecosystem: Environmental > Aquatic > Freshwater > Lake ...
ATAGGACTGTTCTACCCGCTCCAGCAGATTGACAAAGCCGGGCAATCCGTAACGCGGCGACTTGGGAAAATAGGTGCCACCGAAAAACGGTGCTCCGTCGGGGGTCAGGAACATCGTCAGCGGCCAGCCACCCGCCCGCTGGGTCAGCATCTGGTGGGCGCTCTGGTAAATCTGGTCGAGATCGGGCCGCTCCTCACGGTCCACCTTGATCGGAACGTAGAGCTGGTTCATGACCGAGGCAACCGCTTGATCCTCGAACGACTCGTGCGCCATGACATGGCACCAGTGACAGGCCGAATAGCCTATGGAAAGCAGGATCGGCTTGTCCTCCCGGCGCGCCAGAGCAAGCGCTTGCTCACCCCAGGGGTGCCAGTCGACTGGGTTGTCCGCGTGTTGTTGCAGGTAGGGGGAGGTTTCGTCGGCGAGACGATTGGGCATGACGCTGGCTCCGAAACGAAGCCGTTATTTTGGCACAAACCCGAGTAATGCAGTCAGTTAATCGCTCGTTCGCCGGCCCCGGCCGGATATTCCGTAACGCGCTAGCGCGGTTCGCCCGACCGCCGTCGACAAACCCCCGCGAGCCGCGCCGTCAGCCTCCGGGCGCGGGTCGCGCGGGCCTTGGGAGTCTACTTCTTCGCGGTCATGGTGTAGCTGCCATCCGGGTTGAACTTGATATCGGCGTCGATGAAATAGGCCTGCGCCTTGCCGCCGAGCATCTTGACGGTATCGTAGGCCTCGCCCGCCCGGGCGCCGGTACCGCAGAAGAAGACCACCGGCTTATCGATGGGCAAACTGGCGAGCTTCTTCTCGAGTTCGTTGATCGGGATATTCACGGCGCCTTTGAGGGTGCCGGCGGCAAACTCTTTCGGGTCGCGCACGTCGACCAGCATCAAGGCGGCCGGATTTTCCTTCCAGACTTTCTCGAACGAGGCGACAGTGACCGTTCCCTTTTCCTTGCCGGACACCAGGGCTGCGGAAGTCTTGGCAGCGCCGCCCGATGTACCGGCCGCACCGGTCGGAGCCGCCGCGCCATGCAGCTTTTCCCATTCGGGATAACCCGGCGGGTAGGTCAGGATGTTGGTATAGCCGAGCTTTCTGGCCTTGGCGGCCGATTTGTCGGACAGCACACATTCCATGCCGCCGCAGTAGTAGATCAGCGTTGTCGCCTTGTCGGCGGGAAGCTTGTCGAGGTTCTTGTCGAACTCGGTATCGGAGATGTTGATTGCGGTCGGGATCATGCCTTTGTCTGCAACGCGCCTGGGTCGTGCATCGATCAGCAGATACGCCGCTTTGTCGTCCATCAGCTTCTTGAGATGCGCGGCCGAAACCGAAACCTGAGCGCCTTTCGCCTGCCAGTCAGGCATGCCGGCCGCGTAGACCTTGATGTTGGAATAGCCCAGCTTCTCCGCCTTGAATGCAGAATTATGACTGAGCATGCATTCCAGCCCGCCGCAGTAAAACAGCAGCAAACTCGCCTTGTCCTCCGGAAGTCTGGCGATCTGGTTGTCGAATTGGCCGTCAGGGATATTCACTGCCCCGGGAATATGTCCTGGATCATACTGGCGCGCGGCCGGACGGGAGTCGATGATCATGACGCCTTTCTTGGGCGGGATGTCCACCTGCTGCCGCATGAAGTCGAAGTCAGCCAGGGACTTGAACCAGCCTTCCCTGGGTTGAGCGGCTGCGACGTCGGCAGCGCCTGCGGTCGTTGCGTAAGGCGCGACGGCCAGGGCTGCGATGATCGCAGCCAGGATTGAAATGCGACCTGCTCTCATGGTGCTCTCCTTACAATGGAAATCAAAATAACGTGAATTTCTCGGTGCTTTCGTTATAGCGTACCAACGCATACCAAAGCAGCAGCAATCCGCCGCCGATCAGCAGCGTCCAGCCCCAGCTGCCGAGCATTTCGGGAAAATAGGCCTGGAAGCCGACCCGGGTCATCTCATACGTTTCCACGTTGGTTTCATCGATGGAAGTCAGGCCGATATTCTTCAATATGGCGCTGGCAGTCGAGCCCATCCAGGAGAAAAAGAACATCGTCACCCACAGCTTGATGTGTCCTTCCCCCATGCGCCACAGCGATCCGGACGCACAACCGCCGGAGAACACCATGCCGATGCCGAAAATCACGCCGCCCAGCAGCGAACCTATCCAGAACGTGGCGGGGATGGCGATATACGGATCGATAACCTTCTTCTGGAACAGCAGCGCGGCGATCGGCAGGCCGATTGCCAGCGCGAGGATCACCGCCTTGGTCATTTCGCCCTCGCCAGTCATGAAGGGCTCGCGAAAGGCACGGGCAAAACACAATCGTGAGCGATGCATGATGAAACCGATGGCGAAGCCGGCCACCACAATTATGGCGCGCGCCGCCAGCTTCTCATCGGCGGAACCGTACCATTGCGTGGCCCAGATCAGCACGCCGACGACTAGCGCCAGACCGAGCAGCGGATACTTCTGCCTTAGTTGCTCCGGAATCTCCAGCGCGGGCGGCGCCTGCATTCCCCATTCGACATGCTCAAGCGTCCACATGAGGAGTTTGAGCCCGATGGCCGCACCGGCCAGCAAACCCACCCACATTGCCCACCCGGCAGGCGAGGAGTGCAGCACGGGATTGAAGAATCCCCCCGTGGTACATCCGCCGGCCAGCGCTGCACCGATCCCGAGCAGGCTGCCGCCCATGGCGGCCCATATATATTCCAGCTTGGGCGGGCGATTCGGGCTGAATTGGCGCGACAGCAGCGCGGCCGAGAAGGCGCCGAGCACCAGCATGATGTTCATCAGCGACATCCGGTGCATGGTGAAGCTGTCGAGATCGTGCGGAACCCCGAGCATGGGACCGAGACCGATCAGATTGTTGAACCAGTCACCCCAGAATTTCACGCCCCCGAAGACGCCCCAGACCAGGCCGCTGGTCATCAACCCGATGATGACAAACACCAGCAACATGGCGCCGACGAACGGCGACCATTCTTCGACGAAGACCGTTTGGTAATCTGCCTTGAAGCCGGCCTGCCAGGCGGCACTGCTGTTATCGCCCATCTCTGTTTTCCTTGTGATTGGTTCGCGACAAATCAGGCGCGTCGCCGCTGCCGCGACGCGCACCCAAATCGGGTTTGTCCGATCAGCTGCAGGAGGCCGGGGCGTCACCGTCCTTGGCGCCCTTGATCAGGAACGCCCTGACGTCGTCGAACAGCTCCTGATCCGGCGTGGCGGCGAACTTTTCGGCCGCCTTGTTGCTGGCCTTGATGCTTGCGCGATAAGCCTTGCTGAAATACTGTTTGACCGTGTCCTTGCTCTTGGCATGTTTGTCGGCTTGCAGATAGGCCATCCACTCGAGCTTGGTCTTGGTGCTCGGATTGATCGCGCCGATCGGCGAAGCCGTGTGGCAAGTGGTGCACACGCTGCGATAATAGATACGGCCGCGTTTCCATTCGCCGTCATAGGCAAAGGCGGATGCCGCGGTTAATGAAAGCACGACTCCGATAGTCAGGGTTGTAGTGAGTTTCATGGTCAGACTCCTTGAAAGAAATTCTGTTGATTACTCCACCTCTTCCCATCCGGTCAGCATGGCCTTGATATGGGCCATCGGCGTATGGCCGACCGTGGTCAGGTAAACGTGGGCGATCAGAAATGCAAGCATCATGAAGGCGCCAATGGTATGGCCCAGGGCGACCCATTCGAGCGGCAGGTTGGCCAGCCCCCAATTCGGCCAGTCGGCGTAGAACAGATAGAGCCAGCCGGTGATCCAGATCAGCGGACTCACGACCAGCAGAATCGCCAGATAAGCCAGGCGCTGCAGCGGGTTGTGTTTGCGCAATCGGGTCTGACGGAACGGATGCGGTGCGTTCTTGAAAATGCCGACCAGATAATATTTCATCATCGCCACGACCTTTTCCGTGGTCGGGATGTATTGCTTCCACTCGCCGGTGGTGAGATGCCAGAAGATTGCGAAGACCCACAACCCGACCAGTGCCCAGGCGGCGTTGGTGTGGTAGATAACCGCCGTCTCGAAGCCGAAGATGGTGTAGGTGCCGTGGATGTCGAAGGCGGTCAGCATCAGGAACATGATCAACCCTGCCTGAGACCAGTGCCAGAAGCGCTCGAAACGCTGGAAGACGTAGATACGTTCAGTCATTTCAATTCTCCTCAGTGCTTGCGGCGGGTGGCGACGCGCAGGGCGCCATGGGAGAGCACGCCGAGCAGGATCAGCCAGACGACGATCCACCCGGCCATGTCCACCAGCTTGCTGCGGTCACGGGCCGGCAAATACACGCCCTGAATAGCGCTCAGGCGGCCATCCCGGGCATGGCATTCGACGCAGCCCAGCGCCTTGTCCTTGGGCGCGACCATATGGGTGATCGGCCAGGACATGACGGTGTTGATAAAGTCCACTTTGCCCGAGAAGGGCTGGCCGGAATCCTCCATGCCGGTTTTGATCGCCTTGTCCCACACCAGCGTAGTCCAATAGCCGTCCGGTCCGGTCGTATGCGGCGTCACCAGAGTCTTGTTCACCGGGTCATACGGCTGCGTGCCGCGAAATACCTTCATCGGCCAGATCATGGACTTGCCATCGCTCGGACTGCCGGCCAGCTTGTTGATTGGCGTACGCTGGTCGCTCTTCTCGATTTTGCTGGTCAGCAAGGTGTATTCAACGTGGCCGTTGAACCAGGCGTATTCCGGCGTGACATTCTCGCCGAGCTTGAAGTCGCCCTTGCGTGATTCGTAGGTGTTGTGACCCTTTGCGTCCTTCTTCGTGAATTGTTTGCCATCGGCATCGACCTTGCCGGCAGTGGACCAGTCCCATTCCATCTTGGTGGGAATGCCGCCACGCGCAAATTTCGGAATATGGCAGGTCTGGCAGGCGATCTTGGCCGCGTGCTGATTCAGGCGGACTTCCTTCTTGTGCGGACCATTGCCGTGACAGGCGACACAGGTGGCGGGGCTGCCGTTACCGGCCTTGCCGCGAATATGCGCGCCCTTGTCGTCCTTCGCCGTCGGCTTGTAGCGGCTGCCGGCGACATCATGGCTGGACGTCTTGTGGCAAGTGGCGCAGGTGAAGTCCAGTCCGGTTGCGTCCATATGCACGTCAAGCTCTTTATCGGGCGCGGCCATCGAACTGTCCAGATCGCCGTGCTTGACGCCATCGCCGCCGCCGCCGAAGAAGTGGCAACCGCCGCAGGTATCGCGACTGGTCTTGCCGATCTTCTGGGCGATATTGCCCAGATCGATGCCCTTTACGATCTTTCCTGATCCCGGTGGGAACTCGGTGTCGACACCGACTACATTGCCCGCCATTCCTGGCGGCTTCTTGTATGCGCCGGTGGTATCGTGGCAGACCAGACAATCGACGTTAACTTCGGAAGTGAAATCGAAGTTATTGTCCTTCCAGCCGTAACCGACGTGACAGGTGGTGCACGCGGCCTGGTTGGAGGCGATGGAAATGCAATAGTTGTTGAGGACGTGTTTCTTGCCCAGCGTCTGTTGGGTATCCGGGTTCAGGTATTCCCATTTCCAGTGCTTGGTGCGGTGGATCTGGCCGGCGGCCTCGGTATGGCAGGCCAGACAGGCCCTGGTTACTTCCGGACCTGACTTGAACGCCTTCTGCAGTTCCTTGAACTTGGTGTGATCGGCAGTGGTATTGAGCTTGTACTGCTTGGGTTCCGGCTTCGCTTGCTCAGCCAGGACGGGAACGTTGGCGACCAGCCAGCCAACGCAAAGCAACCCGAGTGCGGCCCGGGCGTATGCGGGTTTCATGAATACTCCCCATCAATAAACGATAACCGATAGACATGTATTCACTATATTACGATATTGTAATGTTGTATTGACCCAGATCAATCCAGCTGTGAAACGTCCCTAACCGCACCCGTGTCTGCCGAGGTCGTCATTGCCGCGTAGGCCAGCAGGGCCGCTGAAACCAGGCGTTGGCGATGCGCCGGGCGCCACGCCGCCGCCCCCTTGGTCTCCATCGCCGCACGGCGCTGCGCCAGTTCGGAGTCCGAAATAGCCAGGTGGATGCTTCGCCGCGGAATGTCGATCTCGATTCTGTCGCCGTTCTCGACCAGTCCGATGGCGCCGCCCGCCGCCGCTTCCGGCGCGGCGTGGCCGATGGATAGGCCCGATGTGCCCCCGGAAAAGCGGCCGTCGGTGAGCAGGGCGCAGACCTTGCCCATGCCCTTCGACTTCAGATAGGAGGTCGGGTAAAGCATCTCCTGCATGCCCGGGCCACCTTTCGGCCCCTCATAGCGCACGATCACCACGTCCCCGGCCTTGACTTCGTCGCCGAGGATGCCCGCCACCGCGTCGTCCTGGCTCTCATAGACGCGCGCGCTGCCGCTGAATTTCCAGATGCTCTCGTCGACGCCGGCAGTCTTGACGATGCAGCCCTTCTCGGCGATGTTGCCGAACAACACCGCCAGACCGCCTTCCTGGGAATAGGCGTTGGCCTTGTCGCGAATGCAGCCCTGGCTGCGATCCAGATCCAGTTCGTCATAGCGACGAGCCTGCGAGAAGGCCACCTGGGTCGGCACGCCGCCCGGCGCGGCGCGGTAGAAGCTGTGCACCGCCGCGTTGCCGCTGCGTTTCACGTCGCAGCAATCGAGAGCCTCTCCCAGCGTCGGGTAGAGCACCGTCTGGCAATCACGGTTGATAAGACCGGCGCGATCCAGTTCGCCGAGGATGGCCATGATGCCGCCGGCACGATGCACGTCTTCCATGTGGTATAGCTGGGTCGACGGCGCCACCTTGGCCAGGCAGGGCACGCGGCGCGAGATGCGGTCGATATCCTTCAAGGTGAAATCCAGCTCGGCCTCGCGCGCCGCCGCCAACAGGTGCAGCACGGTATTGGTCGAGCCGCCCATGGCCACGTCGAGACTCATGGCGTTTTCGAAGGCCCGAAACGATGCGATGGCGCGCGGCAATACACTGGTGTCGTCCCGCTCGTAATAGCGCCGGCACAAGTCGACGACGACGCGCCCGGCCTTGAGGAACAACTGCTTTCGGTCGGCATGGGTCGCCAGCAGCGAACCGTTGCCCGGCAGCGACAGCCCCAGCGCCTCGGTCAGGCAGTTCATCGAGTTGGCGGTAAACATCCCGGAACAGGAACCGCAGGTGGGGCAGGCGGAACGCTCGAATTTATCCACTTCCTGGTCCGAGACACTGTCATCGGCGGACTTGACCATGGCGTCGATCAGGTCGACAGCGATGGTCTTGCCGCCCCATTTGACCTTGCCGGCTTCCATCGGCCCGCCTGACACGAACACCGCCGGAATATTCAGGCGCAATGCGGCCATCAGCATCCCCGGCGTGATCTTGTCGCAGTTTGAAATGCATACCATGGCGTCGGCGCAATGGCCGTTCACCATGTATTCGACACTGTCGGCGATCAGTTCGCGCGACGGCAGCGAATACAGCATGCCACCGTGGCCCATGGCGATGCCGTCGTCGATGGCGATGGTGTTGAATTCCTTGGCCACCCCGCCGGCCGCCTCGATCTCGCGTGCGACCAGCTGCCCCATGTCCTTCAGATGCACGTGGCCGGGCACAAACTGGGTGAACGAGTTCACTACCGCGATGATCGGCTTGCCGAAATCGCCGTCTTTCATGCCCGTGGCGCGCCACAGCGAGCGGGCGCCGGCCATGTTGCGGCCATGGGTGGAGGTGCGGGAACGGTATGGGGGCATGATGGTCTCCTGATGCGGCGCCGCGGACACGGCTGCCGGGCGTCACTAAGATAGAATGCCAATTCTAGCCGAAACCTTTACGCCCGCCCCTTCCCCCATGCTGATCCATCCCCAGTTCGATCCCATCGCCATTTCGCTCGGACCGCTTGCGGTGCGCTGGTATGGGCTGATGTATCTGCTCGGTTTCGTAGCCTTCGTCGTGTTGGGCCGGCGGCGTGCGGTGCAATTTCCCGAACGCGGCTTCACCGCGCAGAGCCTCGACGACATGCTGTTCTATGGCGTGCTTGGAGTGATCATCGGCGGCCGGCTGGGCCAGGTGATCTTCTACGAACCGGGTTATTACTTCTCCCACCCGTCGCAAATTCTCGCCGTCTGGAAAGGCGGGATGAGTTTCCACGGTGGCTTCCTGGGCGTGCTCGCGGCGATGGCGCTGTATGCGCGCAAGGTCGGCCGGCCATTTTTTGACGTCATGGATTTCGTTGCGCCGCTGGTGCCGCTGGGCCTGGCCGCCGGGCGCGTCGGCAATTTCATCAATGGCGAGTTGTGGGGACGCGTAGTTGCCAACCCCGCCGACCCGTCGCTGCCCTGGGCCATGGTCTTCCCGCAAGTCGATGCGCTGCCGCGCCATCCCTCCCAGCTCTATCAGGCCGGTCTGGAAGGCTTGTGCCTGTTCGCCCTGCTCTGGTGGTACTCGGCCCGCCCGCGACAACGCGGTGCGGTGTCGGGGATGTTCCTGATCGGCTACGGGGTGTTCCGCGTGATCGCCGAGTTCTTCCGCGAACCGGACGCCGGCGTGTTCGGCTTCAGCTATGCGGTCAGCATGGGGCAGTGGCTGTCGCTGCCGATGGTCGCCTACGGCATCTATTTGCTGACCCGGAAGGCACAGGCATAAATGACGACCCGTCCGTTCAGGATCCTCGGCATACAGCAGGTCGCCATCGGCGGACCATCCAGGGAACGCCTGAAGAAACTTTGGGTCGACCTGTTCGGCCTCACCGTCACCGGCAACTACCGGAGCGAACGCGAGAATGTCGATGAGGACATCGCCACCCTGGGCAGCGGGCCGTTCAAGGTGGAAGTGGATCTGATGCAGCCGCTCGACCCGGACAAGAAGCCGGCGGTGAATGAGCCGCCGCTGAATCACGTCGGCTTGTGGGTAGACGACCTGCCCGCCGCGGTGTCGTGGCTTACCGCGCAGGGCGTGCGTTTCGCCCCGGGCGGAATTCGCAAGGGCGCCGCAGGCTATGACATCACCTTCCTGCATCCCAAGGCCAACGAAGAATTTGCGATCGGCGGCGAAGGCGTGCTGATCGAACTGGTGCAGGCGCCGGCGGAGGTGATTGAAGCGTATTCCAAAATGAAGGATTGACGCGCTCCCCTTTCACATTGTCCGGCGCCATAATCTTACCTTATCCCCATCGATATATCTGAGGTAAGAAAATGCTTGCCACCGCAACCCTGTCGAGCAAATATCAAAGATCCATTCCCAAGACTGTCCGTGAAGAACAGCATTGGGAAGCAGGCCATGAGTTTGTTTTCATCCCAAAAGGCAAGGGGGTGCTGGTGATGCCGCTGGACACCAACATCGCGCTGAGGGCGGCGGATCTGCATTGCCAGTTCAACCTGGCGACAGCCGATGCCATTGTCTATGCCACAACATCGGAGTACGACGCCGAATTACTCACTTGTGACGCACATTTCGCGAAGCTGTCGAACGTGATCCTGTATCGGAAAAGTGCGTAGTCTCGGCGGGGGAGCCAAGCTGATTGGACCACATGACTCAAAGTCTCACCTGAATAACCATGAAGTTCAGCTGGCCAGCCGAAAAGCACGCCAACCCTTCTCTCCCCCTTCAAGGGGGGGAGTTGGAGGGGGGATGGGGCATCGAGATGCAGCTAAAATCGCCGCACCACCCTATCCCCTCCCCAGCCCTCCCCTTGAAGGGGAGGGAGATGAATCCTGGCTGAGCATTGTGTCTAATCAGGGAGTCTCAAGAAACTATTCCGCGGCAGAGCGCTGGGCCGACAAGTACTGTTCCGCCTCAGTCACCGCCTTGTAGGCCGTGGCTATCGCGATCCCGGCGCCGCTGCGCCCGCGTATCCAGTCCTGATGGGCGATGACCACTCCGGCGGCGAACAGACGTCGATCGTATGGCCGGCCGTCATGCCGCAACGGCCTGAATGCCGCATCGACCTCGATGCCGGCGCGATGAATGGCGTGGCCGCGAACATCGGTGTAGCGCTCGCAATACCACTCGGCGCGGCTGGCCGGCTGGGTCACCGGGAGATCCAGCAGGTGTTCCCTGATTCCGCTGCGCTGCGCCTCCAGACCGCCGCTCAGGAAGCGGCCGGTGGCGAGGATCACCGTCTGTGCATGAACGCGAATCGGGCCGAAGCTGTCACTGAGGACTAGCGTCGCGCCGGCGTCGTCGAAGGTCAGGGCCGTGACCTTTTGCTGGGGGATCAGGGTGACCCCTTTCTTCGGCAGCACCTGCTCCAATAGTTCGCGCAAGCGGATCCCCGGTACCGACGGCGGCATCGTCGGAATCTCGAAAATCTCCACGCCGCAGAGTTTCTCCATCTCGGCGCGGACCTTGTCCGGGCTGTGCATGCCTAGGATCGCCGGCAGGCCGATGACCTTTGCCGCTCCGCTGACGGTCCGGATGGCTGCGGCAAATTTTTCGCGGGTCGCCGGAACCTCGAGGGCGCGTGCCATCACCTCGGGATAGATTTCGCCACCTGCCATGTCAGGGAAAGTGACGCGTTGCGTGGTCAGGCCGGGCCAGCGATCGCCGAGGTTCGCCAGCACTTCGCTTCCACTGAATCCCTTCAAGCCGGCGATGTCGACGATCACGCAAGGGACCTTGGCGGCATAGGCTCTTGGGCCGGCCGCCATGGTGGCCGGTACGCAGAGCGTCTGTTTCACGGTGCCCACCGGCGTCAGGGCGGTGATGTTGTTCTCCCGGGTGCGACTGTAGGCGAGGCCGCAGGCGCCGAGAAACGTGGTGAACTCGTCGAAGCCGCGGCGAATGTCGTCGTTGGGAATCCGGCTCAAGGGATGGTCCGGCCGGGTTGCACGCAGCTCGTCGAGCGCCTGCCAGGGGTCGATGACCGGGGCGGGCGATTCGTCTCGTTTGCCGAGCAGGTCCAGATACCCGGTGGTATAGGCCAGGGCGCCGGTATTGCCGATCTGTGCGGTCTCGATCCTGCGGTTGACGGCGAAGATGGCGGCGGCGAACCCGGCCATCCCCGAACCGATCACGGCAAGTTGGGTGGTGAAATGTCGGACGTCCTCTTTCATCGCCCGTCTTCCAGCGTATCGAGGCCGAGCAGCCCGCAGTGCAGGGCTTCGGCCAGTTCCATCTGCGCCGCCTGCTGTCCCCAAATGACGCTGCGCTGGCCCTTGAAGCGTTCGTCGAAAAACGCGCGCAGGTGCTTGAGACCGGTGGCATCGCCATAGTGGCCACTGTCGTAAAGGTAGGAGCAGATGCGAATGCCGCAGAACGATCCCTGGCAGGGGCCCTTGCCGACACGCGAGCGCAGGGCGATGGCCTCGAGCGTCATTTCCTCCCCGACGCCTGGCGCGCTCGCGACGATCTGGTCGATCGCCGACTGCGGCACCATTTCGCATTCGCAGAGGATCAGGTCGTCGGCTTTATGCGCTTGATACCAGACCTTCGGGGCGCCGGGTTCGGTCCAGCGGCCGGCTCCGTCATCGGGCAGGGGAACGCTGGCGGTGCTGCAGGCCTGGTGATTGCCGAGCCTGGCAGCGACGAGGTCGGCACCTTTCTCCGCCATCAGGCGGAAAGTGGTGAG
>Ga0163199_1002395_pt1 | contig 11498 bp, 15 predicted proteins | sample PL_2010_150m_FD_113537 | JGI IMG/M metagenome (GOLD analysis project Ga0163199, IMG submission 113537) | Freshwater microbial communities from Powell Lake, British Columbia, Canada to study Microbial Dark Matter (Phase II) - PL_2010_150m | ecosystem: Environmental > Aquatic > Freshwater > Lake ...
AGCACCAGCAGCGGATCGAGCACGGCATTGGCCAGCCGCGAGCGGCCCATCCACACACCTAACAGCGTGCCCAGCGCCATCGCCAGCACGAAGGCGAACAGCACTCGGCGTAGGGTTACCAGCAGATGTTCCAGCAGCTCGCCGCTCCGCGTGGCCTGCCAGAAGGTGTCGAGCACGGCGGCCGGACTCGGCAGCAGCGGCGTCTGCACCACCAGCGCAATCAGCGTCCAGAGTGCCACCGCGCATGGCAGGGCGATCCAGCAGGCCCAGCGCGAGCCGTTCATGGCTTGCTCTGGAAGGACGCGGCCGGCATCAGTTTCGCCGGATCGGCACCGGTGAGGATCAGCAGGCGCTGCAGGTCGGCGATACGCGGCTCATTCAGCGGCTGCGGGATACCGGCGACGAAACTGTCGCGCAGCGCGGCGAACACGCCATCCTCGTCGGCACGCATCAGCGGCCGCAGCGCCTGCCAGTGTGCGGGCTCGCTGGCGAGTTCGTGTTTGGTCTGGCCCAACGCCGTGGCGAAGCGCTGCAGCAGCGCCTCATGCTCGACGGCCCAGGATTCGGGAAACAGATAGCCGAGCACCGGCAGGTGGGGATCAAGCTCCAATGATCGGAGCAGATCATCGAGACTGAACGCCACCTGCACACCACCCTCGCCACGCATGCGCGCGGAGAAATGCCAGAAGGTCAGCAGCGCATCCACCTGACCGCGGCGCAGCGCCTGGCTGAGCAGGGGCGGTGCGGCGTATTGAACAGTCGCCTGTTTGGCCAGATCGATTCCGTACTGGGCCGCGGCATGCTGCAGCAATTGCCAGCCCAGCCCGTCCGGCCCGCCGGCGACACCAATGCGCTTGCCGCGCAGGTCGGCCAGCGTGCGGATGGCGCTGCCTTCGGGCACCAGCACCTCACCGATCTGGGAGGAAAAGGGTACGTAGCGGTAGGCCGTGCCGGCCTGGTAGCGCGCCTGCGCCCAGAGCAGATCGCTCACCGCGCCGTCGACGCTGCCGCTGGTCAATGCCAGTCGCGAGGCCGGCACATCGGCCACCAGTCGCACCTTCAGCTCGAAACCGTTGGCACGGTCCAGTCCCTGGCGCTTGAGATGCTCAAGCTCCCAGTGCGGCGTGCCGAACTGCAGCACGCTGAGGGTCAGCACCGGCAGCTCCTGCGCCTGTGCCCACAGGGGCAGCAATACAAGCGCCAGCAGCGCACGGCGAGCGCGCAGAACGAACGGGGTGAGGAAGGGCAATGAAAGCATCATGCCCGCAGGGTACGAAGCCCCCTGCCGGGCACGAATTGTACTTTGGTGCCTGTTGGCTGCTGCGATGGTCGCAGCGGACTTGACCCCGCCACGACATCGCAGCCTGGCTCAGCCCTGCGCGGCGATCCGCTGCTGCAAGCGCGCCTGAAGCTTTTCCAGATCGGCCGGATCGGCCTTGCCGGCGGCATGAATGCCGAGCCCCTCGCCCGAGTAGCGCGGCACGATATGCACGTGGATGTGGAACACCGTCTGCCCCGCCGGCGCACCATTGAACTGCGCAACCTGCACACCATCCGGCTGCAGCTCGTCGACGATCACCCGGGTGAGCTTCTGCACCACGGCCATGACCTTGGCCAGCGCGTCGGTATCCACATCGAGGATGTTGCAGGCCGCCGAGCGCTTGGGAATCACCAGCGTGTGGCCGAAGGACTGCGGGAACAGGTCGAGGAAGGCCAGTACGTCGTCATCCTCGTAGAGTTTGTAGCAGGGCGCATCGCCGCGAATGATCTGGGCGAAGATGTTCTGCGGATCGTAGGGCGTGGTCAGGGACACCTGGAGTTCTCCGGCAAGTGGAAAAGGCAGACATTAGCATTCTCCGCGCGGCTGCGACCCGTGCAGCGATGCTTCGGAACGTTGCGGGCCTGGCCGCGCTCTCAAGCTCATCACCCCCGCGATCCGAGGTTATTCCGATGCACGTACGCGCCGTCGCCCCGATTGCTGCTGCAGTCGCGCTTTGCCTTTCATCGCTGTCTGCCATGGCCGCCGAAATCAAACCTGCCGAGCTGCTCGAACAGGCCAAGGCCGAACAGAGCGCCTATATCGAAACCGTGAAACAGCTGGTGGCGGTGGATACAGGCACCGGCCAGGCCGAGGGCCTGGCCACGGTCAGCCAGTTGCTGGTCGAGCGCCTGCAGACGCTGGGTGCGGAGGTCAGTACCAGTTCGGCGACGCCATCGGCCGGTGACAACATCGTCGGCACCCTCAAGGGCAGCGGCGGCAAGGACTTCCTGCTGATGGTGCATTACGACACGGTGTTCGCCGAAGGCACCGCCGCGGAGCGTCCGTTTCGCATGGACGAGCAACGCGCCTACGGCCCCGGCGTGGCCGATGCCAAGGGTGGCGTGGCGATGATTCTGCAAGCGTTGGAGCTGCTCAAGGCGCAGCAGTTCGACGCCTACGGCACGATCACCGTGCTGTTCAACCCGGATGAGGAAATGGGCTCAGCCGGCTCGAAGAAGATCATCGCCGAGCTGGCCAGCAAGCATGATTACGTCTTCTCCTACGAGCCGCCGGATCGCGATGCGGTGACCACCGCCACCAATGGCATCAATGCGGTGATGCTGGAGGTGAAGGGCAAATCCTCCCACGCCGGTTCCGCACCTGAGGAAGGTCGCAACGCCGTGCTGGAACTGGCGCACCAGCTGGTGCAGCTCAAGGACCTGGGCGACCCGGACAAGGGCACCACGGTCAGCTGGACCATGATCGCCGGCGGCGAGAAGCGCAACATCATCCCGAACAAGGCGACCGCCGAGGCGGACATGCGCTATTCCGATATCAGCGAAACCGACCGCGTGCTCGCCGATGCGCAGAAGATCATCGGGAACAAGCTGATCGACGACACCCGCGTCGAGCTGCGCGTCGACAAGGGCCGTCCACCGCTGGCGAAGAATCCGGCATCGGAGCGCCTGGCCGAGACCGCGCAGCGCCTGTATGGCGAGATCGACCAGCGTATCGAGCCGATCGCCATGCGCTTCGGCACGGACGCCGGCTATGCCTACGTGCCGGACAGCGACAAGCCGGCCGTGCTGGAAACCATGGGCGTGGTCGGTGCCGGGCTGCATTCGGAAGATGAGTACATCGAGCTGTCGAGCATCGCGCCGCGGCTGTATCTGACGACGGCGATGATTCGCGCATTGTCCGCCGAAGACGCCGCACGCTAACACGCTATCCAGGCCCGAGCGAGGGGCGAAGGTCGCAGTAGGCGAAAGCCGGCGCTGCGGGTATCTTCGCCACCTCCCATTTCAGGACTGCCCGCTCGATGCTTAGCTTCGTCACCCTCTGCGCACTGGCGCTGTTCGCCTGCACTGCCCACGCCAAGGTCGAGGTGCTGCCGCTGGAACATGAAGATCAGGGCCTGGTGCTGGTCGCGCGCGTTACCGAACAGATTGCGCCGGGTGACTACGAGGCGCTGCTCAAGGGCATCATGGCCCACCCTGGCAAACACGCGCGCAAGCTGCTGATCCTCGACAACATCGGCGGCAGCGCAGCGGAAGCCATGCGCATGGGCTATCTGCTGCGCGAGACGGGCTTCGACGCCCTAGTGCCGGCGACCGCGGTCTGCCAGGGCAGCTGCATCTATCTGCTGGCGGCGGGACGGCAGCGCACCGTGCGCGGCTATGTCGGCCTGCATCGGCCCTACGTCGCCAATGGCGAGTCGGCGCAGTCCATCAGCCAGCGACCACACCGCTCACCACGCATCTACTTGCGGGACATGGGCGTCAATACGCGGCTGGCGGACGACATGCAGCTGATCGAACCGTGGCGCATGCGCGTGCTCACGCCAAAGGAGCTCGCGCGTTATCGGCTGCAATAGTGTGATTCGCAGGCTGCACTACTGCATTCCGGTCGTCGCGCTATCACTCGGCCTGGCCCTCGGCATGATCGAACCGGTTGGCGCGCTGGCCGTTCTGCTATTCGCTGGCTGGCTTGTCGCTCAGCCGCATATCCCCAACCCGCCGTGGCTGTTCGGTACGCTGCTCGGCGCCCTGCTGCTCGCCGCGCACCTGCTGCCAGGCTTCAGCCCGCTGCCGCTCGGCCCACCGCAGGATCTGGGCGGTGCCTCGCCCTGGCAATTGCGCATCAGCCCGGACAAGGCGATGGTCGCGGCACTGCTGCTGGCCTGGTGGCTGGGCCAGCCACGAACGGATTGGCGCTCGATCAGACTCACCCTGCTTGCGTCAGGCGCCTGCCTGATTCTCGTCCCACTGCTGGCGCTGGCCTCTGGCGTGCTGGGCTGGTAACCGAAAGGGCCGGCGCTGTTCCTGCCCTGGCTGCTGATCAACCTGGGCATCACCTGCCTGGCCGAAGAGCTGATCTTTCGCGGCCTGCTGCAGCGTGCACTGGTCGGACGCTTCGGTGCGGTCGCCGGCATCGGCCTGGCGACTGCCCTGTTCGGCGCCGCGCACCTGCCGGCCGGCTTCGGTTTCGCCGGGCTCGCCACGCTGACCGGTCTGGGCTACGGCCTGGCCTTCCATTACTCCGGTGACCGCCTGTGGGTCGCGGTGTTTCTGCACGGTGCGGTCAACAGCCTGCATCTGCTTCTGCTGACCTATCCGCTGCCCTGAGCAAAGAATTTCTCAAAGACCTGTCGATTCCTACCGCGCCCGTTCGACCAATGATCGGAGCCGGCGGAAATTGCCGTATGCCCGTCTAGGCTCTTTCCATTCCACTGAAGGAGTCCACCGATGCGTTTCATGGTGATGATCAAGGCCACCCCACAAACCGAAGCCGGCGAGATGCCCAGCGAGGACGTTCTCACGGCGATGGGCCGCTACAACGAAGAACTGGCCAATGCCGGCGTGCTGCTCGGCGGCGAGGGCCTGCAGCCAAGCCGCAAGGGCGCGCGCATCCGTTTCAACGACGGCCAGTGCAGCGTCACCGATGGCCCGTTCGCCGAAACCCGCGAGCTGATCGCCGGCTACTGGCTGTTCCAGACCGCCTCGTTGCAGGAGGCCGTCGACTGGGTCAAGCGTTGCCCGCAGTCGGCCATCGGCGATTCGGAAATCGAGATTCGCCAGATATTCGAAGCGGAAGACTTCGGCGCCGAGTTCACCCCCGAACTGCGCGAGCAGGAAGACCGCCTGCGCGCGCAACTCAATCAATGACCGCAAGGAGCAAGCAATGAAGATCACCACCTACCTCACCCTCGACGGCACCACCCGCGAAGCGTTCACCTTCTACAAGGATGTGCTGGGCGGCACGCTGGAAATGATGACCTTTGCCCAGGCGCCGGATGCCGAGCAGTTTCCCGCCGAGTACCGCGAGCGGATCATGCACGCCTGCCTGAACCTCGGCGATGGTGTGCTGATGGCCTCCGACTCCTTGCCCGACACCTGTGGTGGCGGGCCGTACGAAGGCATCAAGGGTTGCTCGGTTTCCCTGCATCCGACCAGCGTGGACGAAAGCGAAAAGCTGTTCGCCGCACTGGCCGAGGGCGGCACGGTGATCATGCCGCTGGAGAAAACCTTCTGGGCCGAGCGTTTCGGCATGCTCACCGACCGCTTCGGCGTGTCGTGGATGGTTAACTGCGAGCAGGGCTGAACCATTCAGCCCTTTTACGCCGGGGACTATCGTGGTTGATTCGCATCTGGAGAGGCAGCGACTTTTGTTATAACGTATCGCACCTTTCGGCGGGCGCAGCGAGTCTGCGCCTGCATTGCGATCATCCAGCTGTGAGCCGCTCATGCCCTCCCCCGATTTCACTCCGCCAGTCGCGGCGCGTCTGCAATCCATCGACGCGCTGCGCGGCCTGGTGATCCTGTTCATGCTGCTGGACCATGTCCGCGAAACCTTCCTGCTGCATATGCAGGTGCCCGACCCGATGGACGTGGCGGTCACCGAACCAGCGTTGTTCTTCAGCCGCACCCTGGCGCATCTCTGCGCGCCGGTATTCATCTTCCTGACCGCATTCATCACGCCATTGACGTTGGCGATCAGGCGGTCGGCCGGAATCAGTGTCGGATGAACGCGCAGTTCGATGCCAGCATCGGTGCGGCGGGCGACGCCCAGGTGCTTGATGCGATAGCCCAGCGCTTCGGCGTAATTCACATCAGCCGTGGTCAGGCGCGCGATGCCCTCGGTGTAAGCCTTGTCGAACTGCAGCGGGATCCCGAAAGCGATGGACGCCAGAATCGTCAGCTTGTGCGCGGCATCGATGCCCTCGACGTCGAAGGTCGGGTCGGCCTCGGCGTAGCCGAGTTCCTGGGCTTCCTTGAGAACGTCCTCGAAGGTGCGCCCCTTTTCACGCATCTCGGTGAGGATGAAGTTGCCGGTGCCGTTGATGATTCCCGCCAGCCAGTTGATGCGGTTACCGGCCAAGCCTTCACGAATCGCCTTGATGACCGGAATACCACCCGCGACCGAGGCTTCGAAGGCGACGATTACGCCCTTCTCGCACGCCTTGGCGAAGATTTCGTTGCCATGCACGGCGATCAGCGCCTTGTTGGCGGTGACCACATGCTTGCCATTCTCGATGGCCTTGAGGACGAGTTCCTTGGCCAGGGTGTAACCGCCGATCAGCTCGACGACGATGTCGATTTCGGGGTTGTTCACGACATCGAAGATGTCCGCCGTGATGGCTGTCGTACCGGTATCGCACCTGGGATTCGGGTGCCGGGTGGCAATCTGCGCAACCTCGATTCCGCGCCCGGCACGGCGGGCAATCTCCTCGGCGTTGCGTTTGAGCACATTGAAGGTACCGCCACCGACGGTTCCCAGCCCACAGATGCCAACTTTCACCGGTTTCAAGCTGAACTCCCCATTCACAGCGAGACGACCGGACCTGCCGGTCGACAAAAGAGTCGCACATTACGAAGGGAGCAGCTTTTAGTCAATCAGCCTCGCCTTGCGGCGGGCGCGCCCGATCGTCAAGTTTCAACCGCTGATGCCATTGCGCGAGCGACTCATCCGGGTATTCGGCAAAACAGCGATCATGCCCCTGTACTTGCGGCTCTACCCAACTGGCCTTGGAGTCGAGCATCAAATGCGTGTGCTCCGGCGGGATGGGCAGATCGGTGTCGATCGCCGATGCGAAGGGATGCACCAGCTCGGGCCAGTTCGGATCCCACAACCACAACGCACTGGCGCAGTGTCGACAGAAGTGGCGGCGACCATCACTGATCTTTACCTCGCCAGTCTCGGCATCGGTGATACGCGCCTGGTAGACGCCAAGATGCTCCCTCCCCTCGACCTGCAGGCTTCGATAGTCACCACCAAGATTGATCGCGTAGCCGCCGCCACCCGCTGTCTTGCGACAGATCGAGCAGTAGCAGCGCATGAAAGGATACGGCTGCGCGGATTCAAGGCTGAACCGCACAGCCTGACAGTGACAGGAACCTTCGAGCTTCATCACGACCCTCCTCATTCAGACCCTTAGGGTTTTGAACGCATCAGGCCAGCCAGTTCCACTATCGGCAATCAGCCCGAATGAATCGGACCAATGGCCTCAACGCATTACTCGGCAGCGAGCGCAACTTCTGCTAATTGGGCCGCCGGCTGATAGCCGGGAATCATCTGACCGTTGGCGAGAATGATGGCAGGCGTGCCCTGTACGCCGATCATCTGGCCAAGCTGATACTGCTTTTCGATAGGCGTCTCGCAGCTGGCTGTGGGCAGATCTTCACGCGCCTTGGCCTTGTTCATGGCGTCCTGGCGATCCTTGGCGCACCACACGCTGGTCAGGGTATTGGCCCCATGGCTACCCATGCCCTGCCGAGGAAACGCGACATAGCGAACCTCAACGCCGAGGCGGTTCAACTGCGAAACCTCGCTGTGCAGCTTCTGGCAGTAGCCACAGTCAGTATCGGTAAATACGGTGATATGGGTCTTGGGTTCCTTGGGCGCGAACACCACCATCTCGCTGGCCGGGATCGAGTTGATCTGCTTGGCCACCGACTTGCTTTGAGCCTGCTCGGTCAGGTTGACGGCCTGACCATCCTTGAACTGGTAGAGATAGCCCTGGATGACGAACTGCCCATCAGCGCTGGCATACAGCTGCCGCCCGCCCTCCAGCTGAACCTGATAAACCCCGGGCATCGGGCTCTCGGCAATAGCCTCGATGGGCATGTCCGGCTGGATCTTCTGCAAAGACTGGCGAATCGCCTGATCCGGATCGGCGGCCATTACAACAACGCTGGCCAGACCTGCAACGGCGGCAGCGAACATACGAATCACGCCCATGGAAACTCCTGGCAGCGACAATCGGGGAAAGGCGCAAAGCCTATCATAGCCATGCCGTACAAACTGCTAGCTGCTTCTCTGGGCCGCCGCCGAGACCACGGCCTACCAGCGCCGGCGCTCTGCCCTAGCCGCGTGGATGGTGCGCCGCATGCAACTCCTGCAACCGCGCTCGCGCAATGTGGGTGTAGATCTGAGTGGTCGACAGGTCGCTGTGACCAAGCAACATCTGGACGGTGCGCAGATCCGCGCCATGGTTGAGCAAGTGCGTGGCGAAAGCGTGGCGCAAGGTATGCGGTGAAATCGATGCGGCGACACCAGCGACCTTCGCGTACAGCTTGATCCGGTGCCAGAAGGTCTGGCGTGTCATCTGGCCACCGCGCTGACTGGGAAACAGCACATCACTGGCCTTGCCCGAGAGCAAGAGATCACGGCCATCGCGCTGATAACGCTCCAGCCAGTGCAAAGCTTCATCGCCAAGCGGCACAAGACGCTCTTTATTGCCTTTGCCGAACGTTCGCACGACGCCCTGGCGCGTGCTGACCTGCTCGAGCGTCAGGCTGATCAACTCGGTAACCCGCAACCCGCAGGCATAAAGCACCTCGAGCATGGCGCGATCACGCAGACCTAACGGCTCTCCAATATCTGGCGCCGCCAGCAATGCCTCTACATCGGCTTCGGACAGCGCTTTCGGCAAGGGACGTCCAAGCCGTGGCAGACCCACGCGCAAGGTCGGATCGACGGCGATCTCGCCCTCGCGTAACAGGTAGCGATAAAAGCCCCGTAAGCCTGACAGAAAGCGCGCCGTGGAGCGCGTCTTGTAACCATTGTTCAGACGCCATGCGAGGTGATCGAGAATGATCTCGCGCCCGGCGGTGGCAAGTCGAACGCCTCGCTCCTCCAGCCAGCCGTTGAACAATGCGAGGTCGCTGCGGTAGGCCTCGCGGCTATTGTCCGCCAGCCCTTTTTCCAGCCAGAGCGCATCGAGGTAACGGTCGATGATGGGGTCGTCGAGTGCAGGCATGACAGCTTCAATCAGAAGGGGTGCAACAGTTTTCCACAGGCGTCCCGATGCAGCCAGAGCGCAAACGAATCGGAATCTCTTCATCCGATCGCCGCCCCAATCGCAGGCACAAGTCTCGCTCCGCCGGAATCAGCAGGCCCTAGAAACGAAAAAAGCAGCCCGAGGGCTGCTTTTTTGCGGAACCGCGGTCTTAGACCAGCTTTTCCTTGATGCGGGCGGCCTTGCCGGACAGCGCGCGGAGGTAGTACAGCTTGGCCTTGCGCACGTCACCGCGACGCTTGACGCTGATGCTGTCGACCATCGGGCTGTAGCTCTGGAAAGTACGCTCGACGCCTACACCGTTGGAGATCTTGCGAACGGTGAAAGCACTGTTCAGACCGCGGTTGCGCTTGCCGATCACGACGCCTTCGAAGGCCTGCAGACGCTGACGCTCGCCTTCCTTCACCTTCACCTGAACGATAACGGTGTCGCCCGGCGCGAACGGCGGGATTTCTTTGTTCATCTGCTCGGCTTCGAGCTGCTGAATGATCTTGTTGGTCATGCTGTGCTCCTAAGGTCAACCCTGTGGGTTGCCATCGATACGTTAACTATCGTCCCGCTGGCGGATGTATTCCGTCAGCAGCTTCTGTTCTTCTCCAGAAAGCGAGCGGCTATCCAGAAGATCGGCGCGTCGCTCCCAGGTCCTTCCAAGGGACTGCTGCAAGCGCCAGCGTCGGATGTGTTCGTGGTTGCCGCTGAGCAGCACATCAGGAACACATTTACCCGCATACACCTCAGGGCGCGTGTAGTGCGGACAGTCGAGCAGGCCGTCGGTGAACGAATCCTCCTCGGCGGAACCAGCATGACCCAGGGCGCCCGGAAGCAGCCTCGTCACGGCGTCGATCAGCACCATTGCCGGCAACTCGCCACCGGACAACACGTAATCACCAATCGACCATTCCTCATCGACATGCGCTTCGATGAAGCGCTCATCAATACCTTCGTAGCGACCGGCAATCAGGATAAGCGCATCCTCTTTTGCCATCTCGCGGACATCAGCCTGTTTCAGCTGGCGCCCCTGCGGCGAGAGGTAGATCACCTTCGCCGTCTCACCCGCAGCCTGTTTGGCGTCAGCCAAGGCAAGCTCGAGCGGCTTGATCTTCATCACCATGCCGGGGCCACCGCCGAATGGGCGGTCGTCCACTGTTTGGTGGCGGTCTTCGGTGTAGCTTCTGGGGTTCCAGCAGCTCAACTGCAACAACCCCTGCTTCACGGCACGACTGGTAATCCCGTAGTCACATATCGCTGCGAACATATCCGGGAAAAGGCTGATGATCTCGACGCGCAAAGCGGACATGCCGTTCAGAAATCCGCGTCCCAATCGACCTGCATCTCGCCCGCTACCAGATCGATCTTCAACACGCATTGATCGGTGTAAGGCAGCAGACGCTCGCGATCGTCCAGGCTTTCAGCACAAGGCTTCACGACCATCACGTCGTTGGCTCCGGTTTCAAGCAGGTGATCGATCTGACCAAGCAACTGCCCAGCCTGATTGATGACCTTCAAACCCTGAAGCTGATACCAGTAGTACTCACCGTCGTCCAAGGCGGGCAGTTCGCTACGCGGGATGCATATCTCGAAATCGGCGTAGGTACGCGCAACTTCGCGATCATCCAACCCACTCAGCGTTGCCACCAGGATCTTCCCCTGGAGGCGCCCCTTGACCAACTCGACCTGCTTCACCTCGTCGCCTCGCCTCAGCGTCCAGCGTCGATAGCCCAGCAGGTTGTCGATCGGATCAGTAAAGGAATAGACCTTTACGTCACCGCGTACGCCATGCACCGAAACGATCTTGCCGATGACAACCAGGTCATCGACCGGAGCAGACGTTGCGTTCATGAGATTCAGGCAGCGGCCTTGGCAGCTTCCTTCAGCAGCTGAGCAACGCGCTCAGACGGCTGTGCGCCCTGGCTCAGCCAGTAAGTAGCGCGCTCCTGGTTTACAGAAAGCTTCACTTCCGCACCAGTGGCGATCGGGTTGAAGAAACCGATGCGCTCGACGAAGCGACCATCACGCGGGTTGCGGCTGTTGGTCACGGTCAGGTGGTAGAAAGGGCGCTTCTTGGAGCCGCCACGGGCGAGACGAATAGTTACCATGTGAACATCGTTCCTGTAGTCGGTGCTAACTTACTTAAGGCACACACTTAAAATGGGCCTAGGCCCGAAAGGCCGCACATTTTAAGGAATGCCGGGGATTTTGCAAACTCTTTTACTAAAGGTC
>Ga0163199_1002396_pt1 | contig 11497 bp, 7 predicted proteins | sample PL_2010_150m_FD_113537 | JGI IMG/M metagenome (GOLD analysis project Ga0163199, IMG submission 113537) | Freshwater microbial communities from Powell Lake, British Columbia, Canada to study Microbial Dark Matter (Phase II) - PL_2010_150m | ecosystem: Environmental > Aquatic > Freshwater > Lake ...
CGCGTGGGCGAGCGCGGCGAAGGCAAGTTCGAGCCGATCAGCTGGGATGAGGCCTTCGACATCTGCGAACAGCGCTTGAACGAGATCAAGCGGAAATACGGCGCCGAGTCGGTCGTCTTCGCCCAAGGGACTGGACGCGACATCGGCGGGCCCATCTCGTTTCTTGCCTACAGCTTCGGCAGCCCGAACTGGTGCCAGCTTGGATTGTCCGGACAGTCCTGCTATACCCCGCGGCTCGGTTCGATGAAATCCGTCATGGGTGATTTCGGCGTGGCCGATTGCTCGCAGTTTCTCGAGCGCCGCTACGAGGATCCCGAATGGGTTCCGCCGGAGGTGATCATCGCCTGGGGGCAGGACCCGCCCAACGGCTGCCCCGATGCCTTCTTCGGCCATTGGATCGTCGATTGCATGAAGCGGGGCTCGAAGATCATTTCGGTCGATCCGCGCAACACCTGGATGACGGGCCGCGCCGCGCATCACCTTCAACTGCGGCCCGGCACCGACGGTGCGCTTGCGCTGGGCATGCTCAACGTAATCATCAACGAGGGCATCTACGACCAGGCCTTCGTCGAGAAATGGGTGCACGGGTTCGAGCAGCTCAAGGCAAGGGTGCAGGACTATCCGGTGGCAAAGGTGGCGGCGATCACCGAAGTCCCGGCCGAGCAGATCGTGGCCGCGGCGCGCATGTTCGCCAACGCCCGCCAGGCTGCCGTTCACTGGGGCGTTCCGATCGATATGAGTCCGGACGCCACCGCAGTGGCCCATGCGATCATCTGCCTGTGGACGATTACCGGGAACATCGACATTCCCGGCGGCCAGGTCATCGCCAAACCCTCCCATGGCGTGAGTTCTTACCCGTACACCACGGAGGAACTGCTGCAGCTATACGGGGAGGAGATGATCAGTCGCCTCACGAAAAAGCGCATCGGTGCGGATGCCTATCCGATGGTGAAGAACTTCCGCGCCTGGGCGCACCCGGACATGGTGATCGACCAGATGCAAAGCGGCAAACCGTATCCGCTCAAGGCGGCGTGGATCCAGACGGCCAATGTGCTCGGAGGGCAGGCGGCGCGGGCAGGGTTCCATTACGAGGCGATGAAAAAGCTGGAGTTCATCGTCGTGGTCGATCTGTTCCACAACCCGACCAGCATGGGGCTCGCGGACCTGATACTGCCGGCGGCGACCTTTCCCGAGAAGAACAGCATCCGCGCCTGGTACGCGCCGCTGTCGATCATCCAGAAGCGCGTGCAGGTGGGCGAGTGCAAGTCCGATTGGGAGATCAACTTCGAACTGGCCAAGCGATTCAATCCCGAGGGCTTGAAACACTGGAACACGCTCGAGGACATGTTCGACGAGCGGCTCGCGCCCTCGGGCATGACCTTCAAGGAATTGCAGCAGGAGGGCGGCTGGAAAATGGCCGAGGAAGGTCCTTCACGGCCGTATCGGCGGCACGAGCGCGGGTTGCTGCGGCCGGACAAGAAGCCGGGCTTCAACACCGCCAGCGGCAAGGTGGAAGTCTATTGCGACACCTTCAAGGGCTGGGGCCTCGATCCGCTGCCTTTCTACACCGAGCCGCCGCAGAGCAAGAACTCGACGCCGGAGCTGTACAAGAAATACCCGCTGGTGATGATCACCGGCGCACGCTCGCAACTCTACTTTCACTCCGAGCACCGGATGATCCCATGGCTGCGCGAGAAAATGCCCGATCCTTACGTGGAGATTCATCCCGAGACGGCGGCGCACTACGGGATCTACGACGGCGAATGGGTGTACCTGGAAAACGACATGGGGCGGGTCAAGCGCAAGGCGAAGATCTCGCTCAAGGTCAAGGCCGATCATGTCCACACGATGCACGGCTGGTGGCTGCCCGAACGCGAGGGCAAGGCCCCGGACCTGTTCGGCGTGTGGGACTATCAGATCAACAAAATCATTCCCGGGCCTCAGTGCAGCAAGTCCGGATTCGGTGGCGGGCAGTACAAGACCACGCTTTGCAGACTCGCCAAGATGACAGATTGAGGACAGACCATGGCCCGATGAACCGCCACCAGCAGGATAAGCTGGAGCGTTCAATATTGCAGCGTCGCGTTCGTAGCAGCGCAGGAGGAGAAAATGGGAGTCTCACGCAAAGTCCGGTCTGGATGGACTGAAACGGCATTTTATTTCGGCCGACACGATGGGACTTGTCCCGACGATTTGTTGCTGACTCTCGCTCGCGCCGCAATGCGCGCCGCGGCGTTGTGCGCCGTCATGCTGAGCGCGGTGCCGGCGTTCGCTCAAGACTATCCGGACCGCCCGGTTCGCATCATCGTCGGCTTTGCCCCGGGCGGTAGCTCCGATGTGGTGGCCCGTCTGGTCTCGCAATATCTTAGTCCGCTGCTCGGTCAGCCGGTCATCGTGGAGAACCGGGCCGGCGTAGGTGGAACCCTGGGCTCGGATATCGTCGCCAAGGCGGCGCCTGACGGCCACACGCTGTTGCTCGCCACGGCGGGCCATGCGACCGCCGCTGCAATCATGCGCAAGCTGCCGTTCGAGCCGGTCAAGGACTTCGCGTGGATCACCACGCTGACGACCTACCCGTTTTTGATCGCCACCCGTCCCGAGTCGCCGATCAGTTCGCTGGCTGATCTCATCTCCAAGGCCAAAGCAGCGCCCGGCAGGATCAGTTTTGGGACAACCGGGATCGGGGCGGCCCAGCACATGCTGCCTGAGTGGTTCAGCGCCGAAACCGGCATCGAAATGTTGCACGTGCCCTTCAAGGGAGGCACCGCGGTGGTCACCGAGATCATGACCGGTCGCGTCGATCTGATGTTCGAAACCATGACGCTGACGCAGCCCTACGTGAAAAGCGGCAAGCTGCGCGCGCTGGCCGTCACCTCGCGCGAGCCAGTGAGTTTTCTTCCGGACGTTCCGGCCGCCGCGCAGACCGTCCCCGGCTTTGTATTTCAGTCCTGGCTCGGCTTGGCGGCGCCGGCCGCGACGCCGGCCGGGATCGTCGACCGTCTGAACCGGGACGTGCGGCGCGTTCTGGGCGAACCCGAGGTGCAGAAGCGATTTGCCGATCTGGGCGGCAGCGCGACGCCCTCCACGCCCGATGAGTTGCGCAAACAGGTGGAGGCCGAGATCGCGCGCTGGCACAAGACGGTGGACAGCCGCCGCATCGAGCGGCAATAGGAATAGGTTGGGAGCATTTCCGAGTACCCGCGTGACAGGAGAGAAAAGTTGGACGAGTCGAACATCAAGGTGCTGGGGATCTGCGGCAGCCTGCGCAAGAAATCGCTCAACATGTCGGCACTGCGCGCCGCAGAGGAACTCATGCCGCAGGGCATGAGCATGACAGTCGCCGAAATCGGCGACCTCCCTCTGTACAACCAGGATGTCTTCGACGCCGGCCTGCCCGAGCCGGTGCAGCGGTTCTGCGCCCAGGTCAGGGCAGCCGACGCCGTGCTCATCGCCAGTCCGGAGTACAACTTCTCGGTCAGCGCGGCGCTCAAGAATGCCATTGACTGGGGCTCGCGGGTTCCAGACCAGGTATTTTTCGACAAGCCGATCGCCGTGTTTTCGGCAACCAATGGCGTGCTCGGCGGACCCCGGGGACAGTACGAACTGCGGCGCATATTCACCAGCATCTGGGGCCATGTGCTGCCGCGGCCGGAAGTTTTCATCGGCAATGCCAACAGCAAGTTCGACGCCGAAGGCCGCCTGATCGACGAGAAGACCAAGGAATTCCTTGCTGCACTCCTGAAAGGGTTCAAGGTCTGGATCATCCGCATGCATCACAAATGACCCGTCCGTTGCAGCGCGCTATCGGCGGGCCGATGAGGTTTCTTGCCGACTGCGTCGGCAGTCCCAACGGATGCCGGCGTGGATTCTCCGGGCACTCGTGCTTCTTTGATCCACGTCAACTCGCCGCGCGCGCCCCTCACCGTAACATCGGCGACCATTGCTCACTACGGCCGGGCAATTTCATTAAGGTCAAAGCCGTCATTGCCATCCCGGGCATCCGCGGGTAGCGCGAGGAGCTATCGATGGACGACACCACCATCTATCGCACGACTTCATGGTCCGCCGGTCCTGGATGCCATGGCGGGTGCGGCCAGAAGCTGTACGTGAAGGACGGCAAGATGGTGAGAATCGAGGGGGACGAGAACCACCCCTGGAGTCAGGGGCGCTCCTGTCCGAAGGTCCTGGCGCTCACCCAGTACATGTATCACCCGGACCGGATCACCCAGCCGTTGAAACGCGTGGGCGAGCGCGGCGAAGGCAAGTTCGAGCCGATCAGCTGGGATGAAGCCTTCGACATCTGCGAGAAACGCTTGAACGAGATCAAGCAGAAATACGGCGCCGAGTCCGCCATCTTCGTCCAGGGCACCGGGCGCGACATCGGCGGGCCGATCACCATGCTTGCCTACAGTTTCGGCAGTCCGAACTGGGTGCAGTTGGGCTTGTCCGGGCACTCCTGCTATACGCCGCGACTTGGGGCGATGAAGTCGGTGATGGGCGACTTTGCCGTGGCCGACTGCTCGCAGTTTCTCGAGCGCCGCTACGAGGACCCGCAATGGAAGGTACCCGAGGTGATCATTACCTGGGGACAGAATTCGATCACCGGGTGTCCGGATGGGTTCTTCGGGCACTGGGTGGTGGACTGTATGAAGCGGGGCTCGAAGATCATTTCGATCGATCCGCGCAACACCTGGTTGTCGAGCCGAGCGCTGCACCACCTGCAACTGCGGCCGGGCACCGACGGGGCCTTGGCGCTCGCGATGCTCAATGTCATCATCAGCGAGGGGCTGTACGACAAGGAGTTCGTGGCCAAGTGGGTGCACGGGTTCGAGGAACTGCGCGAGCGTGCGGCCCAGTATCCGCTGGACAAGGTGGCCCGGATCACCGAAGTCCCGGCAGAGGATATCGCTGCGGCGGCGCGCGCCTTTGGCCGGGCCAGGCAGGCGGCGATCCAGTGGGGGGTGCCGGTGGACATGTGTCCCGACGGCACCTCGGTGGCCCATGCCATTACCTGTTTATCGGTGATCTCCGGCAATATCGACAAGCCGGGCGGGCAGGTGATCGCGCGACCCTCGCATGGAGTGACTTCGTATCCGTTCTCCACCGAGGAGCTGGTCAAGCTCTACGGTAAGGAACTGATCGAGCGACTGAACGAGAAGCGCATCGGGGCTGATGTCTACCCCATGGTGAAGAACTTTCGCGGCTGGGCTCAGCCCGACATGGTCATTGACCAGGTGGAATCGGGCGTGCCCTATCCGATCAAGGCGGCCTGGATCCAGACCGCCAATGTGCTGGGCGGGCAGTCGGCGCGCGCCAAGTTTCACCTGGAGGCGCTCAACAAGCTCGAGTTCATCGCGGTGATCGATCTGTTTCACAACCCCACGACCATGGCGCTTGCCGACATCATACTTCCGGCGGCGACGTTCCCGGAAAAGGACAGTATCCGCACCTGGTGGGCGCCGCTCACCAGCATCAAGAAGCGCGTGCAGGTGGGAGAGTGCAAGTCCGACTGGGAAATCAATTTCGAACTTGCCAAGCGCTTCAATCCCGAGGGCATGAAGCGCTGGAAGACGCTGGAGGACATGTTCAATGAGCGCTTGGCGCCCTCGAAGATGACCGTCGAGGACCTGCAGCAGCAGGGCGGCTACAAGATGCCGGGCGACGGTGCGTTCAAGCCCTATAATCGTCATGAACGCGGGTTGCTGCGGGCCGACGGGAAACCCGGTTTCAACACCAAGAGCGGCAAGGTCGAGGTCTATTGCGACACTTTCGAGGGCTGGGGCATGGATCCGCTGCCCTTCTACACCGAGCCGCCGCAGAGCGAACACTCCACGCCCGAACTGTTCAAGAAATATCCGCTGGTGATGATCACCGGCGCGCGCTCGCAGCTTTATTTCCACGCCGAGCACCGGCAGATTCCGTGGTTGCGCGAAAAGATGCCCGATCCGACCGTGGAGATCCACCCCGAGACCGCGAAGAAGTACGGCATCTACGACGGCGAATGGGTGTACCTGAAGAACGACATGGGGCGGGTCAAGCGCAAGGCAAAGCTCAGCTTCCAGGTGCAACGCCATCATGTGCACACCATGCATGGGTGGTGGTTGCCCGAACTGGAAGGCAAGGCGCCGAGCCTCTACGGCGTGGGCGATTTCCAGATCAACAACATCATTCCCGGGCCTCAGTGCAGCAAGTCCGGATTCGGTGGCGGCCAGTACAAGACAACGCTTTGCACGCTCGCGAAGATCGGTTCATGAGAAGCCGTTGCAGGGTTGTTCTGCAACGGCCTGACTTAGTAGGGGAGCATGAGGGGATGTGTCCCCTCATGACGTAACGGAATCTGAGGAGATTGCCTTGGCAAATTATTCATTGCTTATCGACTACGATTACTGCACCGGATGTCACTCCTGCGAGGTCGCGTGCCAGCAGGAGCACGGCTATCCGGCAGGCACCAACGGCATCGTGGTGAAGGAATACGAATACGTAGCCGGGGGGCGGGTGCGCATCGACTACCTGCCGTTCTTTACGCCGCACTGCGACCTGTGCAAGGACCGGCGAACCCGCGAACCGACGCCCGCGTGCGTGAAGCACTGCCAGGCGAGGTGTATGGAATTCGGCCTGACCAAGCAACTCGCCGCGAAGATGGACGACCGCAACCGCGTCGTGCTCTATACGCATAACCCGGGGAGATAGGCAGGCGCGCCCGACGCCGGCCGAAACGGTGACATGACCACGCAGGATTTCACGAGTTGCACCAACGCCGGGCCGATTACGGTCACGGTGGAAGACGGGAAAGTCGTTCGCGTCCGTCCCCTGGTGGCCGAGGAAAGCGATTTCCGGCCGTGGACCATCGAGGCGGGCGGACGCAGCTATTCTCCGCCCAGGAAATTCAATCTTGCGCCCTTCGTCTTCAGCGAGAGAGACCGGCTGTATTCGGAGGATCGCATCAAGACGCCGCTCAAGCGGGTGAACTTCGATCCGAAGGGCGAGCGCAATCCGGAGTCCAGAGGCAAGGTCGGCTACGAGCCCATCAGTTGGGATGAGGCGATCGAAATCGTCGCGGGCGAACTGAAACGCGTGAAGGACGCCCACGGCCCCTCTGCGATCGCGGCCATGACTTCGTCGCACCACAACTGGGGCATCGTCGGCTACAAGATGAGCGCGTTTACGCGCTTCTTCAATCTGATCGGCCATACACCGGTGCTCGACAACCCGGACAGCTGGGAAGGCTGGCACTGGGGTGCGACCCACAGCTACGGTTTCTATTGGCGCATGGGCATGCCGGAACCGTACGACATGCTCGAGGACGCGCTGCAGAACGCCGAGATGATCGTCTACTGGTCCAACGATCCGGACACCACGCGCGGCACCTATACCGGGCAGGATGCTGCGATCTGGCGCCAGTGGCTGAAGGACAAGGGCGTCAAGATGGTTTTCATCGACCCTTTCCACAACTACACCGCTGCGGCGATGGGCGGCAAGTGGATCGCTCCGCGCATCGGCACCGACACCGCCATGGCCATGGCGATCGCCCACGTCTGGATCACCGAAGGGACTTACGACAAGCAATACGTCAAGGATCGCACCGTCGGCTTCGATGAATTCAAGGACTACATTCTGGGCAAGCCGGATGGCTGTCCCAAGACTCCGGCGTGGGCCGCGGAACAGTCCGGTATCGCCGCGCGGACCATCAAGGCGCTGGCGCGCGAATGGGCCTCCAAGCGCACGGTGCTCTCCTCCGGCGCACGAGGCGGGGAGGGCGGCGCCTGCCGCCAGGCCTACGGCACCGAATGGGCGCGCATGATGGTGCTGTTGCAGGCCATGCAGGGACTGGGCAAACCGGGCATCAGCATCTGGGGCACCAGCATGGGAGCGCCGGTGGACGCCAGCGTATGGTTTCCTGGCTACGGCGATCCGGAGGGGAGGATTTCGAGCACCCGCGCCGCGGTGGCCTGTCCCGAAAATCCGGTGACGCAACGGCTGTACCGCCCGATCGTGCCCGATGCCATCCTCAACCCGCCGATCCACTGGCTGGGCGAAGGCTTCTGCAACCGGTCGCTCGAACAGCAGTACACGCCCTTCACCTATCCCGCACCCGGCTGTTCGGAAGTGAAGCTGTGGTATCGCTACGGCGGGTCGTTCATGGGCACCATGACCGACACCAGCAAGTGGGCGCGCATGTACCAGAGTCCCAAGCTCGAATTCGTCGTCAACCAGGACATCTGGTGGTCCTCCGAGACCGGGTTCGCCGACATCATCCTGCCTGCGTGCACGCAACTGGAGCGCGACGACATCGGCGAATGGGGCGAGCCCGGCGGCCAGTGCAAGAACGGCAGCAGCGGCTGCAACTTCCGCGTCGTGGTGCGCATGAAAAAATGCATAGCGCCGCTCTGGGAGTCGAAGTCGGATTACGATATCTTCACGCTGCTGTCGCGCCGCCTCGGCGTGGAGGCGCAATATACCGAGGGCAATACCGACCGCGACTGGGCGCGCAAGATCTTCGATATCTCCGACCTGCCCAAGCACGTCTCGTGGGAGGAGTTCGAGCGCAAGGGCTATCACATCATCAATGCGCCGGAGCATCGCAAGGGCACTCCGGCTCTGCGCTGGTTCGCCGAAGGCCGCGACTGCGATACGCCCGACGCGCGCAACCCAAGGCTGGGGACCGGCAGGGCGCACGAACTGGGCACCGACAGCGGCAAAATAGAATTTGTCTCCGGAAGTCTGCAGAAGGCTTTCCCGAACGATGCGGAGCGGCCGGCCATGCCGCATTTCATCCCGAGCTGGGAAGGCCACCAGAGTCCGCTGGCGGTCCGATACCCGCTGCAGTTGCTCAGTCCGCATCCCCGCTTCACGTTTCATACGCACTACGACAAGCACGCGCGCTGGCTGGACGAGGTTCCGCTGCATCGCGTGGTGAAGGATGGATACCCCTACTGGCCCGCCCGTCTCCATCCGGAGGATGCCCGCGCGCGCGGCATTGAAGACGGGGATGTGATCAAGCTCTACAACGACCGGGCGGGCGTGCTTTGCGTCGCGGTCGTCACCGAGCGGATCAGGCAGGGCATCGTGCATTCGCCGGTGTCTTCGGCCAAGTACGACCCGCTGGAGCCCGGCAATCCGCGCTCGGTCGATCGGGGCGGATGCGTGGCGCTGCTCACGCCGGGGCGCATGATGTCGCAGAACGTGGCCGGCATGGCGCCGAACTCCTGCCTCATCGAAGTGGAAAAATGGAACGCCGACCGGGTGCAGCCATGACGCGCTATGGCATGGTGATCGACGTCGACCGCTGCACCGGGTGTTTCAACTGCTTTCTCGCCTGTCGCGACGAGCACGCCGGCAACGATCACCGTCCGGTCTCGGTCGCGCAGCCCGATGGGCACAGTTGGATCAAGGTCCGGGAAGTGGAGCGCGGGTCGTTTCCGAAGGTCAAGGTGTCCTATGTCCCGGTTCCCTGCTTGCAATGCAAGGATGCACCCTGCATGCGCGCGGCAACCGGCGGCGCCGTGGTCCGTCGCGCGGACGGCATCGTCATCATCGATCCGGACAAGGCGGCCGGACAGCGTGGCATCGTCTCCGCATGTCCCTATGGTGCCGTGTTCTGGAATGAAGAAAAAAATCTGCCGCAGAAGTGTAGCTTCTGCGCCCATCTGCTCGACGACGGCTGGAAGGAACCGCGCTGCGTCGAGTCCTGCCCGGTGCAGGCGCTGGTGTTTGGCGACCTGGATGATCCGCAGAGCGACGTTGCCCGCCTCACCGCGGAAAAGCCGATCGAAGCCTTGGCGCCCGAACCTGCCGAACGGCCGCCGGTGGGCTATCTCGGCTTGCCGGCATGCTTCCTCGCCGGTGAGATCGTGCTCGGCGACCAGCCCGAAGAGTGTCCCGAAGGGGTCACCTTGAGGCTGCGCCATGGCCAGCAGACACTCACTGCCTCCACCGACAACTACGGCGACTTCGAATTCAAGAACCTCAAGGCCGATACGCAATATGTGCTGAGCATCGCGCATGCAGGTTACAAGTCGCGCGAGCTGCAAGTGCACACCAGCGCCGACCCGAACATCGGCACGATCGTGATGGAACGCGCAGCCTGAGCGGGGGCGCCCGCTCCGCCCCCTGGAAGCGAGGGCAGGTGACGGCAGGTCCTGGCTGCCGTTTCGATCGATAATGCCGTCGCGGAGGGTTGGTTGCAAAAACAAGGAGGGGGCATGCGTTTCGACCGTACAACTGTTTCACCGATTGCCCGCGCGCTGGCGCTTGCATTGGCCATTGCCGCGTCGGGCTCCACTGCCGCGCATGCACAGTCGTATCCCTCGAAGCCGGTAAAGATCTACCAGGGCTTCGCCGTGGGCGGCAACGCCGACACCATCGGGCGGCTGGTTGCGCAAGGTCTGACCGAGGAGCTGGGGCAGCCGTTCCTGGTCGAGGCCAAGACCGGCGCGGGCGGCAACATCGCTTCGGATTTTGTCGCGAAGTCTGCCGCCGACGGCTATACCCTGGTGCTGCTCACCGGCGGCCATGCCGTATCGGCGGCGATGTACAAGGCACTGGCCTTCGATCCGCTCAACGACTTCAAGTGGCTGTCGCTGGTCACCGTGTTCCCGTTCGTCATCGGCACCAGCACCGACAGCAAGATCAAGACCATTGCGGATCTGATTGCGGCGGCAAGGAGCGAGCCGGGCAAACTGTCGTTCAGTTCGGTGGGGATCGGCACCACCCAGCATCTCGCCGGCGAGCTGCTGCAATCGACTGCGAAAATAAAGATGCTGCACATCCCCTACCGGGGCGGCGGCGCGCCGGTGCAGGACGTGATTACCGGTCGCGTCGATATCCTGTTCGACTCCGTCACCGTTTCGCGCGCACAGGTTGCAGGAGGCAAGCTGCGCGCTCTGGGGGTGACCTCGACCACCCGCATACCGCAACTGCCCGAGGTTCCGGCAGTCGCCGAGACGCTGCCCGGATTCAATGTGACCTCATGGGCGGCGATTGCCGCGCCCGCCGGGCTTCCAGCGGAGATTACCGACAGGCTGCACGCGGCGATTGCAAAAACCGTCGCGAAACCCGACGTCGGAAAACGGCTGTTCGACCTGGGCGGACTCGCGACATCGAGTACACCTGAGGAAACGGCGAAGCATGTCGCCCGCGAGATCGAAACCTGGAAGCGGGTCGTGGATCAGGCCAGCATTCCCAAACAGTGATTAGGGCTTTCCGGTAAAGTGTTTTTTCAGCCCCTGCCAGCACCGGGAATAATCCTGCTGGAGTTCCGGCGCCTCCATCGCGAATCGGGTCGGCTGGATCAGATAACGGGTCTCGAACATGAAGGCCATGGTGTTTTCGAGCTTGCGCGGCGCGAGTTCGACGCGTGAGGCCTGCTCGAAAGTTTCGGCGTCCGTGCCGTGGGCGGTCCACGAATTGTGCAGGCTGCCTCCTCCCGGTAAGAAACCTGCGGCCTTGGCGTCGTACGCGCCCTGGACGAGGCCCATGTACTCGCTCATGACGTTGC
>Ga0163199_1002398_pt1 | contig 11495 bp, 10 predicted proteins | sample PL_2010_150m_FD_113537 | JGI IMG/M metagenome (GOLD analysis project Ga0163199, IMG submission 113537) | Freshwater microbial communities from Powell Lake, British Columbia, Canada to study Microbial Dark Matter (Phase II) - PL_2010_150m | ecosystem: Environmental > Aquatic > Freshwater > Lake ...
ATTTGATCGATCATTTCGGACTTATTCACGTTGAACCCCCTTTTTGTCTAAATGAGATTAGCTATGGCACGAACAAAGCCTGGCGTGCATTTTTGAGTTGAAGTTTTGGAGTAGGCGTGCTTGCGAGCGCAACAAACTTGCCGCAACCGGCAAGAGCGATACGATCTTTATAACAAGCGCCATTCGCGTGTGTCAAGCGCTTTTCAGTTTCTCCGGAAGCCTGCTCAATGAGTGATGACGCCGCTCACGGGCTGCCCCTCGGACGCCGGCGCTATCGGGGCAACTTCGTCTTTCTTGCTCGTTGCCTCGGGCTTGCGCTCCAGCGCAAGCTCGAGCACCTGATCAATCCATTTTACTGGAATGATCTCGAGGCGGTTCTTGACGTTGTCGGCAATCTCCGTCAGATCCTTTACATTTTCCTCGGGAATCAATACGGTCTTGATGCCGCCGCGGTGGGCTGCGAGCAACTTTTCCTTCAATCCGCCGATAGGCAGCACCTCGCCGCGCAGCGTAATTTCACCGGTCATTGCAACATCGGCGCGCACTGGAATGCCGGTGAGAATCGAAACCATTGCAGTGCAGATGCCGATGCCGGCACTGGGGCCGTCCTTTGGTGTCGCGCCTTCCGGCAGGTGGATATGCAAATCGATCTTCTGATAGAAGTCCTCGGCGACGCCGAGCTTGGCCGAGCGGCTGCGCACCACCGTCAGCGCGGCCTGGATCGATTCCTGCATTACCTCGCCCAGCTTGCCGGTGGTTATGCTCTTGCCCTTGCCCGGCATTACCACGGCTTCGATCGTCAGCAGCTCGCCGCCGACTTCAGTCCACGCAAGACCCGTGACCTGTCCAACCTGGTTTTTCTTCTCCGCGATGCCAAAAGTGAATTTGCGCACGCCGAGGAATTTGTCCAGATTTTTCGCCGTAACCAGGATCTTGCTGTCGCGACTCTTGGTCACCAGGATCTTCACTACCTTGCGGCAGATCTTTGAAATTTCGCGCTCCAGGCTGCGCACGCCCGCTTCCCGGCTGTAGTAGCGAATCACGTCGCGTATCGCCGATTCGGCGATCGAAACTTCGTCTAGCTTCAGTCCGTTGTTCTTGAGCTGCTTGGGCAGCAGATAGCGCGTGGCGATGTGTATTTTCTCATCCTCGGTATATCCCGAAAGCCGGATGACCTCCATGCGATCGAGCAGTGCCGGGGGAATGTTCAGCGTATTGGCGGTTGCTACGAACATGACTTCCGACAGGTCGTACTCGACCTCGACGTAATGGTCTACGAACGTATGATTTTGTTCCGGATCCAGCACTTCGAGCAGCGCCGAGGACGGATCGCCGCGGAAGTCCATTCCCAGCTTGTCCACTTCATCCAGCAGAAACAGCGGATTGCGTACGCCGACCTTGGTCATGTTCTGCAGAATCTTGCCCGGCATGGAACCGATATAGGTGCGGCGGTGGCCACGAATCTCCGCTTCGTCGCGCACGCCGCCCAGCGACATGCGCACGAACTTGCGATTGGTCGCTTTCGCGATGGACTGCCCAAGAGAGGTCTTGCCGACGCCTGGCGCCCCTACAAGACACAGAATCGGCGCCTTCACCTTGTCCACGCGGCTTTGAACCGCAAGGTACTCGACGATGCGCTCTTTCACCTTCTCCAGCCCATAGTGATCGGAATCGAGGCTCTTTTCCGCGGCAGCGATGTCCTTGGATATCTTGCTGCGTTTCTTCCACGGCAGGCCTACCAATATGTCGATATAGTTGCGCACCACCGTGGCTTCGGCCGACATCGGAGACATCAGGCGCAGTTTCTTCAACTCGGCCTCGGCCTTGACGCGCGCGTCCTTGGGCATGCGCGCGGCCTTGATCTTCTTCTCCATCTCGTCCAGATCGGCGCCGTCCTCACCCTCGCCCAGTTCCTTCTGGATCGCTTTTACCTGCTCGTTCAGGTAGTACTCGCGCTGGCTTTTTTCCATCTGGCGCTTGACCCGGCCGCGAATGCGCTTTTCCACCTGCAGGATGTCGATCTCGGTTTCAAGCTGGCCGAGCAGATGCTCCAGGCGGGCCTTGACGTCGAACATCTCCAGCACCTGCTGCTTCTGCTCCAGTTTCAACGGCAGGTGCGCAGCCACGGTATCGGCCAGGCGTCCGGCCTCTTCAATACCACCGAGCGAGGTCAAAATTTCCGGGGGTATTTTCTTGTTCAGCTTCACGTATTGGTCGAACTGGGTCACCAGCGCCCGGCGCATTGCTTCGACCTCGTTATTGTCGCTCGCATCCGCGGGTACCGGCCGCGCCACAGCAACGTAATGACTGCGCTGGTCTTCGATTTCCTTGATCACCGCGCGCTGGCTGCCCTCAACCAGCACTTTTACCGTTCCGTCCGGCAGCTTCAGCATCTGCAGAATATTGGCGATACAGCCGATCTGGTACATGTCGTCGGGACCAGGCTCGTCTTTGGCTGCGGATTTCTGTGCCGCCAGCATGATGCTCTTGCCCGCTTCCATGGCGATTTCCATCGCCTTGATTGATTTCGGACGGCCGACAAACAGCGGAATCACCATATGCGGGAATACCACCACGTCGCGCAACGGTAACAACGGAAACTGGATCGGATTGGGGGAATACTCGGTAACGGACATGGCGGACCCTCAGCGTGACATTCAATGATAGATGGGGACGGGGGGGATTAGTTCAACCCCGTCAGCGTTCTCAGGAGAGAGAACCGGCGACCTTGGGCGGGTCGGAATAGATCAACAGCGGCTTGCCTTCGCCGAGAACCGTCGGTTCGTCGATAACCACCTTGCTTACATTTTCCATGGTCGGCAGTTCGTACATCGTGTCGAGCAGCACCTGCTCCAGAATCGAGCGCAAACCACGCGCGCCGGTCTTGCGTGCAAGCGCTTTCTGCGCGATGGCTGAAAGCGCCGCAGGGCGTACTTCCAGATCCGCGCCTTCCATGCCGAATAGACGCTGATACTGTTTGATCAGCGCGTTCTTTGGGATGGTGAGAATCTGGATCAACGCCGCCTCGTCCAGTTCTTCCAGCGTGGCGATAACCGGCATGCGGCCGACAAATTCCGGAATCAGGCCGTACTTGATCAAATCCTCGGGCTCCACCGCGCGCAACGCCGCTGTGATGTCTTTACTGTCCTTGAGACTGCGCACATCGGCGCCAAAGCCGATGCCGCTTTTTTCAGAACGATTGCGGATAATCTTTTCCAGGCCGTCGAAAGCGCCGCCGCAGACGAACAGGATGTTGGTGGTGTCCACCTGCACGAAGTCCTGATTGGGGTGCTTGCGCCCGCCCTGCGGCGGCACCGACGCAATGGTACCCTCGATCAGCTTCAGCAGTGCCTGCTGCACACCCTCACCCGAGACGTCACGGGTGATCGACGGGTTGTCAGATTTCCTCGATATCTTGTCGATTTCGTCGATGTAGACAATGCCGCGCTTGGCTTTGTCTACATCGTAGTCACAATTCTGCAGCAGCTTCTGGATGATGTTTTCCACGTCCTCACCGACGTATCCAGCCTCGGTCAGGGTGGTGGCGTCGGCAATCACAAAGGGCACGTTCAGCAGGCGCGCCAGCGTCTGCGCCAGCAGCGTCTTGCCCGAACCCGTGGGTCCGATCAGCAGAATATTCGATTTCGCCAGCTCGATCTCATCGTTCTTCGACAGATGTTTGAGCCGTTTGTAATGGTTATATACCGCTACCGACAGGATCCGTTTCGCCAGTTCCTGGCCGATAACATACTCGTCGAGTATGTCGCAGATTTCCTTCGGCGTCGGCAGGTCTGACTTGGCTGATTTGCCTGACTTGTCGGTACTGGTTTCCTCGCGAATGATGTCATTGCAAAGCTCGATGCACTCGTCGCAGATGAACACCGACGGCCCGGCGATAAGCTTCCTTACCTCGTGCTGGCTCTTGCCGCAGAAGGAACAGTAAAGCAGCTTTTCGCCGGCGTTTTTTTCGGTCATCTAAGTCTCATTTTTTGGCATCGGCGCGATTGCTCAGTACATTGTCAACCAGGCCGTATTTCACCGCTTCCACCGCCGACATGAAATTATCCCGGTCGGTATCGTGCGCGATCGTCTCTACGCTCTGGCCGGTATGCAGCGCCAGCATTTCGTTCAGCCGCCCGCGCAGGTAGAGAATTTCCTTGGCGTGGATCTCAATATCAGAGGCCTGTCCCTGAAAGCCGCCCATCGGCTGGTGAATCATGACGCGCGAATTGGGCAGGCAGAAACGCTTGCCCTTGGCCCCCGCGGCGAGCAGGAACGATCCCATGCTGGCAGCCTGACCCACGCAAAGCGTGCTCACATCGGGCTTGATGAATTGCATCGTGTCATAGATGGCAAGACCGGCTGAAACCGAGCCGCCCGGTGAATTTATATAAAACGAAATGTCCTTGTCCGGATTTTCCGATTCCAGAAACAGCAGCTGCGCAACGATCAGATTGGCGGTCATCTCGTTCACCACACCGACCAGGAAAACGACCCGCTCCTTCAACAGGCGCGAGTAAATATCGTACGCGCGCTCGCCGCGGCCGCTTTGTTCGATCACCATCGGGATCAGGCCCAGGTTCTGCGGACCCTCGAGACCCGCCTGCGGCTCTATCCATCCCGCCGCGTGCGGCTTCCAACCCGGCTGCATCATTTACTTGCCTCTCTGGGTTTGCCGCGATTCATTCTGCTTTCCCCATAAATTCATCGAAATTCACAGCTTTTTCTTCAACCTTGGCGTGCGCGAGCACCCAGGCGACAACATTGTCCTCCAGCGCCACGCTTTCCATTTCCGACAGACGCTGCGGCTGTGAATAAATCCATTTTACCACCTCGTCAGGCTGCTCGTAGCTCTCGGCCTGCTCTTGAACCAGGGCGCGCACCTGCTCCGGCTTGGCACCAAGGTCGTGTGCGCCTACCAGCTCGGCGATGATCAAACCCAGCGATACGCGACGTTGCGCCTGCTGCTCGAACATCTCCGGATTGATCGGCAACTGCTCCATTTTCATGCCGCGTGCTTCCATTTCGGCGCGCGCGGCCTGCACCAGCCGCTGCGTTTCCATTTCGATCAGCGCCTTGGGCAGATCGATTTTGGTCGCATCGAGAAGTACCTGCATGACTTTGCTCTTGAGATCGGCCTGGGCGCGCTTCTTTACTTCGCGCTCGATATTTGCTTTAACCTCGGACCGCATCTGCACCAGATCACCGTTTTCCACGCCGAGCGAACGCGCGAACTCGGCATCGAGCTCGGGCAAATGCGGCTCCTCAACCAGCTTGAGCGTAAGTTCGAAGCTCGCGGTCTTTCCGGCGACGTCCTTGCCGTGATAATCAGCCGGAAAAGTGAGTTCGAATGTCCTGCTCGCTCCGGCGTTCAAGCCCAGTGCGTTGGACTCAAATTCCGGCAGCATTTGTTTCTCGCCCAGCACGAACACAAAATCGCTGGCCTTGCCGCCGGTGAATTCGACACCCTCTATTTTCCCCAGGAAATCCGCGGTAATTCGATCGCCTGCCGCCGCCGGCCGCTCGACCTGGTGGAAATGCTGGCGCTGCTTGCGCAAGATTTGCAGCGTTTTGTCCACCTCGGCATCGCCCACACTCAGCGCGGCGCGCTCGATCTTGCTGGCGCCGATGTCGCCCACCACCACTTCAGGATAAATTTCGAAAGTGGCGCTGAACTCGATGCTTTTCGCGTCGGTATCGCCCGACTTGGGCTCGATGCGCGGATATCCGGCAACCTTGAGGTTCTGCTCACGCACCGCGTCTCCGAACGCTTTTTGCACGGCGTCGCCGAGAACTTCCGAACGCACCTGCGGCCCATATTGCTGCGCGACCAACTTCATCGGCACCTTGCCCGGACGAAAACCGGCCATGCGCAGGGTACGCGAGAGCTTTTTAAGCCGCTGTTCGACCTGTTTTTCGATTTCGTCGACCGCAACCGCCATGTTCAGTCGGCGTTCAAGCGAACCCAAATTCTCCAAGCTTGTTTGCATCAAATTCCCTTAAAGTCCGTAATAACCCGGTTTGTCGAAACGGGGCACCCTATTTTCCTATCCCACCCTCCAAACCTGACCGCATGGTGCGAAGGAAGGGACTCGAACCCCCATGCCGTAAGGCGCTGGAACCTAAATCCAGTGCGTCTACCAATTCCGCCACCCTCGCGCAGGTGTAATTTTACGCGATTTCCCCCTATACTGTCAGCCCAAGTTTTGCTAAATCCTCAAGAATTTCAAGCTAATGTCCGCAGGCCACTACGAGAATTTCCCGGTCGCCTCGGTGCTGCTGCCGTCCCACTTGCGCCATCCCATCGCGGTCATTTACCGCTTTGCGCGATCCGCGGACGACTTCGCCGACGAAGGTGATCTTCCAGCTGCCCAGCGGCTGGCGCAGCTCGACGGTTATCGTCTGGAACTCAAGGGTCTGGAGGCGGGTCTCGAATCACAGCAGCGGTTATTCGTCGACCTCGGACAGGTCGTGCGCCAGTACCGCCTGCCGCTTACCTTGTTTCACGACCTGCTCGACGCGTTTGCGCAGGACGTGGTCAAGAACCGCTATGCCGATTTCGCCCAACTCGAGGACTATTGCCGCCGGTCGGCCAACCCGGTCGGCCGGCTGTTGTTGCATCTGTTCGGCGCCGCAACCGGAGAAAACTTTCAACGATCGGATGCGATTTGCACCAGCCTGCAGTTGATAAATTTCTGGCAGGACGTGGGAATCGACTGGCATAAACACCGCGTCTACCTGCCCCAGGACGAGATGCAAACATTCGGTGTCAGCGAAAATCAGATTGCGCGCGGCGACGCCTCGGGTCAATGGCCGGCACTGATTGCGTTTCAGGTCGAACGCGCGCGCGCGTTGATGCGATCGGGAGCGCCGCTTGGGCACGCCCTGCCCGGGCGTGTGGGACTCGAAATCCGCACCATAGTGCAGGGCGGACTGCGCATACTCGAAAAAATAGACAAGGCCGGAGGCGACGTCTACCATCACCGACCTGTGCTGAAAGCTTACGACTGGCCGTTGCTGCTCCTGAGAGCCTTGACCGACTGATGGCACGCAGCCGCATGCACAGTAACGGCGATGTGACGCTTCTGAAACTGGAACGTGCGTGAATCCCGACGAATATTGTCAGCACAAGGCGGCACAGAGCGGATCGAGCTTCTATTACTCCTTCCTGTTTCTGCCGCCGCCGCGCCGACGCGCCATCACCGCGCTGTACGCGTTCTGCCGCGAGGTGGACGACATCGTCGATGAATGCGCCGATACCGGCGTAGCCCGCACCAAGCTGGCCTGGTGGCGGCAGGAACTCGCCCGCCTGTACGCCGGCGAGCCACAGCATCCGGTGGCGCGGGCGCTCGCCCCCGCCATCCAGCCCTTCGGCATCAAGCATGAATACCTGCTGGAGATCATCGACGGCATGGAAATGGATCTGAACCAGAACCGCTATCTCGATTTCGCGAACCTGGAGCAGTATTGCCACCGCGTTGCCGGCGTGGTGGGCCTGCTTGCCGCCTCGATCTTCGGCTACCGTGATGAACGCACGCTCGCCTACGCCCACACGCTCGGCCTCGCGTTTCAGCTGACCAATATCATCCGGGATGTCGGCGAGGACAGCCGCAACGGGCGCATTTATCTTCCCCTGAGCGAACTGCAACAATTCAACGTGAGCGCCGCCGACATCCTGCATGCGCGCCAGAACGAGAATTTCGTAAGTCTGATCGCATTCCAGATCGAACGCGCCGAGCGCTTGTACAGCGAGGCCTACGCACAGCTGCCGCAGATCGACCGCAAGGCGCAACGGCCGGGTCTTATCATGGCGGCAATTTACCGCACCTTGCTGCGGGAAATCGCCGACGACGGCTGCAAGGTGCTGAGTCAGCGCACGGCGTTGACACCGGTGCGCAAGCTGTGGATCGCATGGAAGACCTGGATCACGGCGTAAACGTCGCCGTCATCGGCGCCGGCTGGGCCGGCATGGCGGCCGCGGTGACGTTGGCACAGACGGGGACCCGGGTCACCGTGTTCGAAGCGGCGCGGCACCTGGGCGGCCGCGCGCGTACGGTCGAACTCGAAGGCATAGATCTGGACAACGGCCAGCACATCCTCATCGGCGCCTACGTTGAGACGCTGCGTCTGATGCGCGCGGTCGGCGCCGATCCGAAGCAGTTGCTGCTGCGCCAGCAGCTCGCCATAGAATATCCCGGGGCGTTTCGCCTGCGCGCACCGCGGCTTCCAGCGCCACTTCATTTGCTCGCCGCGCTGATGACTGCCAACGGGCTGGCCTGGACCGAGCGCATCGCCGCCATGCGCTTCATGACAGCGATGCGCGGCAACAACTATCGCATCGCCGCCGACATGCCGGTTGCCGAGCTGCTGGCGCAACACCGACAAGGCGGCGCGCTCGCACGCTATTTGTGGGAACCGCTGTGCGTGTCTGCGCTCAACACCCCGGCCGCTGCCGCATCGGCGCAGACCTTCCTCAACGTGGTGCGCGACGGGCTGGATGGTCCGCGCGCGAACAGTGATTTTCTCATTCCGCGCACCGATCTGGGCCGGCTGTTTCCACTGCCAGCCGCGGATTTTGTGCGTGATCACGGGGGCTCGATACGGCTGGGAACACCGGTGCGGGCGCTTACGGAAAGCGCGGATGGCTTCGTTCTGGACACCGGTCCGGAGCGTTACAGCCATGTCATTCTTGCCGTGGCGCCGCATCAGCTCGATGTCCTGCTCGATTGTTTTCCGGCGCTTGCAGCAGTCCGACAGAGCATCGTTGCCTTCGCTTACGAACCGATTTACACCTGCTATTTGCAATACCCGCCTTCTGTGACGATGCCGCAGCCAATGACCGGTTTTGACGGCGGCAGCATTCAGTGGATATTCGATCGCGGTCGGATCAACGGCACAGCGGGTCTGCTGGCAGCGGTGATCAGTGCGCGCGGCGCGCATCAGGATTTTTCTCAGGATGCGCTGGCTGAAGCGATCCACCGCGAATTGGTCGCGTTCCTGCCAGATATTCCTTCGCCACTCTGGTCGCGCGTCATCGCCGAAAAGCGCGCTACCTTCTCCTGCCGCCCCGGGATTGCGCGGCCGTCGAACCGGACACCTGTTGATCGCCTTTACCTCGCGGGCGACTATACTGCCAGCGACTATCCGGCCACACTGGAATCGGCGGTGCGCAGCGGCGTGCGAGCAGCCGGCCTTGTGCGCCTGCGCTAGCGCAGGCGCGCGACCGCGTCCTCGACCCGGTCGCAGGCGACGATTTCCAGCCCGCTTATCGCCTGCCGCGGAACATTGGCCTTGGGAATGATCGCCTGCGTAAACCCAAGCTTGGCCGCCTCGCGCAGACGTTCCTGTCCGCGCGGCGCCGGGCGGATCTCCCCTGCCAGTCCTACCTCGCCGAACACCACCAGTTTCTGCGGCAGCGGTTTCGCTCGCAGCGAAGACACGATAGCAAGCAGCACGGCAAGATCGGCGGCGGGTTCGCTGATTTTTACGCCGCCAACCGCATTGACGAACACGTCCTGGTCGAAACAGGCGACTCCCGCGTGCCGGTGCAGCACGGCCAGCAGCATAGCCAGCCGGTTCTGCTCCAGTCCCACCGAGAGACGGCGCGGGTTAGGCGCGTGCGCCTGATCCACCAGGGCCTGAATTTCCACCAGCAAGGGTCGCGTGCCTTCCTGCGTCACCAGCACACAGGAACCCGGCACCTGGCCGTCGTGCCGCGACAGGAAAAGTGCCGACGGGTTGGACACTTCCTTCAATCCCTTGTCGGTCATGGCAAATACGCCGAGCTCATTTACCGCGCCGAATCGATTCTTGAAAGCCCGTACCAGGCGAAAGCTTTGCTGCGTATCACCTTCGAAATAGAGCACGGTATCGACGATGTGCTCCAGCACCCGCGGCCCGGCGAGCGCGCCCTCCTTGGTCACGTGGCCGATGAACACGATGATCATGCCGGTCTGCTTGGCCATCCGCGTCAACTGCGCCGCGCATTCCCGCACCTGCGCCACCGACCCCGGCGCAGAGGACAGCGCTTCCGAATAAAGCGTCTGAATCGAATCGATGACCACGATTTCCGGCCTGGCGCCGGCCAGGACGTCCTGGATTTTTTCCAGATTGATCTCCGCCAGCAACTGCAGCCCGCCGCAATCCAGCCCGAGGCGTGTGGCGCGCAGTGCCACCTGCGCCGCCGACTCCTCGCCGCTGACATAGACCGCCCGATGTTTTGCACTCATGGCGGCGAGCGCCTGCAGCAGCAGCGTCGATTTGCCTATCCCCGGATCGCCACCGATCAGCACTACCTGCCCCGCGACCAATCCTCCGCCCAGCACGCGATCGAATTCCCCGACTCCGCTGGGCAGGCGCGGCGCTTCGCGCGCACTGACCTCGGACAATATCTGCAGCTTGGATGCGGCGGCGACGCTGTTGTAGCGGTGCGTCGACGCCGTCTCGGCGGCGGTTTCGGTCATCGTGTTCCAGGCGGCGCAACTCGGGCACTGGCCCTGCCATTTTGGCGCGCTGCCGCCGCACTCGGTGCACGTGTATATGGATTTGGATTTAGCCACGTTCGGGTTCCGTCATTGCCTCACGCCCGGTAGTCGGCCAATACCTGGAGTCGGAACTGCGCACCGCTGAGGTCCTTGCCGATTCACGACTCGAACGCTGAGCGCGGCAGGCCGCTTTGCCGGATGATCGATTGCAGCGTGCCAATCTTCAGCTCGTCATGATCGGGCACCGGAACCGTGGTGCTACCAGCAGCGGTGCGACGTTGCATCACCACATGGCTGCCGCGCCTTCTCACCTCCACGAATCCGAAGCGCGCGAGAATCCTGCAGACTTCCTTGCCTGAGAGAACGGCAAGCCTAGCCATGCACCGCTTCGAAACGGGTCACGTAGATTTCGCCGTGCTGCCGCTTTGCGACTTCCGCCGGATCGGCACATTCGACAAACAATTCCACAGCCTCTTTCAGGTTCGCAGTCGCCTGCTCAATGCTCTCGCCTTGGCTGGCGACGTCGAGTTCAGGACATAGCGCCACATAAATATCGCCTTCCTTTTCCACAATTGCTGTATAGCTGTGCATTGTCATGATGACCTCTATTTAAGATTGAACGGCACCAGTATCGGCATCGTTGTCGTCCTTTAAGGGCAGAATCATACCGCGCTTTCAGACCTCCACGACCGGCACTCGCGCAGCCAATGCGCACAGCAATTCGTAACTGACCGTGCCGGCACAGGCGGCGACTTCGTCCGCCGGCAGCCCCTCGCCCCACAGCGTTACCGGCGTGCCGACCCGGGCGTCCTCGATAGCGCTCAGGTCGACGCATAGCATGTCCATGGATACACGCCCCACGGTGTGCGTGCGCCTGCCGGCGACGAAAACCGGCGTGTTACGGTCATGGTAGCCGGGCGCATGGCGCGGATAGCCGTCGGCATAGCCGCAGGCCACCACGCCGATGCGCATCGGCCGCCTGGCCTCGAACGTGCCGCCGTAGCCGACGCG
>Ga0163199_1002399_pt1 | contig 11493 bp, 11 predicted proteins | sample PL_2010_150m_FD_113537 | JGI IMG/M metagenome (GOLD analysis project Ga0163199, IMG submission 113537) | Freshwater microbial communities from Powell Lake, British Columbia, Canada to study Microbial Dark Matter (Phase II) - PL_2010_150m | ecosystem: Environmental > Aquatic > Freshwater > Lake ...
CTCTCGCCAGGTCAAAGCGCTGCTGTTCATAGTGGTGCTTTCATGCTCGGAACGGCATCGCTGCCGCCGGGTAGTCCCACTTGCAGCAAGATCCAGCGCCACTTGTGAATTTGGTGATATGGGCGGGCCAGACCAGAGGTGTCCGGGACAGGGCGACCACGCACCAATTCATGCAGTATCGTTGCGGACGTGGCAGCCTCGGCTGGACATTGCCAGTTACGGCCGTCTTGAATCTCGCAATTGTTGAACTTGCCGGATGGGGTATCCTTCGCCCCAACAGTCCAGAACAGCACTTCCCGATGTGCCTTGAGGGCGCGGAATCGGTAGCGGGTGTCGGCCAAGAGTTTGCCGGAACAGTGATCACCCGACCAATTACCGTCAATACAGGTAACCGTGTAGATCGTCCGTTCTCCCTGCGGCGTAATCGAGTCAGATAGCCAGGCCCACAGCCCCAGGATGGAGATTGCCGCTGCAACGTACAGCCATATTCGCATGAGAGTCGTTTCTAAATCGTTGCGGGCTTGAATGATGCCTGAACAAAGTCAGCACAGTTCCACGCGCCGATAACCATCTTGCCGTCAAAATCCAATTCCGTTTTTCGCATCGTGCCGTATTGGCCTTGTCGAAGCAAGTCGTTCTATCGCGGACTCATTGATGGACTAGGGATGGCTTCGGGTACGCGCGTTGTCGTCAAATCGTTTAGACCCACTGCCGCGCGATTCAATGGCCGCTTCGTAGGAGGTGCGTCTCGCCGGTTTGGGCCGCTTTTGAGACCGCCGACACGGCTCCCCGTCGCGGCCGGCGCTGTGCAATTGCTTATCCGAGTATTTCCCGCAAGCACTTGACCAGGATTGCGCACTGCTCGTCCGTGCCGACGGTGATGCGCAGGAACTGATCGATGCGCGGCTGCTTGAAATGGCGCACGATGACGCTTCGCTCGCGCAGGGCTTTCGCCAGTTCTTCGGCGTCGCGCTGTGGGTGGCGGGTGAAGATGAAGTTGGCACTTGAGGGAAGCACTTCGAAGCCGAGTTGTGCGAGCTGCCGTGCGAGTTGCTCGCGGCTGGCGATGACGGCCTGGCGCGTCTGCTCGAAGTGTTGCGTATCCTCGATCGCCGCAGTCGCGCCGGCAATCGCGAGGCGGTCGAGCGGGTAGGAGTTGAAGCTGTTCTTGACGCGCTCCAGCGCGTTTATCAGGTCGCTGTGGCCGAGGGCATAACCGACCCGCAGACCGGCGAGCGAATGCGACTTGGAGAGTGTCTGTACAACCAGCAGGTTGGGGTAGCGCGCGATCAGGGGGATCGCGGAGGCGCCGCCGAAGGCGATGTAGGCCTCGTCGATGACCACCACCGATTCTGCGTTGCCAGCCAGCAGACGTTCGATTTCGGCGAGCGGTAGCAGACGGCCGGTCGGGGCATTGGGATTGGGGAAAACGATTCCGCCATTGGCTTGCCGGTAGTCAGCGACACGAATCTCGAAGGACTCGGAAAGCGGCACGGCGTTGTAACGGATGTCGTAGAGTCGGCAATACACTGGATAGAAGCTGTAAGTGATATCCGGAAACAGGATTGGCCGTTCATGATTGAGCAGGGCCAGGAACCCATGGGCGAGGACCTCGTCGGAACCGTTGCCGACAAATACCTGTTGGGTGCCCAGGCCATACAAGCCGGCAATGGCATGCTTGAGGCGGTCGGCATTGGGATCAGGATAGAGTCTGAGCTTGGCGCCGATTTCGCCATTGATCGCCTCTATCGCCCGCGGCGATGGAGGGTAGGGATTCTCGTTGGTATTCAGCTTTACGAGATTCGCCAGTTTCGGTTGCTCGCCGGGGACGTAGGGAGTCAACCTTCGGACCACACTGCTCCAGTATTTACTCGTTGGGTCTTTACACATGACGGTTTCGGGAATCCTGCTGGCGGTAACCAGGGTCGGATGGTAGCAAGCGAAACAAGTTAGTGGGGAAAAAACCACGGGACGTCACATGCCCATTGTCTTTTGGCGCGTCTTTGCGTAACGTTGCGATTTTTAGCAAACCAAAATCATGCGTCAAGGGGAAATCACCCGCAACACCCTGGAAACCCAGGTTCGCGTAAAACTCGATCTCGATGGCTCGGGCCGGACTCGGCTGGCGTCGGGCGTCGGCTTCCTCGATCATATGCTGGACCAGATCGCTCGTCACGGCATGTTCGACCTGGAAGTCGAAGCCAAGGGCGATCTGCATATCGACGCCCATCACAGCGTCGAGGACATCGGTATTGCGCTGGGACAGGCGCTGGCCAAGGCTGTTGGCGATAAAAAGGGTTTGCGCCGCTACGGGCATGCATACGTGCCGCTGGATGAGGCCCTGTCGCGGGTGGTAATCGATCTCTCGGGGCGCCCCGGACTGGTTTTCAACGTCGAGTTTACCCGCGCCATGATTGGCGAGTTCGATGTGGATCTGGTACACGAGTTCTTCCAGGGGCTGGTCAATCACGCCGCCATCAGCGTGCATCTCGACAACCTGCGCGGCGACAACGCCCACCACCAGGCGGAGACCTTGTTCAAGGCGTTCGGGCGGGCGTTGCGCATGGCCGCCGAGCTCGATCCGCGCGCCGCCGGCGCAGTCCCATCCACCAAAGGTAGCCTTTGAACCAGGATGGACAGCAAGCCACTGCCATGAGTTGTACCGTAGCGGTCGTCGATTATGGGATGGGCAATCTGCGTTCGGTCGCCAAGGCCATCGAGCATGTCGCACCCGAGGATATCGTGCTCGTCACTTCCAGCGCCGCCGACATTGCCGGCGCCGACCGTGTCGTGGTGCCGGGACAAGGCGCCATGCCGGATTGCATGCGCGAACTGGAAATTCGCGGGCTACGCGAAGCCGTGGTGCGGGCGGCGCGGACCCAGCCCTTCCTGGGAATTTGCATCGGCCTGCAAATGCTCTTTGGTCCGGCCGAAGAAGGCGGGGTGACAGGGCTTGAGCTGATTCCAGGGCGAGTGCCGCATTTCCCGCGCGCAGCCATGGTGGGACCGGACGGCAATCGCCTGAAGGTCCCTCACATGGGCTGGAACGAGGTCTATCAAATGGATACCGGCCGCGATGGCGCGATCCATCCGCTATGGGAGGGGATCGCCGACGGCTCGCGTTTCTATTTCGTGCATAGCTATTACGTCGAACCGGAATTGCCCGAGGTGATCGCCGGGTCGACGAACTACGGTATCCCCTTTACCAGCGCCGTGGAGCGCGATAATATCTTTGCTGTGCAATTTCACCCGGAAAAAAGCGCGCGCGATGGACTCGCGCTGCTCGCCAACTTCATGCGCTGGAATCCCTGAGTTCGCTTCCCCCTCACCATCGATAGTTGCCTTCCTTTCCTATGCTGCTGATACCCGCGATCGACCTCAAGGATGGACATTGTGTCCGTCTCAAGCAGGGTGCCATGGAGGATGCCACGGTGTTCTCCGAAGACCCTGCAGGCATGGCGCGCCACTGGATAAGCCAGGGCGCCCGCCGCCTGCATCTGGTGGACCTGAACGGCGCATTTGCCGGCAAGCCCAAGAACGAACCGGCCATCAAGGCCATCCTCAGGGAACTCGGCACTGAAATTCCCGTGCAGCTTGGCGGGGGCATTCGCGACCTGGACACCATCGAGCGCTGCCTCGACGACGGGATTACTTACGTCATCATCGGCACGGCTGCGGTGAAGAATCCCGGATTCCTGCATGACGCATGCGGCGCCTTCCCCGGTCATATCATCGTCGGCCTGGACGCCAAGGACGGCAAGGTGGCGGTGGATGGCTGGTCGAAAATGACTGGCCACGATGTTATCGACCTGGCCAGGAAATTCGAGGACTATGGCGTCGAAGCCATCGTCTATACCGATATCGGACGCGACGGCATGCTCTCGGGCATCAACATCGAGGCGACCGTCAAGTTGGCCCAGGCGTTGCACGTACCGGTCATTGCCAGCGGCGGGATCGCCAGTCTGAAGGACATCAAGGCTCTGTGTGCCGTTCAGGATGAAGGCATCAGCGCGGCGATCACCGGCCGCGCGATCTATGAGGGTGCCCTCGATTTCAAGAAGGCTCAGGCGGAGGCAGACAAATTGTCGCTGAAGACCTGACCGGTATGCTCGCCAAACGGATCATTCCCTGCCTTGATGTCAACGCCGGTCGCGTGGTCAAGGGGGTCAATTTCATCTCTTTGCGCGACGCTGGAGATCCGGTTGAAATCGCCCGCCGCTACGACGAACAGGGCGCGGATGAACTGACTTTCCTCGACATCACCGCCAGTTCCGATCAGCGCGACATCATCCTGCACGTGGTCGAACAGGTCGCCAACCAAGTATTCATTCCACTGACTGTAGGCGGCGGCGTGCGTGCCGTGGCGGACGTGCGACGCCTGCTGAATGCCGGCGCCGACAAGGTCAGCATGAATACCGCAGCGGTTCAGAATCCGCAACTAATAGCCGATGCCGCGGACCGGGTCGGCAGCCAGTGCATTGTGGTTGCGATAGACGCCAAGCAACTGTCGCCGGGCCGCTGGGAAGTATTCACCCATGGTGGTCGCCAAGGCACCGGTATCGACGCCGTGACCTGGGCCCAGGAAGTTCAGTCCCTGGGCGCCGGCGAAATCCTGCTGACCAGCATGGATCGAGACGGTACCCGGAACGGCTTCGACCTGGCATTGACGCGAGCCGTGTCCGAGGCGGTAGACATCCCCGTGATCGCCAGTGGTGGCGTCGGCAATCTGCAACACCTGGCAGATGGCGTCCTCGAAGGCAAAGCCGACGCGGTGCTGGCGGCGAGCATTTTTCATTTCGGCGAATACACGGTGCGACAGGCGAAAGAATATCTGCGGGCCAAGGGTGTCGAGGTCAGGTTATGAGCGTGAACTGGCTCAATCAGGTGCAATGGGACGAGCAGGGACTGGTCCCGGTGATCGTTCAGGACGCGGCGAGCGGCGAAGTGTTGATGTTCGCCTGGATGAATCGCGATGCCCTGGAGCGCACGGCCGTGGGTGGCGAAGCCGTCTACTGGTCGCGTTCACGGCGCAAACTGTGGCACAAGGGCGAGGAGTCCGGGCACAGCCAGATCATCTGCGAGATTCGCCTGGATTGCGACAACGACGTGCTTTTGCTGAAGGTCCAACAGACCGGGGGCATCGCCTGCCATACCGGGAGGCGCAGTTGCTTCTTCCAGAAATACGGCGACCACCGCTGGCAGACTGTCGAGCCGGTTTTAAAGGATCCCAAGCAGATATACAAAGACAAGCGCTGAGATTTCCGCAGATTCCGCGCCCCGGATTTATCCGTAGCCTGGCAGCCGGCATGCGCGTAGGATGGGCAATTAACAGCACCGACGAAAGCAAGGATTTTCGCTGAAGGAATGTGGCATACTCATTTAGCATGGAAATAATCACTCGTTTGGAACAACTAAGGAGAGGAAAATGCAACGAAAACTGATCGCTTCATGGCTTGCCTGCTTCGCAATCGCAACTCCTTTTGCATCGGCCTATGGTGCTGATGATATGACCGTCAGCCTCGGTCTGCGTTTCTGGGACAACAAGTGGACCAGTTGGGACTACTATGCGCCCGCAGTCGCCGGCGGTTTCGTGATTCCGGGGGCCTCGGAGAACTTCACCAGCAGTTCGAAGGCCGTCCCCATCCCGTCGGTCTCAGTTCGCTACAAGGACTTCCTGTTCTCGGGCAGTCAGTTCGTCAATTCGAGCTACGGCTTCGTCGGAAGCTCCGGCGCTCCTTTCAACTCCAAGCGTACCGAAACCGATCTGCTGGCTGGTTACTATGTGTTGCCCACCCTGGCACTGACGTTGGGCAACAAGGAGATCAAGCAGGATTTTGGAATCGGTGGCAACTTCAAATATTCCGGCCCGGTCCTCGGCGCCGCCGCATCCGCCCCGCTGACCGGCGGTTACAGCCTGTACGGCAATCTGGGCTACGGTTTCCTGAAGGCAAAACTGCCCGCTGCGCTGATGGATGCCCTGGGACGCAACAGCTTCGATGCGAACTACTATCTCGCGGAAATCGGGCTGGCTTATTCGTTCGACATCCGGTCCACCATCCCGAGTGCCAAGGCCTTGACTGCGACGGTTGGCTATCGTAACCAGGTGCTGGCGACCAAGGACTTCCGGGTCGGCCTGAGCCCGACCAACAGGAACCTGAATCGCGGCACCGACCTTCGCGATACCACTGAAGGCTTTTCCTTCGGTCTGAGCATTTCCTTCTAAGATACGGTCCGACGCGGAACGGAGCAATTCCTTCCGCGCCGGCCGGACATCAAGGACCGAAATGCGCGCTCGACAATGGCGTCCCGGGCTAGACTGGAGAGAGGTTCTGCTCGGCGCCGGGCTGTGGCTACTCTGCCTGAGTGGCCTGACTGCCGCGGCCACGACGCCGGTGATACCCAAGGCAGTGCCGGAAGTCGGCCACCGCTATGCCCTGGTGATCGGCAATGCCAAGTACAAGAATGCACCGGCGCTGGCCAATCCGGTCAATGACGCGACCGACATTTGTGCGGCGTTGAAGAAGCTGCGCTTCCAGACCGATTGCCGCACCGACCTGCCCACTCGACGGGCCATGCGCGATGCCGTAAGCGATTTCACGCAGAAGGTCAAGTCCGATGACGTGGCACTGTTTTTCTTCGCCGGTCATGGTCTCGAGTTCGAGGGCGAGAACTTTCTGGTGCCGACCGATTCTGAAATCCGCAACAAATCCTACATCGAGGATGAGACTCTGCGCGTCAGCTTTGTTTTCGACGAATTGCGCAATGCGAGTGCTCGACTTTCGATCATTATCCTGGACGCCTGCCGCAACAATCCCTTCAGCAAGGTGCGCGCCGCCGCAGGAACCGGCCTGGCGATCCCGACCACCATGCCGGCAGGCAGCATCCTTATTTTTCCGACCTCGCCGGGCAAGGTATCGCACGACGGCTTTGGCCGCAACGGCTTGTTTACTGAGCATGTGCTCCATTACATCCAGACACCCGGAATCTCCATCGAGGAGATGTTCAAACATGTCATCAGCGGGGTCCGCGCCGACTCGAAAAAGTTCGGCGTCGAACAGATTCCCTGGATGAACCTGTCATTCACCGGCGAGTTCTGTTTCGTCGGTTGCGGCACCCGGGTCAACACCGAGGAATACCTCGCCGTACTACAGCAGAAGGAACAGATCGAACAATCCACCAAGATCCTCCAGAGCGAACTGGAAAACCGCCAGAGCGAGATCAGCACATTCAGAACGCGTATGATCGGCCTGGAAAAAATGCTCGATGAGCAAAAGAGCAGCGCACTGATGTCCGGAGAAGAACTGGCACGCCTGAACCGGGAAAAAATCGAGCTGAGCGCCAAGACTTACCAATTGCAGGGGCAGGAGGAAGAACTGCGGCGCGTCAAGGGCGAGCTGAACAAACTCGAATCCCGGCAGGCCGAATTTTCCCGCCGCGAGCAGGAAATGGCCAGTGCCAAGGAACGCATCGCCGAACTGGAGCGAAAAATTGCTACTCAGCAAGACGGCAAGGCGTCCGCCAGTCTCCCTGAGTTGGATGCAATCAAGCGCGAGCGCGAAGAGCTGTTGAATCGCAACAACGAGCTGCGGCGGCAGCAGGCTGAGTCTCAAGATGCCAAACAGGAACTGGACAAGTTGCGCTCCCAGTTGGTCGAATTCGACCGCCAGCGAAGGGAATTGGACCAGTACAAGTTGCAGATGGCGCGGCTGGAAATAGAGAGCCAGCAGAAAGATGAATCCGTGCGCCTGATGCGCAACGAGCTCGCCAGCCGGCAAACCGAGCTACAGTCCTTCAAGGAACGCATGGCCCTGCTTCAACAGCAACTGGAAGCGCAGAAGGGAAATGCCAAGTTCCCGCAAGCCGAACTCGCCCGGCTCACCGGCGAGCGCGATGAACTGGAGCGCAAGGCGCAGCAGCTGACGGCGCGGGAGCGCGAACTGAAGGAGGCCCAGGAGAAACTAGCCCGCCTGGAAGCGTTGCAGGCGGTCAACTCGCGCCGCGAGCAGGACATCGCCGCTTACAGCGAGCGTATTTCGCAACTCGAAAGCCAGTTGGCGGGGAGCTCTTCCGGAAACCTGAACCAGGTGGACATGGCGGCTTTGCGACGCGAACGCGACGAGCTCAAGCAGCGTAATCAGGAGTTGCAGCGGCAACAGCCGCAGACCGAGCATTCGCGCCAGGAACTGGCCGAGTTGCAGCTGCGCTTGAAGGAATACGACCGCCAAAAGTCCCAGCTCGACAGTTACAAGCAGCAACTTGCCGAGACCGAGGCCAAACTGAAGGACGCCGCCAGAAGCGTCGTCAAGGGTGCGGCCTTCGTCGCGCCGGCAATGTAGGGCCATCCCCACCGGCTAATGGTCGGAACTCTGCGGGCGATTGATCCCCGGCAGTTCACCAACCCGTTTCATCAGCGCCGGGTCGGCAGTCGCTTCCGCGACGCTCAGCGCCCGACGAAAAAAATCCCCGGCACGATCGGCGTTGCCGCTCGTGGCATATGCCCTGCCCAGGAGCATCAGGTCGTCGACGATACGCTCGGGTTTACCCAGTTCCCGATCCAGCGCCAACGCCTGCTGGAGGCCCTCGATGGCGCTTGTGGTCTCATTTCGCGCCAGCCTGGCCTGGCCAATGATGCGCCAGGCGTTGGCGCGCTCGCTCAGTTGGTCGGCGTCTGCGAGCAGCGGCAGCGAGGCTCCGGCCGACGCCAGTGCGCTGGCCGGATTGCCACGCTCCAGTTCGATCCGCGCCTGGATATTGAGTATCGCCCCGAGGTTGGGGCAGGCGGTGCCGCAACTGTGGCGCGCCTCACCGATCATGCGCTCGGCCTCCCCTGTCTCGCCTTGCTTGAGGAATAACAGTGCCAGTCCGGCATAGGCGCGCGCGCGCTGTTCGGCGCCGAGTGGAAACGTTTTGTCGGTCAGCAGAATTTCCAGTTGCTGCCGCGCCGCGGGCGCGTCCCCTGCAGCGTCGATCGCCTGTGACAGATTTAGGCGGTCGTTAAAGATGCCGTACTGGTTCTCTATGGAAAGGTCCAGGCGCAACGCGCCGGTGTAGAAGCCGATCGCCGCGGCAAGGTCTCCCCGCAAATAGGCATTGTGGCCCTGCCGACTGAGCTGGAGTGACTGGTCCAATCGGGTATTTGGAGGTTTCTCGGGGGCCTGGCTACACCCGCCCAGCACGATCAGCAGTGCGGCGACAAGCAGGGCGGCAGGATCAACGCGGTCTGGTCGAGGGCGGAACATAGCTGTCCAACGGCAGAGGATCTGGTGAGGAGGGTTCGACCAGGGCGCGGATCGGCCAGGTCTTCCTGGCACCCGAAACTATTTCGCGCGCTTCGTCGGCGACCGCCTTGCCGTCGCGCAGCAAACCCGGTAACTGTGCGGCACCGTCCCGGCTGATCTCGCGGATATTTTCCAAAGTGCCATCGACCTTCTTCAGCATGCCGGGCAGCGTCTGGTCCAGCGTCGCGAGGCTCTTATGCACCAGCACCAGGTTCTGGTCGGTCCGGTCCAGTACGCCGGTCACCTGCCCGCTTAGCAACCCGACCTTGGCGTTGCCCTGATGCAACAATTTTTCGAGCTCCTGGCTCGATCCGCGTATTGCTAGGGTCGCTTCCCCGATATTACGCACTGCCTGGCGGATGCCCCCCTGCGGATCATTGATTGAGGCGGTAATCTGCTTGACGTCCTGCAGGATCGGAATTATCTGGTCCGCGAGTTTGTTTGCCAGGTCACTCAAACCGCTGTCGCGCTCGAAACGCAGCACGTCATTGGCAGCCACGGTTCGTGTTTTGTCATGGCCTGGGTGAATATCGACAACGCTCGTGCCGATCAAGCCTTCCTTCGATACGCGCGCCACGGAGTCAAGCGGTATCAGCCGCGAGTAGTCGTCGTTAATTCCGATCCGAACCTTGATTCGATTGTCCGGCTCGATGGAAACCTCCTCGACCTTGCCGATTTTGTAGCCGATGACCTTCACCGCCATTCCTTTGTTGATATCCCGTGCCGACTCGGCGAAAAAGTGCAGCGGTATGGTCTGCGTGAAGGCGCCTTGCCGCACCGCTACGACGATCAGGGTAAGCACGCCGAGCAACGCAATGATCGTGAGAAACCAACGCACTTTGCGGCGCAGTGCGCGTGCCTCGTCGTCCCGTTCGGAGAATAGCTTCATGGCTCAATGAGTAATCGCGGCAGTACAGGAAATACAGTCATTGAGCTCGGGCAGCCCCAGGAAATCCACATCGACGAATAGCAGGCTTCGAAACGGGAATTCCCGATGGAACAGCCGTCGCCAATCCAGCACCAGCTCCGTCTCAAGCCGCGTCAAACCCTCGAATACGTTCTCAAATACGAGGATTTCCGGATATGACAGCAAGGCCCGCGCGAATCCTGTCAAGCGCCTTTCCAGTTTTCCTAGCCGCGCTGGGGACGCGTCCAACCAGGCCGCCAATGCCTCAGGCGTGGTGTCCAGCCCGCAGTGCCGGAGTGTATTGACTGTGTCGCGTTCAAGTTCCGCTTCCGATTCGCCGGTGCCGTGAAAAAGGCTGGGCAGGCGCAGGTTCTCGCGCAACGACAGATGATAGAGCAACCCGCCGTTCTGACTGACGATGGCGACGCCGTGACACCGCGCGAGGGCATCAAGCAGCATCCTGTTCTGCGCTTCGACACGGGTCACCAGACGGTACGTGGCGCCGCGATCCAGGGCGATATCGAGGCGATTGCCGGATTCGCCCCAGGGCAGCGAGACGGAGATATGCCGCCCGCCCGATTCAGCTGGGAGCGCCTTCAGGAACCGTGCGCTGATCGAGTTGGCGGGCGACGGCGCGGCCATGAGTTACTCGATCTCCTCGACCACCAGCAGCGCGGCCCCATAGGCATTCGAGCAGCGTTTTTGTACCGCCAGGTTGCGCGTTTTCTCTGTAAGGCAGTCTCCCGCGCTGGCATTCGATGAGTTACCCGTAACGAGCTGAATATCCCGGGTGCGTGCCGGAGCCGCCTTGGCGTCGATTACGGAGAAGGGCCCTGCCGGCTGCATGCCGAGTTTCGAGAAATCGCGCGGCGATTCAGTAACGATGGCCAGCAGCGTATCTTTGCCCGGTGGTCCCTGCACCGTCAGTTCCCAGGACGATCGCGGCAGCTTGAGAGTTTCGCCGGCCTTGATCTGGTTGTTGCGGTCGAGCTGGTTCGGAAACAGCAGGTCGAAGGTGCTGCCGTCGGTCCCGACCATCAGCAGATAGACATTACCCTCATGACTGGAAGTCAGCGTGAACTCGAGTTTGTCCTTGTCGATTTTCAGCTTTTGCCGGGTGGTTTTCAATTCGACCAGGCGTCTGTCGTCGCGGTTGCCGAAAACATCCTCCAGCGTGGCGACCGGGTTCGGCTTTGCCGCGGCCGGCGGTGGCAAAGCTGTTGGCGGCGGGGTTGGAGGCGCAGGAGCGGCCGCGGCCGGTGCGGTTGGCGGCTTGATAGCTGCCGCAGGCATCGCGGCTGACACGGC
>Ga0163199_1002401_pt1 | contig 11491 bp, 5 predicted proteins | sample PL_2010_150m_FD_113537 | JGI IMG/M metagenome (GOLD analysis project Ga0163199, IMG submission 113537) | Freshwater microbial communities from Powell Lake, British Columbia, Canada to study Microbial Dark Matter (Phase II) - PL_2010_150m | ecosystem: Environmental > Aquatic > Freshwater > Lake ...
GGCGACGCTCGATCCCTATGCCATCACCTCGGTGCGTTACGGTTGCGGGGCGGTGATCCTGCTGGCGATTCTCTGGCTGGTGGAAGGCAATGCGCCGTTCGTCGCGCTGCGCAGCGATCCGCGCCGCTGGGCGCTGTTCTTTTACGGCAGCATGGGCTTTGCCGGATTCAGCCTGTTCAACTTCGAGGGCCTGCGCCTCACCAGTCCCCAACAGGCCTCCATCATCGCCGGCATGCAGCCGTTGATGATTGCGTTGACGCAGTGGGTCCTGCGCGGAGTGCGGCCGGCGCGCCCGACCCTGATCTGCGTGGCCCTGGCCTTTTGCGGCTGCGTGGTGGTGGTGAGCAAGGGGGATTTCAGCACTCTGGCGCTCAGCGGCGGCGTCGGCGGGGACCTGCTGGTGCTGCTGGCGGCGATTTGCTGGGTGGTCTATACGCTGGCCGCGGCGCGGTTCTCCGATTGGTCGCCGTTGCGCTACACGGCGCTGTCCTGCGGCATGGGCACCTTCAGCATCCTGGTCTTCTCGGCCCTGGCCGTGCTGGTCGGCCATGCCCACGTGCCGAGCCTGCAGCAACTCGAAAGCCAGGCAATGCCGATGACCTTCCTGGTGGTGATGACCTCGGTGGTGGCCGTGCTGCTGTGGAACGTCGGCGTCAAGCACCTGGGCGCGCTGAACGCGTCGTTGATCGGCAATTTCATTCCGGTGGTGGTGTTCCTGATCGGCATCGTCATGGGGCAGGACATCGCCGCCGCAGAATTCATCGGTGCGGGAATGGTGCTGGCGGCGCTGTTCGCCAACAACCTGTATGCGAGGCGGATGCTACCTGTAAGTCTGCCAGCCTAACTATATCGCCGCCGCCAGGTTTGCCTCCGGAGCCGGTCGCCTGACCCGATACCAGGCAGCGTAGATGGCCGGCACGGCCAGGATGGTGAGCGTCGTTGCCACCACCAGACCCGCCATGATGGCCACCGCCATCGGCCCCCACAGCACGCTGCGGGTCAGCGGGATCATCGCCAGCACCGCGGCGGCGGCGGTCAGTGAAATCGGCCGGAAGCGCCGCACCGCGGCCTCACGCGCGGCGATCCAGGCATGGGTGCCGGTTGCCATGTCCTGTTTGATCTGATCTATCAGGATGATGGTGTTGCGCATGATGATGCCCATCAGGGCGATGACGCCCAGCATGGCGACGAAGCCGAAGGGCATGTGGAAGGTGAGCAGGCCGATGGCCACCCCGACAATGCCGAAGGGCGCCGTCAGCAGCACCATGCTCGCCAGCGAGAAGCTCTGCAGCTGCAGCATCAGCAGCGCCAGCCAGACAAAAAGCATGAACGGCACGCCGGCGTTGATCGACGACTGTGCCTTGGTGTTTTCTTCGAAGGCGCCTCCCGCCTCGATGGTATAGCCCGGCGGCAGTTTGGCGCGGATCGCCGCCAGTTGCGGATCGATCTGCGCCGACACGTCCGGCGCCTGCATGCCTTCGACGATGTCGGAACGCACCGACAGCGTCGGCACGCGCGAGTAGCGCCGGATGATCGGCTCCTCCATGACTTGCGTGACCGTGGCAACCTGCGCCAGCGGCACCGTGCGTCCGCTCGACGTCGGAATCTGCAGATCGGCCGCCTGGGCCACCGCGATGCGCTCCAGGGCCGGGCCCCGCAATACCACGTCGATCAGCCGGTCGCGTTCGCGAAACTGTCCCAAGGTGGCCCCGGAGACGGCGCCACCCAGCGAGCGGGCGACCGCCAGGGAGGTCACGCCGAGCGCACGTGCCCGGTCCTGATCGACCTCGATCTGCAGCGCCGGCGTGCGATCTCCCCAATCGGTGTTGACTTCCACGGTGTTCGGATTCCTGCGCATCACCGTAGCCACCTCGTCGCCGACCCTCTTGAGCAAGGCGATGTCCGGACCGCTGACGCGGAAGATCACCGGATAGGCCACCGGCGGCCCCAGCGGTGTCTTTAGCGCACGGCCGCGCACGCCGGGGAAGTTGCTGTCGAGTTCCTTCTGCAATTTCGCCGACAGGCGATCACGCGCCGCGATGTTGTCGGTGAGTATCAGGGTGTGGGAGAAATTCGGACGAAACAGCTCCTGGTTGAGCGACAGGTAATAGCGCGGCAGCGACATTCCGACGCTGCTGACGAAGGTCTTCACATCCGGGTCGGCCTTGAGGATGGCCTCCAGTCTTGCCACCTGGGTCTCGGTTGCGCGGAAACTGGCTCCCTCCGGCAGCCACATCTCAACCATCACCTCGGTGCGATCTCCCGTCGGGAAAAACTGCTTTTCGGTCAATCCCATGCCGACGACGCCGAGAACCAGGCCGATCACCGTGACCACGATGGTGGTCAGGCGATGGCCGATGCACCAGTCGATGATGGCGCGCAGCCGCGTGTAGAACGGCGTGTCGAAATGTTCGTGCGGTTCGCCCTCGGCGGTGGCATTCTTCGGGCGCTTGAGGATCCAATAACCGAACAGAGGCGTGGCGATGACTGCGGCAAACCAGGAAATCACCAGCGCGATCGCGGTGACGCTGAACATGCCGAAGGTATATTCACCGGTCGCGGACCTGGCCATGGCGATGGGCAGGAAGCCTGCCGCCGTCACCAGGGTTCCCGAGAGCATCGGCCACGCCGTGCTGGCATAGGCGAAGGTTGCGGCGGAAAATTTGTCGAGCCCTTCTTCCAGTTTGCGCACCATCATTTCGACGACGATCATCGCGTCGTCCACCAGCAATCCCAGCGCAATGATCAACGCGCCGGTCGAGATGCGGTGCAGGTCGATCTTGAAGATCTGCATGGCGAGAAACGTCGCCAGCAGGACGAAGGGAATGGTCAGCGCGACCACGGCGCCGGCGCGCCAGCCGAGCGAGAGGAAGCTCACTGCAAGAACGATCGCCACCGCTTCCATCAGCGAGCGCATGAAGGTTCCCACTGCTCCCTGGACAACTTTGGGTTGGTCGCTGACCTGGTGGAATTCGATCCCCACCGGCAGGTCGTTGCCGATGCGCTGCATCTCCTCGGTAAGGTGGGCACCCAGTTGCAGGACGTCGCCGTCGCTCTTCATCGATACCGCGAGCAGGATTCCGGGTTTCCCGCCAAAGCGGATGGTCTGTAGCGGCGGATCGGCGTAACCGCGATAGACGCTGGCAATGTCGCCGAGGCGAATGGTGCGGCCATTCACCGCCAACAGCAGCTCGCGCACCGATTTCACAGAATCGAAGTTGCCGCTCACGCGCAGGGCGATGGCATTGTCTGCGGTCTGTATCGTTCCCGATGGCACGACCGCATTCTGTGCCTGCAATTGCTGGGCGATGGAGTTGGCGTCGATGCCCAGCGTGCCGATCCTGGCATTGCTGATCTCGACGTAGATCTTGTCATCGACCACGCCGACCAGCTCGATCTTGGATACATCCTGAATGTGCAACAGTTCCTGGCGCACGTCTTCGACCTTGTCGCGCAACTCGGAGAGCGTGAGCCCGTCCCCGGTGAATGCATAAATCGAACCGAAGACGTCACCGAACTCGTCGTTGAAGAACGGGCCGGTGGCCTCGGCGGGCAGGGTATGCCGGATGTCGCCGATTTTCTTCCGGACTTGATACCAGAGGGCAGGGACTTCGTTGCGCGGCGCAGTATCGAGCAGTTCCAGAATGATCATCGACTCGCCAGGCTTGGAATAACTCTGGGTGCGCTTGAAATACGGCATCTCCTGGAGCTTCTTCTCGATACGGTCGGTGACCTGCATATCGACCTGGGCGGTGGTGGCGCCCGGCCACAGGGTGCGGATGGTGATCGCGCGAAAAGTGAAATCCGGATCCTCGCGCTGGCCCAGCTTGAAATATGCGGAGATCCCGGCGATGAAGACGGCGAGTATGAAGAACAGCGTCAGTTGCTGGTGGGTGATCGCGGCCGCGGAAATGTTGAATCTTCGCGCTGCCCCCGAACCGGTCCGGTCGCTCATGACTTGCCCGCGCCCGGGCTTGCCGGCACCGGCGCGGCGGGCGGAGCCTCAAGCAGGCGAACCTTCTGTCCGGGCAGGAGCAGATTCGCCCCGGCAGTGACCACCAGGTCGCCGGGTTTGAGCCCGGAGGCTATGGTGACACCATCGTTGGTGCTCGCGCCGAGTTGGACGGCGACGGATGTGACGGTTTCGCCGGGGCGGTCCACCAGCCACACACGCGTCGTGCCGTCGCGCGTAAACAGCGCCGAATTCGGCACGACCATCGCCTGCCCGGTCCCGAGCTTCAGACGCACCGTCGCGCTCATGCCGAGCGTCAGGGCGTCGTCCGCATCGACGATAGCCAGGCGCGCGCCATAGGTGCGGCTGGCCGGGTCGGCTGCCGGGGACAATTCGCGCAGTTTCGCCGCATAAGTCTTGCCGGCCAGCGCGTCTATCCTCACGGCAAAGCCCTTGGCCGTCTTCATCAGGGCAACGGCTCGTTCGGGAACATTGACGGCAATCTCCTTTTCACCCAACTGCGCCACGCGGACGACACTTTGTCCGGCTGCCATCACGCTGCCGGCCTCGGCGTCCACCGCCACGACGACGCCGGCTTTGTCGGCGCGCAGGGTCTGGAAGTCCAGCCCGTTGCGGGCGTTGACGAGTTGCGACTGCGCCGCCACCAGGCGTGCCTGGGCCGCTTCGGTCGCGGCGGACTGACGCTCCAGGGCCGCCCCGGAGACAAAACCTTTGTCCCGCAACTCCTGCTGCCGCTTGAGTTCGCTCTGTTGCAGTTTGAAATCGCTGCGGGTCACGTCAACCTGCGCTTCCTGGGCGTTGATCGCCGGCAGGACGTCCTGCGAATCGAGTACCGCTAGCACCTGTCCTGCCTTCACCGCCTGACCGACATCAACCAGGCGGGTCGCGATCTTGCCGCCGATGCGGAATCCGTAGCGTTGCTCGAAACGAGGACGAACCTCGCCGGGGAGGAAGGAGACGTCGTCTACGCTGCTCATGCCCACTTGCATGAAGCGCACCGGGCGGGGTGGTTCGGCTTTGCGCTGCTTGCCATCGCCCCCGGGAGCCGCGGCGGCGACCGCCGCAGGGGCGTCGTCGGCTTTGCCGCAGCCGGCGATCAGCGCGGTGCAGAGCATGAGTGAAACAAGTAGTGTCTGTCGATGCGTCATTTGTCAGATTGCCTCTCTGGGTTGGCGGAGGTGTCCGCGATACCTGCCACGTGCGACCAGTAGCGCATCAGCGCGAGCGCTGCTTCGTCCTGAAAACTGCCGATGCCCTCGATGCGCGGGCATTTTGGATCGCCGCTCGGTTCACTGCGCATCAGGCTGTAGAGCCCGACCATCATGGCGTAGCTATGCTTGAGCAGGCGAACCCCTTCTCCGCGCGCGAGCCCGGAAAAATGGCGCTCCAATCCAACGCCGGCGGCCTGCAACCACTCCAGGAGCCGCCCCTGGAAATGCGCCGATGCCTCTTCATGCACGGCCCCGGCGGCGAAGCCGATGCAGCAGGCGCCGAGCGGCAGGTAAGTCGCGGTGTCCAGAATGTGCTCGGCGACCAGAGCCTGCATTTCTTCGAAGCGAAAAGGCTGGGTCTCGCCCAGCCGGGCGATGAGGATGGTGAAGAAATGCTCCACATGGCGCAGGTGCAGCGCCAGGTAGATCTCTTCCTTGGACTGGAAATAGAGGTAGACGGTACCCTTGGCAAGCCCGGCTGCCGTGGCGACAGCGGCCACGTTGGCGAGCTCCTGGCGATCGGCGAACAGCCGGTCCGCCGCATCGAGAATCGCCTGGCGCCGCGCTTCCTTTTCATCGCCGTCAATGGCGCGCGTCCGGCTGCGTCCCGCCCCCGCATCGGCAAACGGCGGCACCGCGGCGTGACAGCTGAAGAACTGTTTGATTCTGCTCATGGACGAGAAACCCCGGTATCGAAATGGGAACTGACCGACAGTCAGTTGGCGCCGGACTCTAAATGACTTGAGGTCATTTGTAAAGAGGCGGTCGCGACAATGTTGCTGCTGCGGGTCAAGCCGGCGGCCAGACGACGAGCCGAGGCTCACAATGATTCGGCCAAGGGCCAAATGTCCCGGGAAGGATAACTTTGCCTCTCCGGCAAGGTTATCCTTCCAAATCAGCTTGGCAAGATTATCCTTCCGGTGCCAGTCGTAAATTCCAGCTGAGCGCTGACCCACCCGTTGCACTTCGTACTTGAATGCGTCATTCGCCTATGTGCGAAAGTACGTGAGGCGTTTCATGCTCGCGCATTCGAGGATATGCGGACCGTGATCGACCGATCCCAGGTTCAGCCCTGGTCACAGAGATTTGCATTGAGGTCGTCGCAAGGCCTAGCTAGCGCAATGCCTCGGCCATGTTCGGGTCCTCGAGGCCACCAGCAATGCGCAGGAAGGTCGTCGCCCTTTGCCTGAACTCATGGCTTGTAGACAGCCACTGACCGGCAAGGCGCGCCTCGACAAATTCCGGCGCCAGGTCGCGGAAAATTTGAAATTCTGATTTTGCACGAACTAATTCACCCGAGCCGATCAAACTCACCACAAGACATCCGCGAGGACTAGGCAGATTCGGCGCTTCGCTGACCGAACATTGCGCTAATTCAGCTCCATGCGCGTAATCGCCCGCAGCAAAGTATGCCCAACCCAGGACATTGAGAATGTTGTAGTACCAAGGGTCTCGCGGACTCATACGCAGCGCATTAGCGCAGTACTCGATGCCCTTCTGCGGATCGCCGGAAGTTGACTCGCAATATCCAAGGCACATAAGGGTCAGAGAGTCGTTGGGATTGAGTTCGTGCGAACGTCGCATGTGAGCCAATCCTGTGTTCTGCTGGCCGGACTGGAACAGAAGCATCCCCTTCCACAAATGTGCAAAGTGATCACCATTGTCGATCGTGATCGCCTGCGTAGTCGCGCCGATCCCTTCATCCAGGGCGTCGGAAGCCGACTCTGTCGTATTGAAGAAAATGTTCTGCCACTGCGCGAATCCAACAGTGCGCAACGCCGCAGAACAGCGAGGGTCAATTGCGAGAGCCTCCCGTGCAAGGCGAAGTGCCTTGTCGCGAGAGGTGCTGTCAGCCTCACTGTACGCCGTAACCGCCGCCGCCCAGCCGCGTACACCCAATTCGTACGCACTGAGATTTCCCGGCTGCGTAGTGCGCATTCTTGCCGCCTCGAAGGTCTCAATTTGCGGCGCTATCGAGGTCACGATGCTGCGCGTGAGTTCCTCCTGCACCGTGAAGATGTCTTCCAGTTCTCGGTCGTATTTCTCAGCCCAGATATTGTTCCCGGTCAGTGCGTCTATCAACTTTCCAGTCACGCGGATGCGGTTCGAAGTCTTGCGAATGCTACCTTCCAACACGTAGCGTATCCCCAGTTCCTGTGCCACGGTCCGAACGTCGACCGCCTTGCCCTTGTAGGTGAAGCTGCTGCTTCTCGCGATCACGAACAGTGAATGAAAGCGCGACAACGCCGTAATGATGTCCTCGGTGATGCCGTCGGTGAAGTACTCCTGCTCCGCATCGCCCGACAGATTGGCGAATGGCAACACCGCGATCGAAGGCTTGCCTGGCAGCGACAGGTCGATTTCGCCGACGGTAGGGGCGGTCCTGGACGATGATTGCCGAGGTGCATCGATGGATGTCTCAGAGTCCGGCAACGTGAACCGGTATCCCCGCCCTGCGATGGTCGCCACCGCCTGTTGCCCGAGTAGTTTCCTCAAGGTCGAGATCTGCACCGTCAAGTTGTTCTCCTCGACCACGACGCCGGGCCACACCCGCTGCATCAGTTCGTCCTTGCCCACCACCCGGTCGCGGAGCTCGATCAGGCACAGCAGCAGGTCCAGCGCGCGTGCGCCAAGCGCCGCCGGCTTACCGTCCACCAGCAGCTGCCGTTCGTCGGGACGAACCTGGAAACGGCCGAACGTGTAGCGGTTGGACAACTGACCTCCCCAAGCAAAATACCGGTTCGCAGCGCGATTTGCAGTGCGGTGCGCAGGTTTAGGAAAATTTAGCAAATTCTAACATCGCTTAGGAACCTTTAACGACGCGGCCGTCTTCGGAGGAGGACAATCAGCTTGGTGTGGGCTTGGTCGGCTGAAGAGGGCGGCACCTTTTCCGACGCTGAGCCATTAGTGTTCTAGAAATATCCGGTTCGTCCCACCTACATTGGCAGGCACATCTTCGGTTGCTCGGCGGATTGATTTTCCGATCGCTTTTATTTGCAATGCCAATTTCATAGACATACAAATTTCCTGAAGGAGGGCGTTATGAGGCGTTTAGAGAAATCTTGTTTATACATTCTTCTCGGTGCGTTGACTGTTGCTTTATTTGGGTGCGGCGGTAGTGGGTCAAGTGACGCTACTGTTCGAAATACCCAGTTTGGCCCGGTACAAGGAATTGCTCAGATAAATGGAACAGTTTCGGATCAAAGCTCGGCTGCGGGTGCAAGAGTTTTGTCTGCGGATGACGGTTATGCCTGGTTGGGCGTGCCTTTTGCCAAACAGCCGGTAGGAGACCTTCGCTGGAAACCGCCGGTTGATCCGGCTTCCTGGATTGATGTCAAGAATACGCAGAAATTAAGCGAGGCTTGCGCGCAAGTCGGTTCCATGTACGGTCCCGGGAATCCATTCGAGACGGCATCTAACAGATTTTGGAAACCTGTGGGCAGCGAAGATTGCTTGTACCTCAACATATATAGCCCATTAAACAGTCAAGCCGGCAGCAAATTGCCAGTCCTGATTTTCGTTCACGGTGGCAGCAACAGAGTGGGGGCTACTTCCATCTATGAGGGCAGCATCCTTGCAAAGAATACCAACATGGTTGTCGTCATCCTGCCTTACAGGCTCAACCTCTTAGGCTGGCTTACTCACCCGGCCTTAAGAACCGGTGAACCACTCAATGATTCAGGTAACTATGCCCTTCTGGATTTAATCCAGGGCCTGAAGTTCGTCAAAAACAACATTGCCAATTTCGGTGGTGATCCTGACAGCGTCACAATCATGGGTCAATCGGCCGGTGCACTTAACGTGAACCATTTGGTTCTGTCACCGGTTGCCAAGGGCCTCTTCCACAAGGCCATTCCCATGAGCGGAGACATGACTGATTCCACCACGGCAGTGGGAGAGTTTGCATCCGGCATCCTGATCCAAACCCTCCTGATCAAAGACAGCCTTGCTACTGACGCCGCCTCGGCTGCAGCATTCCTGGCCACCAAAGACAACACTTGGATCGCTAACTATCTGCGTGGCAAGTCAACGGCGGACATAATCAATACCATGATAATCCCGACAGGGGGAAAGTATGGAAATGGGGCTTATTCGGCGCTCGGGTCCATTGCGGCAAATTTCAAGGACGGCTATGTGCTTCCGGCCAGTACGGCTGCCATAACTACCGCTATTAGCAGTGGTAATTTCAATAAGGTCCCGATGATGGTGGGCAACTGTGCCGAGGAGGGCAAGCTCTTCTCGTCGGGAGCTTACAAGATTTCGGACGTGGATCGTTTTAATATGATGATGGCTTTCAACCCCAATGCCCCGGGCTCCTTGTCAATTACGGACATTCTGGATCCGGCCGTTATCAATCCGCCCACGGCTGACAACTATAATAAATATTCCTACGCCTATCCCAGCACTTATAGTGCGCCCAACGCACTTCCCACCCAACTGTATGCCTTCTTGATGAATGTGTTTACGCAGAGCTTTCAGCCCCAGGTTGGATCTCAGATCTACTCCTACAGCTTTAACTGGGCGAATCAGCCGGAACCCTGGAAAACGATCTATGGGGCATCCCACGGAGGGGATTTGCCTTTTGTCTTCGGCGATTTTGATAGGAAGCAACTCTTCTCAGAATTTTACAGTACAGCCAACCAACCCGGGCGATTGGCTCTGTCTCGGGCTATGCAACAAAGCATTGCTGCTTTTGCGCGCACCGGCAATCCCAATAACAGCAGCCTCGGTGTGACTTGGGCGCCCGCCACAACAGGTACGGATGGAAATGTCCGGAAGATCATTTTTGACGCAACGCAGACCAATGCGAATATTTCGATGTCCAACAATTAATAATTCAAAAGCAAGATTACAAACAAAGAGCCGTCATATTCACAAAATTAGTACTTGCGGGACCATGGAACCCAAGCAAGCTCGTATTCAGCAGTGACACCAAGCACGCTGAAGCTTCAGCGTATATTCCGGTTACTGTAGGAGGTGCTGCACCGGAGCATCGCAGCATGCCGTGATTACATAAGATTCTGCTTGCTTGTGTGTGAACTGCACATTGATGCAGCTCGAGCAATTATTGATACTCGCTTCAACAGGGAGGTCGGCAAACACGATGCCGAACAATCTGGAAGCCAACCAATCTCTCGAGGAATCTTATAGGTCTTCTTGACTCACTTTGCCCCCGTCCTGGATTGAAAGGTCTTGTAACGGCTGGCGCTTCCGGTATCGGAGCAGCGATGGCAAGTGCCTTTTAGTTCGCCAGTAATACTGTACCGGAAACGATAAGCTTGCCACTCCGGCAAGCTTATCGTTTCCGGTGCCGGTCGTGAGAACAGACAAATTTGCCTTAACCCCTATACTTCCGGCAAAGATATGGTTCCGGGCGGCGGCAAAGTTATCGTTCCCGGGACACCAAAGCCGGTACCATCGCAGTGGCATGCCGGTCGGAAGAGCAGTTTACAAACGCGGCGGCCAACGCTACCATGCTTGAGGAAAAGCGAAATGCAATTCCGCAGTGCAAAACAAACGCGAAGTTCACACGGTTAGAATCCGCGTTGTTGTTCTCGAACGATTTCTGAATCAAACTGCATCCCGGCGGTCTGGCTAATACCGGCAGAGGCGACCAAAAAAACCATCATAGGAGGCAACATGACACACAAGATGCGCAGCAAGATGATTCTGGCCGCGGGAGCGTTCTTCCTCGCGGGATCGGCATTGGCTCAGGTGAAGATTGCATATATCGATCCCTTGTCGGGGATGATGGCCGCGACCGGGGAGCACGGTCTGCGGGAGTTCCAGTTTGCCGTCGACCAGCTCAACGCTCGCGGCGGGGCCCTTGGGAAGAAGTTCGAGCTCGTTCAACTCGACAACAAGCTGTCGCCCCAGGAGAGCATCGTGCAGTTGAATCGGGCGATCGACCAGGGTATTCGCTATATCGCCCAAGGCAACGGGTCCAGCGTCGCGGCGGCGTTGATCGATGCGGTCAACAAGCACAACGCGCGCAATCCGGACAAGACCGTGCTGTTTCTCAATTACGCCGCGGTCGATCCGGATTTCACCAACAGCAAGTGCAGCTTCTGGCATTTCCGCTTCGACGCCAACAGCGACATGAAACTCGAGGCGCTGACCAACGTCATGGAAGGCGACAAGAAGATCAAGAAGATCTACATTTTCGGCCAGGACTACAGCTTCGGACACCAGGTGTCCAAGACCGCCAAGGAAATGATTGCGAAGAAGATGCCCGGCGTGAAGGTCGTCGGCGATGAACTGCATCCGCTGGCGCGCATCAAGGACTTCTCGCCCTATATCGCCAAGA
>Ga0163199_1002403_pt1 | contig 11487 bp, 9 predicted proteins | sample PL_2010_150m_FD_113537 | JGI IMG/M metagenome (GOLD analysis project Ga0163199, IMG submission 113537) | Freshwater microbial communities from Powell Lake, British Columbia, Canada to study Microbial Dark Matter (Phase II) - PL_2010_150m | ecosystem: Environmental > Aquatic > Freshwater > Lake ...
CTGTCATCCCGGACCCCGGATCAAGCCCGGGGCAAGCTCCGATCCGGGATCCAGTGCATCGCGAGCCCTGGATTGCGGGTCGGGGCCCGCAATGACAAGCAAGTGTGTAACTGTTCATCAAAAATTTCCTATAAACCAGTCTTTGACCTGGCCGAACGCGGTTTTCATGGAGCCATTTTTTTGTGCCACCTTGAAGCCGCGCAGCCGTGCCAGACGCGCTTCTTCGAGCAGGCCCATGACGGTCGCTGCGCGCGGTTGCGCCACCATGTCGGACAAGGCGCTGGAGTATTTCGGAATACCCCGGCGCACCGGTTTGAGAAAGATGTCTTCACCAAGCTCGACCATGCCGGGCATGATGCAGCTACCACCGGTGAGCACAATGCCGCTGGAAAGCATTTCCTCGAAGCCGGACTCGCGCATGACCTGATGCACCAGCGAGAAGATCTCCTCGACCCGCGGTTCAATCACACCAGCGAGTGCCTGCCGGCTCAGCATGCGCGGACCCCGGTCGCCCAGCCCCGGCACCTCGACCTGAGCATCGGGGTCGGCCAACAACTGCTTGGCGTAGCCGCTCTCGACCTTGATGTCTTCGGCGTCCTTGGTCGGTGTGCGCAGCGCCATCGCGATGTCGCTGGTAATCAGGTCGCCGGCAATCGGTATCACCGAAGTGTGGCGAATGGCGCCGTTGGTGAAGATTGCCACGTCGGTGGTGCCAGCGCCAATATCCACCAGCGCCACACCGAGTTCACGCTCGTCTTCGGTCAGCACCGACAGGCTCGATGCCAGCGGATTGAGCATCAACTGTTCCACCTCCAGGCCGCAGCGACGCACACACTTGATGATGTTCTCGGCGGCACTCTGCGCGCCGGTCACGATGTGCACCTTGGCCTCGAGCCGGATGCCGCTCATGCCGATCGGCTCCTTCACGTCCTGCCCGTCAATCACAAACTCCTGCGGCTCTACCAGCAGCAGGCGTTGATCGGTCGAGATATTGATGGCCCGCGCCGTCTCCAGCACCCGGGCCACGTCAGCGGCGCTGACCTCACGGTCCTTGATGGCGACCATGCCGCTGGAATTGATGCCCCGGATATGGGCGCCCGTGATGCCGGTGTAGACCCTGGTGATCTTGCAGTCGGCCATCAGTTCTGCCTCTTTCAGGGCCTGCTGAATGCTCTGCACGGTGGCGTCGATGTTGACCACCACGCCACGCTTGAGTCCGTTGCTTGGCGCCAGCCCCAAGCCGGCGAGCTTGAGTTCGCCGCCGGGCATTACCTCGGCTACCACCACCATCACTTTGGCGGTGCCAATGTCCAGCCCTACGACCAGATCTTTGTATTCTTTCGCCATATGTTCACCTGTTGCTTGTGTTGCCGTTATTACTATTACTTCTTCAACCCATTGGCTGCCAGCGTGCTGACGCCGCGCAGCCGCAAGGCGTAACCATCTTTGTGCCGCAAGTCCGCTGTCTCCAGTGCATCGCTCTTGCGGCCATAACGCGAGGTCACTTGTGTCAAGGTCCGGAGAAATCGTTGTGTGCGCGCCAGCACTTCAGGCACAGTGCCGCTGCCAAGCTCCACGCTCGCCCCTTCCTCAAAGTGGGCGCGCCAGCCGCCATGACCGGTCAGTTCAAGCTGATCGAGCGTCATGTCCATTTCTTCAAACAGCGGCTGCAATGCTTGAAACATCAGCAGCACCTGAGGCGCCTGACCGTCGGGGCCATGCATCCGCGGCAAGGCGTCCTGCTCGACCTCGCCGAGATTGGCTTCAAACACTTCACCAAAGTTGTTCAGCAGCTTCGGTTCGCCTTCGATGCCCCAATACGCGACGGCCTTGTGTTCCTGCAGGGCGACGCGCAGGCGATCCGGAAATTCACGCCGCACGACCGCCTTGCGGACCCAGGGCAGAGACTCAAAAACGAGCCGGGTGCGCTCCAGATCGATGCTGAAGAAGGTGCCACTCAAGCGCGGTGTGACGTTGGCGCGCAGCGTAACTGCGTTGTGGTGCGTCAACTCCCCTGTCACGGCAATACCGTGCAGGAAAAAGACCTGCTGGCGCGCCACCCAGAGCGCTAGCGCGCCGAGCAGCAAGGCAGCAAACGCCAGCAGCATGACCGAGGCCATCAGGTTCATCAGTCTGACGTCCAGCGGCAGGCTCAGCTCATCGCTCATGCCACTCCCTTCACTGCTATGTCGGCATAGTCGAGCGACGCAAGCAGGAGCACCTGCAGGCACAGCGCCGGATAACTGATGCCAGCCGCCTTGGCAGACATGGGCACCAGCGAGTGCCCGGTCATGCCCGGCGAGGTATTGATCTCCAGCAGATAGGGTTGGCGCGTCTGCTGGTCAATCATCACGTCGGCGCGGGCCCAGCCGCGGCAACCCAGGCTGCGGTAGGCCTTGAGCACCAGTTCCTGAATCTGCTCTTCTTCGCCGGCTGGCAAGCCGGCTGGCACCAGGTACTGCGTGGTGTCGGTGAAGTATTTGTTCTGGTAGTCGTAATTGCCGTCGGCCGCGATGATCCGGATCAGCGGCAGCGCGCGCGCGCTAGCACCGGAGCCCAGCACCGCAATCGTGACTTCATCACCGCTGATGAACTGCTCGCACAGGACTTCGCTGTCGTGCTGCGCTGCCAGTGCGTAGGCTGCCTGGCATTGCGCCAACGTGGAAACCTTGGTCAAACCGATGGTCGAGCCTTCGCGCGCCGGCTTCACGATCATCGGGCTGCCGAGTTCGGCGAAGGCTTGCTCGGTGGCGGCAGCGCTTTCGACCTGGCGCCAGCCTGGGGTTGGCAAGCCGTCGGCACGCCAGAGCCGTTTGGTCATGACCTTGTCAATCGCCATGCTGGAAGCCATCACGCCGGAACCGGTATACGGGATGCCCAGCAGTTCGAGCGCGCCCTGCACCGTGCCGTCTTCACCGAAGCGGCCGTGCAAGGTGATGAAGCAGCGCGCAAAGCCATCGCGCTTGAGCTCCGACAGATCGCGTTCGGCCGGGTCGAAGGCATGCGCATCGACGCCTTGCGAGCGCAAGGCCTGCAACACGCCCTGGCCGGACATCAGGGAAATTTGGCGCTCCGCCGACGCGCCGCCCATCAGTACCGCGACTTTTCCTGGATCTGCATCAGGTCGATTCATACCCGTATTTCCTCCTGCACCAAACTCGCTGAACCGGTTTGCATGGCCAGCACTTTTGCCGGCACGGCGCCAATCGACCCCGCACCCATGCACAGCACCACATCGGCATCACGCGCCTGCGCAAGGATGGCCTGCGGCATGGCTGCGATGTCCTCGATGAAACTGAGCTCGACCTGCCCGGCCAGCCGCACCGCCTGTGCCAGACTGGGGCCATCGGCAAGGGCAATGCGCGCCTCACCGGCGCCGTAAACCTCGGCCAGCAGGACCGCATCGGCCTGCGCCAGCACCTTGACAAAATCATCGAAGCAATCGCGCGTGCGGCTGTAACGGTGCGGCTGAAACGCCAACAGCAAGCGACGACCCGGAAAGGCGCCACGTGCTGCCTCCAGCGTGGCTGCCATTTCTGCCGGATGGTGGCCATAGTCGTCCACCAGCGTAAAAGTGCCGCCGTCGCGGGCTCCGATTTCTCCATAGCGCTGAAAGCGTCGCCCCACCCCCTTGAATTCGGCCAGCGCGCGCAGCACGGCCTGATCCGCCAGCTTGAGCTCGTGCGCCACCGCGATCACCGCCAGCGCATTGAGCACGTTATGCCGGCCCGGCAGATTGAGCACCACCTGCAGATCCGCCAGCGCGGCAGCAGCGCGCCGCTGCACTGTGAAATGCATTTGACCCGCCAGCGCTCGCACGTTCACGGCCCGGATCTGCGCGGCTTCATTGAAGCCGTAGCGCGTCACCTTGCAGCTGAGCTGCGGTGCAATTTCGCAAATCGTCGGGTCATCGCTGCACAGGATGGCGTTGCCGTAAAAAGGCAGACGGTGCAGAAAATCCAGAAAGGCCTGCTTCAGGCGGCCAAAGTCCTGACCGTAGGTGTCCATGTGATCGGCATCGATATTGGTCACCACCGCCAGCACCGGCAACAGGTTCAGGAAGGAAGCATCTGACTCATCGGCCTCGACCACGATGTAGTCGCCCTGACCGAGTCGCGCATTGGCCGCAGCGCTGTTGAGCCGTCCGCCGATCACAAAGGTCGGGTCCAGCCCGGCCTCGCCCAGCACGCTGGCCAGCAGGCTGGTGGTCGTCGTCTTGCCGTGCGTACCGGCTACCGCAATACCCTGCTTGAGCCGCATCAGTTCGGCCAACATCAGGGCGCGCGGCACCACGGCAATGCCCTGTTCGCGGGCGCTGCGCACTTCCACGTTATCGGCTGAGACGGCGCTGGAAGTCACCACCACATCGGGGCCGTCCAGATTGCTGACGGCATGGCCGACATGGGTCTGAATCCCCAGGCCGGCCAGACGTTGCAGCGTTGCGCTGTCGCTCTGGTCGGAGCCGCTCACCTGGTAGCCCAGATTGAACAGGATCTCGGCAATGCCCGACATGCCAACGCCGCCGATGCCGACGAAATGAATATGACGCACCGCGTGCTTCATGTTGCCAACTCCTCGCAGGCGTCGGCAATCTCGCGACTGGCGTCGAGCTTTTCGAGCTTTCTGGCGGCCACGGCGCACGCCAGCAGTGCAGAGCGATCGGTTTGCTGCAGCAAGTCGGCCAGGCGCTGCGGACTCATTTCCGGCTGAGGCAACAGCCAGCCCGCGCCCTGATCCACCAGAAAGTGCGCATTGCGGGTTTGATGATCGTCCACCGCAAACGGAAAAGGCACCAACAGGGCCGCTACGCCGACTGCGGCAAGCTCGGTCACGGTGCTGGCCCCCGCGCGGCAAAGCACCAGATCGGCGTCGGCAAAGGCCTGCGCCGTGTCGTCAATGAAGGGCGTCAGCTGCGCCTGCACACCAGCGTTGGCGTAGTTGGCGCGCAGGGCATCAATCTGTGCTGCGCCGCTCTGATGCAGCACCACGGGTCGTGCTGCCAGTGGGATCAGCGCCAGCGCCTGCGGCACCACCTCATTCAAGGCACGCGCACCCAGACTGCCGCCCAGCACCAGCACGCGCAAGAGGCCGCTGCGACGGGCAAAACGTGCTGCCGGCGGCGCCACGCCGATGAAGGACGAGCGCAGCGGATTGCCGACCCAGCGAGCCTTGGCAAGCACATCGGGAAAGGCGCAAAAGACGCGGCTTGCGACCTTGGCCAGCAGCTTGTTGGCCATGCCGGCCACCGAGTTCTGCTCATGCAGCAGCAGTGGCTTGCCCAGCAGCACGCTCATCAGTCCGGCCGGGAAAGTGATGTAACCGCCCAGCCCGACCACGACGTCGGGTTTGACGCGACGCAACACCGCCACGCTTTGCCAGCAGGCGCGCAGCAGGCGCCAGGGCAGTGCCAGCATGGTGGCCAAGCCCTTGCCACGCACGCCGGCGAAGTCAACCGCCTCAAAGGCAAAACCCTGTGGCGGCACCAGACGGCTCTCCATGCTCGGCTGCGCCGCACTGCCGGTACCCCCGAGCCAGTGCACGCGCCAGCCGCGTTCGCGCAAGACCTGCGCCACCGCCAGCCCAGGAAAAATGTGACCTCCCGTGCCGCCAGCCATGATGAGTGCGCATTTGCTCATGGCTGGCGATACCGCGATGGGGTACTCGTCATTGCGGACCCCGGATCGGAGTCCGGGGCAGGCCCGATCCGCAATCCATGGCCCGCGTGGCACTGGATCCCGGGTCGAGCCCGGGATGACAACAATGAGGCGGGGTGCCGCCCTCGCGATGACGAGCAGAGACAGTAGGGGTTCATACACGGCCTCCGCGCATCATCAGGCGGTTTTCGAAGTCAATGCGCAGCACGACAGCGACGGCAACCAGATTAACCAGAATGGCCGAGCCACCGTAACTCATCAGCGGCAGGGTCAGGCCCTTGGTCGGCAAGGCGCCCAGGTTCACACCCATGTTGATGAAGGCCTGAAAACCCATCCAGATGCCCACGCCCTGCGCCACCAGTCCGGCAAAGACCCGGTCCAGCGCGATCGCCTGGCGTCCGATGTGAATCATGCGACGTGTCAGCCACAGGAACAGACCAATCACGCAGACCACGCCGACCAGGCCAAACTCTTCGCCAATCACCGCCAGCAGGAAGTCGGTATGGGCTTCGGGCAGCCAGTGCAGTTTCTCCACACTGCCACCCAGGCCGACGCCAAAAATCTCGCCGCGTCCGATGGCAATCAGCGAGTGCGTGAGTTGATACCCCTTGGCCAGCGCGTTCTTTTCACTCCAGGGGTCGAGGTAGGCAAAGATGCGATCACGGCGCCACTCGCTCATGGCGATCATCAAGCCAAACGCCACCAGCAGGACCGCAGCGATCAGGAAGAACATGCGGGCATTGACACCCCCCAGAAACAGGATGCCCATGGCGATCACGGCGATCACCATGAAGGCACCCATATCAGGCTCAGCCAGCAGCAGCATGCCGACCACCGCCACCGCCACGCCCATCGGGGCTACGGCGCGGAAGAAGTGCTCCTTGACATCCATCTTGCGCACCATGTAATCGGCCGCATACAGCAGCACCGCGAACTTGGCCAGTTCGGACGGTTGAAAGCCGATGGGCCCGAGCGAGATCCAGCGCCGCGCACCGTAAACGACCTTGCCGATGTGGGGAATCAGTACGGCAATCAGGAACACCAGGGAAAGGATGAAGAGCCAGGGCGCAGCCTTTTCCCAGATTGCCACCGGCACCTGGAAGGCCAGCACGGCCGCCACAAAAGACATCAGCAGCCACAGCACATGGCGCGTCAGGAAATAGGTGTGGGTGTACCTGGCAAAGCGCGGGTTTTCAGGCATCGCAATCGAGGCCGAGTAGACCATCACCATGCCCCAGATCAGCAGCACCAGCGTCACCCACAGCAGTGGCTGGTCAAAACTCACCACGCGCGTTGGCGCGCTGCTGTTCAGACGCGTGCCCAGGGTGCTCACGGCACTCCCTCCAGCACGCTGCCGGCGGCATTGGCCGCTTCCCTGACCGCCGCCACGAAGACGCGGGAACGATGCTCGTAGTTGTCAAACATGTCAAAGCTCGAGCAAGCCGGTGACAGCAGCACCGCATCGCCCGGTTGCGCCAGCGCGCTGGCCTGTGCCACCGCATCCTGCATCGAGTCGGCAGCGACCAGCGTGACACCGGTCGTTGCCAGCACCTCACGAATCTGCGCTGCGGCACGACCGATCAGCACCACTGCGCGCACGTGACGCGCTACCGGCTGTGCCAGGGGTGCAAAGTCCTGAGCCTTGCCCTCACCGCCAAGGATGGCAACCAGGCGCCGCTCCTGCCCGAGGCCGGACAAGGCAGCGACCGTGGCACCGACGTTGGTACCTTTGCTGTCGTCAAAGTATTCGACCTCATTGACGATGGCCACCGACTCCAGACGATGCGGCTCACCCCGGTATTCGCGCAAGCCATACAAAAGCGGTCCCAGCGCACAGCCCGCTGCCTGACTCAGTGCCAGCGCCGCCAGCGCGTTCAAGGCGTTGTGGCGGCCCCGGATGCGCAGGGCGTCCGATGGCATCAGGCGCTGGATGTGCAGTTCTTCCTCGGTGTCTTTGCGCTTTCGGCTGGATTTGTCCGCCTCCAGCGCGCGCACCAGCCAGTGCATGCCGTTGACTTCTTCCATGCCAAAGTCACCCGGACGCGTGGGACGGTCCGCACCAAACGTGACATAAGACCGATGCTGCGGTTTTTGCAGCTTCGCCTTGACCGGCCTCGCCCCCACGCTTGCCATTGCATGTGCTGCGCTGCCCCCCGAGGGGGCCTTCGCCCCTTGGGGCGGCCCGGCGGGGCTCAACAGTTGCATCACTACGGGATCATCGCGATTGAGTACCAGCAGGGCTTGCTGACCAAAGATGGCGGCCTTGGCGCGGCTGTAGGCAGGCATGGAACCATGCCAGTCAAGATGGTCCTGAGTGATGTTGAGCAGCGCCGCCACGCTGGGCTCGAAACCGCAAGCGGCGTCAAGCTGGAAACTTGACAGCTCCAGCACCCAGACTTCGGGCAGGGCGTCGGCGGCGAGTTGTCCCGTCAGCGTATCGAGCAGCGTCGGGCCGACGTTGCCCGCCATCGCCACCGTCTTGCCGGCACGCGCCACCAGTTGTGCGGTCAGCGACGTCACCGTCGTCTTGCCATTGGTACCGGTCACCGCCAGCAGCTTGGGTAGGTAGTTGCGACTGGCGCGCAAGTCCTCCAGGGCCTGCGAAAAAAGCTGCAGTTCGCCTGCCACCGGCAGTCCGATGGCACGTGCCGCCTCTGACACCGGGGCGCATTCGAGTGGCGTCAAGCCCGGACTGACGTAGACCGCTTTGATGTCGCCACCTTCGATCAGCGCAGCGCTGAAAGGACCCTGAACAAAACGCGCAGCCGGCAGTTCGCTACGCAACGAGCTAAGTTGCGGCGGCTCGGCGCGCGTGTCTGCGACCGTCACCCGCGCGCCTTCACGCGTGCACCAGCGCGCCATCGCCAGGCCGGACGTACCCAGGCCCAGGATCAGAACGTGCTGCCCGATGTGTGAGGTCGACGTGCCGATCATTCCTTTTACCTTAGCTTGAGGGTTGACAGGCCAACCAGGCACAACAGCATGGTGATGATCCAGAAGCGCACCACCACCTGGGTCTCCTGCCAGCCACTCTTCTCGAAATGATGGTGCAGTGGCGCCATCTTCAGGATGCGCCGACCCTCGCCATATTTCTTCTTCGTGAACTTGAACCAGCTGACCTGCAGCATGACCGACAGCGCTTCCGCAACAAAGATGCCGCCCATGATGGCAAGCACGATTTCCTGGCGCACGATGACGGCAATCGTGCCCAGCGCGGCGCCAAGCGCCAGCGCGCCCACATCGCCCATAAAGACCTGCGCCGGGTGCGTGTTGAACCACAGGAAGGCCAGGCCCGCGCCAGCCATCGCCGAAGTGAAGATCAGCATTTCTCCGGAACCGGGGATGTACGGGAAGAACAGGTATTTCGAGTAAACCGAACTGCCCGTGACGTAGGCAAAGATGCCCAGGCAGGCGCCCACCATCACCACCGGCATGATGGCCAGACCGTCCAGACCGTCGGTCAGGTTCACCGCATTGCTGGAGCCCACAATCACCAGGTAAGTCAGAATGACAAATCCCAGCACGCCCAACGGGTAGCTGATTTCCTTGACGAAGGGCAGCAGCAGACCGGCCTTGGGCGGCAGGTTCAGGTCAAAGCCCGATTGCACCCATTTGAAAAAGAGCTCCAGCACGCGCCAGTTGGAGTTCTCCGAGATGCTGAACACCAGGTACAGCGCCGCCAGCAAACCAATCACGGATTGCCAGAAATATTTTTCGCCAGACCTCATGCCCTCCGGGTTCTTGTCCACCACCTTGCGCCAGTCGTCGGTCCAGCCGATGGCGCCAAAGCCCAGCGTGACGAGCAGAACAATCCAGACAAAGCGGTTGCTCAGATCGGCCCACAGCAGCGTGGAGATGGCGATGCAAAGCAGGATCAGCACGCCGCCCATGGTCGGCGTGCCACTCTTGACCAGATGCGAGGCCATGCCGTAACCGCGAATCGGCTGTCCGATCTTGAGTTCGGTCTGGCGGCGAATGACAAACGGGCCGGCCACCAGGCCGATCAACAGCGCCGTCAAGGCCGCCATGACAGCGCGAAAGGTCAGGTACTGAAAGACGCGAAAGTGCCCAAATTCGGGCGACAGCGACTGCAACCATTGAGCGAGGCTAAGCAGCATTTGTTTCTTCCTTGTCCTGAACGGCGTGGTCCGTCAGTGCCGCCACCACACGCTCCATCTGCATGAAGCGTGAACCCTTGACCAGCACACTGCCGATCTGACCCAATTGCGCCAACACGGCCTGCTGCAGCGACGCCATGTCACCGAAGTGCCGGCCGGCGCCAAAGCTGCTGGCGGCGGCCTGCGATAGCTCACCCAGGGTGAACAAGGCGTCTACACCCAGGCTGCGCGCGAGGGCGCCGGCTTCGGCATGAAAGACGGGACCCTGATCACCCACTTCACCCATATCCCCCAGCACCAGCAGACGCGGAGCCGGCAGGGTGGCCAGAACTTCGATGGCGGCGCGGACTGAATCCGGATTGGCGTTGTAGCTGTCATCTACCAGCGTGAGCGCCTGGCCGTCGCACTTGAGCAGTTGCGCGCGCGAGCGACCCTTCACCGGCTCGAACGCCTCCAGGCCCCGCGCGATGGCCGGCAGGCTGACACCCGCGGCCAGCGCGCAAGCCACCGCCGCAAGCGAGTTTTTCACGTTGTGCAGACCGGCAATGTGCAGGGCATAGCGCAGTACACCCGGCGGCGTGGCCAGCGTCACTTGCCAGGCTTCACCCGACCAGTTCGCGGCGGTGCAACGGACATCGGCGAAAGCCCCAGCGTTGGCGCTGAATTGCGAAGCCGGGCGTGCGCCAGCCCTGGCAAGCCAGAGCGCGCTGAAGGCGTCGTCTGACGGAAACACCGCCGTACCGTCGTCCCGCAGTGCGTCGATCACCGAACCGTTCTCCTGCGCCACTGCCGCCACCGTGGCCATGAACTCCAGATGTTCGCGCTGCGCGTTGTTGACCAGGGCTACCGTCGGCTGCACGATCGCCGCCAGCTGTGCAATCTCCCCAGGGTGATTCATGCCCAGTTCAAACACCGCCAGCTCGTGCTGGGCTCGCAGACGCAGCACACTCAGCGGCACACCGATGGCGTTATTCAGATTGCCCTGGGTGGCCAGCCAGGCCTCGGGCTTGAAAGCGCGCAGGATGGCCGCAATCATCTGCGTGACGGTGGTCTTGCCATTGCTGCCGGTCACCGCAATCACCGGCAGCGTGAACTGCGCGCGCCACTTCGCTGCCAGTTGGCCGAGCGCCTGCTGCGCATCAGCCACCACCAGTCCCGGCAGCCCGGCCGCCAGCAGCCGCTCATCCGCATCGCCCTGGCACAGTGCTGCCACCGCTCCCCTGGCCTTGGCCTCCTGCAGGAAGTCATTGGCATCAAAGCGATCACCCCGCAGTGCCACAAAGAGGTCACCCGGCTCCAGCGTGCGGCTATCGCTGTGCACGCGCAGGAAGCCCACGGCAGCGGCGCCGGCGCAGTCACCGACCAGACGCGCGGCGCCAAGCCACTGCTGTGCCTGCAGGAGCGTGAGCATTTCAGCCATGCACCACCTCCGGCGGCATCGGCTGCACCAGGGGCTTGCCCTGAAGACGGCGCACCTGCTCCAGATCAGAAAACGGCACACGCCGGCCCGCCACTTCCTGGTAATCCTCATGCCCCTTGCCAGCCAGCAACACGACATCCTCAGGCGCCGCCTGAGCCAGGGTCTGCTCGATGGCGAGCGCGCGATCGGGCTCGACGATCCGGGGTCGCTGGCCCTTGCAGCCGAGCAGAATCTGGCTGATGATGCTTTCGGGCTTCTCGCTGCGCGGGTTGTCACTGGTCAGCACCACCTGATC
>Ga0163199_1002405_pt1 | contig 11474 bp, 11 predicted proteins | sample PL_2010_150m_FD_113537 | JGI IMG/M metagenome (GOLD analysis project Ga0163199, IMG submission 113537) | Freshwater microbial communities from Powell Lake, British Columbia, Canada to study Microbial Dark Matter (Phase II) - PL_2010_150m | ecosystem: Environmental > Aquatic > Freshwater > Lake ...
GCGCTACCTGCACGTGACCGCCGGCCGCCTCGGGCAACTCGTGAGTCCGCTCGCGCTGCTCGCCGCCGCGACCCCCGCCGCCGCCCCGGCGGCCCGCCCGGCCGCCGCGCGCGCGGTCGCGCGATGAGCGGCGAACTCGGCGCGCTGCTGCGCGCCCACCTCGAACCGCACCTCGCGACCCACGCGGTGCCGGCCGCCGAGCGGCGGCTCCTGCGCCTGTTCGCGCGGTGCGGCACGGGCGAACTCGGCTACGCCGACTACCACTGCCCGGACTGCGACCGCGTGGAGCGCGTGCCGCGCGGCTGCGGCAACCGCCACTGCCCCCGCTGCCAGGGCCGGCTCGCCCACGCGTGGCGCGAGCGCCAGGCGGCGGCGCTCCTCGACACGACCTACTTCCACGCGGTCTTCACGCTGCCGCACGCGCTGCTCCCGCTGTGCGCCGCGCGGCCGGCCCTGCTGTATCGGTTGCTCTTCGACGCCGCGGCGCAGACGCTCCTGCGCCTCGGCCGCGAGCGGCTCGGCGGCACCCTCGGGCTGACGGCGGTGCTCCACACCTGGGGCCAGCAGCTCAACCTCCACTATCTATGAGACGAAGCCCATAGATAGTGCTCGAGCAGGGTTTGACTCCACGTATGCAAAACCATCGTGACCCCGAGCCGGACGTGGGATTCGCGCTCGTCGAAACCGGCCTGCGCGACGTCAACGCACTTACGTTGCGCACGCGGCTCGGGTTCCTGCGCGTGGTTCACGACCGACGTCACCTCCAGCATCACGTCCCTGCGCGCCGAGCTCATCAGCACGCAGGCCGCCCCCGCGCTGCCCGGCGACGCGATGAATTTCCCCTTCCCCGACATCAACCGAGTCTGGTCGATGTTTGATCTCAGCGACGAATTTCGGGCATCCGTGCGTAGTGACGTGCCGGCGCTGTTCCAACCGACCGTTTTCATCACGCCATCGTGCGGGCGAATCTTCGGCGTCCTCATTCGGTGGAAACGAGAGCGGCGTAATTTGAATATCACGTTTCATCGTGCCCAGCTGGCGACCTGCCTGAAGGCGGCTTGGAAGCGACCAAACAGGTCAGACGCCCGAAATTACAGATCGGCGGTGTCCAATCAAACGGGGCAGGTCAACGACTTACTCTCGACGCGTATGTCTGTGTCCACTAGTTTGAGGCAGTCTCAGACGGTCAGCCAGCAGCCCATGGCGACGGAAACTCGAGCAACAGGGGCGAGGGATAAAACCCTGGAGATCACACCACACCATGAACAAGAACCAACGCAAACCCGCCGAGCCCGAGGCCCTGCGTCGAGGCGCGGAAGAACGACTCCGCACGAAGAAAACTGAACAGGGACTGCCCCAGGCCGACGCCGATTCGCAACGGCACGTCCACGAGTTGCAGGTTCACCAGATCGAACTGGAGAGGCAGAACGAGGAGTTGCGCCGGGCCCGGCAGGAACTCGAAGCGTCGCGCGCGAAGTATTGCGATCTCTACGACCGGGCCCCGGTGGGTTACGCCGTTCTCAGCGAGGCCGGGCTGATGCTGGAGGCCAATCTTGCCGCCGCCCGTCTTCTGGGGATTGAACGAGCCCGATTGATCAAGCAGCCGCTCGCCCGCTTCATCGTTCGGGAGGATGCGGACGCTTTTCATCTGCACTGCCAACGGCTCTTCGAGACCGGCGCGCGGCAGACGTGCGAACTGCGCATGGCGCCACCGGACGAGACACCGGTCTGGGTGCGCATGGATGCTGAGGTCGCGCGCGACAACGAGGCCGGGCCGCTGCTGGCGCGGGTCGCCTTGCTCGACATCACCGCGTCCAAGCGGGCGGAGGAGGCGCTGTTATTCGCCCGGTTTTCACTCGATAATGCGGACGACACGATGGTCTGCGTAGACCGTGACGCACGCTTCATTGACGTCAACGAGGCGTTCTGTCGCGCTTCGGGCTATTCGCGGGAAGAGTTGCTCTCGATGAGCGTTCACGACATCGACCCGGCCTATTCCGCCGAGATCTGGTCTGGGTTTTGGGAAGAACTAAAGCAAAGTGGTTCGCTCAAGTTTGAATCCCGCCACCGCACCAAGGAAGGGAGATTTCGCCCGGTCGAGATCGCCGCGAGGTTTTTGAAATACAACGGCAAGGAATATCACTGCGCGTTCGCCCGCGACCTCACCGAGCGTAAGCGGGCGGAGCAGGTGTTGCGGGAGAGCGAAGCAACGTTGCAGGCGATGGTGGATGCGAGTCCCCAATCTTTCGCCCTGATAGATACCGAGGGAGTTTTATTGATCGCGAACCGGGCCATGGCTTCAAGAGTAAACATGCCGCCCGCTGACTTAGTCGGCCGGCGGATGTATGATTTCTTCCCCCCTGAGGTGGCGCAAGAGAGGCGGATGCGCGTTCAAGAGGCTATTCGGACAGGCCGCCTGCTGCATTTCGAGGATGAGCGCGCGGGTCGCTACCTGGACAATTACTACCAGCCGATTCTCGACCCACAGGGCAAGGTAACGCGACTGGTAATCCTGGCCATTGACATCACCGAGCGCAGGCAGGCGGAGGAGGAAATCCGGCAGTTGAACGCCAGCCTCGAGCAGCGCGTGCGCGAGCGCACCGCCGAACTTGAGCAAGCCACGGCCGCTCTGCGGGTGAGCGAGGAGAAGTTCCGTTCCTATTTCGAGGGCGCTCCAGTGGCAGTTCTGGTGAGTGACTTGGAAGGTCTTGTTTTGGACTGCAATCCGGCGGCCACCGACTTGCTGGGTTACGACGCTGCGACCTTGAAAGGCATGAACGTCCTGAATCTTCATCCTGAGGAGGACCGCCGGGCCGTTCGGCAGGCGTTGGAAACCTCGCGGCGAAGCAGCAGGGTCGAGGGCGAGTTCCGCATTGAGCGAAGCGATGGGACAGCCATCTGGGTATTATTGAACGTCAGTTTGACCGCAAGCGGTCACGCCTTGGGCTTCTTTCGCGACATCACCGAGCGCAAGCAGGCGGAAGCGGCGCTACGGTCGAGCGAACAACGGAACAGGATGGTCCTGAGGACAGCCATGGACGGATTCTGGCGGGTGGACCTGCAAGGCCGTCTGCTGGAAGTGAACGAGGCCTATTGCCGGATGAGCGGCTACAGCGAACAGGAATTGCTGGCCATGAGCATTCCCAAGCTGGAGGCAGTCGAGACGTCCGCCGACATGGCCGCCCACCTGCGGAGAGTCATGGCGCAGGGCGCGGACCGCTTTGAGAGCCGGCACCGCCACAAGGACGGGAGCAGTTTCCCCGTGGAAGTCAGCGTCCAATACGAGGCCACGGGAGAAGGGCATATGTTTGGATTCCTGAGAAACATCACCGCGCGCAAGCAGGCAGAGGCGGCGCTGCACGAGAGCGAGGAGAAATGGCGAACCATCTTCGAGGAGTCCACCGACGGACTGCTCCTGGCGGATCCCAAAACCCGGACATTCCGGAACGCCAACCGGGCGATTTGCCGGATGCTCGGCTACAGCAAGGCGGAACTGCAGTCGTTCGGCGTCGTGGACCTGCACCGGCCGGCGGACCTGCCGGCGGTGCTGGACGTGTTCCAACGGCACGCCCGCGGGGAGCTTAAGGTGTCGGCGGATCTGCCCATGCTCCGCAAGGACGGCACTGTTTTTTACGCGGATGTCACCTCCATGATGGTAATCGTGGCCGGGGAAGACCTGCTGCTGGGTGCCTTCCGGGACATCACCGAGCGCAAGCGGGCGGCGGAGGCACTGCGGCGCGAGAACACTTTCCGTCAGGCCGTCATTGAGCGGGCAGCGGAGGGCCTGTGTCTGTGCCATAACACGGCCGACTTTCCGTTCGTGGCGTTCACCATCTGGAACGCCCGCATGAGAGAGATTACCGGATACACGATGGAGGAAATCAACCGCCGCGGCTGGTATCAAGCGATGTATCCTGACCCGGCACTCCAGGCCAAAGCCCGGACGCGCATGGACCGCATGCGGCAGGGCGACGACCTGATAGCTGAGGAATGGGAAATCACCCGTGCCGACGGGCAGAAACGGACGGTGTTCCTTTCCACTTCGGTGGTGGATGGCGGGAGCGACACGGTTCACGTGCTGGCGCTTTGTCACGACGTCACCGAGCGCAAGCGGGCAGAGGCGAGGTTGCGGGAGAGCGAGGAAAGATACCGTGTGCTGGTGGAGCTGTCTCCGGAAGCGATCGTCGTCCACCGCGAGGGCAAGTTCACCTATGTCAATCAGGCTGCGGCGACCATGGCCGGCGCTTCCAGTCCCGCAGAGTTGATCGGCCGGCCCGTCATGGACTTCGTCCATCGCGACTGTCGGGAAGTGATGCAAGAGCGCATGCGGTGCGCCTATGAGCAACGCGTGCCGACTCCGCTCCAGGCGTCTGTTTTCCATCGGCTCGATGGCCAGACCTTCAACGCCGAAGTGACGGGCGTGCCCATCACGCTGGCCGGCGAAACCACCTTTCTTACCCTCGTGCGCGACATCACCGAGCGCAAGCGGGCGGACGAAATGTTGCAAGAGAGCGAAACGCGATATCGCAATTTGGTCGAAATGACTCCCGATGCCATTGCGATCCAGCAACAGGGCAAATTCGTTTACGTGAACCCGGCCGCGGTGAAACTCTTGGGCGCGAAGGCCACCCAAGAACTGGTGGGGAAGCCGATTCTCGACGTGGTCCATCCCGCTTATCGCAACCGCGTCGTTCAGCTCATCAGGCAAACGGCGGAAGGGGAAAACGCACCGCTCGTCGAAGAAAAGTTAATGAAGTTAGACGGAACGGCGATTGATGTCGAGGTCGCCGGAATTCCCTTCACTCATCACGGCAAGGCGGCCACGCAGGTTATTGTCCGCGAGATCACCGCGCGCAAGCAGGCGGAGGAGAAGCTCCGGCGGTTCACCCACGAAATCATCGCCGTGCGGGAGGAGGAAAAGAAACAGGTGGCCGCCGCGATGCACCATGATGTGGGTTCGCTGGCGGTGGGGTTGGGCGCCTATTTTGACATGATCGAAAAGGAGATCCGCGCGGGCCGGACCGCGGCGGCGCTCCAGCGGATGAAGCGCACGAAAAAACTGTTGAGCGCATCCTTGGGCCGCCTGAAGGTGGCGGCCGTCCAACTGCGGCCACCCGAGCTCGATCTCCTCGGGCTGCAGGCCACCTTGCGCCAACACTTCGTGTGGATCACGGAGCACACGGGTGCCCGGATCCATTTTCAAGATGACCTGGGGCGAAGGCGCGTGACCGGAGACACCGCCACGATTCTGTTCCGGTTGGTGCAGGAGACGTTGACCAATGCCATCAGGCACGGGCGGGCGAAGCAGGTGGAAGTGCGCCTCGCCCTGGTGAGCGGAACCGTGACACTGACGGTGTGGAACAACGGCCGGGAATTCGATCCGTCCGCCCCAAAGCCGGGGGCGGCCTCGCTGCTGGGCCTGCGCATTTCGCGGGAAACGGTGGAACTCGCCGGCGGCCCTCCCACGGTTGATTCCGGGCAGGGAAAGGGCACCACGATGCGCGCGAGTCTGCCGCTGGCAAAAAGCCCCCCCCCCCCCCTTATTTCTCCGTCAGCCTCGCTCGCCTAAACCAACATGAGCATCCGCGTCCTCATTGCCGACGATCACCCGGTGGTCCGGGACGGGCTGCGGATGACGATCGAAAACAGCGGTGAGGATATCGTGGTCGTCGGCGAAGCGGCCGACGGCATGGAAGTCCTGCAACTGGCCGGGACGAAGCCCGTCGATGTCTTCATCCTCGATATCACCATGCCCAGCCTGAACGGAATCGAGACCGCCCGGGAATTGCTCAAGCAGTCCCCGGCCACCAGGGTCATCATGCTGAGCCTGCACGACACGAAAACCATGGTGGAGGAGGCGCTGGCGGCCGGCGCGCGGGGCTATTTGACGAAGGAGATGGCCACGCGCACCGTGGTCGACGCCGTGACCGAGGTCCACGCGGGCCGCTACTATTTCTGTCCCATGGTCGCCCATTTTGTCGCTGAAGCCGGTCTCATGGGGAAAAAGGCCGCGCGGAAGCGCGGAGAAACCCCGGTGGCGCTCACCGGGCAGGAGAAGAAAGTGCTGCAGCTGCTGGCCGAAGGCCACAGCAACAAGGCCATTGCCGCCCGGCTGGGCCTGTCCGCCAACACCGTCCACGCCCACCGGAACAGCGTGATGGCCAAGCTGAACATCCACCAGCAGACCGAGCTCGTCCACTACGCCATCAAGGCGGGCATCGCCAAGCTCTAGCCTCAAATTCTGCCGGCACTAGCCTCTTGAGACATCGCCGGGTCCCGTTTTTGCGAGGATGTGCGCCGCATGGAAAAATGGGCACACGGCCGGAGCGGGCGGGAGATTTGAAAAACCGCCCCCGGAACACACCTGCGATCCGCGCCATCCTCTTCACGTGCGCGTGCGGCCAGGACTCCAGGCTTGCCCCAACGTCGAAACCGGAGGCCTCATGCTGGACGATCCGGCCCGCGGCGTGGGGGGCGCGTTCGCGTTGGAATCGCGCCATCGCCCCTTGATGGAGCCAGCGAGTGTGCCTCGTGATTCCGCGTCGGAAGCCACGCGGGCCATCGAAGCAAAGGAGTGCCGGCGCACGCGGGTGGCCCGCGCCGACGGGGGGATCCACGGTGGTGCTGCGTTTGCAGGAATCCGAACTTTTCCGCGAGTATCAGCAGGGGTTTGAAGCCCTGACCGGTTTGCCCCTGGTGCTGCGTGAACCGGGATCTTTTCGGACGCCGCTGGAAGGCTCGACCCGGGTGAATCCGTTTTGTGTCCTCATGACACAAAGGAACAAGTCCTGTGCCGCGTGCCTCCAATTGCAGCAACGCGTCGAGGCGGATGCGGGGCAGGCGCCGAAAACGCTGCGGTGCTTTGCGGGCTTGTGCGAATCCGCCGTGCCGGTGCGGGTCGGCCACAAGGTGCTCGGTTACCTGCAAACGGGACAGGTGTTGTTCCGATTGCCCTCGAAGAAGAACTTCCAAGCCATCACCCGCGTGGTCGGGGGAGAGGAGGCCGGCGCGGACACGCATCAGTTCGAGTCCGCGTATTACCAGACCCGGGTTGTGACGAGAAAACAGTATCACTCGATCGTCCAACTCCTCGCCATTTTTTGCGGAGCACCTCGCGGCGGTCAGTAACCAGATACTGATGAGGGAGGCGATGGCCGATGCACCCATAATCGCGAAAGGGCGCACGTTCATCGCGGAACACCACCGGGAACAGCTGTGTCTGGGCGATGTGGCGCGCGCGGCGAAACTGAGCACTTATTACTTCTGCAAGGTCTTCAAGAAGGCGACCGGCCTCGGCTTCAAAGGATATCTCTCGCGCGCGCGGATCGAGTCGGTGAAGCAAATGCTGTTCAACGCCCACCTGCGCGTCAGCGAAGCGGGTTTCGCGGCGGGCTTCCAATCGCTTTCCCAATTCAACCGCGTGTTCCGCCGGGTCGCGGGCGAAACGCCGAGCCGTTATCGCGAGCGGCTTCACCGAGCGACCGGTCCATCCGCCCACCGCTCCCAGATCTGGTTCGCGTCGCCTGACACGCTGCGGGGTGGCCGAACGCTCGATTGGGCGGACAGGATAGCGTCCGCGCACGGCCAGTTTCCGGTTAGGCACCACACTGCGTGACGCAAATCGGCCACCCAAAGGGAAAGGCCGCCTCACCATAGAGGCGGCCTTTCGACTAACTCTATCGCTAGCACCATCGTTAACTCAGACGGCTAACTCTAACGCTAACTCTATCGCTAGTTGTAGCACTTGCGCTATCCCTATCGCTGACACCTGAAGATACACCACAACGGGCCATCTGTCCAACGGGGATGCGCCATGAAAACTTTTGCAAACTCTTCAAGCAGACAACCGGCTTCGGCTTCAAAGAATATCTCGCGCGCACGCGGATCGAGTCGGCGATTCGTGTTCATTCGTGTGCACGAATGACGGAAACCCAATCGGACTTCACCACAGGAGGGACTAATCCACCGGTGGCTGGGCTAGCCTCAAAATCTGCCGGAACTAGCCTCTTGAGGCTATATCGCCGAGGCCCGTTTTCTGCGAAAATGAGCCGGCATGAAACGCAAAAAGGGCACGCGATCGAAAAAGGCAGGAGCCCTGAAGAAGACGCCCGGGAGAAAGAGCGCCGCCCGCGCCAGGGTCTTCGACTATACGCGTGGCGTGGAATCTGAATCTGTTTCCACCCGTGCTGTGAAACCGGAGACACCGTGAAAAGCAATCCGGCAGTCTCTGCGGTGGCTAGGCCGGCTGGCACGGAGCAGGCGATGGCTGGCACGTCGCTGGGCGTCTTCATCGCTTACGATGACCGCCCCGCCTACCGACGCGCGCTGCGCACCTTGGTCAATCTGGCTAAGGAGCTGGGCGAAGACGGCACGGAACTGCGTCCTCTGCCCTGGCGGTTCGATATCCTCGAACAGGACATCTGGCGTGCGCTCGCGGTCGAGGACGCAGCCCGGGCGGAAATCGTCATCCTCTCGATGAGCGCGCTGGTGGCACTGCCGGAGGCGATTCGAACCTGGCTGCCCGCGTGCCTGGGCCGGCGCGATTGCTCCGCGGCGTTGGTGGCCCTGCTGGGCACCGCCGAGCAGCCGGACGGGCCGGACTCACCGCGCCGGCAGTTTTTTCACGCCACTGCGCACAACGCGGGCTGGGATTTTTTTGCGCCGGGACCGGTTGTGACCGGACCCGCGGCATCATCGGTCAGACCAGAAGCACTCCGACGATGAACTCCGTTTCCGCCCAGCCAACCGCAACGCACGACGTGCCGCCTACGGCGCTGCGCGGATCGAAGCGCATCCTTGTCGCCGACAGCGATCCCGGGCTGTGCAGGATGATCGTCTTTCTATTTGAGCAGGCCGGCCATCGGGATGAAACGGCTGCGGACGGCGAACTCGCTTGGGCGGCCCTGCTGGCAGACGACTACGACTTGCTGGTGACGGGCCGCAACATGCCCAAGGTCTCCGGTCTGGCCTTGGTCCGGCGGGTGCGGGTGGCGCAAATGGCGCTGCCGACCATCCTGATATCGGGAACGCCGGCGGCGGCGGAACTGTCGCGCGATCCGTGGCAGCGGGTCGATGCCTTCGTCCGCAAGCCGTTCACTATTTCGGAACTGCTGGCAGCGGTGCACCGCCTGCTGCCTGCGGCGGCTCCCTTCCCGGCCGCGACGGAAATTTCCCGCGAGCCAGATCAACGCGTCTTCGGCCGCACGGGCTAGGCGTGTCCGCCGACCGCGCGCCAACCAACATTTCAATCCGCAAAACTAGGAAACATCATCATGAAAAAAGCCAAAAAAACGCCGATCCCCGCCACCGTGAGTGTGCCGATGCGGTTCGCGTTGCCGCAGGCCGCTCAAGTGTTCGTGACCGGCTCCTTTGACGATTGGAGTCGCACCACGTCGCCGCTCAGCCGCAATGGCGACGGCGTGTGGCAGGCGACGCTCCAGCTGCCGCCCGGCCGTTACGAATACCGCCTCGTCGTGGATGGCGAATGGGCGGACGTCCCCGGCGCGGAGGAAACGGTCGAGAATGTCTTCGGCTCGCGCAATGCCGTCCTGATCGTCGGGGCCGCCACGTGACCAGGTTCTCGCCGCATTCATCCCTGTTGGCATGAACGAAATCACCCAACTCGTGGTTTTTGCTCTGAACGGGCAGCGCTATGCGCTGCCGCTGGCGGTGGTGGCGCGCATCGTTCGCGCCGTGGAGGTCACGCCGCTGCCCGGCGCCCCGGCCATGGTGCTCGGGGCCATCGATGTGGCGGGCCGCGTGCTGCCGGTGCTGAGCCTGCGGCGACGGTTCGGCCTGCCAGAGCGGGAAATCGGCCCGGCGGACCAGTTCCTGCTCGCGTGCACGACGCGGCGCACCGTGGCTTTGGTGGTGGATGAGGCGCAGGGGGTGATGGAATGCCCGGCCACCGCGATTATCCGGCCGGCCCAGATTGTGCCCGGTCTCGAGCAACTCCAAGGCGTGGTCAAACTCGCCGACGGTCTGGTGTTGATCCACGATCTGGAAAAATTTCTCTCGCTGGACGAGGCGCGCGCCTTGGACGAGGCGTTGAGTGAGGAGGTGGCGCATGAGAGCTAGCGCGGGGCAAGACACGGCGGACTGGTCGCAGGTGAGCGGCTTCATCGCCAACGCGATGGGATTGCATTTCCCGCGTGAGCGCTGGACCGATTTGCAGCGTGGCCTGGCGGGAGCGGCGGTGGAATTGGGTTTCGCGGATGTCGAGGCTTGCGCCGGCTGGCTGCTGTCCGCGCCGCCGACCAAGGCGCAACTGCAGGTGCTCTCGGGTCATCTCACGATCGGCGAGACCTATTTCTTCCGCGAGAAGCAAACGTTCGAGATTTTTGCGGACCGTCTGCTTCCGGAGTTGATTCAATCGCGGCGGGGTCGCGACCAGCGGCTGCGTCTCTGGAGCGCGGGGTGTTGCACGGGGGAGGAGGCGTATTCGCTCGCGATCCTGGTGCACCAGCTCCTGCCCGATCTGGCGGACTGGCAGGTGACAATCCTGGCCACCGACATCAATCCGCTCTTTCTCCGCAAGGCCGTTGCGGCGGCGTATAGCGAGTGGTCCTTCCGCGACACACCGGCCGGTTTCAAGGCGCGCCATTTTCACCGGCGCAAGGACGGTCGCCAGGTCGTGATGCCGACGATCAAGAAAATGGTGACCTTCGAGCATCAGAACCTCGTGGAGGATGGCGATCCCTCGCTGGCCACTGAAACCAACGCGATGGACGTCATCTTTTGCCGCAACGTGCTGATGTATTTCACCCCGGCGCAGGCCCGCAAGGTCATCGGCAATCTCCATCGCGCGCTGGTTGACGGCGGCTGGCTGGCGGTCAGCCCCAGCGAGGCGTCGCGGGAGTTGTTCCCCGAATTCACCGCCCGGAACTTTCCCGGCGCGATCCTCTTTGAAAAGAACGGCGCGAAAGTGAGTAGCGCCGAAGCGCGTAGCGTAGGTTTCCAACCTGCGGTGTCGCCGATTTCCAATCGGCCGGATGCCGATCTTCCCCGGAACGGTGAATCCGTTGCGCAGCCCGCAGGTCGGAAACCTGCGACACAGCAGACTGGAAGTCTGCGCTACGAAGAGCCTTCGCCCTATGCGGTGGCCGTGTCGCGCTACGAACAGGGACGCTACGCGGAGGCCGCGGATCTGCTGCTGGCGCTGGTGGCCGGACACACGCCCGAGTCCCCCGTGTTTTCCCTGCTGGCGCGCGCGCTGGCCAACCAAGGCCGGCTGGCCGAGGCCCTCACCTGGTGCGATCGGTGGATCGCCGCTGACAAGCTGGATTCCGCCGGCCACTACCTGCGCGCGGTCGTCCTGCTCGAACAAGGCGAACCGGCGGAGGCCCGGCGCTCGTTGCAGCGGGCGGTTTATCTCCACCCCGATTTCGTGCTGGCCCATTTCGCCTTGGGCAACCTCGCCCGCAGCCACGACAAGCACGGCGAAGCGGACAAGCATTTTGCCAATGCGCTTCACC
>Ga0163199_1002407_pt1 | contig 11468 bp, 14 predicted proteins | sample PL_2010_150m_FD_113537 | JGI IMG/M metagenome (GOLD analysis project Ga0163199, IMG submission 113537) | Freshwater microbial communities from Powell Lake, British Columbia, Canada to study Microbial Dark Matter (Phase II) - PL_2010_150m | ecosystem: Environmental > Aquatic > Freshwater > Lake ...
AACAGCGAGGTCGGCTCAATGAAGTCTGATCGGGGCCGGATCGTCTTCCGCGAAGGCACGCTGTCGCCGGAACCCGACGGTTCGTTCATCCTCGGCGAGTTTCGACCTGAAACCAGCGCGCCGGTGTCGATCACGGTGCGTTTGGAGAAACTGAGCAAGCAGACCGCTTCGCCTGCCGAGGCGAAGCCAGCGCCGCGGCCTGCAATTCCGCCTCGTCGCCGACGCCAACAACACCGCGCCCGCCTGAGTAAACACCCATGGATCTCAACCATACGACCCAACAAGCATCCTCCACGCGTGACGCGTGGGTCTTGCTGTTCGTGGCGATAACGCTCTATATCGTCACCGCAGTTCCGCTTCATGCGCTGTCGCTCATGGGCGGCGTCATTGTCGGGCAGGTGCTCTTCTTCCTGTTGCCGTCCGTGCTTTACGCACAATGGAAAACGTCGGCTGTGTGCGCTGCGTTGCGGCTGCGCCCGCTGCCGGCGCCCACGATGCTGCGCGTGGCCTTGCTCGCTCTCACGGGCATCGGCCTGGAGGATCTCATCGATCAGGCGGCGCGACCGGTGATCGCGCATTACTTTGGAAACTGGATCCCGGCAATGGAGGCGATCATGGAGATGCTGACGCCGAAGTCGCCGCAGGGTTTGGCGGGAAATCTCTTCGTCGTCGGAATGCTCGCGCCATTCTGTGAGGAAGTGCTTTTTCGTGGAGCGTTCCAAGGCACGCTGGAGCAACGCGGGCCGGTGCGGGCGATCACGTTCAGCGCCGTTCTGTTTGGCCTGCTTCATGTCAACCCGTTCAACTTCATCGGCCCGATCCTCTTCGGCCTGGCGCTCGGATTCAGCGCGTGGCGGACAGGCTCCATTCTCCCTGCCATCCTCTGGCACGCGATCAACAATTCTGCCGCGACCGTGCTGTTCTATTCCGGAGGCTCCGCATTCACAATGCCGCTGTGGCTGGATGGAGTGTTGGCGGCCGCTTTCGGGCTTCTGCTCTGGGAATTCATCCGTCATACCCGCGGCACCGAGCCGCAGCTTTCGCCGCTTGCGACCGCACCAGCCGTGTTTAGAGGCGGAGCGTTGCGCCTCATCATTGTTGCCGGGTGCGCTTGCGTGCTGCTGCTGCTCGCCGGCGCGACCTGTTTCCGTCACGCCCGGCTCACCACCGATTTACTTGCTCCGGATTACCGCGCCGGGGATCTCATCATCTTCACGCACGATCATCTGTTTCGATCCGACGTGCGGGCACAGGACGTCGTAGTCTATCGAACCGGCAAGTCTGGCTTGCGGTGCACGCGCGTCCTTCGTGTTGATGGTAGCAAGCTCATCGTCGTCACCCTCAATGCGAAGGATGGCAGCAAACCCGAGGTGGTTATCGAGCGGAAGGATATTGTGGGCAAGGTCGTCTGGAAGTTCGATCCGGGCGAAGATGTCAAACAGCTCATGCGCCAGATCGAGGCGAAGAGGTCAGCATCCGCGGCAAAGAACAAACCCTCTGCTCCCGACGTTCCCAACAAGCCATGAAAGCTACATCCTCGCCGAAACTCTACGACAAAAGACTTTGACCGAACAAATGCAAACAACAGTTCCAACAGAATGGAGGATGACAATGAAGGTTTCACTCGCGCTGTCCTTGTTGATGGCAGTCGCATCGGCTTCTGCCGACCGCTATGAGATCGCCGGACTCAGCACCACACAACAATACGCGTATTTCAACAATGCGTGGCTCAACGATGTGCCTTGCATCCAAGTGACACTAAAAGTCAACGAGGACATCGGCAAGAGATCGCCAGAAATCAAAGCGTATTTTTTCAACAAAGATCGCGAGATGGTGAAGGAATGCGGAAAGCCCACTCACATTTCTCAGCGCCGGCAAGAGTCCTTTCAAGCCCCGGAGAGCTACAAACCCGGAAAAAAATACAGCGTCTATTTCGGGATTCCCGAGAGTATCCGGCGGGGCAAAGAGAAGTGGAAGTATGTCCTCGTGGTCTTTGGAGATCGGGAGGCTGTCACGGCGGCCATCCACCCCAAAGAGGACATACAACAATTTGAATTCAAGGAGAAGAGAATGCTGGGGACAAATCCTGCGCGGCCGGCGTCCAAACAGACGCCATGAACCGGAGGGCGGATGAAACCCAACGACATTCTTATGCCGCCTAACCATATCCGTCGAGCGAACTCCGACAGCCGTCGCGAGTAAATGTCGGGCGGCAGAAGGCCATTCAATATGAAATTCGATCTGAAGCAGCACGAGACCCACGTCGCCATCGCTGCCTCCGGGCCGTGGGAGTTGATGGATGTATTCGGAGCGTTTGAGTTGTTGCATCGGGAATGCCGCGAGCGCAAGTATTCAAAGGGGTTGCTCGATCTCCGCGAGGTCACCGGTCAGCCGGCACAAATGGATTGGTTCTATCTCGGCGAGCGCGTGGCCTCCATGCCGGACCCCAAGCCCAAGATGGCGGTCGTGCATCCGGCGGAGTTCGAGGCGAAGTTTGCGGAAGTCACCGCGGCCAATCGCGGAGCCGTGATGCATGTGTTCTCGGATGCCGGCGAGGCTGTGCGCTGGTTGTTGGAAGGTTTCGCGCCATAGGTTTCATGGTGAAGCCATCCGCCATGCCTCCGCAGCCCTCCAAGCTCAAGGCATACAACTACGCGGAGCGCATCCGCGCCCGGCTGCCGCGCCGGTTGCAGGAGAGCATGAGTTAAGGGGCCATCGTGAGACTGACCGGCAACTCGCAAGATGGACGGATGCCGATTTGCGCGGTGTTGCCGGTTGTGATTCGCGAGGAACGGTTGGCGCGAGGTATCTCGCAATATGTGCTCGCCGACGAAGGCGGCATTTCGCGCGAGATGCTTCGCCTGGTTGAGAACGGAAGTTCGGTGCCGACGCTGGAGACGCTGGCGCGGATTTGCGAGGTGTTGAAGATGCGGATGTCGGAATTGCTGCGCAAGGCCGAGGGAAGACTGGCGCGGGCGGCATAGAGCGCCCAGCGTATCGGGGGCAGCCCAATATGTTGGGCTAACACCTTCTTCGAAGTCTGTGCTCGAATGCCGCCGGCATGGAAAACGGTTTTTCTTGGACGGCGAATCTGTGGTTTCCTGTGGGAAATCGTAAATTTCTTCCAGCCGGATCACCGGGTAGGGGTGGAAATATAATTTCTGGCGTGGTCGGGTCATCCGGAAGGGGTGGAAATGTAATTTCCAGTGCGGTCGGCTGGCCGGGCAGTGGTGGAAATTATATTTGCAGTGGGGTCGGGTGCGGCGGGGGCGGTGGAAATATGATTTCTGGTGGCATCGGCGCTCCCGGCAGGGGTGGAAATTCCATTTCCAGCACCGCCGGGCGAGGCGACAGGGGTAGAAATATGATTTCCAGCGTTGCCGGGTCGTCCGGGGGCGGTGGAAATTGTATTTCCAGCGGTGCCGGGAGGCCCGGTTGGGAAACAGTTTTCCGTTTTCACGCCGATGGGAAAAGAGAGCGACCACGGAATACACGGAACACACGGAAAGGGGGAAAGGATGTTCTTCTTCCGTGCTCTTCTGTGTCTTCCGTGGTTCACCAAGTTCCCATTGGCCTTCGTCCCTGTCTATCAGTGGCTACAATTTCCCATGGCTCCGACGTATGACAGCGGCGCGACTTACGATTCCGGCCTCCGCTACGCGGATGGCCCGGTGGTTCCAGTGGTGACAACGCAGAAGAAGAAAGGACGAATCATGGCTACGAATGCGGTTCCGGAAATTCAGGATGACCTGTTGACGCTGGCGGAGGATATGGCGGACGGGTTGCACACGGATGGAGCCGGCGTCGGGATCGCGCAAAACACGGAGGCGGTGATGCGCGCGACGATCACCGCGCTGCGGACGGCGGAGGCGGAGTTTGGCGCGGCGAAAGAAGCGCGGCAAGCCGCGGTGAATGGGTTGCAGGCCGCGGACGATCAGGCGCGCGACACGGCGCTCAGGAACCTGCGCAAACGCGTGCGCGACCTCATCAACGAACTCGATACGTTGCTGGCGGATAATGATGCGCGCTGGCACGCGTTCGGCCTGAGCATGCCCGCCGATCCCGACACGCCGGAGCCGGTGGAGTCGTTGACGCTAACGCCGGGCACGGCGGGCGTGATTGTGGCGAGCTGGCCGCGCGCGGTGCGTGCGACCCGTTACCGGCCGTTCGTGCAGATCGTCGGCGTGGACACGGAGTTCGTGGCGCGCGACGCGGTGCATGACATGACGGTGAACCTGACGGGCTTCACGACCGGCCAGACGGTGAAGGTGTATATCGTGGCCGCAAACGACGCGGGCGAGGCGCAGCCGGGGCCGACGGAGCAGATTCTCGTTCCGTAGGAGAGGAGATGAACCACGAATTGCACGGATGGGCACGGATGCGATTGCGAAACTGTTATCCGCGAAATCAGTGTAATCCGTGGTGAAGAAGAATCATCATGAGCTTTGATCCGTCAAAACCTGCCGATGGCTCGCTGATCCGCGCAGCGGAACTGCGGGAGCAATTCACCGCGTTGAAGGCGCTGATAGATGCGCTGCCGCCCGGGCACAGTTCCTCCGGCGCGAACCTGCAAATCCAAATCGCCGACGGCAACGGGGCGTTTGCGTCCGATCCGAGCTTCTGCTTCGTGCAAGGCGACGGCTGGACGAGCATCCGCTGCAACTGGCCGACGAGCGATCCCGGAATCGCCGGCGCGCTCTGGAACAACAACGGCGTGTTGAGCGTGTCCAACGGGTGACACCCGGCTCACCGCGCGGGGAACCGGGTGGGTAACTCAGATCGAGAAGTCGGTGTATTCGGGCTTCACGGCTTCGGTGGGCGGGAAGAGCATGCCGGCGGCGACGGTGGCGTGGGTGCCTTGCTCGATGAGGATGAAGGAGCCGGTGAGGCGGTTGGTGGCGTAGCCGTCGAAAATAAGCGGCTTGGAGGCCTTGAGCCGGATTTCGCCGATGTCGTTCAAGGCCAGCTCGGGCGCGTCCGGCTCCGGCTCGAAGGTGGAGACGTTGATGCGGTCTTCGATCTCGGTGACGACGGCCTGGACGGTCTGGGTGGTGTGCTTGAGAAAATACTTCCGGCCGCGCTGGAGCGGACGCGGGTGCATCCAGCAGACCTTGGCGTGCAGCTCGGTGGTGGCGCCGGGGAGGTTGTCGGGGCCGATGATCATGTCGCCGCGGCTCACATCAATGTCGTCCTCCAGCACGAGGGTGATGGAGCGCGGGCAGAAGGCTTCCTGAAGCGGGCCGTTGTAGGTCCAGATTTCCTTCACGCGGCTGATGAGGCCACTGGGGAGGACCATGACTTTCTGGCCGACCTTGACGATGCCGCCGGCGATCTGGCCGCTGAAGCCGCGGAAGTCGTGGAGGCGCGGGTCGGTCGGGTTGTTGGGGCGGTTGACCCATTGCACGGGGAGGCGGAAGCCGCTGAGGTTCCAGTCGCTGCCGATGTGGACGCTCTCGAGATGGCCGAGCAGGGTGGGGCCGGTATACCACGGGGTCTTCGGCGACGGGTCCACGACGTTGTCGCCGTTGAGCGCACTCATAGGGAGGAACTTCACGTCCTTCATGTCGAGACGCGGCAGGAATTCCTCGAACTGGTCGCGGATCTCGATGAAGCGCTCTTCGCTCCAATCCACGAGGTCCATTTTGTTGATGGCGATGACAAGGTGCGGGATGCGCAGGAGCGACGCGATGCAGGTGTGGCGGCGGCTTTGCTCGATGACGCCTTGGCGCGCGTCCACGAGGACGATGGAGAGGTTGGCGGTGGAGGCGCCGGTGACCATGTTGCGGGTGTATTGGACGTGGCCCGGCGTGTCGGCAACGATGAACTTGCGCTTGGGCGTGGCGAAGTAGCGGTAGGCGACGTCAATGGTGATGCCCTGCTCGCGCTCGGCGCGGAGGCCGTCGGTAAGGTTGGCGAGGTTGATCTGGCCGCCGCCGGTGATGTCGGCGGAGCGCTCCAGCGCCTCGATCTGGTCCTCCATCAGGTTCTTGGAATCGTAGAGAAGGCGGCCGATGAGTGTGGACTTGCCGTCGTCAACGGAACCGCAGGTGTTGAAGCGAAGGATGTCAACCGGATGATGTGCAGGAACGGGCATAGTCGTGTTGAGGAAATGTTTTGGTCGGCGTAAAGTTTAGAAGTAGCCGGCCTTTTTGCGGTCTTCCATCGCTGCTTCGGAAGACTTGTCATCGGCGCGGGTGCCGCGTTCGGTGACGCGGGCGGCGGCAATTTCGGCAACGATGTCGTCCACGCTGTCGGCGCGGGATTCGATCATGCCGGTGCTGATCATGTCGGCGATGGTGCGGACGCGGACGACGAGCTTGCCGCGTTTCTCGTTCGGCTTCGGGCGCGCGCCGGCGTAAGGATCGGGGCGCGAGGCATCGGTGTGATCCGGCGGGAGGGGCAGCCATTGGCCGCCACGGCGGAAGCACTCACGCTCGTGGCTGAAGTAGATGCTCGGCACCTCCAGTTTTTCCTTGCGGATGTATTCCCACACGTCCACCTCGGTCCAGTTGGAGAGCGGGAAGACGCGCATGTTTTCGCCGGGACTGAGCCGGGCGTTGTAGAGGTTCCAGATTTCGGGACGCTGGTTCTTCGGGTCCCACTGGCCGAAGCCGTCGCGGAAGCTGAAGAACCGCTCCTTGGCGCGGGCCTTTTCCTCGTCGCGCCGCGCGCCGCCGATGCAGCAATCGAAACGGAACTCCTCGATTGCGCCGAGCAGCACGGGAATCTGAAGGCGGTTGCGGCTGGTCTCGCTTGCCGAGGCTGTGGCGAGGCCGCGCGCGATGGCGTCATCCACGGTGCGAACGATGAGTTTGGAGCCGAGTTCCTTCGCGCGGCGGTCGCGGAACTCGAGGAGTTCGGGGAACTCATGGCCGGTCTCGATGTTCAGAAACGGCATTGGAATGTCGGAGGGGCGAAAGGCCTTTTCCGCCAATCGCAACATGCAGATGGAGTCCTTGCCACCGGAGAAAAGCAGCGCGGGCCGCTCGAACTCCGCGGCGACCTCCCGCATTACGTGGATGGCCTCGGTTTCGAGATACTGAAGGTGGTCGAGATGGTAGCTGTTCATTGGAAGCGTTCGTGCGTCGGCGCTCAGGCGTTCACGGCCTTGCCGCCCCACGCCGTGTGCAGGCCGCACTCGCGCTTTTCGTCAGCCTTGGCGGGATCAAAGTAGTCCCACTCGTTCGGCAGGTGGTGCTGCTGGAGATAAGCCTCCATGTCGGCGTCGGTGAGGTAAAACACGGGACTGACCTTCAGCGCGCCGAAGTTCGGATCGGCCATGACGATGTCGAGGCCGGCGCGAATCGCGTTTTGCGTCCTGCGCAACGCGGTGATCCAGATGGTTGGCGCGAGTTCCTTCATGCCGCGCTGGAACGGCTCCAGCTTCATCACCGTGCTGAACTTTTTCAGCCCCTCCTCGTCGTCAGACTGCGGGACCGGCCCGTAGATCGCTTCGCGATGTTTCCGCGTGATGCGCGGGACATAGGCCTTGATGTTCAGCTTGAGCAAGGAACGGAGCTGCTCAGCGTGCTTGTAGGTCGCGGCGCGGTTGTAACCGTGGTCCACCCAGAGCACCGGAATGTCCGGCTGAACCTGCGTGACAAGGTGAAGGATGACGGCCTCATAGGGACGGAAGTTCGTCGAGACGATGGCGCGTCCTCCGCCCTGCGCGATGGCCCAGCGGGTGATTTCAAGCGGCGACTTGTCGTGCAACTCGGCGTTGGCCTTGGCGATTTGATCAGGAGTCATGGCGAATCAATTAGCAGCAGTTGGTTGTTCCTTCCAAAGAACGCGCTCCACCCAGTCGCCGAACCGTTCGCCGGCATGGCGTTCCTGTGCGTAACGCGCCAGCAACGGGCGAAGCTCGGCGATGAGGTCAGCGTCCTTGACGGTGTCCTTGTAGAGGCGATTGAGCCGCGTGCTGGCTTCGTTGCCACCGAGGTAAATCTGGTATTTGCCCGGCGCTTTGCCGACGAAACCGATCTCTGCCATGTAAGGCCGGGCGCAGCCGTTCGGGCAGCCGGTCATGCGGATGATGATTTCCTCGCCGCTGAGGCCGACTTCGGCGAACAGCGCCTCAATGCGCGTGATGAGATCGGGCAGATAGCGTTCGCTCTCCGCCAGTCCGAGACCGCATGTGGGCAGCGATACGCACGCCATCGAAGCACAGCGAAGGGCCGAACCTTGGTTGGCTACAGTCACACCGTGGTCGGCCAGGGTCTTGACGATGGCATCGCGTTGATCGGGACGCACGTTCGCCAGCAGCAGGTTGTTGCCGGGCGTGAGACGGACTTCCGGCTGAAACTGCTCAACGATCTTGCGCAGGGCCGTCTTCATCCGGCGCTGCTCGGTGTCCTTGATGCGGCCGGTTTCGACAAACAGGCCGAGGCACCAGTTGCCGTCGGCTTGCCGATGCCAGCCAAAAGAGTCGCCTTGTTTGGTGAACTTGAACGGCTGCGCCGGCGCGAGCTTGAAGCCCACGCGCCGTTCCAGTTCCGCGCGGAACCAATCCGCGCCGCGGTCGGCCAGCACGTATTTCAAACGGGCGTGCTTGCGATTGGAGCGGTCGCCGAAATCCCGATGGATCGTCACCGCCGCGATTACCGTTCGCTCCACTTGATCGGGCGTAAGAAAACCGATCATATCCGCGATGCGCGGGAAGGTTTCCTCGTTGCCGTGGCTGCGGCCCATGCCGCCGCCGGCGGCAAGGTTGTAGCCGGCGAGTTTGCCGTCCTCCAGGATGGCGATCAGCCCGATATCGTTGGCAAACACGTCCACGTCGTTGAGCGGCGGGATGGCGAAGGATATCTTGAATTTGCGCGGCAGATACGTCTTGCCGTAGAACGGGTCTGTGAAATTCTTCGCTTTCTCGTCCGACAAATCCAGTTGTTTGCCCTCGATCCAGATCGCGTGGTAAGCGGGCGTGCGCGGCGCCAGAGCGGCAGAGAGCTTGCGCGCTTCGGCCAGGATTTGTCCCCTCACACCATCAATCGTCGGAGATGGCGAGGCCGTGACATTGCGGACGACGTCGCCGCAGGACGCAATCGTGGTCAGCAATATGGCGTTGAGGTCCTTGACGGTGCGGGCCAGGTTCGACTTGAGGACACCGTGAAACTGAAGTGTTTGCCGCGACGTAACACGCAATGTGTTGTTGCCGTATTGGGTCGCCAGCCGGTCAATATCCAGATACTGCGCCGGCGTCAGCACGCCGCCCGGCACACGGAGGCGGATCATCATGATGAACTTCTTGCCACTCTTGCGCAGGTCGCGGTCATCCTGCTGATAGACGCCGTGGAACTTGAGAAACTGGTTGTCGTCGTCGGAGAACCGATCGGCTTGTCCGTCAGCGAGCGTTTGCGCGATGGTGCCGGCAAGCGTCGGGCAGCTTTCTTTCAGAAGCTCGTTCGGCGATGGTTTCGCGGTAACTGTGGTTGAACTCATATTCACAAACTGATTGAGGTTGAGGCAAACTTCAAGCCAGACGTGTCACGACTGAAGAGCCGCGTGCGCGTCGCATGCTCCGTTTCATTCTGTTTGTTTGAGAAACTCATTGTTGTTTCCGACTAAAGGCCGACATAATACCTTCAATCTACCTAATGTCAATGGACATTAGGTAGAAAGTTTTCTATCTGTAATCTTGAAGAATAACCATGCTTATTCGTGATACAAAACTAATACTTGATTATCCCGATGTAGATTACTAACCTGCGCGCGATCATGAAACTATCCTTGCGCGGTGAATACGCTTTGCGCGCCTTAGTCGTGCTCGGTGAAAATTACGAGAACGACATCGTTCGGATTCAGTCCATCTCCGATCAGCGGGGCATTCCGAAGCGTTTTCTGGAGCAGATCCTGAACGACCTCAAGTCGGGAGGTTTCGTTGAGAGCCGGCGAGGTGTTGCAGGCGGCTACCGGCTCGCCCGCCCGCCGGAGGAGATTACGCTTGCCGCGCTCATTCGCTACGTCGAGCGGTCGTTGGTGCCGCTCCCTCTCGTGAGCGCCAAGACCAACCGGAAAAACGCCCGCCCGGACGAAGTGCAAGCCGCGATCCGAAGCGTGATGCTGGAGGTGCGCGAAGCGATCCTAGCGGTTCTGGAGCGCGTGACCGTCGCCGATCTGTGCGAGCGCGCCCGCAAGTTGTGCGGCGAACCGACTGGCGGAGCGGACTACGTTATATGAGATTGTCGCGAGCGGACGAAAACCCATGACAACAGAAAACCAAGACGGATTCAGCACACGGGCCGTTCACAAAGGCCGCGGCTTTGCCGGCACGACCGGCGCCGTGATGCCACCGGTGTTCATGACCTCGACGTTCCAGAAGGACAACCCGGACGGCTTCGATTACACGCGCTCCGGCAATCCCAACTTCCGCCTCGTCGAGGAAGCACTCGCGTCGCTCGAAGGCGCGCAGTTCGCCACCTGTTTCGCCAGCGGCGTGTCGGCGATCACGGCGGTGATTTCGTCTTTGAAAAGCGGCGATCTCGTGCTGGCAGAGGAAAACATTTACGGCTGCACTTACCGGCTTTTGGAGCGTGTGTTCAATAAGTTCGGCGTGCAGGCGCGCTACTTCGATCTCAGCCAGCCGGCCAACTGGGAGGAAATCCGCCGGCAGAAACCCGCCGTCGTTTGGCTCGAAAGCCCCACCAATCCGTTGCTCAAGATCCTCGACATCGCCGGCATCAGCGCCGTCGCTGCCGAAGCCGGCACGACCGTTGTCGTGGACAACACCTTCGCCTCGCCCTACCTCCAGCGTCCACTGGAACTCGGCGCAACGATGTCGCTCTCGTCCACCACGAAGTATGTCAACGGCCACAGCGACTGCCTCGGCGGCATCGTTGCCACCAACGACAGGACGTGGCACAAACGGATGCTCTTCGCCCAGAAGGCGCTTGGCCTGCAACCGTCGCCGTTCGACGCGTGGCTCACCACGCGCGGCCAGCGCACGCTGGCGCTACGCATGGAGCGCCACTGCGCCAACGCGCTCGAACTGGCGTGCTGGTTGGAGACGCGCCGCGGCGTTCGCATGGTGCGCTACCCGTTCTTGCCGAGCCACCCGCAACACGAGTTGGCCCGCCGTCAGATGAAAGCCGGCTCCGGCATCCTCATCGCAGAGTTCGACTGCTCCACGGAAGCGGCACTGAAGTTCTGCCGTAAACTGCGCCTCTTTACGCTGGCCGAAAGCCTCGGCGGCGTCGAGAGCCTCGTCTGCCATCCGCCGACGATGACGCACGCGCAGGTGCCCGCCGAAGTCCGGCGCAAAGTCGGCATCGGCGACGGCCTCATCCGTTTCTCGGTTGGCATCGAAGACGTCGCCGACTTGCGGCGCGACATTGATCAAGCTCTTACCGAGGTGATCGGTTGAATTCGCGCGATTTGTTGCGAGAGCCGGTGTGGAGGGCCGAGGAACTTGGACGGCCGATTCCGGATTCCGTCCACGCAGTGTCGGTGGCGTTGCCGCGCTGGCAGGA
>Ga0163199_1002408_pt1 | contig 11466 bp, 9 predicted proteins | sample PL_2010_150m_FD_113537 | JGI IMG/M metagenome (GOLD analysis project Ga0163199, IMG submission 113537) | Freshwater microbial communities from Powell Lake, British Columbia, Canada to study Microbial Dark Matter (Phase II) - PL_2010_150m | ecosystem: Environmental > Aquatic > Freshwater > Lake ...
GCATGCGTATTCTATTGCTGAGCTCATCCTGTGCCAGTGAAAGGCAAATTTTCAGACTCTGGAGGTAACGTCTTTGAATATCTATCCTGAACTTATCGCTCTTATACGAACCCACACTGACCCCACTCCCCTTGAACGCATCCTACAAACGCTTGGTATCGCTGTCGATGCCTGCACTGACGCAATCACAAGAGCACAGAGTTCGGGGAATGCCGAATACATCGACGCTGTCGTCGATGATGAATGCGACGTCATTGAGAATCTCCTCGGTGCAGCTTTCGTTGCATGTCAGGCCGACATAACTGCCGTCATTTCTCATGTGAAACGCATGCATAAGCGGGCATTAGCTGACGGTCACCGTCTTGACAGCTCAGATGGCAGCAAGGCTGGCATAATGGCGCTCGGTAATCAGCAGCTTGTTGCGACTTCGACATACTCGTACGTCCAGGTGATCGATGCGGCGGCAAACTACTTCAAACACCGCGACGAGTGGCGAGGTTCGTGGACACAATTTGACCCGGCATCCCGTCAGGGGAAGACCGTTGCCATCATCACGGCAGTGGGTGCAAAGCAAGGCAGCACTGGTAATATGCGCACCGGTGTAAACGCTCTTGGTATTTCGAATTATAGAAATCTTACGATTCTTTACGATCACATTGCCTCGTGGGCAAATAATGTGGCTACGGCTTACGAAAGCGAACTCCGTCGTTTCAATCTAATCTGAGAGGGGTTGGACTTTTTGCTTGGCTTGAAGCCGATACGTTGCTATACCATTGAAATTGACCATAAAAAAAGTATCACCATAAGTTTTGTGCCCATAAAGAAGGAGAGCCACAATGTTTACCGAAATCGGCATCGAAAATTTCAAGGCGTTCGGTAAGATGCAGCGCATTCCGCTGAAACCTATAACGCTACTCTACGGACCAAACAGCTCCGGCAAAAGCTCAATCATGCAGGCCCTTCTGCTGTTGAAGCAGACAATACCGGAGTCGGGTGACGACAAGATCGTCCTCCGGCCCAAAGGAAATCTCGTCGATCTCGGCAGCTACCAGGAATTCATCAATGGGCACGACAAGGAGAAGGTGTTCCGCCTTGCTGTTTGCTTCAAATATTTTAACTATTGCATGCAAAGGACCTTGCCGTTCTTTGATCCCGGCAAGACAGACACTATGTCTCTTGAATTCAGTTTTTCTCTGGATCAAACTGGAGAAATGTTCGTAAAAGGCATCAAAGTCCAAAAAACTTTATCTTCCGAACCCATTGCTGAATATAAAAATATATGGATGTTAAACCATCTAAAACGCGCAGTCCTGAGAAGAAAAGCAGAGTTTGAAAAGGATCATGATGATCGAAAAGTGATCAACCAGTGGTTATCCGATCTCAAGAGATCGGTATTGGTTTTGGATTCGGTAAATTTGGACAGTGATTTTAGCAGAGCACAGTGGGATGGCCATCTTGGCGGTTACGGGATAAAACCCCGTAATAAAGGGGGGCTCAAAGATCTTCGTTGGCAAACTGAAGACGAAATCGATAAGTTGAAAAAAATTCTTGAAGAAGAAAATAAGAGCATAACAACGAGCAAGACAGAGCTTCAGCAAGAATATTCCAAGCTGACTGACACAGAACGTGAAGAAAAGGTACGGAAGATAAAAGTTGCTGAAGCCAAATGCCGGCAAATCAAGCAGGTACTGAAATTGTCGAGAATCATTGATCGATCTTTGTTAAACAAATCCTACGAAGAAATATCCGGAAGGCATGACTTCCCGCAGAACGATCGATTAATTTCCTTATCAAATTGTTTTCCGAATGAAAAAGCTGAGTTGACCGGGACAGAAGAATGGTTATTCCGATCCATACCGGATTTTGCTTCAATCGGTGTGTTACGCTCTTGGGGGCGTGGAGACATTCCCATCGTTTATGATTTCTTGAATCCGGTTCATTTATTTTCTTGGGCTTCATCTGTATTGAAAGATTATCTTAGTAAGATTATTTACATAGGCCCCTTGAGAGAAAATCTTGAGAGGGTGTATTCCTATTCCGGCAATATTCCACCCAGTGTAGGGAAATCCGGTAAAAATATGCCAGACATTCTTCTGAAACGTTCCGACATCGTGACCAAGGTCAATGATTGGTTTGCAAGACTCGATATCGGTTATAAGCTAGACGTTAAGCCACTAAGGGAGACACGAAATTTATTCTCACTTTCACTGTTTGACAAAAAAACAAAGCAGGATGTCAGTCCCAAAGATGTGGGTTTCGGGATCGGTCAGATACTGCCTATCATTGTACAGGGAGTTCTATCCGAAAATAAAACCATTTTCATCGAACAGCCGGAGATTCACATCCATCCAAGATTACAGGCGGAGTTGGGTAGTTTCTTTGCCGAAATGGCGGGAAGAACCGGACCCGTTACCGCGGATCCATCCAACCCTAATGAAGAAGGATATGGGAATCAGTTCATCATAGAAACCCATAGCGAAAACCTGATCCTGCGGCTCCAGAAGTTGATCCGCAAAGGGGAACTCAAAAAGGAAGACGTGGCGGTGATTTACTGTGATAAGACTCCAGATGGTACGGTAGCCACCGAGCTTAGGCTTAATGATAAAGGCGAATTCATCGATCCTTGGCCGCAGGGGTTTTTTGAAGAATCATTCAAGGAAATGTTTGGGGATTGAGATGATTTTCTATGTCTATATGAGTCCCGATGTTGTTGAAGACGCGAATGAGGGCGGCCCGTATGCACTTGATTCCTTAATAGGTATTCTTCAGGGTTTCCTGCAAAATTGTTTCATTGCCGAATTCGAGGATGACCGTTTCCAAAGGGCATTTTACAGCAATGTCAGTCAACTGCCGGCAAGTAACGCAAGAAAGAAGATATTGACGTTGTTTGGTCAGCTAAAAAATCGACACCACTTTATTAGCTGCTTGGCTCCAAATTATTTTGGTGTTGATGATGATCTCAGTTGTGCAATCAAGCAAGCCGAGGACGTATTGCTTGATCTTTTGTTGATCGCAACAAAAGAGAATTTTCAACCAGTGACGCTGAAAACAGAGGTAGCAATGTTGGATAATTATAATCAATCAAATTTTGCATCGTCCCGTTCGATTCTTGCTCAAAAAGGTAAAACATTGAAGCCAAATCAATTAGGACAATCCGAATTACTGGATAAAATCTTCAAAAAGGCATTGATGTATGCATCACGAATCGAAATTTGTGATCGAATATTTGGGCGAAAATTCGGTGATAATTTTGAATATTCTTTCGTGACGATGTTCAGATGGTTGGAAAAAAATGTTGCTGATCCTGTTCGTCTTGAAAAAATAATTATTCATTGTGAGAAACCGCCCGGTTATGGAGATGATAACATGAAAGTAAAACTTTCTCCTATCAAAAGTGGAAGATTCTCGAAGATAATAATCGAAATCAGATTTTATAATAAGGATTCACAATTCGAAGGTGACCCTTTACCTCACGATCGTTATTTAATGACAGACCAAGTTGCCTTTGATATTGGTAGGGGAATGGACTTCCTGAGCAAACGTACAAGAGGAAATCGTGATATTTCAATCAATTACAAAGATCCAGACGAGATTTCTGCTTTAATTGGCGAGTACCGTCAATATAATACATCTGTTCCCGTGGTCTTATAGATGAACTTGACTATTAAAGACGAAACAATACGATGTTCAAGCCGGGGAGAATACCAATCTGTAACAGAAAAATTACAGAAGGATACACGCTACGCTGGCATCGTGTGGTCGTCTGACGATGTGGCACTAACCATCAATTATAAGACCGAAGAGATCACGCCCATTGTCAGCAATAAAAATAAAATAAAAGTCCTTCTGTTGTTCAAGAATCCCCATCCCGATTCCGTGGCAGCGGGGCTTTTCCTTTCGGAACCGCATTCACAAGCCTTTTGGGAGCGCCTGTTCGAGGTCGATTACAACTGTAAACTGCTTCCGTTGCTGAACAAGCGCGATTGGATCGGCAGTCTGGCAGACACCCTACTGACCGGAAAATACAACTCCCCTTTCTTATATTATTTCCGGTGTCTCTATCCGTTTCCGACGCGGCAGTTTGCCGACTTGCAACAACTCTTTGCGGGAGCGCCATCGACCTACAGAACGGAAATCCTGGACAGATCCTTGAGAGAGTTTACGGCCTATGTCGAGCAACACGGCATCAGGAACGTCATTGTTTTCTTCAAGGACGCCGTGGAGTTTCTTGGCGGCAGGGTTTTGCCGACATCCATCAACGCCGTGGCCACCGCAAAACAGGGTATCGATCAAGCCATTGCTCATGGCGATGACAGCCTGTTCTGGCGGCAGAACAGCGGCTTCCGGCAAAAAACAAATGACGGGCTCTTGGTTTACCTCAACATGAACACACGCGCCAAAAACCACGGGACCCATCTGCCGAAACGGTATTTTACCTACAATCTGGAGTTCATTCTGAAGGATATCTTGAAAAACTCCCTCGATCAAAACAATCAGTAACTTATATTACCTTTTCAGTAATCTATCTTACCATTTCTCTCCTGCCAAAAAGATCCGCTGCAAGCAACACAAACAATATCGGATAGATATGAAATGCCAATCTGTTGGCATACATTCTGCTCTTCCAAGGTATAAAAACATGGAGGAGAGAAAACATGCTGACAGCCTTTGTCATGATTTTGGCTGGCGCGCTGATCATTTGGTGGTTCACTGCAAATCGCAGGGAAATCTTGATAAAGCTCTGGTTGCGTGTCGGCTATCAACTTTTCCAAATCATAGCGATCTCTTCCAATGATGACACCGGTGATTGTTATGGGTTCACGTTTACCAACGACGAACTATGGCAGGAAAAGATGCTGAAGGATTTGAAAGAGATGGCGGAAAAACAAGACCGTTCGGAGGGACAATGAAGACATGCAAGAGGTGCCTGCGGGAATACGAGGACAGTATTTCCGTCCATAAGAATCCGGCCCACGAGCTGGGTGAACTGTTCTTGAAAGCCACCGAGCCGGAGGAAGAAAACGATCTTTGCCCTGATTGTCGGGAGGAGATGGGAATCTTTACCCTGCTCGGCTTCGGTCAATAACTGATTTGGAGGGGAGGCTGCATGATTGATCAGTTCATGAAAACCAATGGTTGGACAATTTCCGAACGGCTGACGCTTCCCGGACGCGAGGGCGAATATTTCCCTTCTGACGATTTTCAACTTTCCCGCGAATCAGCCCACTTTCTGAAATCCTCCTTCCCTGCCGGCATCTACCGCCATCAGAAAGAGGCAATCAAATCGTCCCTGGAGGGTGAAAATATCTGCATCACCACGGGGACGGCGTCGGGCAAGAGCTTGCCGTTTTACGTCGTGGCGATGGAAAAACTCGCCGCCGATCCGAAAGCCCGGATCATCGTCGTTTATCCCCTCAAGGCTCTGGGCCGGGAACAGGAGGAACGCTGGATCCAAGCGTTCGAAAACGCCGGTATCCCCGCCCGCGTGGGAAGAATCGACGGCCAAACGTCGATGCAGGCGCGTATGGACATTGTACGGAACTGCCGGGTGCTGATCATGACCCCCGACATCATCCACGCCTGGCTTCTCTTTCATGTCAGTGACAAGACCGTGATGTGCTTCCTGATGAAGACCCGTCTCGTCATCGTTGACGAGGTCCACTATTACACCGGCGTTTTCGGCAGCAACGCCGCGTACCTGTTCCGCCGGATGCGGCACATCCTGCAACTGCTGCGCGTGTTTCCGCAGTTCATCGCGGCTTCCGCCACCATCGCTGCGCCGGAGAATCATCTGCGCGATCTCTTCGGCCTGGACTTCCGGATCATCGATGCCGGGTGCGATACCTCGCCAAGGCAGGGGGTGACCATCCATCTGGCCGATCTTCCCGCCCAGGGCGATCTTTTGACCTCCCTGTCGGAATTGATGGATTACATCGGCAGAAAGACGGATCACAAGTTCATCGCCTTTGTCGACAGCCGTAAGAAGACGGAATATCTGTCATCCATCGTATCCCGTTTTCAGGGCAAAGACGGGGAGGACGAGGATTTTCTACATGAGAATCACCTGGAGAAACTAAACATCCTGCCCTACCGCGCCGGATACGAGGAACATGATCGACAGCTCATCCAGGAGCGGTTGAGCCGGGGAACGCTGGCCGGCATCGTCAGCACCAGCGCCCTGGAACTCGGTCTGGATATCCCGTACCTGACCTTGGCCATTCTGGTGGGCGTCCCCTATTCCGCAACGAGTTTTTATCAGCGCATCGGGCGGAACGGGCGGAACGCACCCGGCGAGGTGATCATCGTCAACGGCGGCGACATCCACAGCGCCAACATCTTCCGGGACCCGCAGCAGCTCCTCGGGATGCCCCTGTCGGAAGGCGCCCTGTACCTTGAAAACGCCCGGGTGCAGTACATCCATGCCCTGTGCCTGGCCAGGAACAGCGGCGAGCACGACCGCGTCTGTTCCTTTCTGGGCATAAAAGAGAGCCCGGAATTCAAGAGCGCTATCCCTTGGGCCAAAGGATTTTTGGAGCTGTGCCGATCCGAGAGGATCAGCGAGATTTCACCCGAATTTCAGGCCATGAAAGCGCAGGCAGGGGAAGCTCCGAATCACGCCTTTCCGTTGCGGGACGTGGAGATCCAGTTCCAGGTAAAGCAAAAGCGGGGGCCGGTCGAAAAGGCGCTCGGTTCGCTGTCGTACAGCCAACTGATGCGCGAAGCCTATCCGGGCGGCATTTACTATTACACGACGAGACCTTACCGCGTCTGCCGGGTGAACATCCACCGGCGGATGGTCGAGGTGCGTTATGAAAAGAAATACACCACCAAGGCGCAGATGATCCCGACGCTGGTGTTCCCCAACCTGAGCGAGGGAAACGTCTTTGTCGGCAAACGCTTCGGGGAACTGATCGCCGTGGAATCGGCCCTCCAGATCCGGGAGTCGATCATCGGCTACAAGGAGCGCCGCGGGCCGAATGAAACGTCGTGCCTGTATCCCTTGGACCCGACGGGCAATATCTATTTTGATTTTCCGCGGTTTACCCGGAACTTTTTCACGACCGGCGTCACCTTCACGCACCCGGCCATGAGACGGTCGAACGTGAAAAACGAGATCATCGCCCAGATCCTGTTCGAGGTCTTATTGATGGTCCTGCCCGTCGAGCGGCGCGACATCCATTTTGCCGCCGACAGGTACCGGGTGGAGCGAGGGCCGATCGGGGAAGGGGCCAGATTCGTGGCGATCTATGACCAAACCTACGGCAGCCTGCGCCTATCGGCGCGCATCCTGGAAGAGCGGACGCTGCGCGGGATTCTGGAGAAGATGGCCGTAATCATTAAACTCCGGCGGGAGGACCGCAGCCTGGAAGAAGATTCCGAAACGGCGGCGGCCATGGCGGAGATCCTCGCCTGCCTGGGCGAGACGCCCGAGATCATTCCCATCAGCACAACGTCCACTCCCAAGGAAACGGCCGGTCGCCTCGTAAGAATCATCCTTCCGGGTTCGAAGGGGCTGAACCTCCGAAGCAACAACGAAGAATTTTTCGTGGAGACCGTCTTCCACAGTCCAAATTACCGGGGACCGGCCTATCGGGGACACGGCTGCGAAGAGTCAGTCGGACCGAATCATGACGTCAAAACGATCCTCGCCATCGACTCTCTGGTCGAAATCCCCGGGGAAAGCCGCATGGGGTGGTACAATACCGAAACCGGGGAAGTTACGGCAGAAACCGATTGACATGCGGTACTGTTCCTCGTATCCTTTCCACCTATAACAGCAATTCGCATCATTTTTCGCGACCACCCCTGAAATCAGCGATCAGGCACGGACAGGGAGATATTGAATGGATTGAAGATGATGAAAAAGCTCACCATAAAAGAACGCAAAGCTCTAGATACGTTCAAAAATAACGTATCGTCGCTTTTGGGGCCAGACCTCCAGCAGACCATTCTGTTCGGATCGAAGGCCAGAGGGGATGCCAGAACAACCTCCGATTTCGATCTGGGGATCATTGTGCGGCATGTGACCCACCAGACGAAAAGAAACGTGATTGACATCGCCTATAATCGTTATCTTGAGGATGGTGTGGAGATCTCGCCGGTTGTCTACACGGCGGAAGAATACGAGAAATATCGACTGGCGGGAAATCCTTTCATCAAGAACATCGATAAGGACAAAATCATCATATGACCGAACCTGTCTTTGTCCGGGAGATCAAACGCAGTGATGAATCGCTTCGAAGCAAAGAGGCGGAGGCCGGAAAGCGCACCATGTCAGTTGACAAGGAAGCCTATACGGATCCGATACGTCCCGAGCTTGCCGAGGTCATCGAGAGGCATGCATTCGGCCTTGACGAACAGCGCCCGGAAGCGGTGGCGCGGCGGCGGCAAAAGAACCGGCGCACGGCTCGCGCCAACGTCAGAGATCTTTGTGATAACGACGGTTTCATTGAATACGGCGCTCTTGCGGTTGCCGCACAACGGGGGCGGCGATCCGCGGACGATCTCATCAGCAGGACCCCTGCCGACGGCCTGATCGCGGGTATCGGATCGGTCAACGGCGCTTTGTTCGGAGACGACAAGTCCCGCTGCATGGTCATGGCTTATGATTATACGGTTCTGGCAGGCACCCAGGGTTATTTCAATCACAAAAAGATGGACCGCATGCTTAAATTGGCCCACGAGCAGCGCCTGCCCCTTGTTCTCTTCGCGGAAGGAGGCGGCGGAAGGCCGGGCGACATCGACGCTGCCGGGGTTATGGTGGCGGGGCTGGATTTGTCCACCTTCGGCTCATTCGCAAATCTGAGCGGCCGGGTCCCGCTCATTGGCATCGTATCGGGACCCTGTTTTGCGGGCAACGCCGCCCTTCTCGGCTGCTGCGATGTGATCATTGCAACCGCAGATTCCAACATCGGCATGGGCGGTCCGGTGATGATCGAAGGCGGCGGATTCGGTGTTTTCAAACCGGAGGAAATCGGCCCGATGGATGTGCAAACCCAAAACGGCGTGGTCGACATCGCCGTGGCCGACGATCCGGAGGCGGTGGCTGTGGCCAGGCAATACCTCTCCTATTTCCAGGGGACGACCTCTCCATGGGAGGCCGCCGACCAGCGTGTTCTGCGCAGTTTGATTCCGGAAAGCCGGCGGCGAGTCTATGACGTGCGGACCGTAATCGAAGCGCTGGCCGACAGGGGCTCATTTCTCGAGTTGCGGCCCCAATTCGGCCCCGGGATCATTACCGGATTGATCCGCATCGAAGGGAGGCCTCTCGGCCTGATGGCCAACAACTGCCAGCACATGGCTGGAGCGATTGAGGCGGAAGGCGCGGACAAGGCCGCCCGATTCATGCAGCTTTGCAATGCCCATGGTCTCCCGATCATCTCCCTGTGCGATACGCCGGGATTCATGGTGGGACCGGAGATCGAGAAACGCGCCCAGGTTCGCCATGTTTGTCGCATGTTTGTGATCGGCGCCCATGTAACGGTGCCTTATTTTACCGTTATTTTGCGCAGGGGATACGGTCTCGGCGCCATGGCCATGGCCAAGGGCGGCTTCCATGAATCTTTCTTCACCGCCTCCTGGCCCACCGGAGAATTCGGCGCCATGGGGCTGGAGGGGGCGGTCAAGACCGGTTTCAAGAAAGAGCTTGAGGCCATTGAAAACCCGCAGGAGCGTGAAGCCCTTTACGATAATCTGGTGGCCCAGTTGGTTGAAAGGGGGAAGGCCATCAACATGGCCTCTTACCTTGAAATCGATGCGGTCATCGATCCGGCGGATACACGAAGGTGGATCATGCAAGGCTTGAAGTCCGTTCCCGCAGGAGGCGCCAAGGGGACAGGTCACGATTTTGTTGATCCGTGGTAAATCGAATTGATGAAAACACCGGCGGGAAAAACGGAAAGCGCCCCGGAATCTCTTGTCCCGGGGCGCCTTCTTTTTCCGTAGTACTTTTTTTAGTAGAAATTCTTCCCGTAGAGCTTCTTGCTCAGGCCGATGAGGTCGGCCCACTTCATCGGACCGCCCTTGTCGGCGGGGAAGCCGAGCCCCCAGATGATCCCCACGTCGATCATCCTTACATCGTCGACGATCTTCCGGTCGAGAATGTCTTTCCCCACCTGGACCATCGCGGTGAGGAGCCCCGATTGGATCTCCTCCTCGCTTAATTCCAGCGGCGGGCGCTTCGCGATCAGCGGCAACACCTCCGGATCGACGCTGCCGTCCTTCAGAAAGAGCCCCTTCCCTGACTTTTTCAGGCCGGTCCGCCCCGACTCGACTACGTTCTTGACCGTCTCCTGTCGGATCCCCATCCCGACAAAGATCTTGTGGGGGATGTCGATTCCCACCTCATCGGTGAGCCGGATCGGTCCAACGGGCATGCCGAAACGGGTCATCGCCCGGTCTACCTTCTCGATCGCATTCCCCTGCTCGACATATTGGAACGAGTTGACGAGGTAGGGGAAGAACATCGCGTTGACGACGAAGCCGGCGTTGTCCCGGCAGACGATGGGCCGCTTCCGGATCAGACCGGCAAAATTGAGAAGGTTGTCGATCGTCTCCTGGGCGGTCTGCTGGCCCCGGATCACCTCAACAAGCTGCATCAGCCAGACGGGCGAAAAGAAGTGGATGCCGCCGAAACGCTCCGGCTTCGCCACAAAAGGGGCCATCGAGGTGATCGGTATCGAGGAGGTGTTGCTTGCCACAATGCAGTCGTCGCGGACGACCTGGCAGAGTTCCCCGTACACCTGTTTCTTCACGCCGATCTCCTCGAAGACCGCCTCGATAACGATGTCCGCCTCCCGGAAGGCGTCGATGTAGTCCGACGTCACCGTGAGGTGGGACATGACCGCATCCACGGGCTCCTTCAGCCGTTTCTTCTCGGCCATCCCGTCCAGGATCTTCCGGACGAAGGCCTTTCCCGGCTCCAGGGCCTCGGGGATGTCCTTGACGAGGACGGGGAGCTGCGTGTTGCGGAGGATGTCGATGATGATCCCCCGGCCCATCGTCCCGAAGCCCAGGACCGCAATCTTCTTCAGAGGTTTGGGGACGAACCCTTTGGTCATCATCGCCTGCGGCTTGTCCGTCATCCCCTTGATGAAGAAGGTGTTGATGCTCCCCTTGGCCTCCTTCGTCAGGACCACCTCGGCGAAGTTTTTCTTTTCGATCTCTATCCCCTCCGCAAGCGACACCTTCAACCCTTCGTGCATCGCGTTGAGGGCCAGCAATGGCCCCGGGATCTCCCTCCCCTTGGTCGCTTTGAGGATTCCGGCCTTGGCCATTTCCGCTACGGCGTCGATCTGGGTGAAGTCCTGGAGGGGCCGCTTCAGGTTCGCCGTCCCGGCGATCACCTCTTCGAGAAGGCTCTTCGCCGATGCAAGGAGGTCGCCATCCGCGGGGATCAGCCGGTCGATGATCCCCATTTCATAGGCCTTCGCCGCCGGAAGCATCGTCCCCTTCAGGATCAGTTCC
>Ga0163199_1002411_pt1 | contig 11452 bp, 9 predicted proteins | sample PL_2010_150m_FD_113537 | JGI IMG/M metagenome (GOLD analysis project Ga0163199, IMG submission 113537) | Freshwater microbial communities from Powell Lake, British Columbia, Canada to study Microbial Dark Matter (Phase II) - PL_2010_150m | ecosystem: Environmental > Aquatic > Freshwater > Lake ...
CCATCACCTGCAATTACGACGGCGCCAACAAGCACCGCACCGTAATCGAGGACGATGCCTTCATCGGTTCCGACACGCAGCTGGTCGCGCCTGTTACGGTGGGGCGCGGCGCCACTCTGGGCGCCGGCACCACCCTGACCCGCGACGCACCGCCAGACCAGCTCACCGTCTCGCGGGCGAAGCAGGTGAGCGTTCCCGGCTGGAAGCGGCCGGTAAAGATCAAGACAGATTAGGGCCCTAACCATGTGTGGTATCGTCGGCGCCGTCGCGGATCGCAACATCGTCCCCGTCCTGATCGAGGGACTCAAGCGACTCGAATACCGCGGCTACGATTCCGCCGGCTTGGCCCTGCTGCGACCGCAACTGCAATGCCTGCGCAGCATCGGCCGCGTTGCCGACCTGGCCGCGCAGGCCGGTGGATTGGCGGCCGGCATCGGCATTGCCCACACACGCTGGGCAACCCACGGCGCACCGTCGGAGCGCAATGCCCACCCCCACGTATCAGGCACGCTGGCCGTGGTGCACAACGGCATCGTCGAGAACTTTGCCGAGATCCGCCGGCGACTGCTCGACGAGGGTTATGTCTTTTCGTCCGAGACGGACACCGAGACCATTGCCCACCTCATCGACCACACATTGAAGACAGTACCGGAGTTGTTCGACGCGGTCCGAATCGCCGCCGCGCAGTTGGTCGGTGCCTACGCGATCGCCGTGGTCAAGGAAGGATCGCCGTGTGTGGTCCTGGCCCGCCAGGGTGCGCCCCTGCTGCTGGGCATCGGCAGTGACGGGCACTATGCCGCCTCGGATGCGTCGGCGCTGCTCAAGGTCACGCGGACCATGATCTCCCTGGTAGACGGCGCCGTCGCCGAAATCCGCCGCGACGGCTACCGCATCGTGCGTCAGGACGGCAGCGTGCCGCTGCGCCCGAGCCACGAAAGCAGCCTTGCCGACGACGCCGTCGAGCTGGGTCACTACCGCCATTACATGCAGAAGGAAATCTTCGAACAGCCGCAGGCGCTCGCCAACACGCTCGAGATGATCGGCGGGGCACGCTCCCTGCAGCCCAACCTGTTCGGTGCGGATGCGCCGGAAGTATTCGCCGGCTTGAATTCGGTGTTGATTCTGGCGTGCGGCACCAGCTACCACGCCGGGCTGGTCGCCCGTTACTGGATCGAGCAGCTCGCAGGAATTCGCTGCACGGTCGAAGTCGCCAGCGAGTACCGCTACCGCGCGTCCGTTCCCGACCCGGCGCAACTGGTGGTGGCGATCTCCCAGTCCGGCGAGACTGCCGACACCCTGGCCGCGCTCAAGCACGCCCGCTCGCTGGGACAGCGGCGTACGCTCGCGATCTGCAACTCCGCGGAGAGTGCGCTGGTGCGCGAATGCGCGCTGCGCTTCCTGACCCGCGCCGGCCCGGAGATCGGTGTCGCCTCCACCAAGGCCTTTACCACCCAGCTCGCGGCGCTGTTCCTCCTCGCCGCGACGCTCGCCAAGCAGGTCGGCCGGCTGTCTGCCGCGCAGGAGGAGGAGCACCTCACCGCCTTGCGCCACCTCCCGGTGGCGGTGAGCAAGGTACTAGGATTGGAGCCGCCGATTGAAGCCTGGGCGCAACGCTTCGCCGAGAAACGCCACGCCCTGTTCCTCGGCCGCGGCCATCACTACCCGATTGCCCTGGAAGGCGCCTTGAAACTCAAGGAAATTTCCTACATCCACGCCGAAGCCTACCCGGCGGGCGAACTCAAGCACGGCCCGCTTGCCCTGGTTGACCAGGACATGCCGGTGATCGCCGTGGCACCCAACGACCAGCTCCTGGAGAAGCTCAAGTCGAACCTGCAGGAGGTGCAGGCGCGTGGCGGCGAGTTGTACGTCTTTGCAGATGCCGACAGTGAAGTGCAACTCAGCGCTACCGTGCACATCCTGCGCTTGCCCGAGCACTACGGCCTGCTTTCGCCGGTGCTGCACGTCGTTGCCCTGCAGCTGTTGGCTTACCACGCGGCGTTGGTGAAAGGCACCGACGTCGACAAGCCGAGGAACCTCGCCAAGTCGGTGACTGTCGAGTAGGCAGGCGATGCATTGCTATGGCAATTGTGGTTGCCAAATGAAGTCGAAAATTCGCCGATAGAGCAAGCCAGCGCTCGCACCCAAAATGGAAGGGGTGCTCAAGGCACCCCTCGTGGTTCAAGCACAAGTGACTCAGTCCCCGCGCGGACCGTTGTGACAGGAATAGCAGCCGACCTGGGTCCCGGCGGCCAGCACATATTGGCGGCCATCGTGAGAGAAAGACTTCGTGATCTTTACCTGCGACAGAGGGGTACCGCGATAGTCGGCGCCGTGGCAGGCAGTGCAGGCGGCCGCACCCTTTCCACCGAGCATGTCGTGGTGCGAATTGACCCAGCTCTGGCCGACAGTATGCATGCCATGCGGGCCACCATTGCCGGTCAGCGGGACCGAACTGTGGCAGACCGTGCATTCGGTGATGGTGCCGGCATACCCCTGCTTTGACTTGGACTGCAGCACGTCGTTGTCGTGCGAACTGGTCCAGGTCTGGTCCTTCCCCGAGTACTCGGCATGCGTCGAACCATGGCAGGCTTCGCACTGGTTGCCACCATGGCCGACGCTGAAGCGGAACAGCGAGAAACCGGCCTTGGGTTTGTCGGCGTTGGTCGCGAAGCGCTGGTCGGTCACCGCGCGCAGCGTGCCCGCCGCAACGTCGGTGACGGCACTGGTCTCGCGCTTGCCGTCGTGGTGGCAAGCCTGACAGGTGGGTTGCTGCAGCCAGCCGACCCGCTTTGAGTTGCCGACCGCCGCCATGCTGCCATGGCAGCTCTGGCAGTCGAGATTTGGCGTGTCGCTCATGGCGCCGCGAAGACACTTGGTGACCGAGCCGGGATGGCAGAGATAGCAGGAATCGCGGTTGCCGATGGCGTCGAGCGCCACCTGCTTGACCGGATCATTGACCTTGCCGTGCAGGCTGTGCATGGCCGAGGTGAACGCTGATATGGTCACGGTGTTGCCATTCAAGGCGAGGCTCAGTCCCGGCGATGCCAGGGCGTTGGAACCATGACAGGATGCGCACAGGGTTGGCGTGCCCTGTTCGGCGCGCTGCGCCAGGCCGCCGGTGGCGTTGAGCTTCACCAGTGCCGCCTGGTAAAGCGGGTCATTGGCATGCTTGTCGTCGTGCAGGCGCAGTACATTCTTCTTCCAGTCCTTTTCCGCATCGGCGCCGAAATTGACCCAGCCTCGCAGCGGAGGTTTGGCGGCGTCCTTGTTGGAGTTGCTGGCGTGGCAGGCGATGCAGGTCATTTCGTCGGACACGGGCAGCACGGTCTGCGTGCTGGCCAGAGTGTTGCCTTTGGCATCCCTGGCAACGACCTTGACCATCGGATAATAGTTCTTGTGGTAGCCGTTGCCGGTGAGCGTGTCGTCATACGGCAGGATCGGGATGCCCTCGGCCTCGAACCAACTCCAGGTCTTGTTGAAGCGCATCGGCGCCGGCTGGGTGCTGGGTGTTGGATTGCTTACCGTCGGATCATTGAGATTGAGGCCGTGATTCACGGCGGGCGCGTCGCCATAGAGTGCCTTGACGTATTGCCAGAAGTTGGTCTTGCCGGACGACGAGGTGTTGATCGAGCCCGACGGGTCGCTCATCGCCTCGTAGCTCAGGACGACGTTGGTACTCACCTGCTTGCCCGACTGCCGGTCGATCAGTTGGGCATGGAGATTGTTGTAGGGCGGCAGGATCGACATGATCGAATAGTCCTTACCGTCGACGCAGTGCATGCCGAGGTCATTCCAGGCGAACAGGGCAAAACGGCTGGCCGACGGTGCCGTGCTTATCGGTGTCTCCTGCGGCCGGCCTGACGTTGCACCTGTTCCGAAACCCAGATTCGGCTGGCCGAACGGACTGGCGATGGGCGATGCCGTCGCTTCATTCTCCGGTGAGTCTTTGGTTGCCGGGTTTGTCCTGGTCAATGACGCCGACGCGCTTGAAGAGGCTGGCTGGAGCAGGATTTTGGATTGTTCGACCTCTTCACCGACGAACAGTGCACGCAGCCAGCCTGGATCGGCGTAGGCCAACCCCCAGAGCAGTGCGGCGGAAACCGCCGCAGTGATGCCGATGCGTTTGAGGTTTGCAAGGCGCTGCGTAATACTCATGATCATCTCCCCAGAGTTCTTGAAAACTGCGATAGCGGCGGCGCAGGGATCTTCAAATCAAGCGCACGGACGGCTTGACGGCCATCCGGCTGATGGGGTCGCTGCAAGGCCTGTCATGAGGATTCAGTAACCTCATATACCGCCACAGTCAGCAAAGTAGTTCGGGCTGAGCCTGGGCCGCTTCCCATCAACGGGTGACATTTTGCAGGTCCGCCTTGGGGAGAGATATGAACTACTTCACATCCAGCTGGACCAGGAGACGGCAGTCAAAGCACGGTCTGCATGATGCGCGCAGGTGACGTCCGAGCGGTCGCGCGAATGGTTGCCTGCGTTTGTCCGGCTGGCTTCAGCCCGGTTACTTCTAGCGCGTAACGGACTTGGTGGACTGGCGGTCGACGCTTTCCTGGGTATCGATCCGAGCATCCAAGCGGGCCATCAGAACTCGGACGCAGTGCGCGTGCGATGCGTCCTTGAGTTCCGAAGCGCCTGAACTGTTGTAATAGGCCTCTAAAGCGGGTTGATCAGCTCGTGCATTGTTGTGGGACATTCCAAAGTCCAGCAACAATGCAGTGCGCCGCTCTGCATTGCGGTCGCCCGGTTGGCTCAACGACTTGCTGAACGCCACGCAAGTGGCCAGTGCCTTTTGTTCCTGCACCAACTTTGCCCGCTCTTCCTGTTGGCGTGACTCCTCCTGGATTTCCTGCCTTGATGGCCCGCAGCCGGATACCCAAATGAAAGCACACAAGAATACGGCGAATGCGGGCCGGACAGGTTGGTCGTCTCGTCTCATTGCACCCTTTCACTGATTTCCTACTCGCACGCAGATCTTGCCATGCACCTGCCCCAGTTGCATTCTGTGTTGGGCGGAAGCCACTTGATCCAGGCCGATGGTCTCGCTGATTTTGGGAACGATTACCTTGTTGGCGGCCAGCGTGCCCAGTCGCTCTAGCAATTCAGGCGTTGTCTTCAGCAGGAATGGAACGCACCTCTGCCGGGAGGTGAGCCTCGCCACGAAGGCTTCGAGGAACAACGCCGCGCGGGGCATGGTGTTGATGTAGATGCCGCCCCGGGTTAAATGGGGCCTCGCGCTTGCGAAAGTTGTCGACGCGGCGGCATCGAAGATCACATCGAAGCGCGCATCGATGCCTTGCCACCGGGCAGTCCTGTAATCGATTACGTGATCGGCACCCAAAGAGAGAACGTAGCCGACATTTGCCGTACCGCACACACCCGTGACGCGTGCCCCGATCGAGCGGGAAAGTTGCACCGCACATGCTCCCACGGAACCGGATGCTCCGGTGATCAGAATCGATTGACCTTGGCGGAGCGGGGCGATGTCCTCCAGCACCTGCAGTGCCGTGCCCGACGCCACCGGCAGACAGGCAGCGACCTCATCACTCACGGTGTCTGGGATCGGCGCGATCAGTCCGGTCGCGATCGAGACAAATTCCGCGCACGAGCCATTTCCGGCCATCGGATCCACTGACCCGAAGACCCGCTGCCCCACCGTGAAGCCATGCGCATCCGGCCCCATGGCGGTGATCTCACCGGCAAAGTCCTTTCCCGTAATCGCCGGACGCCTGGGGCGACCGACCATACGCAGGATGCCGCTGCGCAGCTTGAAATCGACAGGATTCAAGCTGGCCACCCGGACCTTTACCTTGACGTGGCCCGGGGCCGGCACAGGCTCGGTGATGTCGTGCACCGACAGGACCGACTCGTCGCCAAACCGTTCGTACATCACTGCCCGCATGTCGCGATCTCCGCCAACGGCAGGGGCATGTGGACTGGCCCCCTCACGAGGCCATTGTGCCACGATCGATGCGCGGCGAGCATGGGTTTCCGCACTCCGCCACGGCCCGCCATCCGGCGCGCAGGTGGCCAATGCGGGAAGTGCCGGCCGTTTTCCGCTCTGCTTCTCCCATGGTCTGGCGAAGCTCTGGCGTACCGTCCTGTCAGGGTGGCATGGCACCCGGCAATCCGCGTACCTAAGGCAATAGGAGGCGATCATGTTCAAATCGCACGACCAGGACGGAGTTGGCAATTCCGCGGTTCTTCCGCAACCGACAAGCTGCATCGGTCGGCCCTACGACGAGAGGATTGTTGAAGCGGCCCTTCTGGATGACGTCACAAAGGCACTGCTTGAGCGGGGCTCGCCGGACTTCTGGAACGCCGTCGAGGACTGGATGCTCGACTGAGCAGACAGCTCCCTGCGGCCGGCGCCAGCGCCCTGCCGAGCGCAAGCCCGGTGCCGGCGATTGGCGTAGAATCCGGACAAACATTCAACGAAACAGGGAGCTTGCATTATGCCGAAGTACACCACCGATGCCATCCGCAGCGTTGCCCTGGTTGGGCACGGCGGGGCTGGCAAGACCACGCTGGCCGAGACATTGCTGACCCGCGCCGGGGTCATCAAAGTGCCGGGCAGCGTGGAAAAGGGCAGCACCGTCTGCGATTTCGACGCCCAGGAAAAGGCTGCCGGGCACTCGCTGAGTTCCGCGCTGGTGCACTTCACCTGGCAGGGCGTGCAGATACATCTGGTGGATACCCCGGGCTATCCGGATTTTGCCGGCCAGGCGATCGGTGCGCTGGCGGCCGCGGATACGGCGCTGATCGTCATCAACGCGCAGACCGGCATCGAGCTCGCCACCGAGCGCATGATGAAATGGGCAGCAGCGCGCAATCTGTGCCGCATGATCGTGATCAACAAGATCGACGCCGACAACGTCGACCTGCCCGCCCTGGTGAACGAGATACGCACGCGCTTCGGCAACCAGTGCATGCTGCTCGACCTGCCGGCGCACGACCGCCATGAAGTGGTCGAGGTGTTGGAGCACTCCGTCGGAGATGCCGACTTCGAGTCGGTGGCCGCCGCACACCGCGCCCTGATCGACCAGATCGTCGAGGAGGACGAGAACCTGCTGGCCCGCTATCTTGAAGACGGCCAGGACCCTTCGGTCGACGAATTGCACGCCCCCTTCGAGAAGGCTTTGCGCGCGGGACACCTGATCCCGATAATGTTTGTTTCGGCCCGGACCGGGGCTGGCATCAACGAACTCCTGCAAGTCCTGGAAAGGCTTGCACCCAGCCCTGCCGAGGGCAATCCACCACCTTTCTTCAAGGGCGAAGCGCCTGGCCCGGTGGAGGAATTCCAGTCCGTTCCCGATCCGGCGCGGCATGTACTGGCGCATGTCTTCAAGGTGGTGGCCGATCCCTACATGGGCAAGATCGGCATATTTCGTGTGCATCAGGGCACGATCCGGAAGGATGCACAACTCTTCGTCGGTTCCGGCCGCCGTCCATTCAAGGTCGCCCACCTTTACAAGCTGCAGGGCAAGGACAGCGTCGAAGTGGACGAACTGGTTCCGGGCGACCTCGGGGCGATTACCAAGGTGGATGAAATCGAGTTCGATGCGGTGTTGCACGACTCCCACGACGAGGACCAGATTCACCTCAAACCTCTCGACTTCCCCTTGCCGATGGAGGGCCTGGCGGTCGAGACCAAGAAGAAGGGCGACGAGCAGCGCCTGTTCGACATCCTGCACAAACTCGAACTGGAAGATCCGTGTTTCCTGGTTGAACGTCATCCGACCACCAACGAAACCGTAATTCGCGGCCTGGGCGAGATGCACCTGCGGAGCAAGCTGGAAAAGATGTCGAGCCAGTACAAGCTCGACGTGTCGACGGCCCCGCCGCGCATTCCATACCGCGAGACCATTACCAAAAAGGCCGAGGCCACCCATCGCCACAAGAAGCAGAGCGGCGGCGCCGGGCAGTTCGGCGAGGTGGCCTTGCGCATCGAACCACTGGAGCGCGGTGCCGGCTTCGAGTTCGTCGACTCGGTGAAGGGTGGGACGATTCCGGGTGTGTTCATTCCGGCTGTCGAAAAAGGCGTGCGCATGGCGCTCGAATCGGGAGTGATCGCGGGCCAGCCGGTGGTGGACCTGAGGGTGATTGTGTATGACGGCAAACACCACGCCGTCGACTCGAAGGAAGTCGCGTTCGTTGCCGCGGGCAAGAAAGCGGCGATGGCGGCGATCCGCGATGCGGCAGCCATCGTGCTCGAACCGATCGTGAATATCGAAGTCACCGCGCCCGAAACCGCCATAGGAGACTTGACCGGCGACCTCGCCGGCCGTCGCGGCCACATTACCGGCACCAATGGTCGGGGCCCCGGGACAGTGGCGATTGCCGGCGAGGTGCCGCTGGCAGAGATCTCCGACTATCAGTCGCGCCTCAAATCGCTAACCGGTGGCCAGGGCAGCTACACCATCGAATTCAGCCACTACGCCGCGGTGCCGCCACCGGTGCAGCAGAAGCTCATGGCGCAGCACAAGGTGCACGACGACGAGGATTAGCACTTCCGTTTGTTTTGGGCGCAAGGATCCGGAAGCTGCGTCCGGCGTCGTGGCGGCATTTCCTGTTGCGCGGTAAAGTGACGACACCCGTCACGCCAGCCGCATCACGAAGCAAACTCCCCCGCTGGTTGAACTGACCTGAATTTCGCCGCCATGCGCGCGAATGATGGAACGGGTTATCGCCAGCCCCAGTCCGGCCCCTTCCCCGCCGCCGTGGCGTGACGGATCGGCACGGTAAAAGCGGTCGAATATCCGCGACAGATGTTCCTGCGGGATCGGATCACCGGAATTTTCGATTGCCAGCCTGGTGCCGGCCTCGTCGACTTCGATCCGGACAGCAACGTTGCCGCCCGTCGGCGTGTGGCGAATTGCGTTTGAGATCAGGTTGGCCAACGCCCGGCGCAGCATGAGTTTGTCGCCGGAGACTTGCGCGGTTCCGGCGAGCGACAGCTTCAAGGCCTTTTCCTCGGCCAGCGCGTCGAAGAAGTCGAACAGTTCGCGCACCTCGACCGCCAGGTCGACCGGCTCGCGATTTGGCACGATCAATCCGTTGTCCGCCTGCGCGAGGAACAGCATGTCACCGATCATTCGTGCCAGGCGTTCGTATTCCTCGGCGTTCGAGGCCAGCACGTCGCGGTATTCGTCGGTGCTGCGGGCGCGTGTCAGCGCCACCTGGGTTTCCGTCATCAGATTGCTGATCGGCGTGCGCAATTCGTGCGCCAGGTCCGAAGAGAATGCCTTCAGCCGTTGAAACGACTCCTCCAGGCGGGCGAGCATGTCGTTCAGGGTTTCCGCAAGTTCGGCCAGCTCGACCGGAACGGAGTCTACGGCGAGGCGAAAGTCGAGCCGGCTTGCCGTGACGCCCGCCGCTCCCTGGCGGATTGCCTGTAGCGGCGCGAGGCCGTGCTTGACCGCTGCCCAGCCGAGCAAGCCCGCCAGGGCCGCTGCCAGCGCCACGAACAGCCACAGCATCCGCCGGAAGGAGGACATGAAGTGCTCATGGTGGGTAATGTCCACCGAAATCGCCACCAGAAGCGGCGGCAACCCGTTGATTCCTGTCGCCAGGTAGGCGGCGATGCCGCGCCGGGGTTGGGGACCTTCCGGTCCGTCCTGCTGCCAGACATGGGGTACCGGCTGGCCGCGAATGGCGCTGCTCTCCAGTACCGAGCGCGGAAAGCTCGCGCCGGCGGTCGCGAACAGCGTTCGCTGGTCCGGACCACGGATCAGTATGGCAACGCCGTGATCGCCGACCAGCGCGTCGTCGAGCTTGGTCGCCAGCGCATCAATCTCCGCGGACGATCGAATCTTCTCCAGCAGATGACCGGCGAGATGGAGCTTTCCCTTCATAAGGTCCATGTCCTGCTCGACGAAGTGTTGTTCGACGGTATTGCCGATCAAAAGGCCCAATGCCAGCAGCACCACCGTCGACACGGCCGCGTACAGCAGGGTCAGGCGCAGCGTGATCGACTCGCGGCGGTCCTTCATTCGACGTCGTCATCCAGCACATAGCCCATTCCGCGGACCGTGCGGATGAGCTTTCGGTCGAAGCTGTCGTCCATCTTGGCGCGCAGCCGACGGATCGCCACTTCGATCACGTTGGTGTCGCTGTCGAAATTCATGTCCCAGATCTGGGAGGCGATCAGCGAGCGGGGTAGCACTTCGCCGCGGCGCCGCAGCAGCAGTTCGAGCAACGCGAACTCCTTGGCGGTAAGCTCGATGCGCTGGCCGCCGCGGGTCACCCGGCGGCGAAGCAGATCGAGTTCAAGGTCTGCCACCCGGATCTGCTCCGGCTCCTTGCTGCGGATTCCACGACGCAGCAGGGAACGCACGCGGGCGAGCAGTTCCGCGAAGGCGAAGGGCTTCACCAGGTAGTCGTCGGCGCCCAGCTCGAGGCCCTTGACGCGATCGTCGACCTGGTCGCGCGCCGTCAGAAACAGCACCGGCATCTCCCGCCCGGTGCGACGCAATCCCGCCAGCACCTGCCAGCCGTCGAGCAACGGCAACATTACGTCGAGAATGGCCAGGTCGTATTCGCCGGTTTCGCCAAGATGCAACCCCTCCACGCCGTCACGAGCCAGGTCGACGACGAAGCCGGCCTCGATCAGGCCCTGCCGGAGATAGTCACCGGTCTTTTGCTCGTCTTCGACCACCAGGATCTTCATCGCGCTGTCCGCCCGTCTCGACGTGTCGATTGTGCGCTTCAGGAATCGACGCTGCGCGTAGATTACAGAAATGTAATCGGGGCGTCAGGTTTCAGTGGGGGAGCCGCTTGCAGAATACCGCCGACCGATAACCCAAGGAAAGCCTGCCATGAAAACGATTCGCCTCACCCTTGCCTGCGTACTTCTTTCTGCCAATGCGGTATTGGCCGAGGGCAATCCGCGCGTTGAAGTCTTCAAGAGCGCCAGCTGCGGCTGCTGCGGCGGTTGGGTCGAGCACATGCGCAAGAACGGCTTCGAGGTGACGACCCACGACGTCGCCGATGTTCCCGCGGAACGCAAGAAGCTCGGCATGCCCGAACGCCTCGGTTCGTGCCACAGCGCGAAAGTAAACGGCTATGTGCTCGAGGGCCATGTCCCGGCGGCGGATGTCCGGCGTCTGCTCAAGGAAAAACCCAAGGCCCTGGGCCTCGCCGTGCCTTCGATGCCGCCGGGATCACCCGGCATGGAAGGCCCGACGCCGGTACCCTACGACACGCTGCTGGTCGGGCGCGACGGCTCGACGCGCGTATATGCCAGCCACTAGGAAATCATGATCACGATATCGCCTCGCTGGCGGCCGCTTCTGATCTGCGCGGCAATGCAGTGTTTCGGCCAACTGAGCTACGCGGCCGACGCTCCCCCGACGAGATCCGGCCTCGCCGTCGCAATGGAACAGGCTTGGCGGCTCCATCCCCAGGCCGCGGGGCTGGATGCCCGCGAGGCCGAGGCGCTGGCGGC
>Ga0163199_1002412_pt1 | contig 11452 bp, 9 predicted proteins | sample PL_2010_150m_FD_113537 | JGI IMG/M metagenome (GOLD analysis project Ga0163199, IMG submission 113537) | Freshwater microbial communities from Powell Lake, British Columbia, Canada to study Microbial Dark Matter (Phase II) - PL_2010_150m | ecosystem: Environmental > Aquatic > Freshwater > Lake ...
AATTCCCCGCCCCTTGGGGCGTAATCTACGAGGATGAGCGAATACATACACAAGAGTCACAACGTCACGGTAAGGGCACTTTGCAGGCCGCCACGAACTGCTTCTTCACGGCGTTGAACTGGAGCGCCGTAAAGCTGACTGTCGTGACCGGCAGCAATGTGTCTGAAGCCGGTATAGGCCGGAGAAACTGCTCGACACAGCCACCACCGTCAAGAACAGACACTTACCCGCCGGTGGACTTTCAGAACTGGTCGCTCCAAAGCAGTCGCAGAAAATGCCTCACCTGCGCCTCGCAAACGCCTCAAACTCCGCAACCGGCAGCGGCTTGCTAAACAGATAGCCCTGGTAGGTATGGCAGCCCAGAGAAGCCAGGAAGTCGCGCTGTGCCTCAGTCTCGACGCCTTCGGCTATCACGCCCAGCCCCATGCTGGTGGCCATCGCAATGACGGCCCGGGAAATTGCCGCATCATCTGGGTCCATCAGGATATTGCGCACAAAGCTCTGGTCGATCTTGAGCCGCTCCAGCGGTAGGCGCTTCAGGTAGGACAGTGATGAATAGCCGGTGCCAAAGTCGTCAATGGCAAAACCAATACCAATGGCCTTGAGCGCATTCATCTTCACGATCACATCCTCGGCGTCGGCTATCAATACTGACTCTGTCAGTTCCAGCTTGAGCCGGCGCGGGTTGCCTCCCGTTCGCTCCAGTGTGGCCAGCACCTGTTCAACAAAGTTGCTTTCGCGAAATTGCTGCGCACTGACGTTGACCGCAATGCTCAGGTGCGCCATGGCAGGCTGGGCGGCCCAAGCGGCCAACTGCTGGCAGGCGGTCTCCAGCACCCAAGCGCCGATTGGCAGGATCAGACCTGTCTCTTCTGCCAGCGGGATAAATTCGGCCGGCGAGACCATGCCGCGCTTCGGGTCAATCCAACGAATCAAGGCTTCAACACCGACGATGCCTTCGCTGTCTGAGACCTGCGCCTGGTAGTACAGGACAAAATACTTGTTATTGATGGCCTGGCGCAGTGCCGCCTCCAGTGCGATGCGTGCATCTACCACCGCCTGCATATCGGCGTCAAAAAAACGCAGCGTATTGCGCCCCGCGATTTTGGCCTGTTGCAGGGCCAGTTCGGCTCGCTTTAAGGGCTCGATGGTTTCCTCGTACTGCGCGGCGAAGAAGGTGATGCCAACGCTGGCAGTGCACAAAATCGTGGAACCAGCTAGCTGGTAAGGCTGGTTGATAGCCTCAAGCATCTTGCCTGCCGCCGCCTCAACCTGCCTGAGCATCTGCTGAGGGTGCTGGTTCAGACCCGTGAGAATTACGGCAAATTGATCGCCTTCCACGTGCGCCACGGTGTTGCCGTCACCCACGGCCGCGTTCAACCGTTTGGCCACGTGTTGCAGAATCTGGTCGCACTGGGCACGCCCAAGAGTGCTGTTGAGGTTCTTGAAATTGTCCAGATTGAGTATCAGCAGCGCGCTTTGGTACTGCTGGCTTTCGCCGGCAGTTATTGCTTGTTGCAGCCGGACAATCAGGTGTCGGCGGTTGGGCAAGCCGGTCAGCAGGTCAGTGAAGGCAAGGTCGTGAATCTGCTCCTCCGCAGCCTTGTAGGCGGTGAGATCACTGAAAGAGCCGACATAGTGGGTCAGCACGCCGGCGTCATTCTTGACAGCGCTGACGCTCAGATGCTCGGCGTATACCGTGCCGTTCTTGCGCCGGTTCCAGATTTCACCTTGCCAGGTGCCAGTGCGGCTGATGCATTCCCACATCGTTTTGTAAAAGGCCGGGTCTTGACGGCCAGACTTAAGCAAGCTCGGTGTCTGGCCAACCGATTCTTCGGCGGTATAGCCAGTGACTTCTGTGAACGCCTTGTTGACCCGCAGAATCACTTTCTGTGCATCGGTAATGAACATGGCCTGCTGTGCCTCGAAGGCTATGGCTGCAACGCGCTGGGCTTCCTCGGCGGCCTTGCGCTCGGTGATGTCTCGCGTGATAGACAGGAGGCAGGGCACACCGCCAAGACTCATGACATGCGCCGACATTTCGGCACTTATGACCTTGCCGCCCTTGGTGACAAAATCTGCTTCCATGCGCTCACAGTTGCCATCGCGCTGCAGCAATTCCAGCAGTCTCTGCCGATCGCCGAAGTCGCGCCAGATATTGATTTCCCGGGAGCTCCTGCCTATGATTTCCTGCGGCGTCCATTCGGTCATATGCGTGAAGCCTCGATTGATGTCGAGGTACAAGCCGTCCGCAAGGCGGTTGATGGCGACTGCGTCGGGACTGGTCTCGAACACGGTACGGTAGCGCTCTTCACTCTCGCGAACGGCGGTTTCAGTCTGCTTCCTGTTTGTAATGTCCTGAACCATGCCCGTCAGGCTGATGACACTTCCTTTGTCGTCCTGCGTAATTTCCGCCACACCGTGCATCCATCGCTCGGCGCCGTCACTCGGCCGGATGATCTTGAATTCGGCAGCAAATCGTGTTTTGTTATTGATCGACTCGGCAAACGCGTCCTGCACGGCTTGCCTCCAGTTCGGGTGAATCAGATCCATCCAGCCTTGATTCGTATGCGGGTAGTCCGGCGTCATGCCAAAGATTTCATCCATCACAGGTGTGCATTCAATGGTCCCTGTGGCAAGGGTATTGATGTAGCTTCCGATCCTGGCGGCTGTCTGCGATTCACGCAGAAGAGTTTCGTTCTTGCGCATCGCCGCCTCGGTCTCTTTCACAGCAGAAATGTCCGACACAATGATGTAGACGCCCTGCACCTGACCGTCAATGAAGTCGGGTATGTACTGCACCAAGCCATGCCACGACAAGCTGCCATCGGCTGTGTAAGCGGGCACCTCGAAGCGCTGCTCTTGGCCCGCAAGCGCAGCCTCAATGTGGGGCAGATTGATACGGTAACGTTCTTCGCCTATGAAATCACGCAGATGCGTTCCAGGCATTGCATCGGGCTGGCGGCCAAACCACTGGGCGTAGGCAAGGTTGCAAAAGCGGTTGCGCAGGTGGCGGTCCCAGTAGCCGATCATGGTTGCCATCTTGCCGTCTGCAGATCGCAGCTTGCCCTCCCGATGCAGCGGTGCATCGGGTGGCAGTTCCGGCCGTGTTTGATTCTTGTTGGCAGTAGTCATTTTGTTCCGCGCACGCCATGAGTCTAGTCGCAAATCCCCTGGAGCGCAGGCTGAATACGGTTTGCCAAAAGATGAATATCCACTCACCAAGCAAGGACAATGTAACGACGTTGTGCCCGACAAAACCGAGTGGACAATGTTTATTATGCTGCTTTGGGCGGCGGCGCCGTCGTAACCAACTTACACAAGTGGCTTGCCGGGAAGCGGGCATTGGTGGAAGACAGGTCCCGCTGCCCAAGAGCCCCACAGAGAGAAAGTTTCATTTCGCTCCTCGAACGACTGCTGCTGATTTTTGCGCCAAGTCTATGTCTGGTATCGAGAACAATGGTGACCGTCTCTTGCTGGTCGTTGGCGGGTCCTCACGACAGTCAACTGTCGGCGCTTCAATTTGATTATGCGTTTCGCCCGCCAGTTCGCTCCCACCGGCTCCATTTCTGAACTGATGCCTGAAGCGCATCCCAACGGGCTGCCAGTGGTTTTTGCCTCAGATGTTTGGTGTCCAGGGGTTTCCTTCTGATTGAGTTGGTTGTACTCCATGAAGGCTTGTCTTTGTCCCAAAGACAACGGGTGGAAAAAACGCGGACGGCGATTCAAGTGTGGAATGCGGACTTGAACCAAGGTCCACAGCTTTCGATCGGTCCGCCCATCGGTCTTTGATGGATAGGGCGTCGATCCGGATCAGGCAGTTGGCAACTCCCCACCAGCGGCCACGAGGTCAGCCAAGGTAATCATCAGCAGGTGTGGATCGAGCGGCGAAGGCTCGAAACCAACTTTTTCATAAAAGGAGGCTGCCTCCTTGGACAGAGCGTGAACTGTCATCCCTCGAATGCCAATAGCGTCGGCTGCGTGGATGACGCGCATGCCGGCATCTCGAATCAAAGAACGACCGAAACCCTTGCCATGCAGCGATTGGTCAACAGCCAAGCGGCCCAGAACCACGACTGGAATGGGATCTGGCATATTGCGGCGAAACCGACCTGTGGCCTGCGTGGTGGTGACAGCGCCAGAAGCCAGTGCGTAGTAAGCGACAACCCGCACCTCATCACAAACCACGTAAGTTCGTGAGCCACCCTGGATCTGATTCTTCAGGCTTCGGCGCTTGAGCCACTGGTCCAGGTTGTCCACACCACAAGAAAAACCATCTGTCACATGATGCTCGGTCAGCGGCATCGGTGCCGTCAACTTCATTCACGTTCCCACGGTGCGGGTGTGAGCATCGTCTTCAGTAAACGGTCGTTAGCTTTGGGCGGCATATCCAATCGGGCCTGAAACTCCTCGAAGGCTTGCGGACTGACAGTCATGATTACCTGGTCGAGCAGGGTGTCTTCTGCCGCAACACGGGCAGAGTCCAGAATGAAGTCAGTTCGATTCTTGCCGCGTGACTTTGCCGCACGGTCAATCAGATCGCGAACTTCGGGTTTGATGCGAATGTTGAGAGTTTCGCGTTTGGCGTCGGTGACGGCGTGCATGTGGATTTCTCCTTGAGATGCGATGACTGTAGCAGACTGTAATGACATTGTCATTAGTTGGCTCGTAAAACTACTGTTGCGGCCGTCAGGTTTCACAATCCGAAATGGACAATCCGCAATGAACGGACAGGAGCCCGCAGCATTACGCACCTGTTGAATTAGTCAATTTTCCAGCGAACAACTATCCGCCACCATATAAGAAGGCCCGGAAAATCTCCGGGCCTTTTCTTTTGCCTGAAATCCCCAATCCACGCGGGGTTGCGGGCATTGAGGCGGCGGGTACCAACCTGCCAGAAGGCACCAAAATGCCTGATTTCTCGCTCAGCCCTGTCTCTTTTCTCTGTTTTGCGGCGGGTACTATCGGCCTCAACCCTTGGTTTTTCAACGGGTTAGCGCGGCCTTTCTGTTTTATGTCATGCACACCAGTCTCCCAAAACAAACCCGTCACGCATCAAAACGGGCCACCAACTCGCGTTGTGCCAGCCAGTCAACAGGCAGTGGATTGCGCTGAAACCACAACAGGCTCATGCACCGGGGCTGCTTTCCAGCCAGAATGCTCTGGATGATGGCGGGCTCCAACAACGTCAAACGCAGCATCTCATTGACCATCGAATGGTGCAATCCCTCCCGTTGGGCGATCTCGGTGCCACTCTTGGCCAGCCCATGTTCCAGCAGCCGTTGCCAATGAAACGCCTTGGACAGCGCCACCTGCATGGGCGTGTCGTGCTGGACAATTGGCTTCAAGGTGTCGGTGGGTGCCACCGAATCCGGTCGAACAATCACCTTGCGACCACCACGCTTCTTGATTTTCAGCGGGATGAAGGTCGCCAGTTTGACCGTTTTGCCCTCGGTGCGTTGCATCGCCACCGGCGACCCGGTCACACGTATTTGCGTCATGCCGCCTCCATTTCTGCCAATTCTGCACCAATGGTGCCCGGACTGAGTTCGTCGCTGAGGGCGTGCCAGCCCGCATCGCACCAGACAATTTCCAGCCCGGAGTCACTCAACACCACCTTTTCAATCAGCAGTCGCACCAGCCGCTGCTGTTCGGCGGCAAATAGGTTCGGCCACATTGATGCCAGCCGCCGCATCGGCAGCACCACCTCAGGTTCAGATATTTGCGGTGACACTTTGCACGCCTGCTCCCACACTGCCTGGACAACCGCAGGTGCCGACAGCGCATCCACCACCTGCGCCACCACCAGTGCCTCAATGGGTTCGGCCGGAATGGTGCAAACCTTGCTGGCGCCGGCACCGAAGTGGCCGACTCGGTTGGGCACGTAATACCGGTAGGTCTTGCCCTTCTTGATGGTGTAGGTCGGCATCAGGCGTTCGCCATCGGGTGCAAAGATCAGACCACGCAGCAGTGACGCCGGTGCATCCTTGGCCTTGGTGTCGCGCCAGCGTTCACGTCGGTCGGAGTCCAACACGGCATGGGCATCATCCCATTGTTGCTGAGTGATGATGGGCAAATGGGCACCCGGGTAGTTCTTGCCCTTGTGGTTGATCTCGCCCAAGTACATCCGGTTGTGCAGGATTTTGTAAATGGCCTGCTTGCAAAACTTGCGGCCGGTCTTGGTGGTCATGCCATCCAGTGCCAACTGGCGCACCATCATGGTGGCCGAGCGCTCCTGTACCAAGTCGTCAAAAATTCGTCGTACCGTTGCTGCTTCAGTTTCATTGACCACCAGCAACCGACTGACCACGTCATAGCCCAGTGGCAGCGGCCCGCCCATCCACATGCCTTTGGCCTTGCTTGCAGCGATTTTGTCGCGGATGCGCTCGCCAGTCACTTCCCGCTCGAACTGGGCGAAGGACAACAGCACGTTGAGCATCAGTCGCCCCATGGAGGTCGCTGAATTGATCTGCTGAGTGACAGCGCTGAAACTCACCTTGCAGCGATCAAAGGTTTCCACCATCCGGGCGAAATCAGCCAATGACCGAGACAGCCGGTCGATTTTGTAGACCACCACGATGTGAACCTTGCCTGCCTCGATGTCGGCCATCAGGCGTTTCAAGGCAGGCCGGTCCATGTTGCCACCGGAGAAACCACCATCGTCATAATCATCGGCCACCGGTATCCAGCCTTCTCTGGTTTGGCTTTTGATAAAGGCCTGCCCAGCTTCCTTCTGGGCATCGATGGAATTGAACGACTGGTCGAGTCGCTCGTCGCTGGAAACCCGGCAATAAACGGCGCAGCGTTTGGGCGGCACAAACAGGGGCGCATTCATCGGCCACCTCCTGAATTGCCGGTGTTGCCTTCACGCAGGCCAAAGAACTTCGGCCCAGACCATGGCGTGCCGGTGATGTGGCGCGCCGCCGCTGACAGACTCTTGAAACGCAGCCCGTCCAGGTCATACTGACCATCGGGCGTGACCGTGACCCGGTATTCCCGGTCGTCCCATTCCCGCAGCAGCTGCGTTCCAGGCATCAGGTGCACCTCATTGCCGCGGCCTTTGTTGGTGATGGTGATCTTGGAGTGCTTGGCACCGCAGTCGGCCAGATACTTGCGCACGCCATCCGGCAGACCACCGTAGGCCAGTTCCTGCAACTTGTACGCCAGCCTGGACTCGATGTAGCTCCGGTTGGTGTGGGCAGGTCGACGCGCAAAATGCCCATCCCACAGCGCCCAAAGTTCCTTGATGGTCAGAGCAGGCAGCGCCGCGATTTGAGCACTCACGCTGCCTTGGGTTTTGATGTCAGTCGTCATTGAAATTCCTGTTGGTTGAGACCCACCAATGAACGCGCTGTGGTGGGCATTAGCCAAGTCAAACTTGTCTCTTTCATGAACCTGTCGCATCGTTCTGACTGTGGTCTTGACTATCGGCAGCAATTGCAGTGATCCCCTTGCTGCTCAGCAGCGTCTGCGGTTGGCCAGTGCCCTGATCTACGGCTGCGACAAAGTGAAGTTCCCCCTCCCACAAGCCAACCACCACATCGGTGTCGGGCTGATCAATGGGCAACAACCAGCCAGTCACCCCTTCGGGGATGTGCAAGAGGTCTTCGGCTTCCTCAATCGACCAAGCAAAGCAGCGGTGCGACTGGTTGGCATGGAGCAGGATGGCAGGCGACACATCAGGAAAGTTCTGCGAATTCAGGATTGGGAACCAGACCATGGACTTGTCCTGATCAAGCCAAGCCTGTACCCGGCGCATCATGCTGTCATCGGCGCTGGGGTGGTTGACCCATTGGTAGTTGGGGTTTTGAGAAGCGTTCATTGGGGAATCCTTGTGTTTGGGTTGAACAGGTGCGCCGGTGCAATTCAGTGCCGACGCGCACGACGTGCTTTTTCATCACGACGTTTGCTTGGGTTTGAGCCAAAGCGCCTATCCATTGCTATGGTCTGGTTGCGCCAGAATTGACGCATGCGCAAAACCAACTTCAAGCCCATAAACAGCCATGGTCTGGTTTGAGCCATTTCAGTGAGTTGCTGCTGACGCTTGCGATTGCGGTAAATCACCGTTGGTCGGTCAGATGGCTCCGTTGGCTGCGCGAACGCTTCACATTGACCGCTGGGGTGTTGCACGTTGAAACTGACCGCCGATGTATTGATGTGCCCGACAAAGTGCTGCTGCGGTGAATGTTGAATGGCCGACTCAATGCAGGCCTGCCGCTGTGCCGATGTTTGTTGGTCAAGTGCATGACTGACTTGATCTGCAAGTTTCCGTGGTTTGGCAAACGGGTCAATTTGACAGTGGTTTTGAAGATTGATTTCCATGGCAATGAATTGGGTTTGTTGATGGGAGATGCGGCCCGGGTGAGCCGCAGGAATGGGGCAGTCGCGTCAGTTCAGCGCGGCCAGTTCCGCATCCAGTTCCTTCTGTGCGGGCTCCAACCATTCGGTGGGGATGTCGACTTTGAGTTCCGAGCGATCCATCGAACCAAAGTGAGAGTGCTTGGTCATTGATGCCCGTGCGATGGCTTTCATGACCGGCCACAGCTGTTCGTACATCTCGATTTCGCAGACGAGCGAGCGTGCATACACAAATTCACTTTCAGCTTCATTGATCTGCTTGGGCAGCGCCAGAATGGAGGCGGTGATGCCCTGCTTTCTTTGAAGCAAATCTTCCATGGAGGTCTTGGCCAGACGCAGTTCAAGCTCCAGATGTTGCAGCGCCGCCGGAACCTGAAACTCGTCCTCGCTGTCCATCAATTGCAGCGAGGCATCGCGGGTTTGAATAGCGACCTTGGCTTCATTGGATGCAATGCGCTTGGCCAGCTTGTCAATCAAGGCATCGGTTTTCTGCTTTTGATCTTCCAGCGATTTGCGTTGGCCGGTCAATCCGGTGAGTTCAGTTCTGGCCTTTTCCAAACGAGCGGGTGCTTGGAGAATGGGCACAAGCGGCTTCAGCCTGGACTGAATGCTGCCGACCTTGTCATTGAGAATTTCAACGGCGCGGTGGGCTTTGCTGAACACTTCATGTTGCCTTAATTCCTGGGCAGTCGCATTCAAACTGTAGGCACCGCTGGAATCGCAAATTTTGCGATAAATCGCCTTTTCTTGGTCAAGAACAGCCTGCGCATCATCCAACTCTTGCTGGATGTCTGCCAACTCGCGTGAGGCGGTGGCGTGTTTGGCTTTGATCGAATCGAAGTAGCCGTTGGCTTTTTTGCTGAAGGGATTGAGTTTCATTGGTGACTTTCTTGGTGGTTAAGAGGCTGACGGGACGCGATGAGTGCGAGCACGGCTTGCATCAGCACGTTCGAATTGCCCGACGAGGGCATTGATTGACGGGCTGATGTGGCCGCAGCGATCTGGTTTCGCGCTAGGCTTTGCCAGATGGGGTGAAGGTTTGGATTGACAGGTTGAGTCATGAGGGTTTCCTTAAGAATTGCCGCCCACTACGGAAGTGGTGACACCGGGCGGCGTGATGTCATAAAAAATCGTTGGCTTTGATGGGTGCGATGCGCCACAGCGCACCTTCGCGGCTGTGACCGGCGGCGGCAATCTCGATGCCTTTGGCCCGGTACGCTGGTGCAATGCGGCGTAACTGGTCAGACAGACCCTTGGGCGAGCGCGGCCAGTTGTTGCGGTCGCCATTGCTATGCACGCTCAGAAAGTCGTAAAGTTGACCGGCGGTGCCATTCCAGCGCCATGGAAAACCACCGTGGCCTAATGCCTTGTCCAGCGCCTGCGCCACCGCGTTGCCTTCCAGGGCACGGTCAATACCGGCACTGATCAACTCTGCGTATTGCTGCTGGAACACACCGGCGTCATAGCCTTGAGCACGTGCAACGGCTTCGCCAAAACGTTCGTAATCAGCCATGCGCTGCTTGTGGGTCAGGCGCACGCTGGGCAGAATCAGCAAGGCCCGGGCAAACAAATCCAGCAATGCGCCAAACACCACGGGTCGGTCACGCTCCCAATGCGCATGGGTGTCGGCATCATCTTTACGGGCACCGGCGGTGATCACTGGCATGTCGACATGAATCACCCGGTCGATCAGGTCTGGGCGGCTGGCCACAACCGCGATGCCGTTGAGCACCACTGGCCGCTTGGTTTCCATGACATGCTCTTCGCCGTTGGTGTACAACTGGCGCGCAGCAAACCCACCGCCTGTGGCCAGGGTGCAAAAGGCATCCTGCTGTTCGGCGGTCAAGCCCGAGAGGTTTTCGTAGGAGACCAGCCAGTTATTGGCGGCTGCGACAAAGATGTCTTCCACCGTCTTGGGCCTGCCACGCAACATCACCTTGTTGGGGTCAATCAAGCTGCGCAGCACCGACTGGGTGGTTGATTTGGCAGACCCTTGCTCACCCACCAATTCCAGCACCGGGAATGGTGTTTCGGGCCGAAAGCAGTCCAACAGCCAAGTCAGCACCATCAAGCGCCGGTCGGCAGGGACATTGACGTGCTGCCAAAGGGTGTCGATCTGACCGCCACGCTCGGGCATGGGCAAGGGTCGCATCGACTGGTTGCGGGTGAACAGCAGCGGCGATGCATCCAGCACGCGCCAGCCGTTGCAGGTGACGTGGATGGCGCGCCATTGCGCATCACACACATCAATCAAGTAGCCGTTGGCATGGACAGCGGCGCGCAGATAAATCTCGACCTCGCGCCCATCGTTGACACCGGCGGCGCACAGGGTGGCCAGGGCGGCGCGCATGGTCATGTCGGGTATGCCCGTCTCAGTTGCACGCCAATAGGTAGCACGCAGCCACGCCTCGTAACCAGTGGATTGCACCCGCCAGACCTCTTGGCAACTGGGCATGGGAATGATGGCCACCGCAGTGCGGTCAGCATCGTGGTGCAAATGGCACTGGGCACGGGCCATTTCCACCAGCGCGTCCATGGCCGAGCGTTCCTCGCCACCACCGGGCAGTTCCTGATGCACCAGTTTGTCCAAAATGGTGACCGAGCAATCCCGGTTGGTGACCTTGGCTTGGTGGCGAAGGCGCAGGTACGCCGACATGTCGGTGGCGCGCAAAACAGAAAATGCCTGCACCACAGCATCTTCAGCAAGGACACCGACATCGTCTTTGAGTCGAATCAGCGCAGCCTCGATCACCTCAACCGGATTTTGCGGCGGCGTGAGAGTTGGTTGATCGGCCGATGCATCTGACTGATCAACGTCCACCTGTTGAGATTCACCATCACGACCATCACCAACGTCACCGCTGTGATGGTTGTGACGGTTGTGATGGTCGTTCCCTACTGTCGAGGCTTGGGAACGGATAGTGCTCACCATCACCGAGCACCATCACGTGATGCTTTGGCACGGTCACCAATCCAGTTTTCTATCTCATGTTCAAGCCAACCGACGGTATTGGCCGACAAGCGGATGGGCGTTGGAAATTGCGCATTGGCAATGAGCGCGTAGATGGAGCTTCTGGCAAGGCCGGTTCGGGCC
>Ga0163199_1002414_pt1 | contig 11444 bp, 9 predicted proteins | sample PL_2010_150m_FD_113537 | JGI IMG/M metagenome (GOLD analysis project Ga0163199, IMG submission 113537) | Freshwater microbial communities from Powell Lake, British Columbia, Canada to study Microbial Dark Matter (Phase II) - PL_2010_150m | ecosystem: Environmental > Aquatic > Freshwater > Lake ...
ACGTAGTACTGGCAACCGCCGAGCGAACGCTTCATCCAGGTATCGACAATGTCAAAGGTCAGCGGTGTGTCGATGCCGATGCTCGGATGCAGTGCCGAGGGCGGGTTCCAGGCCTTGTAGCGCACGCCGGCAGCGTATTCGCCAATGGTGCCGGTCGACTGCAGCGGCAGGGCGCGGCCGTTGCAGGTGACCACGTAGCGGCTCTGGTTCAGGCCCGTCACGTGCACTTCCATGCGCTCCAGTGACGAGTCCACATAGCGCGCCGTGCCGCCGGGCGCACCTTGCTCGCCCATCACATGCCAGGGCTCCAGCGCGTTGCGCAGTGTCAGCTCGATGCTGGCCGCATGGACCGACCCGACGATCGGGAAGCGGAACTCAAAGTGCGGCGCAAACCAGCTCGAGTCGAACGCATAGCCAGCGCCGCGCAGTTCGGCCATGACATCGTCAAAATCGAGCCGGATGAAGGTCGGCAGCAGGAAGCGGTCGTGCAACTCAGTGCCCCAGCGCGTGGCCGGTGCCTTGTACGGTGTCTTCCAGAAGCGCGCCACCATGGCACGCAACAGGAGTTGCTGCACCACGCTCATGCGCGGATGCGGCGGCATCTCGAAGGCACGCAATTCCAGCAAGCCAAGACGTCCGGTAGCGGAGTCGGGTGAGTACATCTTGTCGATGGAAAACTCGCTGCGGTGCGTGTTGCCGGTGGCGTCGATCAGGATGTTGCGCAGCGTGCGGTCCACCAGCCACGGGGGCATGGGATGGCCCCCACGCTCCCCCACTTCGTGTGTGTCGCTGCCCCCCGAGGGGGCCAATTTTCCCAGGGGCGGCCCGTCGGAAAATTTGCCATGCAGTTCACGGTTCTTGTAGATCTGCTCGATGGCGATTTCAAGCTCGTAGAGCTGGTCGTTGCGCGCTTCATCAACGCGCGGTGCCTGGCTGGTCGGGCCAACGAACATGCCGCTGAACAGGTAGCTCAGGCTCGGGTGGTTGTGCCAGAACAGCAGCAGGCTGGCCAGCAGCTCGGGCTTGCGCAGGAAGGGGCTGTCGGCCGGTGTCGCGCCGCCCATTACAAAGTGGTTGCCACCGCCAGTGCCGGTATGGCGCCCGTCTTTCATGAACTTCTCTGCAGACAGGCGCGACTCGAAAGCCACCTGGTAGAGAAACTCGGTGTTCCTGACCATTTCGCCCCAGTTCGTCACCGGGTGGATGTTGACCTCGATGACGCCCGGATCCGGCGTGACCTGCAGCAGCTTCAGGCGTGGGTCACGCGGCGGCGGGTAGCCTTCGAGCACGATCTGTAGGCCCAGGCTCTGCGCCGTGGCTTCAATGGCGGCCAGCAGGCTCAGATAGTCTTCCAGTTTTTCCAGCGGCGGCATGAAGATGTAGAGCACGCCGGACTTCTCGCCCACGGCTTCGGCTTTGGGGCCACTGGCGCGGCGTGGGTCGCGCACTTCCACACACAGCGCCGTGCGGGTGATCCAGTGCGCTGATTCCTGTGGCTTGGGAACACGCGCAAAGTCTGCGGGTTCGGTTTGTGCGGCACTCTGTGCGCTGGCGGCCAGCGTACCGCTGCCTGAAGCGGCGCTCTGAAATTTTCGCTCTGCTTCTGTGGCAGGTCCGGTGCCGGAAAGATAGGGTGTCGCACCCACTGGCTGGAGGGCTGGCACGCTGGGCGCGTAGCGCGCCGCCATGGCGGCATGCGCTGGCAGCGCGTCACGCGGCGCACTCGGATCCTGCTCCAGCAGATAGGGATAGTCGCTCTCGCTGACCCAGGGCAGCGAGTCCAGCGGCAGACGCAAGCCCATGGGCGAATCGCCGGGCATCAGGTACATGCGCTCGTCGCGCAGGAACCAGGAGCCGGTGGTCCAGCCAGCGCCAGGCGAACCCGCCTTCTCCGCCACCTTGATCGGCAGCACATAGCCAACCACGCAGTCGAGCTTTTGCTCAAAGACCCGACGCAGGCGTGCGCGTTCCATCTCGTCGTCGAGTTTCGAGTTGAAGGGGTCGACGTTGGTCGGCAAACGCCGCTCACGCCACAGGTAGTACCAGACGTCTTCATAGGCGCTCTGCATGAACTTGTCGGTCACACCCAACTTGCTGGCCAGCGTTTGCGTGAAACGCTTCGCATCCTCGCTGGTGTAATGGGTAGGCGCGCGCTCATCGGTAAAGAGCGCTGGATTGGCCCACACAGGCTCATGGTCAGCGCGCCAGTAAATGTTTAGCGCCCAACGCGGCAACTGCTCGCCCGGATACCACTTGCCCTGACCGAAGTGCAGAAAGCCACCGGTGCCGTATTCATTGCGCAGTTTCTGCACCAATTCGGTGGCAAAGCCGCGTTTGGTGGGGCCCAGTGCCTCGGTGTTCCATTCTGGTGCATCGCGGTCATCCACCGCGACAAAAGTGGGCTCGCCGCCCATCGTCAGGCGCACATCTCCGGCTTTCAGTTCCTCGTCCACCGCGCTGCCCAGGGCCATGACATCGGCCCACTGTTCTTCGCTATAGGGTTTGGTGACGCGCGGTGACTCGTAGATACGGGTCACGGCCATGTGGTGGGCAAAGGTGACCTCGCACTTGTCCATGCCACCTTCAATCGGTGCGGCACCCGAGGGCTGCGGTGTGCAGGCCAGCGGGATATGCCCCTCGCCGGCAAGCAGGCCGGAGGTGGCATCGAGCCCGACCCAGCCGGCACCAGGCAGGTAGACCTCGCACCAGGCGTGCAGGTCGGTGAAGTCGACTTCGGTGCCACTCGGACCGTCGAGTGACTTGACATCGGGCTTCAACTGAATCAGGTAACCCGAGACAAAGCGCGCCGCCAGGCCGCAGTGACGCAGCAGTTGCACCAGCAGCCAGGCCGAATCGCGACAGGAACCGGAACCGAGCTTGAGGGTTTCGTCAGGCGACTGCACGCCGGGCTCCATGCGGATCAAATAGCTGATGTCCTTGTGCACCATCTGATTCACCGCCACCAGAAAATCGATGGTGCGGCGCTTGCGCCTGTCAATGCGCGAGAGGTAGGCTTTGAGGCGCTTGGTCAGGTGCTCGGTGGCCAGGTAGGGTGCCAGTTCCTGCTTGAGCAGCGCTTCGTAGTTAAAAGGGTATTTTTCGGCACTGGGCTCCAGAAAGAAGTCAAACGGGTTGTACACCGCCATCTCCACCACCAGGTCCACCGTGACCTTGAACTCGCGCGTCTTCTTCTCAAAGACCAGGCGGCCCTGGTAGTTGGCAAACGGATCCTGCTGCCAGTTGATGAAGTGCTGCGCCGGTTCCACCTTGAGCGAATACGAGATGATCTTGCTTCGGCAATGCGGTGCCGGGCGCAGACGAATCACCTGCGGCCCGAGGTTGACGAGCTTGTCGTACTTGTAGTGGGTGACGTGGTTCAGGGCGGCGTGAATGGACATAATCTACTTGGCTAGCAATGTTGGTGCCATGAAATTTCCGTGTAGGATAAAACCATGACTGACTTGACACGCACCGATTTTCGCTTCTTTCACCGCCTGCGGGTGCGCTGGGCCGAGGTGGATTTGCAAAAGATCGTTTTCAATGCGCACTATCTGATGTACGTTGACACGGCGATTGCCGACTACTGGCGCGCGCTGGCATTGCCGTACGACATCACCATGCATGCGCTGGCCGGTGACCTGTTCGTGAAGAAGGCGACCGTGGAATACCACGGATCAGCCAGGCTGGATGATCAGCTCGATGTCGGCATCAAGTGCGCTCGCATCGGGACTTCATCCATGCTGTACCCCTGCGCCATTTTTCGTGGCGAGGAGCACTTGATCAGTTGCGATCTGGTCTACGTTTTTGCCGACCCGGCAACGCAGAAGTCCAGACCCGTGCCGGCATCTTTCAGGGATATCCTGATGGCTTATGAGGCGGGCGAGTCCATGGTCCGCATGGAAGTGGGTAGCTGGCAGCAACTTGGGGTGGAAGCGAGCAAGCTACGCACAGAAGTGTTTGTAGAGGAGCAGCGCATTCCGGCCGAGATGGAATGGGACGCCGCTGACCAGACGGCCCTCCATGCGCTGGCGCGCAACCGGATGGGGCTGGCCGTCGCCACCGGACGACTGCTGCAACACGCACCGGGTGTCGCTCGCATCGGCCGCATGGCCGTCAGCCAGGTGTTGCGTGGCTCGAATCTGGGACGAGAGGTGTTGCAAGCCCTGATGCGCGCAGCCAAAGAGCGTGGCGACCGCGAAGTGCTGCTGCACGCACAGCGTACGGCACGGGGTTTCTATGAACGACTCGGTTTTGTGCCACGCGGCGAACCCTTCGAGGAAGCCGGCATTGTCCACATCGAGATGGTGCACGGGCTTTAGCTCAATAAGTCGGCTGCTTTCGTGTTCGCTCGGGCGGGTGTTGCCGGGGACCGATTTCTGCGCATTTGGCAGCATGAGGGCCACGGCAACGCCTGCCCGAGCGTGTCCGGCTTAGCGCGCTCCGCTGAAACCGCTATGGCTCAAATCCAAGCAATCAAACGTCGGCCAGCAAAGGGTAGGGCGGCGGAGTCACCACGATTGTGTTGCCACTGACAGAGTTCAGATGCAGACCGCCAGTTTCGCTGGCAGAAATCAGCATCGAAACAATCGCGTCATAGCCGCCGCCAGGCGCCTGAGCCGCGTGCGCGACCGTGCCGCAGGGCTGCTCCGGATCGGCCTCCTGAAATACTTCGTCGCCCGCCTTCATGGGGGAGTCTGAATGCGCCAAAAATGCGCGGCGCTTCAAGGTGCCGCGAAACTGGCTGCGCGCCACCACTTCCTGACCCGGATAACAGCCCTTCTTGAAATTGACACCACCCACTGACTCGTAATTGAGCATCTGCGGTACAAAAGCCTGTGAAACCGGTTCGCTGATCATGGCAATGCCGCTACGCACCTCGCTCCAGAGCCAGTCCTGCAGACTCAGACTCGCTCCAGCTGGTGCGTCCTGCGCCGCAGGCGCGAGCCATAGTGCACGGGCCAAGCCGTCGGCCGGGTACAGGCCAATAACAGAAGCATCACCCTCGTCGCGTCGAGCCCAAGGCTGCAGCGCGCCAGCGTTCACCGAGTCAAGCGCCGCGCCCGCCAGGCCAAAGATTGCATGGTCGGCGCTGGCGTCACTCAGTTTGACCTTGGCACGCAGGACGAAGCGCGACAGGTTTTTCACTGTGGTCGCCAGCAGGTCCTTGCTGCAGATCAGAAGGATCTGGCTCGGACTGCGCTTGATGGTGTAAAAGCTGGCCAGCATCCGGCCCTGTGCCGAGCAATAGGCGGCCAGCCTGGCCTCGGATGAGCCCAGCAGCAACATATCCTGCGTCAATTGCCCATGCAGAAAAGAGGCGGCGTCAATTCCCTCGGCCCGGATAACAGCCAGGTGTGCCAGTTGCACCACGCCATTGAGTTTGCTTTGCATGGGGTGAATTATCATCCCCCGTCGAATTCATACAAGGCGGTAGGGCTGTGCGTCTCTTTTTTACTCTTGTGAAGTGGCTGCTTGCGCTGGCACTCGTGCTCGGCGGCGGCGCCCTTTGGTGGGTCAACCAGAGCCTGCGCCTGTCAGGTGAAACGGTTGATCTGTCGATTGAGCCCGGCACGCCGGTGCGCGCAGTGGCGCAATTGGTCAGCGAGGCAGGTGTCGACGTCGATCCGACGCTGCTGTACTGGTGGTTTCGCCTGTCAGGTCAGGCACGTCTGATCCGCGCCGGCAGCTACGAGATCGAAACCGATGCCAGCCCGCGCAGTCTGCTGCAAAAGCTGGTACGTGGCGAAGAAGCCCTGCGCGCGGTGACGCTGGTGGAGGGCTGGACCTTCAGTCAGGTTCGGGCAGCGCTGGCCAATGCCGAGCAACTCAAGCCGGAGGCCAAAGGACTGCCAGACTACATGATCATGAAGGTGCTGGGAAGGCCGGGCTTGCATCCGGAAGGTCGTTTTTTTCCGGACACCTACACCTACGCCAAGGGCAGCAGTGACCTGGCCGTGCTCAAGCGCGCCATGCGCGCGATGGACAGGAATCTGGCGGCAGTGTGGCGCCAGCGTTTACCCGATGCGCCGCTGAAAACACCGGAGCAGGCGCTGATTCTGGCCAGCATCGTCGAGAAGGAAACCGGCCGCCCTGGCGACCGGTCCATGATTGCCGGTGTCTTTGCCAACCGCCTGCGCATCGGCATGATGCTGCAAACCGATCCGACCGTGATTTACGGCATGGGTGACGCTTTTGACGGCAACCTGCGCAAGCGTGATCTGCAGGCTGACACTCCCTGGAATACTTACACACGCGCCGGCCTGCCGCCAACCCCGATTGCCATGCCGGGCAAATCGGCCTTGCTGGCTGCGGTGCGACCCGCTACCAGCAAGGCGCTGTATTTTGTGGCGCGCGGCGACGGCAGCAGCGAATTCAGCGCGAGCCTGGAAGAGCACAATCGGGCAGTCAACAAATACCAGCGCGCTCACTGAGGCAGCGAACAAGGACCTATGGCAACAGGCGGAATCTTCATCAGTTTCGAGGGCATTGACGGTGCCGGAAAATCCACCCACATCGAGGCTTTGGCGCAGGCCTTTCGCGCTCATGGCAGGAAGGTGACGCTGTCGCGCGAGCCTGGCGGCACGCCGCTGGCTGAAAAACTGCGGGCTCTGGTGCTCCACGATGCGATGGACGCGATGACCGAAGCGCTGCTGGTGTTCGCAGCGCGGCGCGATCACCTCAAACAGCTGATTGAGCCGGCGCTGGCAGAAGGCGCTGTGGTGCTGTGCGATCGCTTCACCGATGCCAGCTTTGCCTACCAGGGCGCTGGCCGGGGCTTTGATTGGAAACTACTGTCGGTGCTGGAGCAGATGGTGCAGGCGATCCCCGGCGAGCAAAGCGAGGTAATCCGCCAGCCGGACCTGACGATCTGGTTTGACCTGCCGGCGCCGATCGCCGCCACTCGGCTGGCGCTGACACGCACGCCAGACAAGTTTGAAGCGCAACCGCTGGAGTTTTTCACTCGGGTAGCTGCCGGCTATTCGCAGCGCATGAGCGCCAATCCCTGGCGCTTTGCCCGCATTGACGCCGACGCCTCGCGCGAGGCGGTCTGGCTGCAGGTGTTGCGCTCTGTGCAGGGCAGGGGCTGGCTGGCATGAGCGACAGTGCAGCTGCGCCCTGGATGGCTGAGCAGTGCAGGTCCCTGCTGGCGCAGCGCGGTCATGCCTGGCTGCTGGCCGGGCCCTCCGGATTGGGGCAGTACGATCTGGCACTGGCGCTGGCGCGGGCCTGGCTTTGCGAGCAGCCGTCGGCGCTGGGCGCCTGTGGCCAATGCGGCAGCTGCCATGCCATCGATGTGCATACCCATGCGGACCTGTGTGTGCTGATGCCTGAGACCGTGATGATCGATCTTGGCTGGCCGCTGAGTGAAGCGGCACAGTCCGACATTGATGACAAGAAGCGCAAGGCGAGCAAGGAAATCCGCGTCGAGGCGATGCGCGAGGCAGTCGAGTTTTCGCAGCGCACCAGCGCCCGTGGGCGCGCTAAGGCGGTGCTGGTCTTCCCGGCTGAACGCATGAATCTGGTTACCGCTAACGCCTTGCTCAAAACGCTGGAGGAGCCACCGGGTGACGTCAGGTTTGTGCTGGCCAGCGACGCCGCCTACCAGTTGCTACCGACGATTCGAAGCCGCTGTCTGGCCCACACCATGACCTGGCCGTCACCTGATGCTTCACTGGCCTGGTTGTTGGAAAAGGGTCTGAATGCGCAGCAGGCCAGGGTGCTGCTGCAAGCCGCTGGTGGCCGGCCGCAGGATGCATTGCAGTTGTTTCTGGCGAAAGCCGATGCGCAAACCTGGGTGCTGCTGCCCAAGGCGATTGCCAGCGGCGATCTTGGCGTGTTCAAGGACTGGTCGGCGCCGCAGGTCGTCAATGCGCTGCAGAAGCTCTGTCATGACCTGCTCGCTCTGAAGGTGGGTGCCGACACCCGTTTCTTTGATGCCGCGGCCTTGCCGGCGGGCGGATCTATTGCCTCCTTGACAGCATGGGCCAAAGATCTGGCTGACAGCAAACGAACGGCCGAACACCCGTTTAATGTGGGCCTGATGATGGAAGCGCTTGTGAGCCAGGCGCAAAACGCCCTAAACTCCGACCACTAGTTATTGCCGACGACTCCCTCGATGTTATCCAGCCCCCGCCCCAGCGTCATTCAGTTGGCGATCAAAGAGAAACCCGCCCTTTACGCGGCGTATATCCCCCTGTTCGCAGAGGGCGGGATTTTCATTCCGTCGACGCGAGATTACAAGTTGGGTGACGACGTCTATGTCCTGCTGTCGCTGCCAGACGATCCCGAACGCTATCCGGTGGCCGGAAAAGTTGCCTGGATCACGCCTGCGAGGGCAGCCAACAACCGGACACAAGGGATTGGAATACGCTTTCCGGAAGGCCCGAAGTCACAGGCGCTGCGGCAAAAGATCGAGGCGATTTTGGGCAGCCTGCTGGCGTCGGATCGGCAGACTCAAACGGTCTAATGCCGCGGCTGGCGGGTCATGTTCACTGATTCACACTGTCATCTGACTTTTCCCGCGTTGGCAACGCAAATGCCGGCGCTGCTGGAGGCCATGCGGCAAGCCAGGGTTGAGCGTGCCCTGTGCATCTGCACCACGCTGGAGGAATTTGACGCTGTTCTTGGCCTGGCTCAGCAGCACGACAATATTTGGGCCACCGTGGGCGTGCATCCCGAAAACGAAGGCGTGGCAGAGCCTGGCTTGGAGGATCTGCTGACTTTGGCCAAGCATCCGCGCGTGATTGGCATCGGTGAGACCGGCCTTGACTACTATCGCCTGGGTGAGCGCAGTGTGGCCGACATGGCCTGGCAACGCGAGCGCTTTCGTACCCATATCCGGGCGGCACGCCAGAGCGGATTGCCGCTGGTGGTGCACACCCGCTCGGCCTCGGCCGACACGCTGGCGATCCTGCGCGAGGAGGGTGAAGATGGTTCAACTGGCTGTGCTGGCGGTGTGTTTCACTGTTTTACCGAGACGGCCGCGGTGGCACGGGCGGCGCTGGACATGGGGTTCTTTATCTCGTTCTCTGGCATTTTGACCTTCAAGAATGCCCAGGATCTGCGCGATATCGCTGCTTTTGTACCGCTGGATCGGCTTCTGATCGAAACAGACAGCCCCTATCTGGCGCCGGCTCCGTACCGTGGCAAGACCAACAATCCTTCCTACGTTCCTTACGTGGCGGCGGAACTGGCACGACTCAGAAGTTGTTCTGTTGAGCGGATGGCAGACTTGACGAGTCGCAACTTTGAAGCTTTGTTCAAGCGTGTTTTGGTGCCCTGAACAGGCCGGTTTTATATGATGTATTACATTAGATATTGCCTGTATATTGTTGTATTAGTTGGATATTCGTGTACTTTTGCCGGGTCTTACGACGATTTTTTCAACGCCATCAAGAAGGATGACGCCGCAACGGTGAAAATGTTGCTGGATCGCGGATTTGACCCCAATACCGTCAATCCATCTGGCGAGCATGGCTTGATTGCTGCAGTTCGTGAGCCATCCCTTAAAGTGATTTCGGTCCTGCTGGGATCATCAAAGGTCAATGTGGAGCCCAGGACCGAACAGGACGAAAGCCCGTTGATGCTGGCTGCGCTGAAGGGCTTGACCGATCTCTGCCGGCAACTGATAGCCCTTGGCGCCGATGTCAACAAGCCCGGTTGGACGCCGCTGCATTACGCCGCGACCAACGGGCATCTGGCAACGATGGATTTGCTGCTCGATGAGCATGCCTACATTGACGCTGCATCGCCGAACGGCACGACACCACTGATGATGGCGGCGCACTACGGCACGCCTGCCGCGGTCAAATTACTGCTCGATGGCGGTGCCGATCCGGCGCTGAAGAATGAGCAGGGTTTGTCGGCCATAGATTTTGCACACCGTGCCAGCCGCGTTGATGCGGCAGAGATGATTGCGGCCGCTATACGTGGCCGTCAGCCCAAGGGGACCTGGTAAAACGGCCTGTTTTATACTTCATACGATGTATACCTCTCTAAGCCTTTGATTGAGTTGAAGATTTTTCCAGCGCCGGTAAAAAAAGGGCGCGTTGGGAAGGCAGAACAGCCTGTTTTTCAGGGCGCGAGGCGGCATCATTGGCACGCTGCGACCCGGTGCGCGAAGTGGCATCCGTGGCAGGCATAGGCCGGGCAGGGCGCGACTGTCCACAGCTTCGATGTGGCGATGGTTGACCGCTCGGGTAACCCTCCCGGCGTTTCGCTTCGCTTCCATGGGGTTGCACCCCATACCCCCAACGCGCCGAGGCGCTCAGCGGCGCTAACGCACCCCTTCGACCTCTGCACGCCGTGGAACTCCGGCCCATACCATCGAGCCAGGTCGAATAAATCCGATCCGTAAACGTGCTCATTGGGCACCCCCAGAGGTCAGAGTCTCGACCGCCTCAGCGGCTTGCCGGATGGCCTCGACCTGTTCCCGAAAGACGAAGACCCACGGCGGAGCAGCTTCACCGCCAGCAGAATCGAGGGATTCCCCGATGGCGTGCGCCAGAATCAGCCGGTCATTGAGGGTGTTAACCGCAGCTTGAAGGGCGCTCATAGGCCACCCCCTGCGCTGGCATCATCCGGGAGCAAAGAGCCGTCTTCGCTCGGCCTTGTCGCGCTCATAGCTGGCCTGTTTTTCGGCTCGGGTAGGCTTTGGCTTTGTATCCCCCATTTGGGGGATATCGGGGCCGGTTTTGACTGGCCCTTGATCAGCCGTTGCTGGCTTTGTTCCGGCCTGAGCAGATTCTCCCGGGCTTCGCAGGTAGGCGTCCAAGGCAACGCAGACAAGGGCGTTGATGCTGATTCCGAGGTAATCGGCTTTGGCGCGTGCAGCGGCGTCGAGGGTGTCGGGAAGTCGTAAAGAATAGGCCATGATGTCATTGTAACGTCATTATGATGTCTTTCTGACTCCACCTCAATCACGCTCTGGCGAGTTGTTTTATATGAGACAAGCCCCACGGCATCCGACCCCGCCAGCGCTGCGGCTGCGCCGCTTGCGCTTGCCGTGTCCGCTGCCGTGCTTTTGATCTGAGTCAACAATTTGCGCAGCGTCGCGGCTTCGTTATAGCAGGCGTCGAACCCGGCAGCCCGGCGCACCAGCAGCGACCACCAAGTGCCATCCTTGGGCGTGATCTGGCGGCCCTCGGGCGTGATCAAGACGTCCCCCTCAAGACGCCAGCCGGCCCAAGCTTTGCCGGGTAGCTCCAACCGGGCCAGAACCCGCAGCAACTTGTAGACGGCAAACGGGATGCGATGCGCGCCAGACTCCCAGTTATGCCAAGTGCGATCCGTAACCTGAAAGTATTTCCCGGCATCCTCGACGGACCAGCCGAGCTTGCACCTGGCATAGCGCAGACGAGAGCCAAGCTGGGCGCGGGTTTCAGGGTCATGGGGACAGGTTTTTCTGTAATTTGACCTGTGACTGTACTTCATACGATGTATAT
>Ga0163199_1002418_pt1 | contig 11441 bp, 10 predicted proteins | sample PL_2010_150m_FD_113537 | JGI IMG/M metagenome (GOLD analysis project Ga0163199, IMG submission 113537) | Freshwater microbial communities from Powell Lake, British Columbia, Canada to study Microbial Dark Matter (Phase II) - PL_2010_150m | ecosystem: Environmental > Aquatic > Freshwater > Lake ...
ACTCGTAGCAGATCAGCTGCGCCGACGCGCGCACGCCGCCGAGGAACGGGTATTTCGAATTCGACGCCCAGCCCGCGAGAATCAGCGAGTAAACGCCCAACGACGCGACGGCGAAAACGGCGAGCAGCCCGACGTCGACCGGGGCGAGCCCAAGCGGAATCACCTTGCCGGCCCCATCGAGATACGCCCCGAACGGCACGGCCACGACTGTGGTCAGCGCCGGCATCATCGCAACGATGGGCGCGAGGACGAAGTAGAACTTCTTCACGTGGCCCGGCAGCGCGTCTTCCTTGAAGAGCATCTTCCCGCCGTCGGCCATCACGTGGAAGATGCCGAGCCGCTGCAGAAACGGCCCGATGATCGGCACCCACCCAAACCAGAACGGCAGCGCGCGGTTCGGTCCCGGGCGGTCCTGAATCCAAGCCGACACCTTGCGCTCCGCCATCGAGCAGACGCCCGCGATCGGGAAGATCACGCAGATCACCGCGAGGCCCTTGATGAGGCCTTGGACGAGCGGCGGAAGCTGGAAGAAGAAGTCGGCCATGTTGCCCAAAACTCAGGCAATGATCATCAGCAGAATGCCAAAGGCGACCAAGATGGCGGCGCCAATGCGGAGCTTGATCGCGTCCTTGCGCTCCGCCTCCTGCTCACGCAGTTCCGATTTTTTTACCGGCGCCTTCGTCGGCGGCTGCTTCGGTTGGCGAAACGTAAGCCAGGCCAGCAACAGGCCGCCAGCGGCAAACACAAGTCCGAGAACAATCATTGGCATCGAGCGCATGGTGGTGAATCAGGGTTGGGAAACAGGCTTGAAGTGAAGTGTCTCGCCTTCGACGAAGGGCAACGCGGCCCACGGCGTGGCGTCGAGGAGGAGACCGGTGTCGGGGATGTTCGCATAACTCATCGTGCCGAGCCCGGTCACTTCGGCGGCGAGGAGTTTCCAGACGGACGCGACATCCGGCGCGTCGAGATTTGCGAGCTTCGCGAGCACGACGAGATCGTCGGTGGCGCTGGCAGGACCGGGCACGGCCTTCGCGAATTTCTGGATGCGGAACTGCTGGTTCAAAAACGTGCCGTTCTTCTCAAACACGGTGAGTGTCGGAATGACGACCTTCGCGGCGGCACTCGTGGCGTTCGCGTGCGTGCCGAGATAGACGATGGAAATCCTCCCGAGCTGCGCGGCGGTTAGGCCGGCGGCGGCAAGGTCTTCACCGACGGAGATGATCGTCTTGATTTTGCCCGCGTCGATTTGCGCGGCAAGGTCGGTGAGCTTCGCGGATGGCAACGCAGCGATCAGGCCGGTGACGAGCGCACCACGGACGTTCGGGTTCTGGTCGGCGGAGACGAGGAGCTTGTCGCCCTGCCCCACCCGGCTGATGAGATGCGTCGAGGCCTTGAGCGCGTCGGCGAGTTTCTTCGTGAGGAATTGTTCCTCGACGCTGCTGCGGCCGGAACCGACGACGGCGACGGCGCCATCCTTGCAGAGCCGAGCGGCGGTGCTGATTGCGTTGTCGAGTGAACTGTCGGCACCGTTGACCTTGATCGCGGTGAGTCTGTCAGCGGCGCGGACGGACTTAAAGAGTTCGCGGCCGGAGTCGGCCATCCACGTGTCGTTCACGTCGTCGTTGCGGCGCGGCGTGATGCGGTAGATGGCGCCCTCGCGGGACCAGACGACGGTGTTGGCGCCGACGCTCGATTCGGTGTCGATGCTGTCCGTCTGCTTCAGGAACCAGACGCGCATCTTGAAGCGGAAATCCGTGCTCGTGAGCGCGCCCACGGGGCAGATGTCGACCGTGTTGAGCGAGTAGTTGTTCTCGAGCTTTTTGCCCGGGTAGCAGGTGAGCGTCGAGTAGCTGCCGCGGTCGATGAAGCCGAGCACGTCGTCCTTCGCGATTTCCTTCGAGAAGCGGATGCAGCGCGAGCAGAGGATGCAGCGCTCGTCGTCGAGCATGACGCGCGGCCCGAGGAGGGTGCGCTTCGGCTTCACGTTTTTCTGCTCGATGAAGCGCGAGTAGCCGCGGCCGTAGCCGGTGGACTGCTCCTGGAGCTTGCACTCGCCGGCCTGGTCGCAAATCGGGCAGTCGAGCGGGTGGTTGATCAGGAGAAACTCCATGACGCCCTCGCGGCAGTCTTTCACCTGCGGGGTGTTGGTCCGGATGTGGAGACCGGCCGAAGCGTTGGTCGCGCAGCCGATCTGCGGGCGCGGGATCCAGTTGATCTTCTGTTTGCCGGTGGCCGGGTCGATGATCGGCGCCTTGGTGGCGGGATCGACGGCAGGCGTGCCCATCTCGATGAGGCACATCCGGCAATTGCCGACCACGGTGAGCTTCGGGTGGTAGCAATAGTGCGGGATGTCGATGCCGCCCTGGCGCGCAGCCTCGATGACATTCGTGCCCTTCGGCACGGCGATGTCCTTGCCGTCGACATTGACGGTGACGAGGTCGGGTTTGGGCGGAGCGATCATCGCGGAAATTTCTCTTTAACCACTAATGGCAATCAATGGAGAGGAAATGATTGGGAATTCAGACCGGATTGGATTCCTGAAAATTGCCGTTCATTAGTGTGCATTAGTGGTTTCAAACAAATCAGACGAGTTCGAGTGAATCGGCGGGCTTCGCGGCTTTTTTCGTTTCGGGATACGCTTTGAACTCATCGCCGAATTTCGCGATGAAGCTCTGGGTCGGCCACGAGCAGGCCTCGCCCATCGCGCAGATCGTGCGACCGGCAATTTGGTCGGCGACACTCTTGAGCAGCGCGCCATCCTCGGCGCGGGCGTTTTGGTGGACCATGCGCGCCGTGATTTTCTTCATCCACAGCGAGCCCTCGCGGCACGGCGTGCACTGGCCGCAGCTCTCGTGGGCGTAGAACGCGTTGAGGTTGGCAAGCGCCGCCACGATGTCGGTGGAATCGTCCATCACAATCACGCCCCCGGAGCCGCCCATGGTGCCGCAGGCGGCCATCGTATCGAAGTCCATCGGGATGTCCTCGACCGCGAGCGTGCGCGTGGTGCCATCCTTGTTTTTCAACGTAAATGTCTCGCCGAACTTCAGAACCTTCGCCGACGACCCACCGGGAATCACGGCCTTGAACTTCCGGCCGGGCAGCGGTCCGCCGCAGACCTCGTTGAGCAGCTGCCCCATCGTGATCTTGCCGACCTCGAACTCGTAGTAGCCGGGCCGTTGCACGTGGCCGCTCACGCAAAGGATGCGCGTGCCGGTGTTGTTGGGCGTGCCGATTTTCGAAAAGGCCTCGCCGCCCAGATCGACGATGTGCTTCACGTGGCACAGCGTCTCGACGTTGTTGACGATCGTCGGGCACTGGTAGAGGCCGAGGACGGCGGGGAAATACGGCGGCTTGATGCGCGGATAGGGTCGCTTGCCCTCGAGCGATTCGATGAGCCCGGTCTCCTCCCCGCAGATGTAGGCGCCGGCGCCACGGTGGACGTAGATTTCGCAGCCGTAGCCCGTGCCGAGAATGTTCGGGCCGCAGAAATTCGCGGCGCGCGCCTCGGCGATGGCCTTCTCCAGAATCCGCGCGCCGTGCGGGAATTCACCGCGGATGTAAATGTAGGCCTGCTTCACGTTGTTCGCGAAACAGGTGATCATGACGCTCTCGATGAGCTGGTGCGGATCCTGGTGGATGATGTAGCGGTCCTTGAACGTGCCCGGCTCGGACTCGTCGGCATTGACGATGAGGTAAACGGGCTTGCCGCTCTTGCGGTCGAGGAGCGTCCACTTGAAGCCGCACGGGAAACCCGCGCCGCCGCGGCCGCGCAGGCCGGACTTCTTCACCTCGTCGACGATGAGCTCGGGCTTCATCGCCACGGCCTTCTTCAACACCTCGTAGCCGCCATGCCGGACGTAGCACGCGAGATCGTTCGAGTAGCCGGGCTCGTCGATGTGACGGAAAATGATGCGGCGTTGTGCGGGTGCGGTCATGGGATCAGCGCTTTTTCGCCTCCGCTTTGATCTGCGCGGCGAGTTGCTTCGCCTTCGCGCAGTCGACCTTCTCATGGAGCTCGTCGTCAATCAGCACAATGGGCGCGCTGCCGCAGCTCGCGAGGCACTCGACGAACTCCACCGTCACTTCGCCGTCGGGTGAGACCTCGGTTGGGCCGGCGTGGGTGTTGAATTCCTGCTCAAACGTCTCGCAGGTCTTGTAGCCGCCCATGAGCGCGCACGAGAGCGTGCGACAAACCTTGATGTGACGCCGGCCGATTGGCTTGCGGCGGAACATCGGGTAGAACGTGACGACTTCGTAGACGTTGATCGGCTGGAGCCCGAGCTTTTGCGCAACCCACTCGATCGCCGCGTCGGAGATGTAGCCGGCATCCTCCTGGATGAGATGCAGCAGCGGCAGCGTGGCGCTCCGCTTCTGGTCGTCCGGGTAATGCGGAATCACCTCGTCGATGCGCTTGAGCGTTTCGGGCTTTAGATTCATCGCGGGTTCAGCAGGAAAAATCAGCGATCGCACTCGCCCATGACGAAGTCGAGCGAGCCGAGGATGGCGACGACGTCGGAGATCAGGATGCCGACGCAGATTTTCGGGAGGATGGAGAGATTGCAGAACGAGGGGCTGCGGATCTTCAGGCGCCAGGGCACGCCGCCGCCCTTGCTCACGATGTAGAAGCCGAGGATACCCTTCGGGTTCTCCGCCTCGAAATAGACTTCGCCGGCCGGCATCTGCGGACCCTCGGTCACGAGCATGAAGTTCTGAATCAGCTCCTCCATCGAGGTGAGAATCTTGTCCTTCGGCGGCGCAAAGATCTTCCGCGCGTCCTTTGCATACCAGTCGCCGCCGGGGAACTTCGCGATCGCCTGCTTGATGATCCGCGCCGACTGGCGCATCTCCTCGCCACGGACCAGATACCGGTCGTAGCAGTCGCCCTTCGTGCCGACGGGCACGTCGAACTCATACTGCTCGTAACCCGAGTAGGGCTTGTCTTTGCGGAGATCGAGCCCGATGCCGGAGCCGCGCAGGTTCGGCCCGGTGAGCCCGTAGCCGATCGCATCGGCCTTCGAAATCACGCCGACGCCGACGGTGCGCTCGTGGAAAATCTTGTTCCGCGTGAGCAGCGAAAGCGTCTCCTCGAGCATCGGCAGGAACTCATCGCAAAACGTGTTCACGCGGCCCAGCCAGCCTTCCGGCACGTCGCGCGTGACCCCGCCGATTCGCGTGTAACTCGTGGTGAACCGCGCGCCGGTGAGTTCCTCGAAGAGCTTGTAGAGTTTCTCGCGCTCGTTGAGCGAGTAGAGCAGGACGGTCCACGCGCCGACATCGAGGCCGAACGCCCCGAGTCCCATCAGGTGCGACGAGATGCGCGCCATCTCCGCCGTGATCACGCGGATCGCCTGGCAGCGCGGCGGCACTTCGAGCTTGGCGAGCCGCTCGACCGCGATGGCGTAGGCCATGTTGTTCGCGGTCGGCGCGAGGTAGTCCAACCGGTCCGTGTAGGGCACGAACTGGTTGTAGGTCATGTTCTCGGCGATCTTCTCGTCGCCGCGGTGCAGGTAGCCGACGACCGGATCGGCTTTCGTCAGGATTTCGCCGTCGAGTTCCATCTGCAGCCGCAACACGCCGTGCGTCGACGGATGTGACGGCCCCATCGAAAGCGACATCTTTTCCGTCTGGAATTCAGGCTGCGCCTCCGCGGTCTTCGCGGCGTTGTCGGGAAATGCAAATTCGGCGGGCATCGCGGTAGTTATTCCGGCTTCACGTTGCGCTCGTTCCAACTCTGGTCCTTCGCCCGCGGCTCGGCCTCGGTGAGGTTCATCTCGCCCGGCGAGGCCACAAACGGCCCGCCCGCCATCGGCGCGGAGATGAGCCGCGTGCCGGTTTCCTCCTCGACATCCGGCCCGGGCAGCGGCGCCTCTAGGCCCGCGAGCGGGAATTCCTTCCGCAGTGGGTGATACGGGTAGCCGTCCCACATCAGGATGCGGCGTAGGTCAGGATGACCGGCAAATTTGATGCCGAACATGTCGTAGGCCTCGCGCTCGTGCCAGTTGGCGCCCGGCCAGAGGCTCACGACGCTTGGCGCCACCGGCTCGGCGTCGCTGCCGGTGCAGGGCGTGGCGACGCGGAAATATTCGTGCCGCTTCGTCGAAAACAGGTGGTAGACGACCGTGAACCGCGGCGAGGCGCCCTCCGCCCAATCGACGCCCGAGATGTCCATCAGCATGTCGAACGCGCACTCATCCCGCAGGTATTGGAGCGCGGCGACGAGATCGGCCGGCGGGACGTCGACCGCGGGGTGATCCGCGCTCGCGCGGTCGGTCACTTGCGGAAACTTTCCCTTGAGAGCGGTCGTGGCGTCGGCGGACATCGCGGTTCGTTCGGAAAATCGAAGTGGCTCAGGCCGTGAAAAGGTTCTTGCCCGAACGCTCCTTTTTGACCTTGGCCTGCAGTTTCATCAGCGCGTCCAGGATTGCCTCCGGCCGCGGCGGGCAGCCGCTGATGTAAACGTCGACCGGCAGGATGCGATCCACGCCCTGCAATGTCGCGTAGCTGCGATACATGCCGCCCGAACTCGCGCAGGCGCCCATCGCAATGACCCACTTCGGCGCGCACATTTGGTCGTAGATGCGGCGGACCTGCGGCGCCATCTTGTAGGTCACCGTCCCGGCCACGATCATGCAGTCGGACTGCCGCGGGGAGAAACGCATCACCTCGGCGCCGAAGCGCGCGATGTCGAACCGCGGCGAGCCCACCTGCATCAACTCGATCGCACAGCAGGCCAGTCCCATTGGCATCGGCCACATCGAGTTGGTGCGGATCCAGTTGATGGCGGCATCGAGCTTGGTGACCACGACCTCACCCTCGATCTTGCTGTCGTAGCTGAAAGTGGTGTTCGCGGTGACCATGGCGGGCAAGTGCGGTGAGGAGGTAAAACCTTGGGAGGGTTGGCCGCACCCCCGCACCGCGCAAGACGGTTTTCGGGGGTGACCGGAAATTATTCCGAGTTAGAAGTTGCGCCGCGTCGAAAAGCAGCGCGGCTACGAACTGCTGTGCGCACCTTGGCCGCCGAGCAGAAGTAAACTGGCGGAGAGGGAGGGATTCGAACCCTTCAGCGCCTCGAAGCTAAGTCGCCCAACTGACGCGGACTTAGTTAATGGTTAATGTTTTAGAACAAGCAGCAGGATGCAGAAAGCTGCTGCAAGGTGAAGGCAAAAACAGATTTTTTGGCAACCTTTGGACAACCTTTCCGCAACAAGATCGGCGCTGCCTTCAGAGGTCGACTTGCCTGACCGATGAGGACGAGAGTGGTGATAGTACTCGAAGTAGTTCTCCAGGACTGTCTGCAGGTGTCGTTCGCCGATGATGATCACTCGATCTAGACATTCCCGGCGGATGGTTCCGATCAACCGTTCGACGTACGGATTTTGCCACGGCGCGCGCGGCGTAATGGGCTTGTCCTCAATCCCAAGGGCCACCACACGCTTGGTGAACCCGCCCCGTAGATACCATCACGATCGCGCAGCAGGTATTTTGGCGGCGTTGCGTAAGGGAACGCGTTGACGATCTGCTGCCCTGCCCAATGCGCCGAGGGGGCGTCGGTGACGGCAAAATGCAGCACCCTGCGGCGCTCGTGGGCCAACACCACGAAGACGAACAGCGCGCGGAAAGTGACCGTCGGCACCGTGAAAAAGTCGACAGCGATGAGTTGCTTCGTGTGGTTGCGGAGAAACGCTCGCCACGATTGCGAGGGCGGCCCGCGCTCGCCCTTCGGACGATACTTGCGAACCGTCGCAGCGGACACTTGGAGACCGAGTTTGGCCAGTTCCGCCCGAATCCGCGGGCTGCCCCAAGTGGGATTGGCCTGCCACATCCGACGAATCAGATCGATCAACTCACGGTCCTTCGGCATGCGACCCGAGCGACGTCGCGATTTCAAGCACCAGAAAAGCCGGAATCCGGCCTGATGCCAGCGAACGATAACGTCTGCGGCTGCACGATCACCAACGCCTTCGTCCACCGCGACCACATCGTGCTGAGGACTGCCCAGAACAGCCGGTCGGAGTTGCGGAAAGCCGGCGTCTTGGCCGTGCGGTTGAGCACCAGAAGTTGGTGCCGCAGGGCGAGGTTCTCCAGCACCAGATGCCGACGGGTTTGAAGCGCTGCGGCGAGGCCTCGGAAGACCCCACGAACGAGTGAATGCATGGCCAATCAGCCTGCCCTGATTCGGCCAGCCATCAACGACTTCCCGTGCGGATCGACTTTTTGTTACCCACAGGGTTCTGCGCCGCAGTTTCTGCAGCTCGTGGTGGCCGAAAAACCTGCTTGATCCACAACCGGCCCGTGCTTGGAGGCAATAGCTCGTCGGAAATTGGGGTGACGCCGCATGGAGCCGCAGCATTTCATGCCTATGCTAGAGAAACTGGCATTATTTCGGAGGCACTCATTGAAGAGCGAACCCGCAATCACGCAGAGATATATGAAAACGGATGGAAAAATAGTGTTTAGGACATGGTTCTTTATGATATCGCGCATCGTATACGCAACCTAACACTCTATTTGAATACTGATATTCGTTCAGTTGAGATGGGCGACAAACGAAACATTTCGTGCGTTGTTGCGGTGGTACAAAATGCCGAGACGGTCCTTCGAACTATGGGCCAAATCTTTATTGACTGCACCGGTGTTGGAATTGTGGCTGATGCAGTTTGGTGTATATTTTGCCAGTGGTTCGCTACGATCTGCGCTGAAGGTACGTGCCGAACCCTATTATAACGGTTGAGAGGACCAATGTTAGGATGCTGATAGCGATAAGTGTGTGTGCCTTTTTGGAAGTGCCTTTCCATTCGTGGAAAATCCAGCCCCACATCGTCGAAAAGATGATGATGCTTGCCATATGGAGTGTCCACGACGCAAAGCCGTATTTGCCCATCTGTGTTTCACCCATTGTGTAAAAGAAGAACTGGAAATACCATGTGGTGCCGGCGAGGGCGGAGAAGAGGTAGTTGCGTAATAATGGAATCTCATGGTCAGTTGCGGTTGGGGGCTGAGGTACTGGGGTATCGCCGGTTATCTCGAGACGCGGAACCGGCGGGCCTGCGTCCTCGACACGAGCATGGCTCGACCAATACTGAGAGCCAGAACGATTGCGGACGTTTAAGAGTACGCACCAACTGAAGTTGGTAGTGAATCCTCCAAGCAAGACGATGACTAGTTTGGGCAAGCCGGTCCAAATCTTGTTCGTGCCTGCGGCCAGGGATGCGTCGCCGATGGGATTGCCCGCTGTGAGGGCGAAGGCGAAGCACGCGCTCATGATACCGGAAAATGTTGCGACGAGGATTCCTTTCTTATAACTAAATTCCGCGATTGCCTTTTTCTTTTCCGCTGCCGGCATCTCGCGCTCCTTCGTCAAGCCGGCGAGTGCGGCGATACCGATGCCAATTAGGCATACCGCGACACCCGCGAGTGTAATCTGACCGGACGCGGTGGACGCAATTTGACCAAGCGTCTCCGCAACAGGAACAGACGGAACGAAAGACTTGGATATTGGAGGCAGCAGTGTGCCAAAAGCTGCACAGTAGCCAAGTGCCACTCCCATGCCGAGGGACATACCTAAGTAGCGCATTGTCAGCCCAAAGGTTAGGCCACCAAAACCCCACATCGCGCCGAAGAAATAGGTCCACCAGAGCGTTTCGAACGATTGCCGCTGTATCACGCCGAGGATGTCTTTCGTAAGGAGTGATGCGAGTAGGATGGGACAGATAATCCAAGAGAAAAATCCGCCCACGAGCCAGTATGTTTCCCAGGACCACCTTTTAACGCCTTTGAAGGGGACATAGAAACTGCCAGATGCGAGGCCGCCAATCCAGTGGAACAATACGCCGATGAATGGAAGAGTAGGCATAGAAATCAGTTAAAGATCTGATAAAGCTAGACCACGTTGGCGGCTAAGGCCGTGCGTGCCGGCTATGCGAAGTCAGCTATGATTACTGGCCACTGATGAAAAGGGCCTGCTAAAACGCTTGATATTGGCTGCCACCTTTTGACCCGGAGTTGGCTAAACACCACCCCCGACTTGTGATTGGTCAGGAATAACGTTGAGGTTCTGACGCGCCAAAGGCAGATCCTGCCGGTGTAGGACGATGTCGGCAAAAACATCAAAATAATCGGTCGTGTTTTGGAAAAAAACTATTGAAATCCTCCGTGGGCTGCGGCTAAGCCTCGGCGGGCGCAGATAGAAGCCTCATAACCGCTGGCCTTGTAGGCTGCAATCGGATCTGCAGGCACACCCATCTCTTCGCGCACACCAGCCAATAGCGGGCGGACATCGGTGCGATATGCATTATTGAGCAAATTGTGTGCCCCCAGTACTTCGCCAGCGCATTGTGCAGCCTGAAGCGCAGTTCTATCAACAAGCAAGGACTTGGCGAACGCTTCTTGACAATTGAGTACCGACTGAATCATTGGCGCGAGCTTTCCCTCAATATTGTGGCACTGGTCAATCATGTAAGCAATACAAGAGGGTGATGAGTTCTTCGAATGGCGAGTGCCGTTAAGCACGGAGTTGAGCTCATTGTAGATGAGGAAGAGTTCGTATGGGTTTATGCTTCCCACGATCAGGTCATCGTCGGCATATTTACGGTTGTTAAAATGAAACCCGCCGAGCCGGCCCTCGTCGATTAAGAACGCCACAATCTGCTCAATATTAACGCCTGGCGCGTGATGACCTAGATCAACCAGAACCTGGGCCTTTTCGCCAAGTTTGATACAGGTCGAATACGCAGCACCCCAGTCCGGCAGATCCGTACTGTAAAAGGCAGGCTCGAAAAACTTGTACTCAAGAAGCATGCGGCTGTCTGTTGGTAAATGCTTGTATATCGTTGCTAATCCTTCCTCGAGACGGTGTTTGCGGCTGCGTAAGTTGTCTTGGCCGGGGTAGTTGGTTCCATCCGCCAACCAAAGACTCAATATATCGCTGTGGGTGCGCGTCATTATTTCACAGCATTCAACGATATGTTCTAGTGCTTTTTGCCGCACCGCGCTATTTGGATGGCTAAGTGAACCTAGTCTGTAGTTGTCGTCTTGAAAGACATTCGGATTGATGGCCCCAATTCGTATTCGCTGCGCTTCCGCGTACTGCAGGATGGCTTCGTAGTCACCGTCCTCGGGCGCGTCCCATGGGATGTGGAGGGCTATCGTCGGAGTAATGCCCGTCATCTTGTGCACCATCGCTGCGTCATCGATTTTCTCCCGCGTAGTGCGGGCCGCGCCACACCATGGATAGGCTTTAAAGCGAGTGCCACTGTTGGCGTAGCCCCAACTCGGCGTTTCAATATGATGGTTTTTGATGGCGCTCTTGATCTCTTCGACGTTGAGGCCGTTGTTTTCTAGATTCGCTACCAGCAAATCGTAAGCCATAGTAGAGATACTCATTGTTTTTGTATGGTTGTGAGAGCAGAAAAGTAACGTTCACGGGGAGCTGAAAACAGGGG
>Ga0163199_1002419_pt1 | contig 11439 bp, 8 predicted proteins | sample PL_2010_150m_FD_113537 | JGI IMG/M metagenome (GOLD analysis project Ga0163199, IMG submission 113537) | Freshwater microbial communities from Powell Lake, British Columbia, Canada to study Microbial Dark Matter (Phase II) - PL_2010_150m | ecosystem: Environmental > Aquatic > Freshwater > Lake ...
AGCTGGCGCAGCGCTTTCTTCAACTGCGCAGCGGTGAAACCGCGCGCGGCACAGAGCGCCAGCGAGCGCTCGTTGGCGGCGGCGGCGGCTTCCCGCTTGGCGGGCTCGGCGGTGAACGAGACGCAGAAGAGGCCGCAGGTGCCGGGATTCCACGCGGAAGCATCGATGGTGTGGACGAGGCCGGCCTGCTCACGGATTTCCTGCCAGAGCACCGAGCTGTCGCCGTGACCAAGGACGGTCGCAAGGAGGTCGAGCACGGGCGCGTCGTCGTGCGTGAGCCCGGGAATCGGCCAGGCGAGCGCGGCGCGGGTGAGCTCAACGTCCTCGAAACGGTGTGCGGCGCGCGGGGCGAGCTGCGCGGGTTCGGCGGGCACAAGCACCGGCGCGAGTCGGGCGCGCGGCGCGGCACCGAAGTGTTGCGCAACGGCGGCGCGGATTTTCTCCGGATCGATGTCGCCGACGATGACGACCACGAGGTTGTTCGGCACATAGCGCGCGCGGTAGTAACCGAGCAAGTCGTCGCGCGTGACGGCGGAGAACACGTCGCGGTGCCCGATGATCGGCTGGCGGAAGGGGTGTTCGCGAAAGGCGGTGGAGAAAAGCGCCTCCCAGAGTCGGTTGTCGGGGTCGTCGCGCGTCATCGCGATTTCGCGGAGGATGACGTCCTTTTCCTTCGCGCATTCGTCAGCGGGCAGCGTGGAGTGGAGGACGGCATCGGCGAGGATGTCGATGGCGACGGCGGTGTGCTCGCTCGGCAGATCGATGTAGTAGACGGTGCGGTCGAAGGTGGTGTAGGCGTTGATGTAGCCACCATGGGCCTGGACGGTCGCGGAGATTTCGCGGCCGGCGCGGCGCTCGGTGCCCTTGAACAGCATGTGCTCAAGGTAGTGCGACAGGCCCGCGCCGAGGTGCGCGCCCTCGTGGACGCTGCCGGTTTTCACCCACACCTGCACGGAGGCGAGCGCAGCGGAGCGGTCGGGCTTGAGGAGGAGCGTGAGTCCGTTGGGGAGGACGGTGCGCTCGACGGATTCGCGCCAGAACGGATCGAGAAGGCGAAGGTCTGCAGCGACGGTGGACAGGTTGGCCATGTAGGTTTGGTTGGGAACAGCGACAGAACAAAGACTGCGAGGGCGGGCCTCAGCCCGCCCGGCCCTCACGCCGCGCCGAAAGCCTCGGCGGCGGACGGACCGGAACTGCGGGGGCTCCGCGCCGGCCGGAACGGCAGCACAAACGCCTCGTCGAAGCTGTAGATGTCGGAAAAGTCCTCGCGGCGATCGCTGTCGGTCTTGGAGAAAACGTTGTATTCGATCAGGTTGAAGACGATGTCGCCAAAGTCCCGGCAGCGGTGGACCCCCCACGAATCGAGCACCGTCTTGGCCAGCGGGCCGTATTGGTCGAGCGCGTAGGCGCGGAGGCCCTGGAGCAGCTCCGGCCCGCTGACGTGGCGGGATTTCTCGGCACGGGCGGCGTCCTTCTTCTTCAGTTCCTTGACCGTGTGGTCGAGGCCCAGCCGCACAAAATCGTAGGCTTTGCGGTCGAAGCGCGGATCTTCCTTGCAGATGAGGGTGACGATTTCGGAGAAATCCGGATCTTGTTGCATGGCGCGGGCGGGACGTTGGGGGATCCGGCAGGCGGGCGCAACTTCTGCCTGCGAGCAACGTCCTGCGGGGCAAACTCCCTAATGACTATTGACTGGCAAATGGCAGTGCCAACGCCACAGTGACTTCACCCCCCATGATCGCGTCCACACAAACGAATCACCCACTGGCTGGCGCCAAGAGTGGCGCGAAAACGCCGTCGGCGATCGAGCTAGCCACGGCCAAGTTGAAATCGGCGGGCCTGCGGATCACGCGGCCGCGCCTCACCCTCCTCGCGGCGCTCAACAAGCGCACCCAGCCGTCCAGCATCGAGGACTTGCATGAAAGCCTGGGCAGCCAGGGCTGCGACCTCGTAACGGTCTACCGTTGCATGGCCGCGTTTGAGGAGATCGGACTCGTGCGCCGGGCATTCTTCCACAACGGCACGGCGCTCTACGAAATCAACCTCGGCCAGCCGACGCGCTATCACGTGGTCTGCAAGGCCACCGATCGCGTCGAGGAACTCGACGCCGAAACCTCCGCCGAGCTCAACGAGGCGCTCCAAAAGATCGAAGGCAAGCTGCGGGCACGCGGCTACGAGAACCTCGGGCACATCGTGGAATTTTTCGGCGTGGCGCCGCAGGGCGGGCGGATTGGCACCCAACCCAGCGTGCCGGCGACTCGCTGAGCGCAGTCCCCAATCACCCATTTACCGAGCGCGGGCGCCGCCCGCGCTTTTTTGTCAACGCGCCTCCGCCTCCAGCCGGATGCGCGGATCGAGCCAGAGCAGCAGCACGTCGCTGACGAGCGTGCCGATCACGCCGAGCAGACTCAGCACCATCAGCATCGAGCCGGCCAGATAGACGTCCTCGGCAACGAGCGCGTCGAGCAGCGTCGGCCCGATCATCGGCAGGCTCAGCACCATCGCCACGATCGCGCCGCCGGACACGAGTTGCGGAAACAGCCCGCCGAGACCGGAGACGAAGGGATTGAGGGCGAGCCGCACGGGATATTTCAGGAGGAGCCGGAGTGGACGGACCCCTTTGGCCCGCGCGGTGGTGACGTAGGGTTTCTTTAGTTCGTCCAGGAGGTTGGCCCGCATCACGCGAATCATCCCCGCCGCCGAGCCGAGACCGAGCACGACGACGGGCAGCCAGAGGTGTTTCATGAGGTCGGCGAACTTTGCCCAGTTCCAATCGGGCATCGACGCAAACTCCGGCGAAAACAGGCCGTCGATGCTCAGGCCGAGCCAGCGCTTCGCGAGATACATCAACACGAGCGCGAAGAGAAACGACGGCACCGACAGCCCGACCAGTCCGAGGAACGTGAGCACGTAGTCGCCTGCCGTGTGTTGCCGCACGGCGGAGTAGATGCCCATCGGCAGCGCTATCACCCAGGTGAAGATCACCGTCGCCAGCGACACGAACACGGTCAGGACGATCCGATCACCGATGACGTCGCTGACCGGCTTCTCGTGCTCCATCGACAGGCCGAGATTTCCCTGGAGCAAACCCGTGTCGGCGGGATTGAAGGTCGTGAACCACAGCAGGCCCATCCAGCGCGCGTAGCGGGTGACCATCGGCTCATCGAGGTGGAAGTTCTTGCGCAGATCGGCGGCGAGTTCGTCGGTGCTCGGCGTGCCCTCCATCTCGAGCCGCGCGACGCGAATGGCCACGTAGTCGCCCGGCGGGGCCTGCACGAGCGTGAACACGATCACCGAGACCACGAGCATCGTCGGCACCATCAGCAGGAGCCGGCGGCCGATCAACGGGTGCCGCCGCGCGACCAGCGCCAGCCCGAGCACGGCGCCGAGGCCCAGGAGCCATCGCAGCAGGGAGCCCAGCACATCGGGCGTCTCGGCCAGCCGCGGCAGCGGCGTGATGGTCACAATGGCCTGCTTCGTTTGGGCGAACACGCCCGGTTCGGGCGGCGGATTCGCCCAGTAGTAGGTCTCGAGCCCGGTGTTGGCGGGCGACTGGAGATTGGCGCCGAACAGCGCGACGCGGGGCACATTGCGAAAACCGTTCTTCACGACGACCAGCTGGGGCGGGGGCGTCGCGATGCTGATCGTCCAGACATTTTCCGCGGCGAGGTCGGCGATTTCCCGGAACCGCGCGATGCGCGCCGCCTCGTCGGGCAGCGTGAGCGTCTCCTCGAGAATCGTCATCGCGCGGCGCAGCGGATGCGCCAGGGGCGGCGCCGCGGCGTTGGGACGCAACGCGGCGGGCGCACCGTGCAGGCCCCCGTATTGAAACCAGACGCCAAACGCCGGCGCGTAAAACGACTCGTAGTAGGTCGGCACAAAATTGCGCGGCTCGACCAGCGGGTAAAATTCGCTCTCGCCCGTCCACACCGTGAAGTCGTGCTCGTAGGTGAGTTTCTCCTGCTCGAAGAGTTTGCGCGCGCGGCTGCGGAGCAGGACGCGCAGGCCGACGGCCGCCCAGTCGTCGACGACAAACTGCGCCGGACCGGGGCTCGTGTAGTCGGTCAGGTTGAGGACAAAGGTCAGGCGCGTGCCGTCGGGCAGCTCGCGGAATCCTTCGCCATCGCGATGGGTGAGGCCGAGTTCGTCGAGCAGCTGGTTGGCGCGCGCCGGATCGTAGTCGGTGAAGGCCTGCTGCAACCGGGCGTGGTGATAGGGCGAATCGGCGGGCGGCGCGATTTGCGCGGGCTCGGTCTGGCCGTTGAACTCGGCATCGATGATGTCACGCCGGTTGATCGCGAGCGAGAGCGCCTGCCGAAAGCGCGCCTCGTTCAGCAGGTCGTGCTTCCCTTTCGTCTCGGGGCGCGCGGGATCGATGCGGCGGTTCAGGTTGGGGAAGATCGTGAACATCGACTGCGTGCTCGGCTTCCAATGGTAGACTTCGTAGCCGTTGCGCGCGGCACTGCCGACCAGCAGGCTGTAGTCCTCGTAGCGGATGTGGCGCTCCTGCATCGAGGGCTCGCCGTTGGCGGCAGAGACGGCGATGAGGTTGTTCGTCTTGATGTCGAGCACGAGCCGGTCGAGGTAGGGCAGCTGGTTGCCACGCGTGTCGACGGCGAAATAGTAGGCGTTGCGCACAAAAGTCTGCGGGGTCGTCGGCTGGTAGGTGTGCAGCACCCAGGGCCACAGCCGCGGGTGCTCCGGGTTGAGGTAGTGCTTCACTTTCTTGTAGGCGGCGACCGGGCTCGACAGCTGGTAGGCCGCCATGGTGCGGCGGATGATCTCCGGATCGCCGAGCGCCGGGTGATACTTCCGCAGAAAATCCGCCGGCACGATGTGGTCGGAGTAGTCGTCGAAATTCATGCCCGTCGACGCGAGCCGCTCGAGGAAGAGGGGGTTGGGCTGCGCAAATACGAAACGCACGCGCAGCTCGTCCACTTTCTCCACCCGCCCAAGCGTCGCCCCGGCGCGCAGCATGCGCGGCTGGACGTTGAAGTAGAGCACCTCGTGCTCATACCAGTAGCAGATGTCGTTGCTCGTCACCGGGGCGCCGTCCGACCATTTCATTCCGTGGCGCAGCGTGAACGTGTAGGTGCGCTGGTCCGGCGAGATCTCCCATGATTTCGCGACGTGCGGCACCAGCGGATAGCCCTGCGGCGACCAGCGCACGAGGTTCGACGCCGACATACGCCAGTATATCGTCGTGAAATCCTGAATCGAATTCACGAGCCGATACCACGTGCCGCCATAGCGACCGATCCCGTCGACGCCCTCCATCACGACGGGTTCGGACCCGACGCGCTCGGCGACCGGCGGCAACCGGCCTTCGCGCACCAGGTCGGCCAGCACTGGCGCCTCGCCGCGCGGGCGCCACGCGGGCCGGCCCGCCGCGGCATAGTCGACCGCGCGGGTGATCACCGTCGGGTGCGCGAGGTCGAGGAGCTTGGCATGCTGGCGCGCGGTCTCGACCACGGCCAGCTCGGCGGCCGGCGGCGGTGAGGCCGGCACCCGCACCTCGGGCCGGAATGCCGCCCCGAAGACGTAAAGCAGCGCGGTAAAGCCGACCGCCGCGGCGGCAAGTCCAGCGGCGGCAATGAGCAGGCGCTTCGTCACGGTGTGCAAGATCACGACCGCGAAAAGGAAAACTCGCGCCGCGGAAACGCAACGCTCTTTGCCGCGCGCGGACCGTCCACCGCGGCCCGCGCTTGCCAAAGCGCCCCCGACGTCCGACCGTCGCGGTCGCTTACCATGCCCTCCCCCATCTCCCGCCGCACCGCCCTTCGTTCACTCGCCGGCGCCGCCGCGCTGGCCACCGTCACCCGCGCCCGCGCCGCCGACGAAAAATCCCCCGCTACCATGCCGACACCCGCACCCCGCCCGGAGCCCGCCGAAGGGTTCCGCCACTCCGCCTGCAAATGGTGTTATCCGAAGATTGCGCTCGAGGACCTCGCGAAGGCCGCGAAGGACCTCGGCCTCTCGTCGATCGAGCTGCTCCAGCCCGCCGATTTCGCCCTGCTCAAGAAATACGGCCTCGCGTGCGCGATGGTCAGCAATCCCACCGCCAAGACGCCGCAGGGCGTGAGCGTCGGCGGCATCACCAAGGCGTTCAACCGCCTCGAGTATCACGACACGCTCGTCGAAAGCTACACGAAGCAAATCGCCGAGGTCGCCGCCGCGGGTTTCGACAACCTCATCTGTTTCTCGGGCAACCGCGAGAAGATGGACGACCAGCAGGGCCTCGAAAACTGCGCCGTCGGCCTCAAGCGCCTCATGGCCGCCGCCGAGAAAAATAAGGTCACGATCAGCATGGAGTTGCTGAACTCCAAGGTGAACCACAAGGACTACATGTGCGACCACACCGCGTGGGGCGTCGAGCTCTGCAAGCGCGTCGGTTCCGATCGCTTCAAGCTCCTCTACGACATCTACCACATGCAGATCATGGAGGGCGACGTCATCGCCACTATCAAGTCGAGCCACCCGTTCATCTCGCACTACCACACCGGCGGCGTCCCCGGCCGCAAGGAAATCGACGAGACCCAGGAGCTCTACTATCCCGCTATCGCCCGGGCGATCAAGGCGACCGGCTACCGCGGCTTCCTCGGCCAGGAATTCATCCCCGCCCGCGATCCGCTCACCTCACTCGCCGCGGCCGTAAAGCTCTGCACCGTGTGAGCGGCCGGCCCCATTGAAAAAACTTCTGCGCTACGCACTCATTGGCGGCGGCGCATCGGCGGTGATCTCCGCGGTCATCGGCGTCATCAGTGCCTACCAGCTCATCGAGCCGTCGGATGAACAGGCCGTCGGCGTCACCCCGGGGGACTTCGTCGGCTTCTATGCCGTGATGCTCGCGGTCGGCGCGGCGATGATCTACGCCGGTTGGCGGCTGCGGAAATAGGGCTCAACTCTCGCACCGGTAGCCCACGCCGTGGACGGTCACGATCGCCACCGGCGACTCGGGGGCGGCCTCCACTTTCTTCCGCAACTGCGCCACGTGCTGATCGAGCGTGCGCGTCGTGCCGAAATAGTCGACGCCCCACACTGCATTGAGCAACGCATCGCGCGTCAGCACCTCGCCCGGATGCGCCGCAAAGACCTCCGCCAGCCGCAGCTCGCGCGCCGTGAGCTCGCTTGTCCGCCCCGCGATGCTGGCGGTGAACTTCCGCCGGTCGATATCCGCCGCGCCGAGTCGGAACACCAGCGGCAAATCGGCCGCCTTTTCGTCGCCGGAGGCGCGCGACCGACGCAGCAGCGCCTCCACCCGCGCGAGCAACTCGTGCACGCCAAACGGTTTCGTCACGTAGTCATCCGCGCCAAGCTTGAGCCCGACAACCTTGTCGATCTCCTCGCCCTTCGCCGTGAGGAACAGCACCGGGACCCGCACGCCGCGCGCCCGCAATTCGCGACACACATCGTAGCCGCTCGCCTTCGGCATCATCACGTCGAGGATCACGAGGTCGAATTTCTCCTGCGGGAAGAGCTTGAGCGCCTGCGCACCGTCGACCGCCGCGGTGACGGCGTAGCCCTCGCTCTCGAGCGTGGCGATGAGCCCGGTGCGGATGTTGGCCTCGTCCTCGGCGATGAGGATTTTCGCTTTCATGGGCCGTTCGTTCTGCACGAACCGCGGTAACCTAATAGGTTACCGCGGTTTTTCCTCTGGAGCAGATGTGCGCTCTGACAGGGCGGAATCGGGTAACCTATTAGGTTACCAAAGGCGAGGCGGCGGTGGCCGGCGGTTTTCATGGCAGTTCCAAAACGAACTCCGCGCCCCCGCCTGGCCGCGGCGCGTAGCGTAGCTCGCCGCCCAGCCCGCGCGCGAGCTGGCGCGCGATGCTCAAGCCGAGACCCGCGCCACTCTTCTCGGCGGTCAGCGCATCGTCCACGCGGTGAAATTTTTCGAAGATTCGCTCGCGATGCTCCGCCGGCACGCCCGGCCCGCGGTCGGCCACGCGCACCTCGGCGCCTCGGTCCGCCCGCGGTGTGAGCGACACCAACACCTCCCCACCGGCCCCAGCGTATTTGCAGGCGTTATCGATCAGGTTGAGCAAGATCTGTTCGAGCGCGTCCCGATCGGTCGTGGCCGGCAACGCCGCGCCGGGCAAATCGCGATTCAGCTTCAGCCCTCCCTCGGCGACTCGCGGGGCATGCGTGTCGAGCAGCCGTCCGATTTCCGCCGCAAGGTCGAGCGACTCAAGCGCAAATTTCTTTTTCCCCTGCTCAAGCCGGCTGAAGTCGAGCGCGTTGTTGACGAGCCGAGCGAGCCGCTGCGTTTCGCGGCTGATGGTCCGCAGGTAGTCGCCGCCCTGCGCGGCGTCGCACACGCGCCCCTGCTCGAGCAACTCGGCATAGAGCCGGATCGTGGTGAGCGGCGTCTTGAATTCGTGCGAGACGTTGGCGACGAACGACGTTTTCTGCGCCGCCTCCGCCTCGCTGCGCCGCGCCTGCCACAGCAGGAGCGAGCCGCCGGCGAGAATGGCCGCGATGAAAACTCCGAGTAGCAGTGTGTTCACCCAGAAAAAATCCGGACCGCGCCCGGCCTCGCCGTCACCCGCCACGAGAAATCCGACCACCTCCCACCCGGGCAGCAGCGTCGCCGCGAGCGGCACCCGCGACGACGGCGCCGCGTCGCGCGACACCGCACCGGCTTGGTGCAGCACCCGGCCCTGGTCGTCGCGCAGCGCGTAGCCTTCGCCCGCCCCGGCTTGCGCCGGCAGCGTCCCACCGAGCCGGCTGATCAGGGTGGCGAGATTGAGTTCGACGCCGCGGATTTCGCCGCCCGCAGCCAATTGAACCCAGCCGACCAGATGCAGGCGTCCGTCGATGGTCGCGGGAACCCAGCCGCGCTGGCCGGCGACCGCGTCCTTCGCAGCGAACGACTGACCGGCCAGTTCCGTCTTCGCAAGTTGGCGCTCGCCAAAACCGGACGCCGGCGCGGCAGGCGCCGCCACCCGGCCCCGCTCGGACGTCCGGCCGGCTGAGGCGAAAGCGTCGGCTACCGCCTTTTTCTCGTCGAACGCCTGGGCCCGCGAGGACGAGGCAGCGAGCGATTCCGAGGCAACGGCCGCGGCCGGCGACGGCGGGCTCGCCGCCTGCTGAATGGAACTCGATGCGAGGTTGGAATACGACGGCGTCTTCAACAGCTCCTGCACATCGCGGCGGGCCGATTGCGCTTTTGCGACGTTTTGCGCGATCTCCTTGCGCTCTTCGGGTTCGGCGAGCTGGCGTTTTTGCACCGCGTCCTTGAGCGATATGCCCGGCGCGGAAGCCGCAGCAACCCACGGCGGGCGCACGCCGAACTGCTGGGAAAACCGCCGCAGAAATCCGCGAGCGTCTACGTTGGCGGTGCGCGCGTCGGGCCGGATCACGCGGCCATCCGGCAGGCTGCGAAACGCGGTGCGCACGAGGGGATTCTCCCCTTCCCACCGATCCAGAAATCCGTCGATGCCCTCGGCCGGCTCCGCCGCGAGCGTGTCGAGCAGGCCATTTTCCACATCGCCGACCAGCAATTCGATCGTCTCCACCGTCAGGCGCGCGCGGGCGGCCGTGGCGGCCCGCCGCGCCTCGAGGGTCTCGGCGCTCCGCTCGGCGAGCCGCGCTTGCTCGCGGCGCAACAGCAGAATCGCCGCGCCGCCGACCGCGAGCGTGGGGAGCAGCAGCAGGAGCCAGTAACTGAAAATGCGACGCGAGGCGGGCGACACGGCGGCGAGTGTGGCGCAATCGTTGCGGTTGAAAAGCAGCGAAACGCGGGAACCGCGGGTGGCTGTAGCGGCGCTCGGTGAGCGCCAGTTCTCAACGGACGGCGGTCATAGACCGCCGCTACAGCACCTCCCGGCGCAGATTGCTTCGCCCTATTGCTTCGGGGTCGACGCCTGCTGGTTCTGCGTTTGCTGGATCTCCGCGCGGAAGGACTTCCGCTCGGCGTTGCTGAGCCCGTCCTGCTCCAGCTTGCTCGCCGCTGGGGCTGCAGCGGCGGCGACCTGGCCGACGGCGGTATTGGCGTAGACCTCGCTCATCCTGCGCAACTCGTCCGTGCGCTGCCGCAACACCTGCGCCGCTTGGTCGCGCTTGCCGGAATCAACCAGCGCAATCGCCTCGTCTTTCGCCACGGCGAGGGCGTTGACCGCATAGTCCGCCTGCACCTTCCGGTTCGCGGCGGTGACGACCTCCCGCTCGCTTGCGGTGAACCGTGCGGCGCTGCGCGCCTCGACGCGACCCTCGCGCTGGGTGAGCGCGTCCTCGAATACGACGTTGGCACTGGCGATTTCGCGGTCTTCGCCGGCCCGGGCGGAATCAACCTCGACCTCCACGAGCGCAAATTTTTCCTGCCCGCCATAGAGTTGGTTGAGCGAAAACTCGCCGCGCTGACCGCGAATGACGCCTTCGCGCCCCAAGAACGACAGCGGGCGCACGTGCGCCGGAAACTCGATGGTCACGACCACGCGGCGGGCGACGACGCTCAGCACGTCGCCCAACTCGGCGTTGAAGATGTTCGGCAGATCTCGGCTGGACGAAACGAAGTAGGTGTTGCCATCGCTCTTGCGCGCTAGGCGGGTCATGAGATCCTCGTTGTAGTCGAGACCGACGCCGACGGTGGAGACGGAGATGCCCTCGCGGATGAGCGCGGCGCCGAGGCGCGCGAAATCCTCAGGCTGGCTCGGGCCGTTGTTCGCCAGACCGTCGGAGAGCAGCACCATGCGATGCGTGTAGCGGCGATCTTCGAGGTGCTTGCGCAGTTCCGCCGCGCCCTGCGTGACCCCACCGTAAATCGCGGTGTTGCCCCGGGCGACGATGGAGCGGATGCGCGACTCGAGATCGCGGCGGTCGCCCACGCGGCACGCGGGGACGAGCGTCAGCACCTCATGATCGAAGATCACGAGCGAGAACACGTCGTCGGGCGCGAGCCGGCGCACGGCCTCGATGGCCGCGGCCTTGGCGTGCTCGATCTTGTCGCCGTGCATCGAGCCGGAGCGATCGAGCACCAGCGTGAGGTTGACCGGCGGGCGCGCCTCGGGTCGCGGCAGGCGCAGGCTGTCGAGGGCGATTTTCAGGACGACGCGCTGCGGGGAACCGGCGGGGAGGACAGGACGGTCGAGTTCGACGCGGAGGCGGACCGGCGCGTCGGAGGCTTTGGCGCACGCGGAGAACGGGACGAGCGACACCGCGCACAGAAACGCGGCCGCGAAGGAGGAGATGATGTTTTGTTTCATGGTGAATCCGTTGGTTGACGGATGCATTGAACCACGAAACGCCGCGCGGGTTGTCAGCGCACGGTCAGCAGATTGTCAGGGAATTGTCATGAGGGCGGGGCGGATTATCCCTAGTGGCCTATCGGCTTGACTGCCACTCGCGCTCCGCGTTATCTATGAGATAACGAGATGCCAAAGCCCGCCCCCGCGTCGCCGTTTGTTCAACTTGCGCAACCCTACCCGCGGAATCGCGTAG
>Ga0163199_1002420_pt1 | contig 11438 bp, 6 predicted proteins | sample PL_2010_150m_FD_113537 | JGI IMG/M metagenome (GOLD analysis project Ga0163199, IMG submission 113537) | Freshwater microbial communities from Powell Lake, British Columbia, Canada to study Microbial Dark Matter (Phase II) - PL_2010_150m | ecosystem: Environmental > Aquatic > Freshwater > Lake ...
ATTCGGCCAAGGGCCACGTCGGGCGGCTTGTGATCCTGCCGAAGCTCGCGAAGATTTCGGAAGATGTCACCCTGGTCAACGGCAAACATGCCGGCTCGACGCTCGGCCAGGTCGCGCTCGATCTGAAACCGGGCCAATGGTATTCGGCGCGGCTGGAGTGGACCGGCGACAAGATGGCGGCGTGCGTGGCCGGCAAAGAGATCAAGGGACAACACGCGAACCTGTCCGCGCCCAAGGCGCGCTGGTGGTTCGCCGTGGCCGGCGCGACGGTGCACCTGAAAAACGTGAAGGCGTGCGAGGGGAAGTAGGCGGGAATCCGGCAAGAATGTTGATGCTCGACGACCTCCGGTTTCCCTTCTCCAGCGACGCGCCATGAATAAGGCTCTCCTTCTGGCTGTGCTCTGCCGGTGCAGCGCCACCGCCGCCGAACCGTGGTGGCACGAATACACGCCCGTCGCCAGCGTCGGTCTGCGCGCGGAATCGCTGGAGACGATCCAGCCTGGCGCGGCGCGCGGCGTCGGCACGCTCGGCTGGTATGGCTTTTGGTTCCTCGACGCGCAGGAGCAGGCCGGCTACTACGAAGCCGGCCGAGAGAAGCTCCGGCAGGCTGGCGTCAAACGCATTGTCTATTACGACCTCGGCGAAGTCGGTGATTACGCGGGCTTCTTCACCGCCGATGGAAAGATGAAACACACCGGCTGGTCGCTGCCGTGGTTGAAGGGCAACGAGCCGCTCATAGCGCGATGGTTCGGCCTCGACGCGTTCATGCGCGACGTGCCTTGGGCGCCGTTTCCCAGCGCGAAAGCTTATCATCTGAAGCCGTTCACGACGCCCGACGGCAAACCTGCCGACGACCTCTACGCCGTGCTGGCGCGGCGCGGTCTCGACAAGAAGTGGAGTTACGATTACTCCAGCAATCCCGGCATCACCGACGACATCGCCGAGCGCAGCGGACTGGCCAAACTCAGCGGCAAACAGACCGGCCGGGCCGACGTTCAGGGCAAGACCGGCTGGCAGATGGTGCGGCTCGTGGACGTGGACTACGCCAACCCGCAGATGCGCGACTACGTTTGCCGCGAGATCGAGCGGATCATCCCGAAGCTCCGTCCCGACGGCATCCACGCCGACAATCTCAGCGACACGAACCTCGGCCACGCCAATACCTGCGCGTTCGGCCTCTGGTCGCTCCACACGTTCCGCGACTACATGCGCCGCCATTTCACACACGTCGAGTTGGAGCGGATGGGCATCAGCGATCTCGCGACGTTCGACATCGCCGCCTACATCCGCGACAAGCCGTTCGAAACGCGCGGCAAGCGGTGGCACATCATGAACCCGAAGTGGACCGAAGACCCGGTCTGGCTCTGCTACGTCATCAACAAGGTCGAGACCGCGCAGGCGTATCATCGCGCCTTCTACGCCGCCGCGAAGAAATCGGCGCGGCAGGAGCACCTCGACTGCGCCATCTTCGGCAACACCATCCCGTTCCCGATGGGCGGCGCGCTGATGAAAGGCGCGTGCGACATCGCGCACTTCGAGTGGAGCACGGTGCATGGCTTCTGGGGCATGCGGCCGATGGGCCTGCCGCCGAAAGGCCGCGTCGGCTACGTCACGCGGCTCGGCGCGGCCATCTCCGACGCGCCGTTCTGCTGGCCGAGCATCTACGTCAGCAAGGACAAGTCCGGCGCGGGCCACGAAAATCTGCACAAGGTCCTCGCGTTCGACTGCCTTGCCAACCGCGGCCTGCCCGACTTCGGCCATTGGTATCTCGACGGCTACTCGCCCGGCACGCCGCAGAGCGCCGGCTTCGTCAACCGCTTCATCCGCGCCCACGCCCCGCGCCTGAGCCATCGCCGCTACCTTGCCGACGTCGCGGTCGTCCACTCCGCGTGGTCGGAGGTCGCTTCGATGAACGTCTTCAATCCCGTGATGGACAAGTTCGCGGACGAATACTCCGGCTGGTGCGAGTTCCTCGGCGACACACACCGCCAGTGGGATGTGGTGCTCCAGCAAGACCTGACGGCAAAGAACCTCGCGCGCTATCCCATCGTCGTGCTGCCGTCGGTGATGACGCTGACCGACGCCCAACTCTGCGAGCTTCGCCGCTACGTCGAGTCCGGCGGCCGGCTCGTCGCCACCGGCCAGACCGGCACGCGCCATGGCCCCGAACGATACCTCGCGCCGCGCGAGAAACACTTCTCACTGCCCGGCGCGCGCATTGTCACCGAAAAACCGGGCGTGACCTACTGGCGGAAAGATCGCGATGCTGCCGCGGCGCGGCGCATGACGGAGTTGCTCGACTGGCCCAGCTTCCAGCCGCGCATCGAAACCGACGCGCCCGCCACGGTCGGCGTCAACCTCAACCTCGGCACGGACAAGGCCGACCCGTTGCTGACACTCGACCTCAACAACTGTGACCTCGCCGTCGAAACCGACACTCTCCGCCCCGCGCCGGCCATCACGACGACAATCCGACTTCCCGGCTCATGGCGCGGCCACGACGTGCAAGCCAGTTGCGTCACGCCGGAGATGAACGCCGACGCGCCCGCCATCCCGCTGAAAGACACCGCCCTCGTCGTGGACCGCGAGAAAGGCACGCTGAAGCTGCAAACGCCTCCTTTCGGAACCTGCCTCATCGTCTTCATCAGCAGCCACGGCTTGCCCAAGTCGCTTCCTGTTCCGTGAACGCGAACGTAGATGGCGGCTTGACATCGCCGGGCGACGCGGTAAAGTTTGCGCACCCTTCAGGAATGGATTGTCTTCCGAAGTTGCAACGCCAGCGCGTTCGGCAGTGAAACTAATTCCCTTTTTGAGTGCCATCGAGCGATGCCACTCGCTAGGTGGCCGATGGACAAGTTGATTCAAGCGGGCCTGACAGGCGGTATTGCCTCCGGCAAGACGACTGCGGCGACGATGCTGGCGGCGCTGGGCGCCCATGTCATAGACACGGATGAGCTGGCGCGCCGGGCGCTGGAGCCGGGCACGCCGGCGGCCGAGGAAGTGGCGCGCGTTTTCGGCCGGGAGATTTTGAAGGCCGACGGCTCGATAGACCGCGAGCGGCTTGGCGACATTGTGTTTGCGGACGCGCAACGGCGGCAACGGTTGAACGACATCGTTCACCCGGAAGTGCGCGCGGCGTGGCAGGGTGAGCTGGTGGAGTTGAAACGCGCCGGCTGGCGCGGCGTGGTGGCGGTGGTGATTCCGCTGCTCTACGAAGTGAGCGTGCAGGATTGGTTTGACGCGGTGATCACGGTTGGATGCGGCGAGGCCACGCAACGACGGCGGTTGCGCGAGCGCGGCCTCTCCGAAGCGCAGGCGGAGGCGCGGATTCGCGCCCAGTGGCCGATGACGGCCAAGATGGAGCGCGCAAGTTTTGCGGTATGGAACGAAAGTTCGCTGGCGGTGCTGGAACAACAGATGACCAGGGTTTGGAAACGGCTGGAATCTCTGGCGTCGCCGGGCGGCAACATTTGAATTGAGAGGAAACAACCATGGCTAGAACATCAAAAAAAACGGCGGCCGCTCCGGAAGCGCTCGCCTCCGAAGAGAGAGCAATCAGGAAAAGCGCGCCCGAAGTGCATGCCAGCATCTCGGCCGCCAGCGAGGAGCGCGTTCGCAAGGTGATTGCCGAGGGCGGCAACATCTATCTTGCCGACCTGCAGAAGATCGTCGTGCCGCAGCTCAACAAGCTGGCGCGCGAACTCAACATCGAGGGCGTCGGCGTCCTCAAGAAGCACGAAGTCATCTTCAAGATCCTTGAAGCGACTGCCGTCAAGTCCAACGTCATCATGGTCGGCGAAGGCGTGCTCGAAATCCTGCCCGACGGTTTCGGTTTTCTGCGCTCGCCCAGCTACAATTACCTGCCGTGCCCGGAAGACATTTACGTCTCGCCGTCGCAAATCCGCCGCTTCGACCTGGCCAACGGCGACCTGATCTCCGGCCAGATTCGTCCGCCCAAGGACAAGGAGAAATTCTTCGCGCTGCTCAAGCTCGAAGGCGTGTTCGGCGAGGACCCGGAGAAGGCGAAGGACAAGGTCCTCTTCGACAACCTCACGCCGCTGTTCCCCACTCGGCGCATCCAGCTCGAAATCACCAGCAAGCCCGACGAGATCGCCATGCGCGCGATGGACATGCTGGTGCCGATCGGCATGGGCCAGCGCGGCCTGATCGTCGCGCCGCCGCGCACGGGCAAGACCATCCTGCTCCAGAAACTTGCCAACTCCATCGCCGCCAACCATCCCGACATTTACCTCATCGTCCTGCTCATTGACGAGCGGCCGGAAGAAGTCACCGACATGGAGCGCACCGTCAAGGGCGAGGTTGTCAGCTCCTGCTTCGACGAGCCGCCCGAGCGCCACGCGCAGGTGGCCGAGATGGTCATCGAGAAAGCCAAACGTCTCGTCGAGCACAAGAGAGACGTGGTGATCCTGCTCGACTCCATCACGCGTCTCGCACGCGCCTACAACACGCTCCAGCCGCATTCCGGCAAGATTCTCTCCGGCGGCGTGGACGCCAACGCGCTCCACAAGCCGAAGCGCTTCTTTGGCGCCGCGCGCAACATCGAGGAAGGCGGCTCCCTGACGATCATCGCCACCGCGCTGGTTGACACCGGCTCGCGCATGGACGAGGTCATCTTCGAGGAGTTCAAGGGCACGGGCAACATGGAGTTGTGCCTGGACCGTCACCTTGTGGACAAGCGCGTCTTCCCGGCCATCAACATCGAGAAGAGCGGCACGCGCAAGGAAGAGCTGCTCTACCACCCCGAGGAGATGAACCGCATCTACCTCCTGCGCCGCGCCCTTTCCGGCGTGCCGCCGGTGGAGGCGATGGAGCTTGTCCTCGAACGGCTGAAGAAGACCAAGAGCAACGCGGAGTTCCTGCTGACGATGCACGCCTGAGCCGGCGCGGCAGGGAACTTACTCTTTCCGTTCGTTGACGGGATTCAGGCGCTTCCTGGCGGCTTGTGCGTTGAACAAGTTGTTCCAGGCGGCGCCGTATTGCGGGCAGATTCTCACCGCTTCCATGTAGTGCTTGATGGCTTCGTCCAGGCGGCCGGTGTTTTCCAGATGGAAGCCGAGGTTGGTGTGGGCGATGAAGTTTCCCTCCGTCACCTGGATCGCGTGGGAAAGCAGCGTGCCACTGTCCTGCCAGAGCCGGAGTTGGCCGTGCGCGCGCCAGGCGCACAAGCACACGAGCAGCGCCGCGAGCGCGCTGACCGCGTTTCTCCACAGGCTCGACCGCGAGGCGGCTTCGCCTGCAGCCCACGCCGCCATCACGAAAATCCCGATCAGCGGGATGTAAGTGTAACGGTCGGCGATGGAGTAATGTCCCGACATCCGCACCAGCCCAAGGATCGGCGCCAGCGTGCCGAGGAACCAAAACCAGCCCGTCGCCAGGTAGGCGCGCCGCCGCGCCTGCCGGACCACCCAGCAGGTCGCCGCCGCCAGGAACACGGCGGCCAGCAGCGTTTCCCAAAGAGGCCAGTGCCACGGATGCGGATACGGTGTCGCAAGGCAGGCCGGCCAGAGCGTCTTGCCGAGATAACGCGGGCAGGAGATCAGCGCGTTGCTGATGCGCTGGCCCGCCGACAATGCGCCTGCCGGCGCCTCGCAGAATGTCACCCCGCTGCAAATCCCGGCCAGCAGGAAAAACGGGAGCTTCTCCACGGCCAGTTCGCGCCAACGTTGCGGAGTGTGCGAAGGTTTCCATCGCTCCAGCGGCCAGTAATCCAGCAGCAGCAGCACAAATGGCAGCGTCACCACCATCGGTTTGGCCATCAGGCCGCAGGCAAGAAACAAAAGCGCCAGCGCGTAGCCGCTTCCGGCCCGCATCCGCAAACCTCCGGCCCTGGACCGGACGTAGCCGGCGTATGCGCGGAGCGTGAGCAACCAGAAGAACGTGCTCAGCACGCCCTTGCGCTCCGACACCCACGCCGCCGTTTCGACGTGGAGCGGATGCAGCGCGAACAGCGCGGCGACCAGCGCGCTCCGCCACAGGCTGCCCGTCATGAAACGCAGCAGCAGGAACAGCAGCACCGTGTTGGCGGCGTGAAGCAGGACGCTGGTGAGATGATGCCCCTGAGCGTTGTCGCGGTAAACCTGCCAGTCGGCCATGTGGGAAAGCCACGTCAGCGGAATCCTGAGACCTTCGTAGTTGACCGTGAACGCCCAGCGGATACTTGACGCCGTCAGGCCTTTCTGCACCTCGCCGTTCTTCGTGACGTAATCGGGATCGTCGTAGTTGACGAAGTCACACTGTGTCGCCCGCCAGAAGACCGCGAGCGTCACCACCGCCAGGCAGAGCGCCATCCACCCAGCGCGGCAGCGGTTGTTCGCCGGCACAACTTCGGTTTGGTCGGGACTGTTCACAGATCGCAACGTGTGCCGCTATTTATGGCCAGTCCCCGCCCGTATTTCCAGCGCGATTGCGTCGCGCCGAATGTCGGCTTTGCATTTGCGGCGGCGGGCCGGCGCATGTTAGAAATAGAAGGGTTATGTCTGAACCAGCGCCAAAGAAGAAGATCAAGATCGCCTGTTCCAGTTGCGGCCAGCACCTGGACGTAACGGAATTGCAGCCGTTCAGCCACGCGATGTGCCCGTCGTGCAGCACGGAACTGGTCGTGCCGATGATCATCGGCAACTACCAGCTTCTTTCGCCATTGGGCAGCGGCGGGATGGGGACGGTTTACAAGACGTTCGACACCGCGCTGCAACGATTCGTCGCGGTGAAACTGATGAGGAAGGAACTGGCCTCGAACGCGCAGTTCGTCGCCGACTTCACCCGCGAGGCGCGCGCGGCCGCCACGTTGAACCATCCCAACATCGCCCAAATCCTCAGCTTCGGCCGGACCGACGAGGCCAAGGGCCAGTATTACATCGTCATGGAACTGTTGGAGGGCGGCAGCCTCGACCACATGATCGAGACGCACAAACGCGTCGCCGAACTGGACGTGCTCAACATCGGCATCCAGGTGGCCTCCGCGCTCAAGGCGGCCTACCAGCGCGGCGTCATCCACCGCGACATCAAGCCCGGCAACATCCTCTTCAACGCCGAAAGCCAGGCCAAGGTCGTGGACTTTGGGCTGGCGCAGTTTGCCGGCGCGGAGGAGGAGAAGAAATCAGAAGAGGGCATCTGGGGCACGCCCTACTACATCGCGCCGGAGAAACTCAACAACGAGCGCGAAGATTTCCGCAGCGACATGTATTCGCTCGGCGGCACGATGTTCCACGCGCTGGCGGGCCGTCCGCCATTCGAGGCGAACACCGCCACCGAGGTGGTGCTCAAGCACCTGCGCGAGCCGGCGCTGTCGCTGAAAACTTTCGCGCCGGACATCTGCGACCAGACTATGCAGGCCATCGGCTGCATGTTGCGCAAGAGCCGCGAAGACCGCTACGGCAGCTACGAGGAGTTGATTGACGATCTGGAGGAAGCCAAGCGCGCCGCCGTCGCCCATCAACGGGAGATAGCGGACCGGAAGCGCAAACCGCAGGTGCGGACCGCTATCGTCGCTCCCAAACCGCCGGCGCAGGCGGGTTCGTGGAAAGGCGTCCTCGGCACGCTGATCGTGCTGGCGGCCTGCATCGCCTGCGGCTACTGCGTCTGGAAATACCGCGACATTCTCTTCCGCTCCCGCGACACGACCGCCGGGACGACCCCACAGCAGCAACCGGCCCAGCCCGTCATCGAGCAGAGCTGGCTCGACCTCTGGGACGCCGGCGACAACAGCCTCATCGCCGGCCAATACCAGAAGGCGATTGACGCCTACCGCAAGGCCCGGCAAAAGCTGAACGATGACCCGCCGCGACAGAGCATCCTCGACTGCCAGATCGGCGCCGCGCTGTTTCTGCTGGGCAAACCGGAGGACGCCCGGAAGACGTTCTCCACCGCCGGTGAGAAAATGGAAATCGGCATCATGCCGGAGAAGATCAACCAGGAAAGTTACGGCCCGCTGCTGGGCCAGTTGATCAGCGGCGGTTTCAAACTCGACCAACTCCAGTCGCCGCTCAAACAGCAGATGCCGGCCGCGCTGGTCCTCGCGCAGTTTTACCTCGGCGTTCAGGCGCTGGGCGAAGGCCGCATGGCAGAGTGCGCCCAGTTCTTCGACAGTTACACCGCCGCCAAGACCGATCTGGACCCGCGATGGGTCGCGCTCTACCAGCCGCACGCCAAGTCCATCGCCACGCAAATCCGGCTGCTGACCCAAGGCATCGAGGAATCCAAAAAGTTCATCGCGGAAGGCAAGGTCGCGGAAGCGTATAAAAAAATTACCGCCGTCAAGGCGCAGGTGAAGCATCCACTACTGCAAGCGCCGTTCGCCGCCATTGACAGCGCCATCGCCGGCAAGTCGAAAGAGCTGGACGACCTGGAGCACGCCAGAAAAGTCCGCGAGCAGTTCGCCCTCGACAAGCAGTCGTTGGAGCAGGTGGACACGACCGTGGAAGCGGCCATGAACGATTGCAACTTCGACACGCTGTCAAAAGCCTACACCGCCGCCGCTGAAAAAATGGGCTCGCCCGCGGTCAAGCAGGCGGCCGAGGACCGCGCGATGGTTTACCAGCGGCTGACGGCGCTCAAGACACTGGTCATCGAAAGCATCGCCAAAACGCCCTACGGCCGCAACGACCTCGCGACCCGCGCCAACGCGCGACTGATCGGCAAAGTCACCAAGGCTGATGCCGACAAGATCATCGTCTCCGTCAAGGACCGCCCCGACCAGCCGGTGCCGTGGCGCGACCTGACGCCCGCGTCCGTGGTGGCCTTGTTCACCACCTACGACACGCTCGCCACGTCGCTCCAGCCCGCCGAACACGGCGCCAACTACGTCGCCATCGCCTGGTTCGCGCAACTCCAGCGCCTCGATCAAACACTCACCGACGGCTATGTGGACACCGCCGTCAAGTTCGCGACGGTCTCCAGAAACGAGTGGGACCGTTTCAACGCGCCGCTGGCCGGCAGCGCTGCGCCGGCGAAACCGGCGGCTGGCGCCACGGGCAAGAAAACCGACACCGACGTTGATTTCGAACCCGTGAAGAAAAAGCCGGCCGCAAAATAACCGCGCGGCTGCGGTCGCCATCCATCGCCGGAGCATGGACATCCAACTCCCCTTCGACACCATCGGCCGCGACGGCCTGCGCTTGTGGGCGCGCTGGCTTGCGGCGGCGTTACGCAACGACGCACGGCGATGGCTGCGGCTCGGCGCCGACCCGACGCCCGCGTTTCCCGCGCAGTTCCTCATCGGCGTCACCTACAAGTGCGACAGCCGTTGCTCGCACTGCAACATCTGGGCCAACTACCTCCAGCAACCGGAGACGGCGGCGCAGGAGATGACGCTCGCCGAGTTCGAGCGGTTCCTCGACCGCAACCCGCAACTCATCCAGATCGCCACCACCGGTGGCGAGCAATTCAACCGCGGCGACATCGTGGAGTTCTGGCTCGCGCTGGACCGCCGCGGCCACCGCACCGGTTGCGCCACCAACGCCCTCGAAGCCGACCGCATCCTCGAACGCGAGAGTTGCCTCCTCCCGCGCCTGAGCGGCCGTCATCTCCGCCACTTCGGCGTCTCGCTCGATGGCGTCGAGGCGGTCCACGACCGCGTGCGCGGCGTTCCCGGCGGCTTCGCCCGCGCATGGCGGCTTTTCCAGTGGGCGCGCGAGCAGGAGCAGCGATATCCGTTCTACCGCGCGGAGATTTCCAGCACGCTCACCACCGCCAACTACCGCGAGTTTCCCGCGCTCGTCGAGTGGCTTGTGAAGGAAGGTGTGCCGCCGAACAAGATCGCCTTCATGGGCGCGCTGCCGTCGGCGCACTACTACCGGAACGAGAAAACCTGCAAGCCTGTCACCGCGCGCGACGAACTCGCTGACATCATCGAAGAACTGCGGCGCAAGCATTCCGGCTTCGGGCGGAATTATTTCACCGAGAGCCACCTCCAGTGGCTGCGCGACCCGGCCAGCGGTGTCCCCTGCGCGGCCGGGACGGCGTTCGGTTACATTGACCCCTACTGGAACGTCTATCCGTGCCTCATTCTCGACCGTAAGCTCGGCAACCTTCGCGAGTGTGATTTCGACGCGCGCAAACTCTGGCGCTCGCCCGCCGCGCGGCAGTTCCGCGCCGAGCTGGCCGCGAAGCCCTGCGCGCTTTGCTTCAACGAATGCAACCGCTGGCAGTCCATGCGCGCCTCGTTGAGCGGCCTCGCGAAGATCGCGTGGCGTCAGGCCGGCAGGGTGTCCCGCGCCGACCGCGACAGTCAGCGGCGGTGGAGGATGTGAGGGGGTAAGAGGTCAGTCTTGTGGGGCAGCCGTTTAACCCGAAAACCGAAGTTGACCGTAGCGCCGGCATCCTTGCCGGCACAACTTCGGTTTTCGGGTTTCAGTGGGGTGAGCTTCCAAGCTCGCCCGCCATGGTCTCAGCAAGAAGGCCGGGCGAGCTTGGAAGCTCACCCCACTGAAGCTCTGACACGTCCGATCACCAACAAGACTGGCCTATTACAACGCAGTGGCTTCTTCTACTTCGCTGCGTCCGGCGCGCGCTGCATTTCCCAGTCGTTCTTCTTCTCCCGATACATCAGCCACTGCGCCGCCGCGCTGAGGAGATGCGCGTAGCCGCCGGTGTCGGAGAGCTTGTCCCACACCAAACCCGGCAACACCGAATGACAACCGATGCCGGTCGGGATGTAACCGTATTTGTCGAAAACCGCCTCCCATGTCCGCAGCCCGCCGCTGAGTTCGTGCTCCAGCCACATCGCCACATGCCGCTCGCTGCTGGCGAGACAGAAGTTGCGCGTCATGTCGCCGATCTGAATCGAGTAACGCCCGTGCTCGACGCCGTTGGCCCATGCGGCCGTCTGCTCCTTGGCGACGGTGTAAGGCAGGTGCAGGTAGTGAAACTTAGAACCCCCACTGGTCGGAATGATTGCCGCTTCTAACGACAACGGTTTGCCTTTGCCGTTCACTGCGTGCACGGTCTTGTCCTTGTTGAGAGTAATGATTGCGTGGCTGCCTTGCGCGTCGGGCCGGCTGAAAATCTTGATCGTCGCCGTGTCGCCTTTGCATTCGCCGTCCATTCCCAACAAGCCGCGACTGCTGACGAGGTGCAGCGTCACGTTGCTCAGCGTCACCGACGCAAGAGGCATCATCTCGTCCAAAGGTTTCCCAGTCGCCGGAAACTCGTAAAAATGAACGCGCAGGTCGTTGCTGAACTCACACCGACATCGCTCCTCCCAAATCCCCGGATGCGCGCGCAACGCTTGCAACGCCCAGCCGCGGCAAACCATGCTCTGCGGGCCGAAGCGCGAGCCGGTCGGCCGCGCGCGCTTGAACGGGCCTTTGCGGTCGGAGCGGTAGTCGGCCGGCTTGCCGTCCACGAACTTGTAGGGCGCGAGGTCGAAGACGTTGATGCCCGGCGGCGCCGGCTCGTCGTCGCTGTAGTAACCGTAAAGC
>Ga0163199_1002423_pt1 | contig 11429 bp, 5 predicted proteins | sample PL_2010_150m_FD_113537 | JGI IMG/M metagenome (GOLD analysis project Ga0163199, IMG submission 113537) | Freshwater microbial communities from Powell Lake, British Columbia, Canada to study Microbial Dark Matter (Phase II) - PL_2010_150m | ecosystem: Environmental > Aquatic > Freshwater > Lake ...
CGACGCGATGATGTTCCACGACGACGACGCGGTGCCGGATATTGACAACAAGTCCGCCGCGCAGGTCCGCGCCGAGGCGAAGGCGCTGAAGAAGAAGCTCGACGACGCCGGCGTCGCGGCGGAGATGGTCGCGCCGCGGCTCTGGTTCAGCCCGATGACGGTGGACGGCGCTTACACGAGCAATTGCCCCAAGGCCCGCGCCTACGCCATCGAGCGCACCAAACGCTGCATTGACATCGCCCGCCTTCTCGACACCGAGCTTATGGTGCTCTGGCTGGCGCGCGACGGCACGTATCTGCGCGAGTCCAAGAGCTGCAAACGCAGCGTGGAGTATTTGGTGGAGGCGCTCGACGCGATGCTCGGCCACGACAAGAAAATCCGCATCGCCATCGAGCCGAAACCCAACGAGCCGATGGACCACGCTTACATCCCGACGATCGGCCACGCGGTGGCGGTGGCGCACTTGGCGCGCGACCCAAAGCGCGTCGGCTGCGTCATGGAATCGGCGCACTCGATCCTCGCCGGGCTGGATCCGGCGGACGAGATTGATTTCGCGATGTCGTTCGGCAAGCTCTGGTCGCTGCACCTCAACGACCAGAACGGGCTGAAGTTTGACCAGGACAAGCCGTTCGGGAGCAACAATCTTCGCGTCGCGTTCAACCAGGTCCGCGCGCTCTGGCGCAACGGCTACGGCCGCGGCGGCGAATACGTTGCGTTCGACGTGCATCCATTCCGCACCACCAAGCCCGAGCGATGGACGGCCCACCTCGACAACAGCCGCCGCACGTTCCTGCGCCTGCTGGAGAAGGTGAAGAGCTTCGACGAGGCCGCCGCGCAGAAGCTGATCGCCGACCGCGATTATCAGGCGCTCGACCAGATGGTGCTGGAGCACTTGATGGGTAGGTAACGGGAGTTGTTGTTCACCCCGCATGAGAGAAGGGACGCCGGAGTCGGCGTCCCTTTTCGTTTCGCCGCCGTAGAACGGATGTCCACATCCGTTTCGCAACGCAAGAGGAGGAACGGGCTTGGAAGCCCGTTCTACAACGGCCAACGCGCTCGGCTCTGGTGTCCTGAGACAGTCGCAAGCACAACGCCCCTCTTCGCTTGGCGGAGAGGTGAGTAACGGCGCGGCTCAAACCTTCCGCACGACGCCAAGCCTGCCGATCATCAGTTGCACCAGCAGCAGCGCCAGCGGATACAAGACAGCGCAGGCAATGAAAATCGGTGTAAAACCCAGAACCTCCACCACGCGGCCGATGTAAAGCTGCGACAGCGCGCTCATCAGAGACCCCAACGCACCGCCAAGTCCGGTGACCGTGCCGACGGCGTTCTTCGGGAACACCTCCGCCACGAGCGTGATGTTGCCCCAACTCGCGTGGCAGAACGTCATCCCGGCCACAATGGCCAGCGCCAGCGCAGGGTTGCTGACCTGCGTCGCCAGCACGCAGAACACCGGCATCAGGAAAGTCATCACTGTCATCGTGGTCTTGCGCGCGCGGTTGAGTTCCCAGCCGCGCCCGATGAGCCAGCGCGGCATCCCGCCGCCGAAGATATTGCCGACCGCCGCCACCGCATACGGGATCCAGACGAACATCCCGATCTGCTTCAGGTCGAAGCCGTGGCTGTGCTGGAAGTAGAGCGGCATCCAGAACAACAGGAAATAGCTGATCGGGTCCGTCAACACGCGCACCAGCACGCAGCCCCAAGTTTCCCGCATCCGCAGCAGGCGCAACAGCGACACCGGTTGTTCGCTCTCCTCGCTCCGGTCGGCAAGGATCAACTGACGCTCCTCTTCGCTGAGCCGCGGGTGATCTTTTGGCAGCTTGAAAAACACCATCCACGCGGCGACCCAGACGAAACCCAGCGCGCCGGTGACCAGGAATGCCGCGCGCCAGCCAAAATAATAGGCGATGAACGATACCACCGGTGCGGCGAACATCGAGCCGAACGCGGTGCCGGCGTTGAAGATGCCGACGGCGAGAGCGCGGTCGCGCATCGGGAACCATTCGCTCACCGCGCGCATGCCGCCGGTGAAACTGCCCGGTTCGAACACGCCGAGCAGGAACCGGAAGAACGAGAACTGGCCCACCGTGGCGGCGAAGATATGCAGCATGTTGGCCAGCGACCAGCCCGACACGAAGAGTGTAAACCCGCGCCGCGTGCCGATGCGATCAATGACCAGCCCGCTGACGGCATACATGACGCCGTAGCTGGCCAGGAACCACGCATTGATGGCGCCGTAGTCGGCGTTGTTGAAGCCGAGGTCTGCCTTGATGGTGCCGATCAACACCGACAGCGTCTGGCGATCGAGGTAGTTCAGCGCCGAGGCCAGGCAGAGCAGGACCGCGATATGCCAGCGCAGATGTTTGATGGGCCGCTTGTTCACTGCTCTTGCTTCCTACCCTGAGTCCGGCCTGCTTGACAACACAGAACAGTCCGTCCGCGAGTGGACGAAGGCGAAAGAAGACGAAAGAAGCATTGACTTCGCCCGACATCGGAGTATATCGGCACCTCCAACGACGCCACCACTTGCCAACACCAACCCAAAGGACGCCATGAACCCGAACATGAACCGCCGCAACTTTCTGAAAACCACCGCCGCCAGTTCCGCCGCTCTCAGTTTCCTCGCCGCGCGCAGCGGGCCGAACGTCTTCGCCGCTGACGCCGGCAAACCCGCGCTGCTCGGAGGCACGCCCGCCCACAAAGGCGGCTGGATCTCGTGGCCGCAATGGCGCGAGGATTGGGAGCCGAAGATGCTCGAAGTTTACCGCAGCCGCAAATGGTTCCGCCTCTCCGGCCCCCACGTGCCTGAATTCGAGAAAGCCTGGGCGGAGATGCTCGGCGCGAAGAAAGCCCTCGGCGTTGCCAGCGGCACCACCTCGCTTATCGTCGGCCTGCACGTCATGGACGTGGACGCCGGCGACGAGGTCATCGTCTCGCCCTACACCTTCATCGCCACCTACAACGCCATCCTCGCCAATTCAGCGCTTCCGGTCTTTGCCGACACCGACCCGGCCACGCTGACGATGGACCCGAAGAGCATCGAGAGCCGCATCACCGAGCGCACGCGCGCCATCATGCCCGTCCACATCTACGGCATGCCGTGCGACATGGACCCGATCAACGCCATCGCCAAGAAACACAAGCTGGCCGTCGTCGAGGACGCCTGCCAGGCATGGCTGGGCGAATACAAGGGCCGCAAGTGCGGCACGCTCGGCGACGTGGGTGGCTTCAGCTTCCAGGAATCCAAACACATCCCCGCCGGCGAAGGCGGCGCCATCACCAGCATGAGCGAGGACATCATTGACCGCTGCAACGCCTATCACAACTGCGGCCGTTCGTGTGGGAACTTCAAGGGCACCGGCAGCTTCAGCCGCGGGATGAACTACCGCATGACGCAGTTCCAGGCCGCGCTCCTGCTCCAGCAGTTCGACAAGCTGAAAGAGCAGACCGCCATCCGCCGCGCCAACGCCGACCATCTCAGCGCCAACCTCGGCAAAATTCCCGGCATCACGCCCATCCGCCTGCCGGAGAACAGTAGGCCCGCGTGGCATCTCTACCCGTTCATCTACAACGCAGAGCAGTTCAACGGCCTACCCCGCGACAAGTTCATGAGAGCGCTCTCCGCCGAGGGCGTGCCCAATTCAAGCCCCTACCGCGAGCAATACTTCGACGGTCTGCTCGACGAGGCGATCAACTCCCGCGGTTACAAGCGCCTCTGGAGCGCCGACCGCCTGAAAGCCTACCGCGAGAGCTTTAAGGACCTGAAAGGCAACAAGCAGGCTTGCGAAACGATGGTCGCGATCGGCCAGAACATGCTCTTGGCCAACCGCAGCGACATAGACCAAATCCTCGAAGCGATCCGGAAGATTCAGGCCCACAGCGCCGCCTTGGCGAAGAAGGCGTAAGGAGCCAGCGGTCAGGAATCACGAATCGTTGCGGACACGAGCCGGATCCGTGCCTTGGCTTGGCTTGTGTCCGGCTCGGTCGTCGGCCAATAAAACCGGCGCTTGAGCCGTTGTAGGAGGCGGCACAACACTGTGACTCAAGCGTCTCGCAACAACCGTTCACCTCTGCGCTCCGCCGCTTCTGCGAGCGGGCCGGCGTGGGCTGTTCTGGTTGTCATCGTGATGGCTGTTGCCGCCAGGGGCTGGCTGCTTTTCAGCACGGCGCTCGTGCCGGGCATGAACGGCGGCTACTACCTGATTCAGGCACGGGCGTTGTTGACTGCGGGGGCGCTGGGCATTCCAGACCTGCCGCTCACGTTCGCGTTGCAGGCGGCGTTGGCGAAAGTGATCGAGTGGCTGACCGGCCATGATCTCGAACCGAGCATCGTTCTGGCGGTGAAGTTCACCGACGCGGTGCTACCGCCGCTGGCGGCGTTGCCGGTGTTCCTTCTTGGCCGGGCATGGAGCGGTCGGATCGGGCGCGGCGCGTGGCTGTCCGTCGCAGCGGCGGTCGTGGTGGCGCTCGGCGCGCCCGCGCTTTCGATGGTCGGCGATTTTCAGAAGAACTCGCTCGGCTTGGTCTGGCTCGCCGGTTTGATCTACGCGCTCTTTGCGTGGAAGAGACATCGGACGGCTGGCTGTGGCTTCGCGGTGCTGGCGCTGTTGGGGCTGACGGGCCTGACGCATATCGCGGTGTTTGGCAGCGCGCTGCTGCTGACGGCGGCGGTGTTTGCGGCGGGCGTGGTTCTGCCGAGGAGCGAGGCGGGCGGGGCGCGTGTGCGCGTCGCGTGGCCGTTGGTGGCGGCCGGTTTGGGTGTGGCGGCGCTCGCGGCGGGGCTTGTGTTGTGGAAGTTCGACCCGGCGCGCATTCACCGGCTGGCCGGAGCGTTTTCAAATCCGGCGAGCTTCCTGCGTGGTAAAGGGCCGCCGATGCGTCCGCCAACGGGCGGCCCCGCGACGGGGTTTCCCAAAGGAGGCCCGCCGCCGTTTGGCGATCCGATGCTGGGTCCGCTGCCCGGTGATGACCCGATGGGCGGGCCGCCACCGCCGTTTGGCGGTTTCATGGGAGGTCCGATGCGCGGGCCGGGGCCGATGCCAATGATGTTCCCGCGCTGGATGCCCGCGGCGGCCTTCGGCGGCGTCGCGTTGTGCGCGCTCGTGCTGGCGTGGTGGAAACGCCGGGTGCTGCCGCCGGCGGAGAGCGTCATCGGCATCGGTTGCGCCGCGACGACGCTGCTGCTCGCAGGGCCGTGGGTGCAGGGCGATGTCGCCGGGCGTTTTTATCTGAACGCAATGATTCCCGCGACCGTCGCCGGCCTGTTTGTGTTGTTCCATGTTCCCAGCGTCTGGGCGCGTCTGCTGTTGGGGAGCGTGATCGTTCTGCCGGCAGTGGGCCTCGCGATTCCGCTGGTTGCGCGCGGCGGACATCCGATCATCAGCGAGGCAGCGTTTCGCGAACTCCAGACTCTCGCGTCGCGGGTCCCGCATCCGGAGCGGACGCTGGTGGTCACGCGGCACGGCGTGGAGTGGTGGACGGCGTGGACGCTGCACACCCGCGTGGCGCAGGCGAAGGCGGTGCGGGCGGACGACTGGCAGAAATACGGCGAGGTGCTCTTCCTGCAAAGCAAGGAGCGCGGTCCCGGTTTCGGCCCGCCCGGTCGTGGATTGGGTCGTGGACCGCGCCCGCCTGGCGGTTTCAGAGACGGACCTCCGCCGGACTTCCCACCGTTTGGAAAAGGTCCGCGTGGTTTTCCCGGACGAGGCAGCCCGCCGCCGATGATGGACGCGGAGATTCCCGACGACGCGGAAATCCTGCACGACGGCCGCTTCTTCAAGCTGGCGAAAGTCTCCAAGCCGCCGGCGTTCGTTCATCAGAACAAGCCGGGCGACGCCGACGCCGACCGGCCGTGAAGTCGTGAGGCAGGAAAGATTGCTGGAAATCCCGGCGCGGATGGTGTAGCGGGAGGCTTATTATGGCTCGACAATTCTCTCCCTGCTGGCCAGGCGAGTGCCGCGCGGCGGTTTCCCTCACGTTCGACGACGGCCCGCTGTCACAACTCAAACTCGGCGTGCCGTTGCTCAACGACGCGGACCTGCCGTCCACGTTCTACCTCAACCCGCGCGGCGATTATTTCCTGGAGAAGCTCGCGCCGTGGCGGGAGGTGGCGAAGGCCGGCCACGAGATCGGCAATCACACGATGGCCCACATCTGCGCGCGGGCGTTTCGCGACGACCCGACGGCGCCGGGCCTGGAGGGGCTGACGCTGGCGGACATCGAGAAGGACATCGTCGAGTCGAAGCGGCGGTTGCAACAGATCGCGCCGGCGCAAGTGGAGATGTCGTTCTGTTATCCGTGCTACATGGAGCACGTGGGCAGCGGGCTGACGCGCCAGAGCTACGTGCCGGTGGTGGCACGGCATCACATCGCCGGGCGCGGCAAGGGCGAGTTCCCGTTTGGGAACCATGCCTCGACGGTGGACTTGCACTACGCGTGGTCGTGGCCGGCGGAGCGGATGCCGGGGTCGCAGATGGTCGGCTTAGTGGAGCGGTGCATCGCCTACAGAGGCTGGGGCATTCTGACGTTTCACGGCATCAACGAAGGCGGTCTGGGCGTGGCCGAGAGCGACCTTCGCGAACTGGTCAATTATTTGAAGGTCAACCACAGCCGCGTCTGGACCGCGCCGGTGGCGAAGGTGGCGCGGAGAATTCTCGACTGGCGCAAACAGAACGGCATCTGAAAACCGTTGCACGAAAATGAACCAGAGCGCCCGGCATGGTTCGTCAAGGCGGGCGCTGGTTTGTCTGGCAGTGGCGGTAATGGCGGCCAGCGAGGGGCGTCTGATGTCGCAGGAGCAGCCGGGCACAATCTTGAAGACGGAGAGATTCGACCGCGACCCCGGCTGGGAAGGGCGCAACAACCACATCGTGCCGGAGAAGATTCCGACGGTGACGCAGGATTTCGGCTACAGCCGCACGCATTTCACAGGCAAGGAGGCGGGCGAGATGGGCGGCCAGGTCTGGCGTTCGACGACGCCGGCGTTTTACGCCGCCAAAATTCCGCCGCGGACGCTCCATGACAAACTCTCGGCTTCGGGCACGTTCGCGATCACGGCTCCCGGCGGCTCGGCTGGGTGCTTTTTCGGCTGGTTCGACGGGACAAAACCTCCCAGCGGCGGCCGGCCGCTCGGCTCGCTGGGGTTGAATATAAACTGCGAAAAAGCCGGCGGTCAACTGGCTGTGCGGTTGATCGCCGGCAGCAACAAGGCTTGCGGCACTTTCATCACGCCGTTCACGCCTGGCCCGACGCACGGTCTTCACACGCCGCTCAAGAAGGACATGCGGTGGACGTGGACGCTGCGTTACGACCCCGCCGCCAACAACGGCAACGGCCGCTTCCAGTTCACGATTCGCGGCCATCGCGGGGCGCGCGAGGAGTTCGAGGACAAGACCTTCTCCGTGGATGTGCCGGCGGAGGTGCGGAAAGATGGCGCGACCTTCGACCACTTCGGCTTGATGAACGGCGGCAAAGGCGGGAACGCGATGAAGATTTACTTCGACGATCTGGAATATGACGGAACGAAGGATGATTTTTCGCGCGACCCCGGTTGGGATTCGTCGGGCAACCGGGTGACGTTTCAGGAGCGCGAGCCGGCCGGCGCGCATCATTACGGCTTCAGCGCGACGACGAGTCATGCCGGCGGCAAGCCCGGCGAGATCGGCGGCGCGCTCTGGCGCACGGAGAAAAACTTCGGCTGGTATGCCGACCGCATCGGGCCGCTGTCGCTCGACGACCGTCTGGAGGCCGGCGGCAAGGTGATGCTCGCCATCGGCGCGCCGGACTCCGACGCGTGCTTCGGCTGGTTCAGCAGCGAAGGCGGAGGCGAGGACAAGCCCGCCGACCGGGCGAACTTCGTCGGCATTGCCATCGGCGGCCCGACGCGCGTGGGCCACTACTTCCGCCCCCAGTGCGCGACGGCCAAAGGCACGCGCCGTCTCGCGCAGAGCGGCCCGGTGATCGTTCCCGGCAGGCTTTACGAGTGGTCGCTGCTCTATGACCCCGCCGGCAACAACGGCCAGGGCACGATGCGGGTCACGTTGGGTGGCGAATCAGTGACGTTGAACTTGAAGCCGGGCGACAAGGCCCAAGGCGCGCGTCTCGACCGTTTCGGCATGGTCTCGACCCGGCCCGGCGGCGGCCTCGTGAAGATTTGGTTCGATGACCTGAAATACACCGCCGGCCGCGCAGCAACAAAGTAGTCCTCACGCTCCGCGTGAGGAATCAGTTGGGTCAAACTTTGCTTTGGGGCAATCGCTATCAAATCACCGATTTCACCGGCTTTGATTGCCGCTGAGCCGCGCAACGCAGGCAACGCCGCCGCGCGGGAAATATAAACTGATCCGTTGCCTGCCGGTGGCGCCTTTCGCCAACTCTTCGCCGCTCAGCAGTTCAACCAAGCGCTGTCCCTTCGCCACGTCCACCTCCAGCACCGGGCCGTCCACGGTGTGGCCGGTGGCGTTGTAGAGCGTCCAGAGCGTCTTCTTGCCGGAGCCAAAACGGTTCGCATAGACCAGTGGCATCAGCGTCGGCACCAAAGGCTCAGAGTCGCGGCTGCGCAGCACGTCGTTGTGCTCCTTGAAGATCGCGTAGATCGGCGGCGGAAACTCGCGTCCGAACGAGGCGACCATGTTCCAGAGCCGCTTGTGGCAGTCGCGGTCCGCGCCGCGATGGTCCAGTTCGAAAGCTTTGCACTCCGGGAAATAAAAGCGCTGCGTATTGCACTCCAACGGCCGTAGTGGTGTCGCCTGCACCGTGAGATCGTAGGTGATGCAACCTTCGAGATACTGCATCAGGTAATCGTAGCCCGGATGCTCGGTCGTCAGCACGGAGCGGCGGTTCACCTTGTCCATCGCCGCGTGAACCATTTTCGTCGCTTCGGCGGTGGCGCGCTGCCATTCCGTGCAGCCCGGCTCGGCGAACGTGTGCTTGTGCGACGGGTTGTAGCACGCCCAGCCACGATGGCCGTATTCGTCGAGACGGATGCCGTCCGCGCCCGTCTCGCGCATCACGCGGCCCATCGCATCGGCGGCCCACTGGCGGACTTCGGCGAGATCGTGGCACGGGTTCCAAACCTCGTAGCCTCTGGAAAGCTCGCCGTTCGGCAGGATCACGTCCCATTCCTTGCCGTGCTTCTGGCCGGTCTTGCTGCTCTCGTCCAATCGGAACGGATCGGTGTAGAGCGTGATAAGCGCGCCGCTCTTCTTGTAATCCTGCACGGCTTTGTGGAACGCGGCCAGGCCGCCGAAACGCGCGTTGTAGCCGTCGTAATCGCCGGGCTGGTTGTTCCACATCGTCTGGCCCGTCACCGGGTCTTTCACGAAATATGGCAGCCATCGCGTGTAGCTCGCCTCGCCGATCTTCTCCTTGAGCTTGTCGAACGGCGTGCTCCACGGCCCCAACGGCGACCATTCCCACCACGACATCAACTCGAGGCAATCACGGCCCGGCTTGAGAAAGTCAGAGCGGTATTTGCCGTCCTTGAACAGCAAGTCGCGTCCCCAACCGACGGCGATCATCGTGGCGACATTATCGAGCCGCGACGGATATGGCCGGAACTTCCACGTGCGGTGCGCCCACGCCGCGTAGTCTTTCATCGGCGTCTTCCAGTCGCCAGTGTGCGCGGCGATGACTACCGGCGCTGGCGCGAATGCCCCACCCGGCTCGCGCGTCCGGCGCAGATACTCGACCGCGACGCTCGTGCCGGTGACCTGCTCGAACGTGTTGCTGAACTGAAACTCCGGCTTCGTCGGACACAACGGCGTCAGTGCGTAGCTCGACGAGCGCCCCGGCAGATGCTTGCGCAGCGCGAAGATTTTGTATCGGCCGTCCGGGTCGTCGGTGCGCACGGACAAGCCCGCGCCGAGCGCTGGGCTGAACAGGTCCATGACCTGGTAGAGCGCCTGATGATCGCCGTAGCCTTGGCGAATCAGTGCCGGCCGATCCGCAATGATGCCGCCGCCGCGTGGGAAGAAGTAGTAGTCGGCAGCCGGGTCTTGCGAGAGCACGAGGCCAGAGAGATGCGGGAAGGCGACTTTGAAGTCCAATGGCGCGGAGCCGCGGTTTGCAAGCGAGAGCGCCAGCCGCAAGCCGTCAGCGTCAATCGAGCCGGTCAGCGTGGCAGCGAGTGAGTGCGCAGGCAGAAACAACTCGGCCATAAAACCACTGCGCCCTTCGGCGCGCAGCGAGCGGCACTCGAAGTTGCGCGTGCCAGAGAAATGGTTCGTGCCAACCTCGACGAGGAAGATGTCGAGTGTGTCCGGCTGGCGCACGGTTTCGGCGTTGGCCAATTCGTTGAAGATCGAGACAAGCTTCAGATGTCGCGTCTCCAGACTGAGCCGACAACGCAGCGTGGCACTCTCCAGCAGCACGCCATCGCCCGCAACGCGGCACGCCGGCTTGCGTTTCGCCTCCTTTCCAGCGGGCGCGGCAATGGCTGGGCAGATGTTGATGGGCGGCTCTGCCGAGTGGTAGCCGCGCGCGCCGCGCAGTGTCAACGACTGCACCACGGCATCTGCCGCGAGAACACCGCTGGTTTGCTTGCCGGTTAGCGTTGTCTCGAACCTCGGCCCGATACCTTTGACGGTCGGCAGCGGCTTTCCGTCGGCGTCGAGCCAGTTGAGCGCAAGCTTCACCGCGCCCGCCGTCTCGACAACGGCGGTGATCGGCTGGGCTGTGTCGAGCGCGTTCGGTGCCCATTCCATGCGCACTTCGTTCGTGCCGGGCCGCTGTCCGGCATAGGCGATGATGCCGGCGGGGTCGGTGAGTGTGCCGGGTCGCCAGACGCTCTCGAATCGCCGTTCACCGCTCAGCAGCAAAAGTCGCACCATGTATTCGCCGCTTGCGCCGATGGAGTTGAGCTTGTTGGGCACCCATGTCTTGCCGCCATCGAAGCTGACAGCGCTGTTGCCGTTGGACGCGGTGTTGTCTATGCCGAGGTAGAGGTAATCGTCGGGCTTCGGTTTCGTTGTTGGCTTCGGCGCTTTCCGAAATACGATCTCGTTCCTGCCGCGAACAAACTCCTCCTTCGGCAGAGCGAAGTCGAACCATGCCAGCGTCGTTGACTTGCCGTCAGCATAGACCGGCACGCCGCTCTTGTTGGGAAACGTGTGAAGCTTGCCGTTGACGACGATCTCGAACGCCTCATCCAGCCCGTTGGCCTTGCCGAGCGAGACGAGCGAGTAATCCCGCACGCAGAAGAACGCCGAGAGCCGCATATCGCGCGCTGCCGTCCACGCCGCTTCCGACACCGATGAAAGGTCGAGAATCTTCTTTGCTTGATAGCGCGTGTCGCTCTGGTGGGTCATCCCCATCGAGGCACCGCCCCATTGGCCGCTGTCGTCGCGCACGACGCAGACGCCATCTGATGCCGGCTCAACGAGCGACGGCGCGGCACGCGCTGCTACCACAACCAGAGTGACCAACGA
>Ga0163199_1002425_pt1 | contig 11424 bp, 9 predicted proteins | sample PL_2010_150m_FD_113537 | JGI IMG/M metagenome (GOLD analysis project Ga0163199, IMG submission 113537) | Freshwater microbial communities from Powell Lake, British Columbia, Canada to study Microbial Dark Matter (Phase II) - PL_2010_150m | ecosystem: Environmental > Aquatic > Freshwater > Lake ...
ACTTATAGGCCAACGTATAACTTTCGGGATTGATCAATGCTTCAAACGAAGCGTCAGCATCGTTAACACCGCCGTTTTCAGCTTTCTCTGAATCAGAAAAAGCCAGGATAAGCATTTTTTCAAGTTTTCCAGCTTCAGCCATCACCGTTCAGTTTTATTTTGAAGTATTTCCATTACTTTTTCAACACAAGCAGCAATGATCTCTTCCTTGTTGTAACCGCTTGCTTCATTGCTGCCCTGACCGGTGGATGGAGCCCCGGATGAGGAGCTCCCCGCCGCAGGCGTGGTGACCGACACCCTGATATGAAGTTCTCTGATTTCGATTGGCATAATCAATAATGCTAAACCTTTCAACTACTTTTAAAGGGATTGGAAACTCCGGGAGGCAAATGCATTTGATTCCAGGATTTAACTCACGGTGAAATACCGGTAGGTAATTTCCATGGTCTCAACTACGATGGCATTTTCAGTTGAGTTCAGATCGCTGACCACCCACTTTTTGGGGATGGCATGTGCTACTTTCCAGACCCGCAAGGGTTCACCTTTTTCGTTCATCAGTATTACATTGATGTCTGTCGGTACAAATTCCCGGTCACGAAATGCATTGTTGAACCAGCTGATAACTTCTGAATCAACAACCATTCCCCGTTTTAGCACCAGGTCTGCATACTTGGTGCGCACAGGCAATTTGTGCTCGAAACGATTTTCTCCTCCTTCTTTGAAGTTTTCGTAATCGTATTCCACCGATAAACCTGAGACTGTCTGAAACCTGACATCATTGCTATTCTTGCTGATGCCAAATTCTACTTTGTAATAGAACCCCCAAGGCGGATAATATTGAGCAGAACCCGCCATGGCTAACGAACAAGGCTTAATCCTTCATGTGCAATTTCCAGACTCTCAATTGCTACTTCATTTGCATCTGATTTCAGGTCAGGAGCTGTAATCTTGACGGGGAAGCAGTTTACTGCCTTCCATACGGCAACCGGTTCATGTTTTTCGTTCATCAACCTCACCACCACATCACGGCGGTTGCCAACACGATCATTGGCGATCTGGTCTACCCAGTTGTTGAAGTCGAAATCCCCTTCAAATTTTCCTCGTTTCAGGGTAATGTTGCTGTATTTGCGCATTCCGGGCATTTTGATTTTACTGAAATCCTTGCTGTCACTGTGCCGGTATTCAATCACTTCATTCTGCTGATCCAAACCAGTGACTTCGGTAAAACTGATCTTAACGCCACCCCAGTCTACCTGGTACTGAAAACGTGGTAACGGATATTGTTGTGCCATAATTCATTTTATTAATTAATTATATATTAAATCATTAAATAAATTTTCCCGATCACGATTCGGCCATTTTGTGTGAGAATCTAAGGATGATAAATTCAGCCGGACGGACAACTGCCATACCGATCTCAACGATCATCCGACCTTCAAGGATATCAAGAGCCGTCATGGTCCTGCCTAATCCTACTGCCACATAAAAAGCATGTTCTGGTTTTATGCCCTGCAGAGCCCCCTGGCGCCAGAGTGTAGTAAGAAAATTTTCAATCATACCCTGTACTTTTACCCAGGTATTGGCATCATTGGGCTCAAAAACAAAAGCCTCGGTTGCATTTTTAGTGCTTTCTTCAACCATGTTGAAAAAGCGCCGCACACTGATATACCGCCATTCGTTATCGTTACCGGCCAACGTTCGGGCACCATAGATGAGTGTGCCTTTCCCCAAAAAGCTTCTGATTGCATTGATTGATTTTCCTGCAACAGCATCAACATTCAAGTTCTCCAGTTCTGTCTTTGAAAAAATGACCGAAGGAGCAATCACATTGGCAAGGCTGATATTAGCAGGAGCTTTCCATACGCCTCTTGTCCTGTCAGTTGCAGCATAGACCCCAGCGACTGCCCCGCTCGGAGGCATGCTTGTCATGCTGTTGCCGACGCCTGCAAGAATTGATTTGTAAATTGGGAAACGGAGTGCCAACGACTCATCCAGTTTTTTGGTATAAGCTGCCGCCGTCGCAATGACAAGGGTAAGATAGGCCTGGTTTATTTCTTCAAATACTGGTAACAGATTATTAAAGGAAAATTGGCGCTTATCCACATCTGTAGTTGCAGTACCGGGAATCAGGCTGGTTGCTGCTACACCAGCAACGCCAGCCCAGCTTGCTTCAACAAATGTTGTGGATATATCGGTAAGTGCATATGCGGGGATGGCTGCCTTTAATTCTTTTTCAAGGCCAACTACTTTTTTAAACGAAGGATTGAAGTTCGATGTTACTGCTGCAATTACATCGCCCAACAAATTTGTCTTAGGGTCTGTTAATGTCAGTACAGCTGAATCACCAGCTTTGATAAACTTGTCAATTTGAGCGGCAATGCTGTATAAAAATCCATAAATCGCTTTCAGATTGGCACTTGTATTTCCTCCGGCTCCGATAAATGTTGCACTCAACGCATTTAAACCAACCCTCAAATTTCCGTTAGGAGGACTAAGCAGTTTAGTTTTTGCATCAATATTTGCAACATCTGCAAACGCTTTCTTTAAATTGGAGATAGCAGTCTGAATTTCAGGATCGCTTGTTAAACCATCAAGTGATGTCTTTACGTCGGAACGAAAAATTACATCTTTTACATCATTGTAAGTGACGTTCTTGGGTAAGTTTACTTTTATCCATGGTGTGTAAGCTGCACCATAGCTTAAATACATGATCCCGACTTTGCTCCTGAATGTTGCTCCCAGGGAGTCAGTCTCTTTTACATCCATTACGGCAACCCTGTCCTGCAAATCCTGGCACTGAGCCAAAGCCGCTGTCTGGACATTTGCAACTTTACTGTCATCCATGGTTACCACATCCGGAAACAACAGAATTGTCGGTTCCGTTTCTTTTGCAATGGCCGTTATCCCGGTTACAAAAGCAGCATCATCAATCGTAGCATTGTAATCGCCAATTGACACAATGAAACAATCGCCTCCGCCATTGGAATAGAACATGCGTAAACTATCGTACAGATAAAATTTACTGCTCAGGGATGCCGATACAAAATTATTGGCATCGTTGATATTTACTCTGCCAACATTGGGTGAAGGGCCATAACCGTAATACAATTCATATTCCACCAACGAACCAATTCGTTTGGGGACATAGTTCAGATCGCCGGCAGCGAGTTTTTGGGCTACTTGTGTGTACCCGATAAACGCAGGAATAGCAGTTTCCACCTGTGCTACAGATGGGGGAAGTTTCGGAATTTCTTCCACATAAACCCCGGGAGTTTTGTACGATGTTGCCATATTGATTATTTTAAAAAGTGAAAAAAAGGTTACTTATTCAAATATTTCAGTGTATAGCTTTTCAATTCTTTTGGTAGGGTCATTATCTTTAAACTGCACCTTAATGGTCGATTCGCCCGGTTTCCGCTTTACTCCCGCATTTCCGTGATAAGTTAATGGCAATGGATTAGTGGTTTCTGAAACCGGGGCCCCGCTGTTTTTATTAAGATATTTCCAGACTGCTGATCTGTTTTTAAAACGGATTTGAAAAACAGGACAATTACTTTTGGCAATTCCTGCCTGAGTGCAGCTGAAATCATTGTCAGACGGATTAACGGCTGTTATGTTGATGACGCCAAATACTTTATCAGGAATTTCATTGTCGAGCATCACACCTCTCTCCGGAGCCCCTCCTAGTCCCAAAGGCGGGACAATGACAGGAGCATCGTTCTGATGCATAAAAAGAGGGCAATTAGCGGCGACTGCGTTTAATTGCAAAACTGTTGCACCTGGCTGACCATTGGCAAGCTGAACCAGCGCACTGCCCGATATATTCAGGTATTCGGCTTTATCTGTACCGGAAGGAGAAGGCGTTTGGGCAGAAAGAAAAAGTGACTTATTTGGATTTGCTCCATGCGAAACACCAGTAAGATTTGAAAATACAGGTACATTTTCTTTGTACCGAATTATCTTGTCCGATGCTGGATCATAGAGTTCGTAAATTTTATGGCCAATGAATGTCAATGATGTGTACCTGTAAAAAGCCGCATCAGTTATGGTAATTGTAAATGAAAAAACCTCGGTATCAGGAATGATCTTTGTTTTAGGTACTGCAACTACAAAACCGAGTGCCGTGCTCTTAAATATACCTTTCAATGCTTTGATCTTACTTTTTGTCGCAGGCGTGGGAGTTACTTCCATAAATGAACGAATGTCATAATCCTGAAGCAAAACACTTTTCCTGTTGTTCGACAAGGTATCAAACATATTAAATCCGTCATCCAGCCAGTAATGATGAAGGAGATGTACCTCAAAAAGTCGCTGATAGCTATATCCGATTTGTTCACCCATATCAGGCATTGTTTTTATGATGAAAATCATTGACCACTTCTGTAATGAGGCCACTTTCGTTGTACACAGCCCTGAATTTCAGGTCAAGCATCCGCATAATATAGATGACAAAGGGATATTGCTTTCCTCCGAGTGTTCCCCAGAGATGATTCACTTCCTCCATCGAGGGTGAATACAAATCGAAAATTAATTTAAAGGATTCCAAACGGTCAAGCGGATTGGGAGGGGCATTGATACTGAGTGACGCAGGAAAAATATCATCCTGGGTAAATACATTTTTTGACTGGAAAAAGCGAATAGCCCGCGAAAGCATCAACAAGGCATTGTTGTACCCTGTATCAGTGGCAGTAATCAATATCCAGAAATTCAGAAAAACAGGCGGGTTCTCATAAGTAGTCCGGAGTGTTGCTTCGTTCCTGACGAAATTCGGGAGATTTTTAAGTGTTTTTTCTTCCCTGATGTTAACTACAGAGAAAACGAGTTTACCCCTGGCTATCCCCCCCTGGTTCCCGGAAGATGTTATTCCCTCGGCCAGATTACCCAATTGAACTGCATCCTGTGATGCCGGAACATTGTAAGCCTCTTCGAGATGCCTTTTCAGTTCATTGATAACGATCGTTAAACCATGTGAAATCATGCCTGAAAAAATTAAATATTATTCTGTAAACCAGGAAAATAAGGCGCCGCCGCCGGAATCATCACATGATTGGATAATTTCACCGGCATACCCATGGAGTTAGAGCGCGACAGAATGAAAGCACTTAGCTTATCGCAACTAAAGAATAAAGCCTGATCAATCATACTCCTAAAGTTTTAGAAATTTGATTTTACTAAAATGGTCAAATAAGTCAACTTTGTAAGAGTTACCTCATTTCAGCAACCATTCTGTAAGTCACGCTTTTTTCGTGAAAATAACAGGGATTTGGTTTAGGAAATAGCTTAAGCCACCAACAGCTTCTTTAGGAAACAGATTTTGAGGACCAAGTCCTCCTTCCCGAGGGAATCTTATAAACCTTCAAGAAAGAAATCATTTTGTAAGGGAATTAATACTATTAATCTGGAATGATTCTAAAAGGTTACCCCTAAAAATCAAAAAAAATACTCAGCCCCGGGTGGAACTGAGTAAATACAAGCTTTCTGAGTAAAAAATAAATTGGAATGATATCATTTAATAGACATAAGAAGTGCCTAAAGTGACTAAAATGAACTAAAGTGCCTAAAGTACTTAGAGCGTCTAAGGTATTTAGAGTGCCTTGAGTTATTAAAATGCCTGGAGTATAGAACTTTGGACAGGGAATGTTTCAACCGAAGTATTTCAGGCACTTTAGTTCACTTTAGGCACTTCTTCCTAAAGAAAATCTTCCCTCACCGGATTGAAAGTATCAATCAGCTCACCTTCCTCGAGACAAACTACCCCATGTAGCATGCCTGAAGGGATATAAAGGGCATCGCCCTCCTTAACCAGCTGCGTTTCACTGCCGATGGAAAATTCAAATGCACCTCCGGCACAATAGGTCGTCTGGGTATGTACATGGGCATGCACGGCACCAATGGCGCCTTTTTTAAATATCACTTTCACCATCATAAGATCCTTGTTGTAACCGAGAATTTGACGTGAAACGCTACCGCCCAGGTCTGTCACAAGAGCATCACTGTTAAGGACAAAACATTTACTTTCCATAATGAGCAATATTGTTGAGAAGCAAATATACAAATTGAAGTCAATTTCATGACTTAGTCAAGATTGCAAAATATCAAATTTAATTGTACTCTATTTATTGATTATCCAACAATCTTGATGAATAAAATCGTTGCTGGTCCGATAGCTTGGCCAATACATCATCGATGGTAGATTGTATTTCAGGTGGGATATTTAGCTTTAAGTTTTCGTCATGTACATCATTGAGAAGTAGGGTTACATAATACAAAACCATGTATTTTTCCCGAAGTTGCGTTCCCATTTCCTGGTTTTGGAACAGGTGCAAAACCAGATTTTTTTGTTGTTGTACCAATAAATCAAGGATAAACTCTTCCAAATCTTCTCCATTTTTTTCTTTGACGATAGCAATTATTCTGTTCTCAACATCGTTGAAAACGCCATTCCATATTTCGATGATAAGCTGGGATTCCTTACAAACGACATCTTTGTCAAGATTACATGCCTTATTGATGTAGTCCAATGCTTTTGCGTTATTGCGGTTTGTTTGGAAATACAAATAAGCTAAGTTGTTTAGAGCATAAATATTTCCTTTGTCGATGGCTAATAGATAATATTTTTCTGCTTCGCTGTATTTCACTTGGGTTTCATATAATAGTGCCAGATTGAACAAAGCTGCAATAACTCCTTTTTCAGCGGCTAACAGATAATACTTTTCGGCCTCTATATATTTCGCTTGAATCTTATAGAGGTTCGCCAAATTGTTTATAGCGTTAATGTTTCCTTTTTCTACGGCAAGCAGCAGATACTTTTCGACATCGATGAATTTTTCTTGTTCATAATATATGATTGCCAAATTATTTAAAGCGTAAATATTCCCTTTTTCTATAGCTAACAAGTAGTACTTTTCTGCTTCAGCGTATTTCTTTTGATCAGCGTATAAAAGTGCTAGATAGAATAGAGCAGTAGTGTCTCCTTTTTCAATAGCTGATTGAAAATTTAGTTCTGCCTTCAAATATTTCTTCTCCTTTGTATAAAGAAATCCCAATAATGCATACGGGCTATCATCAATTTCATTTTCAATAGCTTCTAATATTTCTATGGCTTTGGTGTAGTTTTCAACCTCAACATATTTATCAATTCTTTTGAGAATACTTTCGTATTTTTCCGGCAACTCAATCAGACAATTATCAAGACCTTTGCATTTCATTTTTTCAGTAAGTTCAATAATGATATCTCTTTCTACTAAAGAAACATACCTACTCTGACTTAATGCCTTAGAGATAACGAGCGCCTGGTTCCAAGTCGTTTTTCCGCTTTTTAAATTGGCAATGTGTTCGGTAGTCAGTCTTTTAAAATCAGTTGCATCGTACCAGTTTTCCAGAAAAATGCTCAGCCACTTGGCCTTTCGTTTCTGTTCGGGGTTGCCTTGGGTAATAATGAGCCACATGTTAAAAAACCGTTCAGAAATGCGGTACAGATGCTGTTTCTTGTTGGTTTCAATTTTGTCGACCAGGCCTTTTTCGACAAGGGTGTTCAGATTGGCCGAAATCAGTTTGCTTTCCATTCTGGTTTTTTCAACCAGCTGTTTGGTCGTACAGGCTTCCCAAAAGAACGACATTTCCAATACCACTTTCCGAAGTTGCGGAGGCAACGCGTTTAACCTCTCCTGAAACAAAGGACTTACATTGTCCATTGTTTTCCTGAGGTATTCGTAGGTACTGGTTTCCGATTGTTGCAGCACTATTTGGATAAAAAATTGCAAAGTCCGTGGCAAACCATCGGTCAAAAGCCTGATATTCTCAATCTTCCCAGGATTGTTTTTCACAAAATTCTTTAGTGCCGGTATTTCCAGCGAGTCGCTCCAATGGGTAAGCAATAGATTAATTTCATCCCTGCTCAATGCTTCGAGCCGGTGTCTTCTGAAGAATTCGTAAAAAGGTTTATCGTACCGCCAGAAATGCTCGTCCATCCGGGTACTTCCGGCAATGATTTGAATATCGTTGTAATTGATAAGCGTTTCCCTTAATAAACTTCCATCGTCACTTAGATTTTCAACAATGCGGTCGAAATTATCCAGAAGCAATACAATCCTCCTTTTGTTTTTGGTGCAGGCCTCATGTATCAGGCTATATAAATAGCGTGTGTACGCCTGATTGTCATTGCGCGTGTACGCCTGATTGTCTTTGAAAGTAGCATAATCCTGGATAATGATTTCGGAACCGAATTGATGTTTCAATTCCTCCAAAACCTGTTCCCACAAGTCGAACAACCGATAAATGCCCGCTTGCTCTTCTGCCAAGTAAATTGCAATGAATTTTTTGTTGAGTTTTGGATTTTCAACCACTTCTATTTCAATGCGTTTAAGCAATGTCGATTTTCCGCTTCCCCTGCGTCCCAAGATCAGTTCGTGCTGAGATGGATCTTTTGGTTTTTTGTTTATTATGGACTCAATGATGGTCTCGAATTCAATTTTTCGGATGACAAAATTGTTCTTTATCGACTGATAGTCACTATTTGCAGCTTGAAAAACAGCAAGTTGGTCTAAAAACCAGCTACTTGTACTTTGAATATTATTCATTGTAAATGGGGTTATTTCGTTTCCAGAATGATTTTAAAAAGGGAGAGATAAATACGTAGTTGTGACTGCCTTCCACATCTTCAACAAGGTAGCCATCCTGCTCAAGATCATTTACTAAATCCATATAGTCGGTTGCTTTTCCATGCTTTACCGCCTTGTCGTATATTGCTTGAATACTAATAGAACCCAGATGAGCAATATGAATCAGAATCTCATTCACAAAATCGAAATCTGATTTGGGCATGTAATCTTTAAGGCGGTTTTTCCAGTCTGCAAAATGTTGATTGTCCTTTTCGACGTTAATAAATGCCTGATCTATATCTATTTCGGCAATTACAATATTCTTTCGCTTTTGAGCATTTTTGTCTATCTCCCCCAACATCAGATTGATGAAATAGGGAGTATAGTAGTGTTGTATTTTTTGTAACAAATAAGTTTTCAAAGCATTATCAAATTGAACACTCGCTTTGTTACTGGTAGCCCATTCAATATAACAAAATGCTTCCTCCCTGGTTAAAGGATTACAAATAGCTGTTATTAGATCGTTTAAGCTTGAGGTCCTTCCTTCAATGTTTTTTACCACATAATGAATCCTTACAGAGCCGGCAAATACAAACTGTAATTTTTTGAAATTGCTTTGTCTCCATACTCTTAGCTGATGAAGAATAGCGATTGCTTCTTCTTTCTTCCCGTTCTCGTTTAACTTGTGCAAAACTTCTGGCAACTCGTCAAGTAATAAAACAATGGTTTCTGTGTTATTATCTAATTCTTTGAATATGGTATTTATTTCCTTCAGAAAATCTAAGTCTTGGTTCTCAAATTTTATCCCTGAAGTAGAAATTTCCGTTATCTTTTTTGTTTTTACATATGTAGTAAGCCACCTTGAAGCTTTTCTGCTCGTTTTCAGGCAATTAAAAATCAGATTAAATAAGGTTTTGTAAAAATCATTTTCTGATTTAACCGCTTGAATGCTTTCAAATTTAACTTTGTAGTTTTCTCTGGGATTTGCCTCGATGTCGCGCATGATAGAAGTTTTTCCAACTCTACGAGGAGCTGAAATGAGAATAAAACTACCTCGTTCAATCTCATTCCAAATCTCATCAACTATTTCTGTTCTAGGAAAATAATAGTTACCAGTTGCAGGTGATCCGAGTATTGTTTTTGGTGAAATCCAATCTGCTTTCATTTTGACAGTAATTTTATTGTCTAATATATTTCACAGCAAATATACTGTCAAAATATTTAAACAGCAAAATAATTGTCAAAATATTTTTTAAATCCTATACTGGAAATGCTGATCAGCCCGCACCTTACAATTGAAGGCAACACTCCTGGAGGAATGTAAAGACCGTCTCCCTCCCGGAAAATCCTTCTTTCCACCACGGTACAAAATTCAAAGAGTCTACCCCCAGAATAGGTGGGCTGCGCATCCACTTGTGCACGTGGGGCTCCGAAAGCGCCTTTTTCAAAATTAACTATACCATCATCTGATTCTTGAAGCGTCCAAGAATCTGGCGGGAAACAGCTCCTCTAGATAGTGAAAAGGGATTCCCTGTTAGGAACAAACCATCATTCCTTACCCGATGCGAAGGAATAATGGTTTGTAGATACACTTTTGAAAAAACCTGAAAAGTGATTTCCGATCAGAAACGCGATACTTATTTTGCTATTTTTTTAGCATACTTTGTCTTGATGATAAAAGATAGCGCAACGAAGGTAACGATCAGGATAATCGGCAGAACAGACATGTTGCGCAAAGTGATTTGCGGTCCTGATGTCTCAATTGATTTACCCATTATCGGTAATACCATTGATGTTGCAACAAATCCTGCCCCTCCGAGAATTGACATTCCCAATGCACCGCTACCCGGAATATATTCTGAGGCAAATCCAATCATCGTAGGCCAGAAATAACAGACCCCAATTGCAAATACTGCAGCTGACATCAGGGTCATGGCGGCACCATTTGAAATACTGAGCAGCAACAAGCCAATTGTTGATATGACAGCAGAGCCAAGCAATACGCCGGTAGAATTTAAACGATGAACCAAGGTTCCGGCAAAAAACCGACCGACAGCCATGATTCCGGTTACAACAACGAGAATAATCATCGGGCTAATCCCGTTGGTCTGCAACAGGGCATTGATCCACTGGGTGGTACCCAATTCGGTTGAGGCGGTTAATAACATACAAAATAAAACCAACGGAAATAAAAGGAATATTTTGTTGATAAGCCTTCCTTCGATGAAGACCAGCGCTACGATTACCGCTACTACGATAAACGGGTAGATGCTATGAAAATTGATCTTCAATGAAGGCACTGAAGCAAAGAAGATCATCAATACGACTGTTGCAATGATTGTAAAGGGAGCGCCCACATTCCGCAGCATCTCCTTGTACGTCACCCCGCTTGAGACGCGTTCCGTTTCAGGAATCTGCTGTCCCCAGAAGATATATCCGTAAATGGCCAGCGGAATAAACAAGAGACTTACCAGTATCTCCCAGCGAAGTCCAATCAGATCCATCAGCAACCAGGCCAGCACACCTCCGATAACAATTCCTCCGGGAAACCACACGTGAAAGCGGTTCAGCATCTTGGTCTTCTTCTCCGGGAACAATGTTGACACCAGAGGATTGCATGCTGCCTCTACACTTCCGTTTCCCAAACCGATAAATACGTTGGCAATGAACAGGGAAACCATGTCTTTGGCAAAGAGTAAAAGAATAATACCAACCAGGTGCAACCCAAAAGCTAACCTAAGTATGTTTTTGGTCTTAACAATGTCAATAATGAATCCTCCAAAAAACATGGCAACAGCAAAGCCCCAAAAAGCCGGACCAAAGG
>Ga0163199_1002426_pt1 | contig 11420 bp, 4 predicted proteins | sample PL_2010_150m_FD_113537 | JGI IMG/M metagenome (GOLD analysis project Ga0163199, IMG submission 113537) | Freshwater microbial communities from Powell Lake, British Columbia, Canada to study Microbial Dark Matter (Phase II) - PL_2010_150m | ecosystem: Environmental > Aquatic > Freshwater > Lake ...
GCGCGGTACTTCCCCTTCGGCTAGAATCCGCCCCCTTAGAAGCAGGCGCGTAGCTCAGCTGGTTAGAGCACCACCTTGACATGGTGGGGGTCGTTGGTTCGAGTCCAATCGCGCCTACCAACACGAAGGGGATTCAGGAGAGTATCTACTAACCTGAATCCCCATTTTTACGCCACAAAACACCCAAAACCGCGCCATTACGCCATAGTTTACGCCACACCCATCGCGGCCTTCTGTGACCAGGGTTTGGCGTTGTTGGCGTAGCCGGCGATGTATTCCGGCGCGAGGTGGGCGTACTTCATCAACATCCGCATATCCGACCAACCGCCGAGTTTTTGGAGCACTTCGAGCGGGGTGCCGGACATGACGTGCCAACTGGCGAAGGTGTGGCGGAAGTCATGCCAGCGGAAATCGCCTACCCACTTGCGATGCTTCTTGCCGTCCGGTCCTTCGGAGATTACTGCGTGTCCGAGACCGGCACGCTCGAGCGCCTTCTGCCATGAGGTCTTGATCTTTACGATGGGCTTTCCAGCTTTTCTTCCCTTACCCTTGTAAGGAAACACCCATTCCTCGTCCTGGCCAATCTGCCCACGCAGAACTTCCACGGCATCATCCGAGAGCGGCAGCCCGATGGGCTTGCGGGCCTTGGCATCCTCAGGTTCCACCCAGATCATTTTGCGGCGAAGGTCGACCTTGTTCCAGCGGAGGCAAAAGGTGTTGCTCTGCCGTAGTCCGGTAGCCAGGGAGAACTTGGCTGCAGGTTTCAGGTGCTCGGGGAGTTCGGCATCAAGCCGTTGCCATTCCTCCAACGTGAGGAAGCGGTAGCCGGTGGCGCGCTCCTGTCGTTTTGGTATGCTCTTGGCTTTCTCGATCCAGCCCTTTTTTTCAGCCAGGCGAAGAATCGCATTGATGATGGTGCTGATGCGGTTGAAGGTGGCCGGAGACTTTTCACCGATGGCTTCTTCAAAGGAATCGACGGTGCATTCAGAAAGCGGCCTGTCGTCGTAATCCAGGGCGCGCAGGGTATAGCGATCAGACTCGCTACGGGTGGCCGCAGTCAGCCAGGCGACGCAGGCATCCTTCCAAGTTCGACCACTGGGGCGAGCGATTTCTGCCCAGAGGGATGCCTTGAGTTCATCGTGGAATCGTTGCGCGGCTTTCTTGTCGGTAGTCCCAGCGCTTCGTCGAACGCGTTCGCCGTTATGGGTGATGTAGACGTACCACGTTTCCTCGACTTGGTAGAGCGACACGGCATCTCCTCCTTCAGCTGGTTGGCCGGATATTGTCTACGAAGATGTTCAGCGAGATCAAGGTCCAGAAATCGCCACTCCTTGCCAATCTTGGCGCCCGGCACCAAACCCGCCTTTGCGCGGGCCTGTAACGTATTCGGGTGAAGGCCGAGAAATCCAGCAGCCTCACGGAGATCGAGGGTTCTCATGAACCAGATTGAAACAGATGCGTGTTCCGAAATGACCGTCAAAAGCGCACACGCCTGATGCTTTTCAAACCAGGTCGGCTTTTCCCGGGAGCCTTCGCTTCCTTTCCGCCAAGGAAGCGGCAGCCGGCGGTGTTGGAGCAGTTTGAGCGAATCGTCGAAACGACCTCGTTGGAGCAGTAGTCATCAGCAACCCAGAGAAAGGAGTCGCGCCGAATTTGACATTGCCATAGCCGATGAAAGGCAGTACATTCGCGAGGCCGCCACAGATGGATTGAACCATGCCTCGCAATAAGTGTGAAACCCTGTCCATTCGGACGACAGGAGAGATCAAGGAATTGATCCGTCAAGCAGCCGATCGCGAGCATCGTTCAGTCGCATCGATGATCGAGATGCTTATTCTCGACCATGCCGAACTGCATTTATCCAAGTCCGGAGCAAGACAGACCCGCACCAAGAAACCCAACGCCAAGTAGAGACGCGGAGAATGATTTTTTCTCAGGCAACCAATTACCGCACCGCTTTGGCTCGGGGAGACAAGGTCCAATGAATGTGTTCGAGCTTCGCAAGCAACTGGTCGATGACTATGGTGCTTTTGCCCGATCGTTTACCAAGATCAAGTCAGCCGATATCCGCGATCAGCTGCATGAGATTTATGCCGGCGACCGTTTCTGGCCCGAGCCGCTGCTCCAGATCAATCCAAACTACATGGCGGGACCAACCGTTGCGGATCTGGCTAACTCCGGCGAGTTGCACCCTCTCTGTGCATCGATTTTCCAAGTCAAGGACGAATCGAGCGGCGATCTGATTCCACTCCGGCTGCACACTCACCAGGTGCAGGCTCTGTCTGCCGGGAAAGCGGGATCGAGCTATGTGGTCACTACCGGAACAGGCTCCGGTAAGTCTCTATGCTTCTTTATCCCGATCATTGATGCGATCCTGCGCGAGAAGGCATCCAATTCCGCGCCGCGCACTCGAGCCGTCATCGTTTACCCGATGAACGCGCTGGCAAACAGCCAAATGGAGGAACTGGAGAAGTTTCTCCAGAACGTATCTCCGAAACCCATTACCTTCGCGCGCTATACCGGGCAGGAAGACGGCGCGATGCGTGAAGTCATTTCCAACAATCCGCCGGACATCCTGCTGACCAACTTCGTCATGCTCGAATACCTGATGACGCGGCAGGACCCCATCGACAAAAAGGTCATCGGTAACTGTGCCGGGTTGCGGTTTCTTGTCCTGGATGAGCTTCACACCTATCGCGGACGACAGGGCGCCGATGTGGCTTTGCTGGTGCGCCGGATCAAAGCCTCCCTCGCCGGAGAGGGACTGCAGTGCGTCGGCACGTCCGCCACCATGGCCAGCGGCAACGAACTGGATCGCAAACAAGCTGTCGCGGAAGTTGCATCCAAGCTTTTTGGTACCGCCATCACGACCAACAACGTCATCGGCGAAACGCTTCGTCGAGTCACCAATCCTGACGAAACGGCTCATTCCGTCAAGTCAAAGCTGGCATCCACATTGTCTTCGACGATTCCTGACGTCATCACAGACGCTCAATTGGTGGATCACCCACTTGCCATTTGGGTCGAAACCAAACTCGGCCTGGAAATAGAAGACGGAAAGTGGATCAGGGCCAAGCCCCAGAAATTGTCGACTGCCGTGCAGTGGCTGGTGGAAGACAGCGGCCTTTCAACGGAAGAATGCACCCCCGTGCTGCAACGTTTTCTGATGCTTGCTTCGCTGTCTGAAAAAGACCGCCCAAGCGGTCACCACACCTCATCACGTGGCTTCTTTGCCTTTCGGCTACATCAGTTCATATCCGGCGCCGGAACGGCATACAGCACCATCGATCCCCCGGAACAGCGCATCGTAACCACCAATGGTCAGCAATACCTGCCGGGCCAGGACGAAAAACGCCTGTACCCCATTCACTTCTGCCGCGACTGTGGCCAGGAATATTTCCCGGTACTGCTTGAGGAACGCGACGGGATCAAGCAGGTACTGCCACGCGAGATCGAAGATGTTCCGGTGTCAAAGGAAGACGACGAGGAAACGACTGACAGTCGGCAGAAATACGGCTTTCTGGCCCTGCATCCCGACGATGGATCACTGGATTTTTCAGATCGCACCGAAGACTACCCGGAAAGCTGGCTGGAGTATGACGTTCAGGGTAACCCAAGACTGAAAGCCACACCGGCACGCCAGTATCGATCCAAGCCGATCAAGGTTGAAGCAACCGGCAGTGTCGGCACCGGTACCGATGCCTGGTTTCTCCCCGGAAAATTCCGGTTTTGCCTCAACTGCAAGGCTGTGCATTCCGCCCAGGGCAAGGACAGCAACCGGCTTGCCTCGCTGTCCTCGGAGGGACGCGCCTCTGCCACGACCATATTGACGCACTCGATTCTGCGCTGGATGGATGGTCAATCCGGGCAGAGTATTCCGCCGAACCGACGCAAGTTGCTTGGCTTTACCGACAACCGTCAGGATGCGGCACTTCAGGCCGGACACTTCAACGACTTTCTATTCGTCAGCGTTTTGCGGGCCGGAATTCTAGGGGCGGTCATCAAGGTCGGAGACGGCGGCTTGACGTCAGACCGCATCGGACAGACAGTCTCGCGTGCGCTGGGTTTCGAGCGGGCGGATATGCGTGGCGAATGGTTGCTCAATCCGGAGCTATCGGGCGTTCAGTTCGTCAATGCGCAGCGCGCCTTGAGGGAAATGCTGAGCTATCGTGTCTGGGTCGATCAGCGTCGTGGGTGGCGCTTCACCAACCCGAACCTTGAGCAGCTCGGTTTGCTGTCCATCGACTACGAAGGGCTTGCCGAGTTTGTCGCCGATGAATCCTATTTCAAAAGCAGCCATGAACTGTTGAGTGACGTTACTCCGGAAACTCGCCTGGCGATCTATCGCGAACTCTTCGATGTCATGCGACAGGGGCTGGCAGTGACTGCCGACGTGCTTGCCGCCGCCGATGCCGAAGCGCTCAAGGCACGCTCTCGTGATCTGCTGCGCGCTCCATGGGGCTTCGGTCGAGAGGAGCGCCCGCGCACCGCGCGCTACCTGATGCCACAAGCGCCCAACCGGCGCGAGAACAACCTCGGTGACGAAGACCTGATCGTGCGCGCCGGGCCGCAAAGTGCTTTGGGTCGGTCTTTGCGCGCGCCCAGCCTGTGGGGAAACGATCCCCGTGCCGCAGCGCTCAAGCGCGAGGACTACGGCCACCTGCTGAAGGATTTGCTCCTGGCCGCGGCAAAGGTCGGGCTGGTGCTCGAAGTACCCAGCCCCTTCAGCGGCTTCACCGGATGGCAACTCAATGCCGGCTGCGTATTGTTTCGCTGCGGTCAAGGTGTCGCCCAGCGCGGCGCGATGGATAACCAGTATTTCCGCAATCTGTATGGCAATCTGGCGGGCGCACTGTCCGACGGTTTCCATGTTTTTCACTATGAGGCGCGCGAACATACGGCGCAGGTCGATGCCGACCGGCGCGAAATCCGCGAAATGCGCTTCCGCTTCGGTGATCCGGAACAGGAAGCACTGAAAAATCGCGCCACCCAACTCGCCGAAATCGGCGAGAACAATCGTTTTCTGCCGGTGCTGTTTTGCTCGCCGACCATGGAGCTGGGTGTCGATATTTCGGCGCTCAATGCCGTCTATCTGCGCAATGTACCGCCCACACCAGCCAACTACGCGCAACGCAGCGGGCGTGCCGGACGCAGCGGCATGCCGGCATTGATCCTCACCTACTGCGCAGCAAAAAGTCCCCACGATCAATACTTCTTCGCCAATCCACCCGCCATGGTGCATGGCGAAGTGCGCGCACCAACCCTCGATCTGGCCAACGAGGATCTGATACGCAGCCACCTGCAAGCCGTCTGGCTGGCGGCCACCGAATACCCGATCAAGCCATCGATTGCCGAGGTAGTGGAGCCCGATGAAAAAACCGACCTGCCTCTCCGCAAGGAAATAGCAGAAGCGCTGTCTAGGGCTTCTATCGCACCAGACGCGACCGCACGGATTCTCAAAGTCATCGAGCTGATCGAATCCGATCTCACGCCGGAAACCGCGCCCTGGTTCAAGGGCAAGCAGCAGCTTGCCGACGATGTGGTGAGCAATGCCTTCAACCGTTTCGACCATGCTTTCACCCGCTGGCGCGACCTGTTCATGAGTGCCGCCCGCCAGCGCGACCTCTCGCGCCGCACCATGGATACGCACAGCCTGCCCGAACGCGAACGTAATGCCGCGCGCATTCTCCATGGGCAGGCCATGGATCAGCTCGCCTTGTTGCAACGGGGCAAGGAGAGCTTGTCCAGTGACTTTTATACCTATCGCTACCTGGCTACCGAAGGCTTCATGCCGGGCTACAACTTTCCGCGATTGCCGCTCACTGCCTTTATTCCGGGCAGCGCCGACCGGGGCCGGGGCGCCTATCTCCAGCGCCCACGCTTCCTCGCTCTGGCCGAATTCGGACCACGTAGCCTCGTCTATCACGAAGGCCGGGCCTATCGCGTGGTGGCCGCTGCGCTGGGTGTTCGCCAAGGGGAAACGGTGGGCGGCCAGCTCCCAACGGACACGGTACTGGTTTGCCGTACCTGCGGTGCCGCGCACTTCCAGTCCGACCCCAGCGACCACGATGTTTCCCACTGCCGTTCGTGCGCGGTGGCGCTTACCGACAACGTCGAAATCGTGCGCAACCTGTACCGGATCGAAAATGTGCGCACCAGCCCGGCGGACCGCATTACGGTTAACGACGAAGATCGTCTGCGTCAGGGGTTCGAGCTACAGACCACATTTCGCTGGTCTCGGCGCGAAAATGGCCAGCCGGATGTCCGCTCCGTCAGGGCGGCAGACGATGCCGGCGAAATCGCCATCCTCCGCTATGGACCCAGCACCGAGATCAGCCGTTTGAATAAAGGCCTGCGTCGGCGAGCCAACCAGACCCAGCACGGTTTCCGCATCAATCCCATGAACGGCTATTGGTCCAAGCTGGAAGATGAAGACAGCGAAGCCAACGACGACCCGACAAAGATCGCCAACCAGTGGATAGTCCCTTGGGTACGCGACCAGAAAAATGCGCTTCTGGTGCTTCTGCCTGATCCCGAGATTACTGAAACCACTGTGGCCACTGTTCAATACGCGCTGAAGCGTGGTACCGAAGCCGTGTACCAGCTGGAAGAATCCGAGCTTCTGGCCGAGCCATTGCCAGACCGGAAGCACCGTAATGGCGTGTTGTTCTACGAGGCCACGGAAGGCGGGGCGGGCGTGCTCTCTCGCATCGTTGGCGAGCCAGAGGCCATTGCCCGCATCGCCCATGCGGCGCTTCGTTTGCTGCACCTCGACATTCCCGGCTATGGCCAGCCATTGCCATCGGTCGATGCACTTCAGGATCTGCCCGAGGCCAATTGCGTCGCAGGCTGCTATCGCTGTGTGCTCTCCTACTACAACCAGCCGGATCACCCGATCATTGATCGCCGCGACCGCTTGGCGCGCAGCATCTTGTTGCGGCTCGCTGGTGTGCGCACCCAGATCTTTGAAGCCATGCCACCCAAGGCCACGCCCGGTTCAGCCTCTGCACCGTCAAAGGGTTCGGACGGGTTCGACCCCAGCGCCCACGGCCTGCCAGCCGCCGACCTGCTGGATGGGGAAGTGGCCGGCATCCCCGTGCTGGCCGCATGGCGCACGGCCCGCGTCGCCCTGGTCAGTGGCGGGGATGGTGTGGATGCAAATACGGCCTCGCTGCGCGAGCGGGGCATGACCGTCATCGAGTTTCCAGCGTCGGCAGATGATCAACTCGCGGCCATCCAGCAATTGAAAGCCCATCTTCAATGAGTGCAGTGCCGGCCGTAGAACTACCCAACCACTTCGCGCCTGGCTCACTGGTTCGTGCGCGTGGCCGCGAGTGGATCGTCCTGCCAGGCGGCTCCCTCGACGAACTTCACTTGCGTCCCCTGTCTGGCTCCGAAGAAGACGCTACCGTACTAAGCCCAGCTCTGGAATTTGAACCCGTAGTGCCGGCCACCTTCCCGCCGCCAGATGGCCGCTTGCGGGCCAGCCAGGAAACGGCGCTGCTGTTGCGCGATGCCCTGCTCATGTCTTTGCGCCGGGGTGCCGGGCCGTTTCGCAGCTTCGGTAATCTCGCCTTCGAGCCGCGCACCTACCAGCTCGTGCCCTTGCTCATGGCGCTCAAGCTCGACACGCTCCGGCTGCTGATTGCCGACGACGTGGGTATCGGCAAAACCATCGAGGCCGGCATGATCGCCCGCGAGTTGCTCGACCGGGGCGAACTCAAACGATTCGCCGTGCTATGCCCGCCGCATTTGGTCGAGCAGTGGGTGCGTGAACTCGACGACCGCTTCCACATCAAGGCCGTGGCCGTCACCGCCGGGAGCGCCGCCCGGCTGGAACGTGATGTCGGCACCGTTTCCGAGAGCATCTTTACCGTCTATCCGTTCACGGTGGTCAGCCTCGATTTCATCAAGAGCGACAAGCGGCGTGGCGAATTCTCGTCCCGTTGCCCCGAGCTGGTGATCGTCGACGAGGCCCACACTTGCGCCGGCACCGGTGTCGGGCGTCACCAGCGCTACGACTTGTTGCGCTTGCTGTCGGCGGACGCCAATCGCCACATGCTGTTTCTGACCGCCACGCCGCACTCGGGCGACGAACACAGCTTCCACAATCTGCTCGGCCTGCTGAAGCCGGAGTTCCTGCAACTGCAAACCCTGACCGGCAATGCTCGCGACCGCTTGCGCGAAAAACTCGCCAACCACTTTGTCCAGCGCCAGCGCGTAGACATCGACGAATGGCATGATAGCGGCATCTTCCCCCGGCGTGAGACTGCCAATCGGCCCTACACTCTCTCCGGACAATGGGAGAGTTTTTTCGAGGCCGTGCTCGATTACTGCTCTGCCGTGGTCGAGCGCGCCGGCGAAGACGAACGCCGCCAGCGCCTGAACTTCTGGGGAACACTCGCCCTGATGCGCTGCGTAGCCAGCAGCCCGGCTGCCGCTGTGCAGGCATTGCGTACCCGCATGAGTACGCAACTCACGGGAGAGGAAGAGGTCGAACTGCGCGAGCGGGTTTTCGACGGCAGTGAAGAAAACCTGCCCCAGGACGACGGTGAACTACCTGCCCAGACGGACGACCCCGCCCTCGCTCAGTTGGTCATCCAGGCCGAGCGCTTGCTGGGCCAAAAGGGCGACCCCAAGCTGGTTGCCCTGACTTCGCACCTCGACGAGCTGTTGCACGACGGCTTCGCGCCAGTGGTGTTCTGCCGCTACATCGCCACCGCGCACTATCTTTTCGAGCAACTGAAAAATAGATTCCCGGGGGCCACTGTCGATGTCATTACCGGCGAATTGACGCCGGACGAGCGCAAGCAGCGTATCGATGAACTCGCGCAAGTCGATCGTGCCTTGCTCATCGCGACCGACTGTCTCTCCGAAGGGATCAACCTTCAGCACGTTTTCAATGCCGTGGTGCATTACGACCTCTCCTGGAACCCCACTCGCCACGAGCAACGGGAAGGGCGCGTCGACCGCTTCGGCCAGGAAGGCGTCATGCGCAATGGCAAGCGTACCGTCCGCGCCGTCCTGATGTGGGGCAACAACAACCCGGTGGACGCGGTAGTGCTGGAAGTCATCCTCAAGAAGGCCCGGAAAATCCGCGAAGAGCTGGGTGTTCCTGTCCCCTTGCCGGACGACGATCACACCCTGACCAATGCCCTCTTGCAGGCTGTGCTGCTGCGCCGGCATGAAATTCGTGCCCGACGTGATGACGCTACCCGGCAAGGGGTGTTGGCGCTGGACTTTGCCGAGGTGCCGCAGATCAAGGCCATGGAAAAGGCTTGGGTCGATGCCGCCGACAAAGCCAAGAAGAACCGAACCGTCTTTGCCCAGAACAAGCTCAAGCCTTCCGATGTGTTGCCGGAATGGCAAAAGATGCAGGGCGCCCTGGGGCAGACCGACGACGTGCGCCGCTTTGTCCACCGTGCGCTGTCCCGTCTCGGCGCTGGCCTGGAAGAACGCGGTCGCAGCTACCGCGTGCCGCTGACGCCCTTACCGGAAGTCCTGCGCGAACGCCTGCTGGCCGAAAACCTGCAAGGCACCTTGAAGATCAGCTTCACCCAACCGCCTGCAATCGGCGCGCGCTTTGTCCATCGCAGCCACCCGCTGGTGGGCATCCTTGCCGACGGCCTGCTGGAGACCAGTCTGAACACCGCCAGTGCAAAAGTCGGCGCTGGCGGGACGGCGAACGGCGCAGTAGAACACGCGGAGGAGAGCGCCACCACCGATCCAGCCTTGCTCGGCCGCACCGGCTGTTGGACCACTCAGGCCGTGCAGCGGCTATCCACTGTCCTGCTGCTGCGCCTGCGTCACCAACTGATCACGCAGGGCGCCGAACCCTTGCTGGTGGAAGAGGCCACGGCCATTGCCCTGGTCGCCGCCGATGGCGGTCAGCGAATTGAACTCCTGACGGGTGACGAGCCCCTGAACTGGCTGGCGGCGCCCACCGCCGAAGAGCTGGCCGACAAGTTGCGCACCGAGCACGTTGCCGCCGCATTGGCGCAGCTTCCCGAATGGAATGGTCTGCTGGAAAGCTTTGCTCAGGAGCGGGCGCAAGCCCTGCTCTCCGACCATGAACGGGTTCGCGAAGCCTCGGGGGTTCGCACGGTGCGTGGACGCGCCACCGTGCGGGCGCTCTTGCCGGTGGATGTCATTGGCGTATTTGTTCTGCTTCCCGCTTTGGGATTCTGACGGGCGATAGCGAATCATGAAAAAGCACGACGCCCAACTCCAGTTCGACACCCTCGCCATCGAGGGCGGTCTGTTCACCGCCGAATGGCTGGGCAAGGTGGCCAGCTTCAAAGCCCTCGGCCAGTCCGATGTGGATTACGGCGTGCGCGCAGGTTTCTCGACGCGGGAAGAGATCGCCCTGGCCTGGCGCAGTGCGCAGCATCTGTGGGGGCAGTTCAAGTCCGCTCGCAATCAATCGGGGTTCGATACCTGGGCGGTATCCCAGCGTTTCGTCACCGAACTGCTGCGGCAGTCCTTCGGCTTCGCTACGCTGCGCGCCGCCGAGCACCCGCAGGAGATCGACGGTCGGCGCTACCCCGTCAGCCATTTCGCCCATGGCCAGGCCGTGCCGCTGGTCATCTCTGCCTGTACGGAACCGAAACCCCTCGATACCGCCCACGACCGTCTCGGCGACAACAGCAGCGAACGCTTGCGCCGGCGCAGTGCCTTCGGTCTCTTGCAGGAATACGTCAACGCCGCAGACGACGCCCTTTGGGGCATCGCCAGCAATGGCCTGCTGCTGCGCATCGCCCGCGACAACGGCAGCCTGACCCGTCCGGCCTGGCTGGAAGCCGATCTGGAACGCCTGTTCGAAGAAGAAAATCAGGCCGAGTTTTCCGTACTCTGGCTGTTCCTGCACGCCAGCCGGTTTGGCACGGAAGGACAAGCGGCGCATGACTGCATCCTCGAACAATGGCGCAATGGTTGCCGCGATCAGGGCATCCAGGCCCGTGGCCTGCTGCGGCAGAACGTCGAACAGGCGCTGGAAGACCTCGGCCAGGGTTTCGTTTCCCACCCCGCCAACACTGCCCTGCGCGAGGCGCTGGGCAACGGCAATCTGAGTACTCGCGAGTACTTCCGTCAGCTCCTGCGGCTGGTGTATCGGCTAATCTTCCTGCTCACCGTCGAAGAGCGCGGCATCCTGCATCTACCCGATAGTTTGGAGGCCGCGAAAGGTCTGTTCGCGCGCGGCTACAGCCTCAAGCGCCTGCGCGACAGGGCCGTGCGCCGCAGCGCTCACGACCGCCACCATGACCTGTGGGAGGGCTTGAAGCGCGTCTGGCTCGGGCTGGCGGAAGGCGAGCCTCGGTTGGCGCTGCCGGCACTGGGCGGCCTGTTCGCCACCAGCCAATGTCCAGCGCTCGATGGCGCCCGGCTGGAAAACCGGCATCTGCTCGCCGCGCTGTTTCACC
>Ga0163199_1002427_pt1 | contig 11419 bp, 9 predicted proteins | sample PL_2010_150m_FD_113537 | JGI IMG/M metagenome (GOLD analysis project Ga0163199, IMG submission 113537) | Freshwater microbial communities from Powell Lake, British Columbia, Canada to study Microbial Dark Matter (Phase II) - PL_2010_150m | ecosystem: Environmental > Aquatic > Freshwater > Lake ...
GATTATGACTTCCTACCTGAAAAAATCGGACAGCCACCTCATATCTGCAAAACTTCTTTTAGAAAATGACCGATTGGAAGAATCGGTCTCTCTGACTTATTACAGCATGTATTACATGCTTATTTCTCTATTTTTCAGGGTTGGTATAAAATGTGAGAATCATTCCGCTGGAATAATTCTTCTTAAGGAATTGTTCAACATTGATAACACTCTTATTTCCTATGCCAAAAAAGAAAGAATCGACAAGCAATACTATGTAGATTTTAAGATAATGAAGGCAGAAGTTGAAGAATTAATCGAAGCTGCAGAGATATTCAACTCAAGAATCTTTGATTTCATAGAGAAATTGAACAGCGAAAAGATTGCAGATTTCAGAATGAAAATGGAAACTCTGCTAAAGCAGGTGTGAAAATGCCAAAGGTCACTGAAAAATCCCATTTTGATATCACGTCTGGAAAAATAAAACAAAATAGAAATGATTATCAATAAACCGGTTTAAAGATAAAACCATGAATCCATATTTAAGAAATGAAAGTGAAGCAGAAGAATTTGACAATACTGTTAATATTGCCTTGAAGTTATTTGCAAAAAGTAAAAAAAGACGCCAGATGGCTGAAAAGGATCTCCTGACGTTGGGAGCAAAATCAGTTAGACCCATCGCATATACAATTGAACTTGCACTCTGGGATAAAAGCATGTCGGACGATGATATAAACGAATGCGGCGAAGATGTTTCAGACCATTCCAGATTTAAAGCAGGTCAAGAACCTGAACACGGTGATGAATAATGTCAGAAAAGATCAAGGTGCCTGCTGACTTGCAGGAAATATGCATCCTTTTTGAAGACTCTTCATGCGAACATAGAGGTTACCTTGACATGAAAACTGGTGAGATAATCCAGATTTTTGATGATATCATGGATGCCGATGAAAATGAAGAACTTGATGACAAAGTGGATGAAGGATTAGGAGAGCGATATATTGCTATCCCGAATGCTGAATCGCATGATGGCTACCACGATATGGAAGATTTTATTGAGACTGTAAATGACAGGAATCTTAAAGAGAAACTGAATATTGCAATATCCGGGAAAGGCGCTTTCAGGCGGTTTAAAGATGTTCTGAACTCTTATCCGAAAGAGAGAGAAAGATGGTTCAAGTTCAAGGATGATAAGATCAAGGAGCGCGTAAATGAATGGCTTGAGGAGGAAGGGATCGAGATAATACCTCAAAAACCTATTGAGATCAGAGAAATCTCACTGCGCGAGATCAGTGAATCAAAAGAAATGGAAGAATCCTGGAAAGGTTTTAACGCAAGAGGATGCTTGAAATGTGATAGCGAAGATGGATTCAAAGAGAGATATTTTGTCATATCAAGATGTCCCGAAAGTGAAGAAGAAGAGCATTGGCTTGACGAGACAATGAAAAATAAATATGGTGTTAAGCAGCATGGGATCACAGCGGGAATTTTCAATGATAGCAGGGGACTTATCAACTCGGCAGTATGCGGGAAATGTGGCTCTCATGATATTTTCTTTGATTTTTAATACTAAAAATATGGACTGCATTATAGAATATCAGGTGAAAAAATGATATTGTCTACAGAAGATAAAGATTTGTTCTACAGATTGAACTGGTCGCTTTTATTCTATGTAAATAAGAAATATCCTGTTATCGATGGAATAAATACACCGGACTTCAAGAACCAGGATTTGAATAAAGTGCTGGAAATTCATAACAAAATATTTGCAGATACTGAATTGATTGATTCATTTGTTGCAGAAAATCCGTTTAGTTTCAATCAAGATGAACTTGACATAATTAGAAGCTGGAAAAAATTTATAAGGGGCAGGTTTTTCATTGTTACAAATTTGAAGAACTATACTGTTTTTTTAAAAGAGGATGAACAAAAGGCTTATGGAGTCGTCGGTTTGATTGATAAAATTGAGGATATTACACCTCCCTATATACCATCGCTTATTGGAACTGTCCTTTTGCCATTCAAAGGCAAGATAATTCATTATGGGCTTTTTCAATTCTATAATATTAGCTTCGGAAGTGGTATAAAGAAGGATATACAGGCAAAATACCAGACTGCCAAAAGCAAGTTCGGCATTATACTATCACTTGATACCCCAATTAGTGAGACTGAAGGGTCAGATGAAGAATTGCTCAGGTTTTATTCCAAAAGCGAAGCAAACAGATCACAATTTTGGGATGAAATAAGGCAACTCCTTAGAGAAAATCCTCGATTTTATCAAATTTATTATCAGGAGATCGGAAAGTCAAACTCCAGAAGAGTGAAAAAGAGACTAGCAGAGATAGGATTGGCATCCAGGTGGTTTGCAATTTTTGAAGATATTATTATTGCATCAGGACAAACGGAACAAGAAGTGAAGGCGCAGGTGGCTAGTCTTCTTCCGGAACTAAAAAGAGACAGTGTCTATATATTCAGGCATGTGTTAAAATGAAAATGGCAGTAGAAAAAGATGAGGATTTTGCGGATCTGATAAATAGCCACACCTGGATGGATTGGGATTTAATGCAGGCAGATTTCCATGAAATCTCAACAGAAGAATTGTTTGAAGGATTAACTGCGCTGGAACTTTATGTCAATAAAAAATTTGCAATGGAACTGGCAGAGAGAAAAGATGCCGTCTTCCACTTGAGGAAACTTATACAGGATGGACGGTACTGGAATCAAACCGGTCCAGGCAAAGGCTGGTCACCGATCCATGCAATCCATATACTTGCTCTAATAAAAAATAGAGAGGCATTACAGCTTTTATTGGACACACTCAGATATCGCGGTAATAATCTGGATGAATGGTTAGATAATGCAACAAGCCTGCTTGTTGCTTTTGGTGAAGATGCCATAGAACCTCTTCTTGAATTCACAAAAGACGAAACTTTGGAACCATATGCCAGATCAACAGCCACGACTGCTCTTGCAATGCTAACAAGGAACAATCCGCTATATGCAAACAGTGTAATGCGACATTTAATAGAATTACTTAATACAACAGGTGAGGATACATTCGCAAGCCTGATTGTACACGACATTGCCCTGTTCCATGACACATCAGTTATACCGGAAATCCATAAGGTTTTTGAAGAAGAAAAAATTCTCGAATTCTTCATGAGGGAGGAAAATTTCATATCAAAAATAAATGGAAAAGATGACGAAAAAGAGATCGAAATGAATACCAGAGATCCGTTAAGTCATTTTTCAAGAGAGAACATTGAAAGTTTACATAAGATTCAATCTAAAGATGAAGGTTTCTCACGGCTCGAAGAGGACGATTTTGAACCAGAGATAGAAGATGAAGATTTAGAGCATGAAGTAAAGGAAATCAAACCAAAAATGGAAAAAATCGGAAGAAACGAACCATGCCCCTGCGGCTCAGGCAAGAAATACAAGAAATGCTGCATGGGCAAGGAGAAGTCATAAGACTCATGCCAAAGTTCTCTGAGAAATCCCTTGTCGAGGATTACATCCTTGAAAAACTCATCGAAAAAGGCTGGCGCTTCGTGCCCGCTAACGAGCTCGAGCGGGAAAGCTTCAGCGAACCTTTGCTTCTCAACAATCTTGTCAGGGCAATAAAGAAGCTAAACGCAGACAAAGGGATCGGGGACGAGGAATTAAAACATGTCCTGAATGAATTGAAGCTTAAAGGCTCAGGGAATGAGGGGCTAAAGCAAATCCTCAATTATCTCAAATTCGGCGTGCCCATAAAGTTTGAAAAAGAGCGGGTTGTTAAGTATGTCAGGCTCTTTGATTTTGATGATCTGGATGATAACGAGTTCATCGTTAGCAGGCAGGTTATCTATCACGGAAGGGACGATATCCGAACCGACATAATGCTCCATATAAATGGCATTCCTCTTGTGGAAATCGAATGCAAGAACCCTGCAAGCTTTTCTGAGAATTGGTTTGATGCCTACAAACAGATAAAGGACTATGAAAAAACGGTTCCAGAACTTTATAAATATGTCCAGATAGGCATAGCTGCAGAGCAGAACGCCATGTATTTCCCAATCGTCCCATGGCAGGAAGAGATCAAGGTCAATCAATGGAAGGAAGGGGAAAAAGACTCCATTGATTCCACTATTGAGATGCTTTCAAAGGACATTTTACTGGATATCATACGCAATTTCATGTTCTTCAGGGTGGAAATGGGAAATGCCACGAAAGTTATCGCAAGATACATGCAGTACAGGGCAGCTAAAAAAATAGTGGAAAGGGTATCAGCGAACCTAAGGGGAGAGGATGATAAGAATAAAGGACTGATATGGCACTGGCAGGGATCTGGCAAGACGCTGACAATGATCTTTGCAGCCCACAAACTCTATCACCTAAAGAGCCTTGAAAACCCTTCGATCTTTTTCATTGTGGACAGGATCGAACTGGAAGAGCAGCTTTATACCGAATTTAATTCGCTTGATATCGTAAAACCGCAGATCATCGGTTCCATCGACGAATTGAGAAAAGTCCTGAAACACGATGATGGAAAAGGCAGGCGGGGTATATTGATAACCCTGATACATAAGTTCAGGGTTGAAGAACTGCATGAATTGCAAAAAGAACTCGAAGAACTTTCAATTCAAAAAGAAACAATCCTGACCAGAAAGAACGTTGTTGCGTTCATCGATGAAGGACACAGGAGCCAGTATGGAACAATGGCTGGCCAGATGAAAAAAATCTTAAAAAAAGCCTTCTTCTTTTCCCTGACAGGAACTCCGATCTCCAAAAGTGGAAAAGATACATATCTGGAATTCAGCTATCCACCCGAAGAAAAGTATCTTGACCGGTACTTCATTACAGATTCTATTCACGATGGTTTCACGGTAAAACTTGTCTATCAGCCAAGGCTTGAAAAAGAAGTTCACCTGAAAAAAGATATGCTTGAGACATTTCTTGAAGTGGAATTTGAAGAACTTTCTGAAGATACAAGGGACAAAGTGGAAGAAGGAGTAAAGAAGCGGCTCAATGCAATAAACATGTTCCTTGAAAATCCTAAACGGATCGAGTTGATCGCAAAGGATATAGCAGAACACTTCAAAGAAAATGTAAATGGGACTTTCAAAGCGATGGTGGTTACAGCCAGCCGGAAATCTTGTGCTTATTACAAAGAAGCGCTGGATAAGTGGTTGCCAAAAGTTTATTCCGAAATAGTCATGACCTATAATGAGAGGAGTGATTCCCAGGTCATACAGCACAGGATCAGTGAAACAAAAGCGCAATATGGCGAGAAAGAAATGGACGAGATCCGCAAGGAAGTCATAGAGAAATTCAAGGAAGAAGAGTATCCAAAGATTTTGATCGTTACAGATATGTTATTGACCGGTTTTGATGCGCCCATTCTCCAGACCATGTACCTTGATAAGCCTTTAAAGGAACACCGTCTCCTCCAGGCGATTGCGAGGACGAACAGACCATATAAAGGAATAAAAGAAGCCGGGGTAATATTGGATTATATAGGGATTCTGAATGAATTTAAGAGAGCTTTTGAATTATACAGTGAGGAGGAAATTAAAGGTGCGCTCTCAGGGATGGAAAGTCTTCGAGAAGATTTCAATATTCTCCTTGATAGCTTACTTGCACAATTTTGCGATATTCCAAAAGATAGCTATGACAGGCAAACCATGCTCAGAGCCATTGAAGTTCTCACAACAGATGAAGAGAATAGCAAGAGATTCCTGGAAAATTACAGAGAACTCAGGAAGATCTTTGAGCTTCTTGGACCTGCTGAAATCAAAGTTGAACGATTTTCTGACTTTAAATGGATATCTGGCATTTACACATTTTATATGAATACTGTTTTGCCCAGCCAGCTTGGGCATGAAATGTATGTCCAGAAATATTTCGAAAAGACCGTGAGGTACGTTCACAGGACAACTGAACTTGAAAATCTGCGAAAGGATCTGCCTTTGATCAGTTTTGACGAGAATTATCTCAAAGATCTGGAAGAAAAAACCAAGAGCAAAGAAGAAAAGGCTGCAAGCATCGTATTTACACTGAACAGGCTGGTCCTGGTGGAAAAACATAAAAATCCGGTTTATGAATCATTGACCGATAAAGTGGAGAGGATTCTAGAACTCTGGAAAGAAAAAACCAAGGATTTTGAAAGGATTTACTCTGATGGGATTGAGGTATTCAGGAAAATTGAGAAACTCTCTCAAAGACAAAAGGAATTAGATTTATCTGACATGGAATATTCTTTGCTGCTGAATTTAGAAAAGAATTTCGGAGATGATAGCGAATTTATAAGGGATGTCAGAGAGCTTTCTGACAGATTACAGGATCATATTTTTAACAATTGGGCAGTTCAGCAAACAGCAAGAAAAACTGTTGAAAGGGAAGTCCGCAGGTTTGTACGCAGGTATGTTAAAAGACATGGTTTGAAGATCGACGAGCTTGATAATTTATATCAAAATCTAATGGAAAACGTGGAGATCTATGGAAAACCAGGTTCGAATCAGTGATTCAACTATAGACTACGAAATAGTCCATCGGAATATAAAATATCCAAGGTTAGAATTCAAAACTGGTAAAATGCTACTGGTTCTGCCAAAAGATCATAAAGATTATGGCGACCTGATAGAGAAGCATAGAGGTTGGATATTCAAGCGAAATTCTGAGATTGCAGCAGCATTGGAGAAAGCGCAAAAGAAAAAACTTGATTTAACAAGAACAGATGAAGAACTCAAGAAGTTAATATCCTCTATTGTTGAAGATATCTCTTCCGATCTAAAAATCAATATAAATTACACTTATTTCAGGAGAATGAAATCCAAATGGGGGAGCTGCAGTCCCAATAAGAATCTTACGATTAATACGCTTTTGAAATACTTACCTGATAATTTAATAGAATATGTGATTTTTCATGAAATGATTCACCTTATCGAAAGAAAACACAACAGACATTTCTGGAAGATCGTAGCTACTGAATTCGATAATTATGAAGAAAAAGAAAAAGAACTATTTGAGTACTGGTTTTTGATCCAGGAAGTTGTGACAGTTTCCTCAAATAGCAGTGTTTCAAGATAATCCCTGACACAGCGCCTAATACAATACATTTAATCCAACTTATCACACAGCTTCAGCGGTTCTGCCTCCTTCCAAACCTCATCAAAGTACTCTTTCATTTCCACTGCAAGCTTCTTATCCCTCACATGCACTATTGCGAACAGCTCCTCTTTTCTGATGGGGCTGTTGATCTTAATGTTCACCATGTCGTCATCGATCACGTCAAAAAGTGTTGATGAGAAGGTTGTTACTCTGCACTCAAGGTTTTTGCCCAGATACCTGAATATATTTTTTACGTTTTCATCCATGCATTTTTCAGAATTAATAACCCTGTCTATCAGCATCCTGAATTTCACACCCCGCTCAAGCGCCCTTAGCATTGCTTTTGCAAGATCGCTCTCTGGCTTTTTAGACAGCACATAGTTCGAGAACTCCGGATAGCCCACAGTAAGGCTCATTTCCTTATTTACCATGTTTAACTGTTCTATAATGATATCCAAAACCGCACCTGCACCCATAGCAGCAGTCCAGAACTGCTTGTTCCGGGGTGATCTTTTTATCCCAAGAAGTTCTTTCTCAAGCTCAGATGCCATATCATCAAGCGCTAAAGACTGCTGCTTCAGCTTGAAACGCTGCGCTTCAATAAGGTATTTTATTGATGTTGAGGGGTCAACAGCAACGAACTTCCTGGGTCTTGTTTCCTGGCTATGTATTATCCTTTTCTCAAGAAGATCGTTGAGGATGCTGTACATCCGTCCCAGTGGAACGCCTGAAGTCGAGGAAATAAGATGTGCATCAGCAGATCCGAGGCGAAGAAGGGTTAGATACACGTCAGCTTCGTACTTAGTAAGGCCAAAACTTCGGAGGTTTTCAAACATAAGAATGATTGTAGCGTTTTCTGTATTTAAATTTTTCTGAAATAAACCTATTATTGAGTTGTTTTTAGAGTGAAAGGTTTATTAGAAACTACAAATAATTAAGACATCTCAAAAGAGGTAAAATGGATCTCCTTCAAAGATCACTTATAAAACTTGCTGAAATTCAAAAAAAACACGCAAGATCACTTGCTGTTTTGGTGATCATTTTCACAATAATTCTGGGGATAGGACTTAAGGATCTGACGATAAACTCAGATTTCAGGAAGGAAATGCCAAAACAACTTCCGATATTTGCACTTAACGACCGCATCGCAGATAAATTCGGAGGAGAGGACATGGTTGTCATTGCAGTGCAGATAGATGATTCGGTTGACCTGAAAAACGCGGTCAGGGATATCAGAGACCCCAGAGTGATACAATCCTTGATATTTCTTGATGAGGAATTGAGAAATGAGGCGACAATAATCAGCGTTGCTTCGCCTGCCAGTTTATTCAGAGGAAAAGAAACGGTTACAACGCAGGATGTTACAAGAACCCTGAACAGCCCTCAGGCAAATGCTTTCTTCAGCCGGAATTTTAAAATGGCTCTCATGTATATTACAGCGGATATCGGCTCAGGGGAGGAGCAGATACAGAATTTTGATAAACTTATACAGAATCGAATCGATCATACACCAAAACCGCCAGGTGTAAAGTTTGGAATAACAGGCGGACCTACCCTCAGGATGACTATTTTTGATCTACTGAAAAGCGATGCTGTTTTTACTTTGCTGGTGGCTGCATTTATTATTTTGCTCCTGCTTTTCGTTATGGAGGGCTCATACACACAGGGTATTCTGGTATTTGCTCCTCTGTCACTGGGATTGATCTGGACTATGGGAACACTGGGCTGGCTTGGAATACCGCTATCAGTGGCTACCGTGGGTCTCAGTTCAATGATACTGGGTCTTGGAGTTGAATACGGTGTATTCGTGCTTAGCAGATATAATGAAGAGCGAGCCAAAAAGAAGAGCCAGCTTGATTCTATGAAAACCACAGTATTTGGGATTGGTTCTGCGATAATCGGGTCGGGATTGACCACTATAGTAGGTTTTGGAGTGCTTTCATTTTCTACCGTGCCCATGATACAGCATTTAGGACAGACCCTTGCTCTTGGAATAGCTTTCTGTCTTCTTGCAGCATTATTTGTCAACCCTATCTTCATTCTGCTGGAAGAGGATTACGAGTACTGGAATACACAAAAGAAACTTGAAAAACTTGTAGCCAAAAAAGGGAGCCAGGTACTGAGAGGAATGTAATATGGGTAACAAAATAATCCAGACATATTCAAACATTGTCACCCGGTTTCCTGTCATAGTACTGGTAGTCATGCTTCTGGTATCTGTGTTTGCCATCCATATGATAGGAACGATCCAGACAAAAAAATCAGATATCAAATCTATGCTTCCGCAGGATGTCGAAGCCATAAACACCCTGAACAGCATCGAGAATGAGTTTGGAAGCACAAATATGGTGTCATTCGCTGTAGAGATAGATCCGGCATATATAGGCTCGGACGAGGTGCGAGATGTAAGAGACTCCAGGGTTATACAGTATTTAGACCAGCTTTCGACCCTTGCGCTGCATACCGATAACGTTATAGAGGTCACAAGTCCGGCTTCGGTTCTGAGAACCATCAATGATGGTCGACTGCCTCGATCGATCAGAGAAGTTCAGGAAATTACAAATCAGAATGGGCTTTTTGATAGATCTATCAGCAAGGATTACGCAATGGCTCTTGTCTCGATCCGCACAACCGATGATGTTGACCTTAACAGCCTTGAGCATGAACTTGAGAAAATACTCCAGCAAGTGCCAAAGCCTCCTGGAATTACTGCAAGCCTTGGAGGTAGTGTGATGGAAAGCCAGAAAATGCAACAGGCTATCGCGCCAGATATGGGAAAGACATCCACATATTCGCTTTTAGGAATTCTGATAATCATATTGGTTATGTTCCGCTCAATTAAATACGGACTCACACCTTTGACCACCATAATTTTTGGAAGCATTTGGGCAATGGGTTACGTCGGGCTTATCGGAATGGGCATGAGTTCACAGACCTCAGGCGTTTTATCGATGATAATGGGCATCGGTATAGATTTCGGGATCCAGGTGGTTACAAGGTACAGGTTCGAACTGGAAAACATGTCAACATTGAAAGCACACCATCCACAGCTTCAACTTGGTCACAGAGAGGCGATGGCAGTAACCCTGAACAACGTAATATTTCCCATGTTAACTACAACGCTTGCAGCCCTGATAGGTTTCCAGGCAATGTCTCTTGGCAGGTTGACATTCCTCGCAGATATGGGAACTATGATGAGCTATGGCGTCGCTGCATGCATGGTCGCAGCCATAACAGTTGTGCCTGCCATCATTCTCACGGTCGATACAATAGATATGAAAAATATATTTAGAAAATTAATGAACAATTTATAGGTAAGAACATGAAGAACAAGTTACTAAAACAGATCATAGTGTATGGCGTACTGACAGTTTTATTATCTGTAATTGTGAGTCCAGTTATCGGCGCGCCCCTTACGGGGGCACAGGGAAACAGGATTCAGGCAAATTTCATGAGCCAGGATCCTGACCCTGCAGATGCTGGAAAAGATGTAGAACTGAGATGGCAGGTCGTAAACACAATTTCAGGTACAGTTGAGAATTTGAGGTTCCATCTGGATGCGAAATATCCTCTGTTGTTTGAGTCTGGCGATTCTCCTGATAAGGATCTGGGAGCATCTGCCGGTACAAATGATAACAAGATTTTTTATGTGCTCCATTATAAACTCAGGGTGGCTGACAACGCCATCAAAGGAACTTATAACGTCACGCTAAGCTGGGATACAGGAAATGGGTGGACAAAGAAAGAATACCCGATATACATTGATCCTAAAAGGGCAGATTTCGTTGTTGGGGCACTTGTCACCTCTCCCGAGAAGCTAATAGCAGATACGAATGAGGCAAAGCTTTCTGTAGATATTAACAACATAGGGAAGGGTCAGGCAGAGAATGTTAAAGTTAAGCTTTTATTACCTGCTGGTTTCAAGTCCAGTTTCAGTTATTCGGATGAGGATAGCCCTGGGATAATTGCAAAAGATGGCAGTAAAACTGCGACCTTTTATGTGGATGTCGATGAAAATATTAAAGAAGGTGACTTCCCGGCTAAACTTGAGATCACATATAAGGACGAAAATGATGATAACGCCACATACAGGACAAAAACCCTTGAACTCATCCTGCCAATCAGGCCTACCCCTTATCTGATTGTTGGGTCTGTAACAACATCACCTGAGAACCTCGTAGCAGGAAACAAAGCGCAGATTAAGATCAATGTCAAGAATGCAGGAAATAAAAAAGCTGAATCTGTTTCTTTGCGTGTTTTCAAGGATGCGTCCCAGCCTTTCGAGTTCAATGAAAAATCGGACTTCGTAGGAAAGTTAGAACCTGGTGAAAGCGGTGACGCTATATTA
>Ga0163199_1002428_pt1 | contig 11417 bp, 9 predicted proteins | sample PL_2010_150m_FD_113537 | JGI IMG/M metagenome (GOLD analysis project Ga0163199, IMG submission 113537) | Freshwater microbial communities from Powell Lake, British Columbia, Canada to study Microbial Dark Matter (Phase II) - PL_2010_150m | ecosystem: Environmental > Aquatic > Freshwater > Lake ...
CACTAAACTGCATATATCCAAAAGCGATGCAAAAAATTTATATCTGGCCTATCACGAAGGGCATAGCGGTTATCAGCACAAAACCTATTTAGGAAAAGCCTGGTTACGACGCATAGCGGATAAAGTAGCCGGCCGGGCAAAACAATTCCAGAAGCAATTAAACCAATGCAAAATGAGAGCAGGCTAAAGTCTATTTTTTGATAAACTATTTCTTTTACATTACACAAAAAGGGGAAATCGTGAGAAAAATTCAAACTCAAGTTCTTTCAATTGTCGCTGTCGCTCTTATAGGAATTACAATGTTTTCAATGGCCAATGCCACTACACCTGAAGAAAATAAAGCCGCCGGCCTCGCTTTCCTGACTGCAAATGCTAAAAAAAGCAATATTGTAACGACTGCAAGCGGCCTGCAATATCAGATATTAACCGCCGGCACGGGTAATAAATCACCTTCTGCAACGGACAGTGTCACTGTACATTACAAAGGCGCAACACTTGACGGTGAAGAATTTGACAGTTCTTACAGCCGGGGTGAACCCGCTACATTTCCGTTAAACCAGGTGATCCCCGGTTGGACTGAAGGCGTCCAGCTAATGAAAGAAGGCGCCAAATACCGTTTTTATATTCCCTCGGAACTCGCTTATGGCGAGAATGGCGCCGGGCGATTGATCGGCCCGAATGCAACATTGATTTTTGATGTTGAGCTGATCAAAATCCAGTAATCAATCCGTTTTCGCACCAACATGTGAATTCGCTACAGCCGCAGCCTGCAATCTAAAGCCTTGTTTCTACACAAGGCTTTTGTGTTTGCCTAGTTTTATTTCTTATGCCCAGTTACTCATTATTTGCCAGCACGCCCAAGGCGATGGAAAACCTTCTTGCCGAAGAGCTTCAGTCGCTGGGTATTCATAACATCAAAACGACGACGGCCGGCGTCGCATTTCAGGGCGATCTGGAAACGGCTTACCGCGCTTGCCTGTGGTCCAGGACCGCTAACCGGATTTTACTGGTTTTGAGCACGTTCGCGGTAAAAACCCAGCACGATCTTTATAACGGCGTACAAAAAATCGACTGGTTTGAGCATATCAACCCTGAAGACAGTTTTGCCGTCACCTTTAGCGCAAAAAATTCGCCGGTGATCAACAATACCCATTTCGGCGCATTAAAAGTTAAAGACGCGATTGTCGATCAGATGCGTGCACGTTTTGATACCCGCCCCAGCATTGATACCGAACAGCCGAATATCCGCGTTAATGTGTATCTACATGGCGAAACCGCGCAGCTCAGCCTGGATTTATCCGGTGCAAGCCTGCACAGGCGCGGTTATCGCGACATCACTATTAAAGCGCCTATCAAGGAAAATCTGGCGGCAGCGATGTTATTGCGTAGCGGCTGGCCGCAGATCGCAGCCCTTGGCGGAACATTGATCGACCCGATGTGCGGGTCAGGAACGCTGTTGCTGGAAGGCGCTATGATAGCCGCCGATTATGCGCCCGGCCTGCTGCGCGATTATTTCGGGTTTACCGGCTGGAAACAGCACGATGCCGAATGCTGGCAAAAATTGCGCGCCGAAGCCGAACAACGCAAAAAAAACGGTTTGACCCAACTGCCGGTTATCGTCGGTTTCGATCAAAATCGCCAAACCGTCAACGCGGCGCTGGCCCATATCGCCAATGCCGGATTACAGAACAAAATTCATGTCGAACGCCGCGATATTGAAGATGCCGCGCCTGCCGAAAGCTGGAAGCCGGGCTTATTGATCTGCAACCCGCCTTACGGAGAGCGCTTAGGCGAAGCAACTGACACCGCCGAATTGTATACAAAATTCGGCACCTCATTAAAGGCGCATTTTATCGGTTGGAAAGCCGCGCTGATTATCAGCGATCCTGAACTGGGTTTTCGTTTAGGCATACGCTCACAAAAACCGGTTACGCTGTATAACGGTGCGTTGGAATGTAAGTTGTTGCGCTTGAACATTGACGAGAACGCATTTTTTATTCCGAAGCCGAAAACATCAGAAGAACGCCTACAGCAAGTGACCGAGATCAGCCGGCAGGCGCAGCCGGATACCGGTGCGGACATGTTCGCGAACCGCCTCAGAAAGAACCTGAAGAAACTGGGCAAATGGGCGAAGCAACAACACATTAATTGTTATCGCGTCTACGATGCCGATTTACCTGAATATTCCGTTGCCGTGGACATTTACCAGGGCGAGCAGACCTGGGTCATTGTCCAGGAATACGAACCGCCCAAAACCGTTGATCAACACAAGGCCGACCAGCGGCTGGCGGGGCTGTTGGCCGAAATACCCAATATTCTCGATATTAGCCGCGATAATGTTTTTTTAAAAATACGCCGCAAGCAACGCAGCACCGACCAGTATGAAAAATACGGCGATAGCGGACGATTCCACTGCATTGAAGAGGGCGGTTGCCGTTTATTGGTCAATTTTGAAGATTATCTCGATACCGGCTTATTCCTCGATCACCGGCCGATACGCCTGATGATCCGGCAGCAGGCCGAGGGTAAGCGTTTTTTAAACCTGTTTGCCTACACCGGCAGCGCGACGGTGCATGCTGCTGTCGGCGGGGCCGGCTCGACAACCACGGTCGATATGTCCAATACCTATATCAACTGGGCGAAAAATAATCTGGCGCTGAATAAAACGGCTGGGCAGCATGAGTTTATCCAGGCCGATTGTCTGGAATGGCTGAGCAGGGAAGCCGAAAATCCTCATAGCAGGCACTATGAACTGATATTCCTCGACCCGCCCACGTTTTCCAATTCCAAGCGCATGGACGCTGTATTCGACATACAAAACGACCATGTGCCGTTGATTCAAAATGCAGCTAAATTGCTCGCGCCGGGCGGCGTTTTATATTTTTCGACTAATTTCAGGCGTTTTAAAATTGACACCGAGGCCTTGTCAGGCTTAAACGTAGAAGATATTACCGCGGCGACAATCCCGCAGGATTTTGCCCGCAATCCCAAAATTCATTATTGCTGGAGAATAGTTAAGTGATGCGTAGAGTTAAAATTCTGGTATCCGGCCGCGTTCAGGGTGTTTATTTCCGCCTGTTTACGCAAAATAAAGCCAAGCATTTTGCGATAAAAGGCAGTGTCAGGAATCTGCCGGACGGCCGCGTTGAAATTATTGCCGAAGCCGAACATCTGACGATAGACAAATTTATCAAATGGTGTCACAAAGGGCCGGTCACGGCCAGGGTCGACCATGTCGAGATTACCGATTTACAGGCCGATGAGGTGCTGACGGGTTTTGAAATCAAATAATTCTCGCCCGGGGCAAGCCGGCCTATTCGAATCTACGCGTATAACAACATGGATCTTATCTTACTGATTAAAGCCTTTATTTTAGGCATCGTCGAGGGTTTAACCGAGTTTCTGCCGGTGTCCAGCACCGGGCATTTAATCCTGGCCGGCGACTTACTGCATTTCAACGATGAAAAAGGCAAAATATTTGAAATCGTCATCCAGATGGGAGCCATTCTCGCCGTCTGCTGGGAATACCGCGCCAAAATTACAGCTGTTATCACCGGCTTGCCCAGCCGGCGCTCGGCGCAGAAATTCGCGTTGAACCTGGCGATTGCGTTTATGCCGCTGGCAAGCCTGGGCTTATTGTTCGGCGATTACATTACTAAAGTATTGTTCAAGCCGGTTCCGGTCGCGTTGGCGTTTATCGTCGGCGCTTTCGTGATTATCTGGGCGGAGAAGCGCGAACATAATATACGCATTCAAGACCTTGATGATTTGACGCCGCTGGATGCGTTGAAGCTTGGCTTTGCGCAGGCTTGCGCGCTGATTCCGGGGACCTCGCGTTCCGGTGCAACCATTATCGGCGGCCTGTTATTCGGTTTGTCGCGCAAGGCGGCGACCGAATTTTCGTTTTTCCTGGCGATTCCGACCCTGGTTATCGCCAGCTTTTACAAGTTATACAAACACCGCGAATTATTGGACATTGCGACCGATGCGCCTTATTTTGCCGTCGGCCTGGTCGCCGCTTTCATCAGTGCGCTGCTGGCGATCAAGGGTTTGTTGCGCTATATCAGCCACCACGACTTTCTTGTGTTTGCCTGGTACCGCATTGCTTTCGGCCTGATTGTTTTGGCTACAGCCTATAGCGGCCTGGTGCAATGGACTGTCGATTAACATGTCCGTGCCGCTGTCATCACACCTGATCACATCCGCATTAGCCCGGCATAAGACACCGCCGCATATTTATATCGGCTACAGCGGCGGTGTTGATTCCCATGTGCTGCTGCATTTGTGCGCATCGATAACAACACTGAAAAATAAAATCACCGCTGTTTATGTGCATCACGGCTTACAGGCGGAAGCGGAAGCGTGGGCCGGGCATTGCGAAAAAACGGCCCAGGCTCTTGCCGTTGATTTTAAAATGTTGCGTGTCCATGCGTTTGCAAAGCCGGGCGAAAGCCCTGAAGAAGCGGCCAGAAATGCCCGTTACACGGCATTGAAATCGTTAATGATGACCGATGATGTGTTGCTCGTTGCCCAGCACCGGGACGACCAGCTGGAAACTGTGTTATTGCAATTATTCCGAGGCAGCGGCTTGCGCGGCTTGTCCGGTATGCCGCAAAGTATGCTGTTCGGGCCCGGCGTGCTGTTGAGGCCGCTGCTGAATGTTGCGAAACAGGCGATTGACGATTATGCCAAAGCCCACGCGTTAAGCTGGATAGAAGATCCCAGCAATCAATGCAGTGATTATGGCCGTAATTTTTTGCGCAATGACATCGTACCGTTATTGAAACAACGCTGGCCGTCGATAGATAAAACCGTGGCGCGCTCAGCCCGGCATTGCGCCGATGCAGCGCTTGTTGTTTCTGAGATCGCCGATGACTTAATGCATGCGGTTTTCGATCCTGCCGATAACACACTGGACATCAGCCGGCTAAAGACTTACCCGCTGCTGCGGCAAAAGCTGCTGATCCGGCAATGGTTCCAGCATCTGGGACTAAAAATGCCGGCGCAGCGTGTTGTTGAGCGCATATTGTCTGAAGTGCCGGCGGCAAGGGAAGACAGCGATCCGGTGTTGGCGGGGGCGGGCTATTGCATCCGCCGTTACCGGAATAAATTGTATTGCCTGCCGCCGGTTGAAACGGAAAATCCGTTAGACACCTGCTGGGCCGGCGGGCAAACATCATTACCCATCTCGCAGTATCAAACGCTGGTTTGTATGCCGTCATCGGCCGGTATCCTGCGTGAAGACTGGGAAAATGCATGTATCGACGTGAGATTCCGCAGCGGCGGTGAAAAAATTCGCCTGCCCCGGCGCGAAGGCCGTCATGCGCTGAAAAAGCTGTTTCAGGAAGCGGGCATTCCACCCTGGGAACGCAAGATAATGCCGCTGGTTTATCTTGATGATAGATTGGCTGCGGTCGGCGACCTCTGGGTCAGCGCCGAGTTTTATCATGAACAAACAGACGCTTGCATCGTGCTGGTCAGGCAAAAAACATTGCCGGTTATTAATCAATGATTATCTGGCGTTGATGGCGAAGACACGGAGATGTCTTCGGGGCAGCGACTAAAATCTCAAAATTTTACCCTTATGCATCATGATTGATCTATATCAATTCCTGCTGAACTATATGATGCGATAATATTTTTATTTTAATAAGATTATTGTGCTTCCCGGCAATCAGTGCACGAAGGAAGCCGCAGTATAAAACCGAAGATAACACTGCCGGCTGTTAACGAATAGAGGGCAGTACCTTATTAATTAATCAGGAGATTACCATGGCTAACCAACCTACAGAACAAAACGATACGCTCAGTGCAGGACTTGGCATTAAAACCATTGACGGATTAGGGGGTATTGATACGCTGATTATTGATTACAGTTCATTGACACGTAACCTTACCCAGGCCGGCAACACGTTGTCTGACGGCCGTTTCAACAGTATTACCTGGTGGAACATCGAAAAGTTGAACATCAGCGGCGGCGTTGGTGACGATAATTTCTCCGGCGGCGCTTTGAACGATACGCTGTCGGGCGGTGCCGGCTGGGATGTTTTAACGGGTAATGGCGGCGCCGACAGTATTGACGGCGGTGCCGGTCTTGATACCTGGAAAGATGATTTTTCCGGACTGACCAGCGCTGTTTCGGTTGCCTTGACAGCCGCTGCTGGAAACAACACCAGTACTGCTATTTCTTTGGGCAAACTGCCTGCGCCGACGGTAAAAAACGTCGAGGCGCTTGTGTTGCGCACCGGCAGCGGCAACGATACGATTTCTGTCGGCACGCAGGCTTATAACGATGATATACGCACCGGCAGCGGCAACGACACCATTAATGTCGGCAGAGGCGGTTCGGACTATGTGGATGGCGGCACCGGCGTGGACCTGGGACTATTTGACTGGTCTGCGTCAACTGGAAATATTACTGTTAACCCGTATTACGACGATTACGCTGATGGACAAGGCCGTTCTGTTAATTTTGACAATGTGGAACGCTTCGATTTAACAGGCGGTTCCGGCAACGATTCTTTGGCGGGTGACATATACAACGATACGCTGCTTGGCGGCGCCGGTCGGGATACTTTATATGGTTTTCGTGGGGCGGACAGCATAAACGGCGGTGATGGTGTTGATATGTGGAATGCCGATTACAGCTCTTCGACCAAGGCAATTGACATTGAACTTACGGCAACGCCTGATGCTAATGAAGTTGTGAGTGGAATAAGCGGCGCATCGGTTATGAATATCGAAAGCCTGGCATTTACCTCCGGCTCCGGTAATGATGTTATTTCGGTTGGAACAATGGCTTACGATGACAATATCCACACTAACAGCGGTAATGATACCATCAATGTCGGCACCGGCGGTTCGGATTATGTTGACGGTGGTAACGGTACCGATACAGGTGTATTCGACTGGTCGGCTTCGACTACCGATATCACCGTTAATCCGTATTACGATGATTATTCCGATAGCGAAGGCCGTTATGTTAATTTCGACAACGTGGAGCGCTTCAATATCGGTGGCGGCAGCGGCAATGACCATCTGGCCGGCGGTGTTTACGGCGACACCTTGCTCGGCGGTGCCGGACGCGATACGCTGGAAGGTACTGCAGGCGGCGATTCTATTGATGGCGGCGCCGGTGTGGATTTATGGCAGGCGGATTACAGTTCCAGTACGGCCGCGATTAAAATCGATCTGAGCGCTACGGATAATCAGGTTCTTGGCGGTATTAAAGGCGCTGCGGTAACTAACATCGAACGTTTGAGTTTTTCTTCAGGCTCCGGCGATGACAATCTATCGGTAGGCGCTTCAGCTTATGACGACTGGGTTTCAAGCGGCAGCGGCGATGACGTGGTTAATGTAGGCACCGGTGGGCATGATTATGTCAACGGCGGCGATGGCATCGATGCAGGGGCGTTCGACTGGTCTGCTTCGACTACCGATATCAGCGTGAATCCGTACTATGATGACTATTCCGATAGTGAAGGCCGCACCGTCAATTTCGATAATGTAGAGAGCTTCAATATCATCGGCGGCAGCGGCAACGATCATTTGGCCGGTGATTCGTGGAACGATACGCTGACAGGCGGTGCCGGCGACGACTATCTGGAAAGCGGCAGTCTGCGCGCCGACGTGGAATCATCTAATGCGGATGTTATTGATGGCGGCAAAGGCGTCGACTTGTGGTATGCGGATTTTTCCCAAAGCACAGAGTCGATCAATATCCTGCTTTCCGGTAAACCTAATGTTAACGCTGTATTGGCCGGAATTAACGATGGTGCTGCCACAGCCGTAGTTAAGAATGTCGAGCACCTGAATTTTACCGCAGGTTCCGGCAACGACATTATTTCCAGCGGCGCATTCGCCTACGATGACAATATTCACGGCGGTGACGGTGATGACGAAATTAACGTCGGCACAGGCGGCAGCGATTATGCCGACGGCGGCTCCGGTATTGATATCGGCAGTTTTGACTGGTCGACTTCGACCACCAGCATCAGTGTCAATCCGTATTACGACGATTATTCCGACTTGCAGGGCCATTACGTCAACTTCGACAACATCGAACGTTTCGATTTGACCGGCGGTGCAGGCAACGACTATCTGGCCGGCGATGCTTATTCGGACACGTTGACAGGTGGCGCCGGTGACGATGAACTGGATGCTTTCGGCGGCAATGATACGTTAACGGGCGGCATCGGCGCCGATATATTTGATGTCAGAGCGGGCAACGGCAACGATGTCATTACCGATTTTGCGGCAGGGCAGGGCTTGGGAGATTTGATTCACTTTGTTAACAATCCTTTCGACACGATGAGTTTTGCCGTAATTCAGCAACACATGAGCAAAGACGGCGCCGATACGGTATTGACGCTATCCGATGCCGATTCTATCCGTTTCGTCGGTGTCAGCGTCAATGCGTTTGCCGCCGATGATTTTATGTGGGCATAAGCGCAACGCAATCGGGATTGCTTGACGCCTTATTTATCGTCTGATATTCAAGACGCGATTTACACTTCCACGCTTCAGTGTTGAAAAACACTGGGGCGTGGTTCAGTTGCTCTATATCCATTGGTATTCGTGTTGTCAGTCGGGTTGTTCAAACGTCAATTTTCTGCCGACTATTCCTGCATAAAACACCATGATCTTCAACGGCGTTGTGCCGACATTACGGCCGTTATGCGGCGTATCAAAGACTTCGACGAGCGGATCGCCGGCCTCAAGATGTTTCATCCTGCCGTCTTTCAGCATCACTTCCAGCGTCCCTTCCAGAATGTAAGCAAATGACGGCACGGGATGCAGATGCCAGCCGGTTTCTTTACCGGGCGCAATCTCGACAATCAGCCCGGTTATTTCCGGCTGCCCGACCGGATAAACAATCTGTTTGCCGTCCCAGCTGGTAGTGGTTTTGAGCAGTTGAGTGACTTTGGGTTTGTCGCTATCCAGTGCCGCTGCACTTAATGGAAACCACAATGTTAAAACAATAAGGATGAGGCGCATTTTTTGATATCCTAAAATAAAAAGGTGACAATCGCTTTTAAACGGCCGCTGGTTATCACGGGAATAGCCAGCATGGTACTTAAATTATCCAGCTCGGGATTGTAATCGGATTCATGGCCGCCGGTAATAACCGGCATGCCTGTCAGCCAGACGCGGCCCAGCGCACCTTCGCCTTTATTAACGCTAATGGTTTCGAACAGCTGCGCGAGTTCATTACTGTTTTTGCTGTAACCCTGACGGCAAATAAGCTGTTTGCCCTGCTGGTCGGGAATCCATATTTGTATGCGCTTGGCGATAGGTGTCGCTTTCGCCGACAAAAACGTCATGATGTAGGTTTGCTCTGTATTGTCGGAAATAGGAATGCCGAGGCAGGTGCTTATACCCGCCCGTTGCGCTTCAATGCCTCTGGCAAACACATCAGGTTGGCCAATGTCTTCTATCAGCACCGGCATGCCCGATTGCCAGACCATACCGGGTATGCCTTGGCCCTTGGGCATATTGATTTGCCTGGAAAGCTGTTCAAAATGGTGCAGGGTGCCGTAATAGCCGTCGACAACGCGGAGCGTATCCCCGGCGTTGTTGCTCCATACTTCGATGGCGCCGGCATGTTCTTCGTCATCGCCGCACAAAAACATCACCACGGCCAGCAGAAAATCACCTGAAAAAACGGGAATGGCAATACCGCAGGTTAAGCCGGCTTTTTTCGCGGCGGCGGTTCGCTTAAAGTAGGAATGTTCAAATTCCGTCAGCATAATCGGGTGGCCTTGCGCCCAGGCTTTGCCCGGCAAGCCTTCATTGTAGGCAAACCGCTGCTGTTCGCTGGCGGCTTTAAACTCGGTTAATGCGCCATATAAACCGGAGCCGAATTCCAATTGGGTGCGTTCTTTGTCTGGAATCCATATTTCAGTAACCTTGATAAACGTTTTCATATTCATGGTGTTTGTGTAACTTATTTTAGCAATTCGGCCATTGCGATGACATTTTTGGCCATTTCACCCAATGTAATATTCCTGTCCATCGCCAGTTTTCTAAGCGTGTGATAAGCCTCGTTTTCGGTAAAATTCCGGGTCTTGATTAAAATGGCTTTGGCGCGATCGATTTGTTTACGATCTTCCAGTTGGATGCGGGCTTCTTCCAGCGCATTTTTGAGCAATTGCTGTTGTTTGAACCGGGCGATAGCGACGTGAATAATGCTGGGGAGGCGTTTATAGGCAAGGCCATCGACGATAAAGGCGCTGACTTCGGCTTTAATCGCCCGGTTAATGGTGTCGATATTGTCGTCGGCGGCAAGCATTACCACCGGTAACGGCAATTGTTGATTGAGCTTGTAGAGATCGGACAGTATTGTTTCAGAAGGCGTATCCAGATTAAAAATAACGACATCGGGTTTTATTTCCTTGATCAATGCTAAAAACAAGGCGCTGTGCTGCGCCTTTAGACATTTAAAACCATAGTCATTAAGGTTGTTTTCCAGTAACGTATTATCAATGTCGCTTTCAATCAATAACACATTAAGCATATTCGTGACGGCATCGGTAAAAATCTCAACAGGATAAGTCGGTTTGTTTAAAGGCGTTGGTGCACCAACGGTGGAGCATTTGGATTATCATGAGTCATGAAGCAATTGCCATGCCAGTGGATTTAAGGCTTCTGTATCCCGGTTTTTATATTAAAGAGAGCGACCATGATAGGGATATTGCGCCTATATCGCACCGGTTTAGTGCGAGTAACCTTTAGATTATGGCTCAACGCAGCGCCAACCGTTATTTTATCAGACATACTGCATGGGCATAAAAAATGCTTCAATTCCGGTTAGATGCGTTTGCCATGGGTGTCTATGGCATAGGCCGGGTCGTTTGAGTCGCTAACCTTGCGTAACGGCCATCATTGTTGTTTGAAGTCCGCAGCACTGTTTTTTCTCTATACGTGTGTCGCAATATTGAGCGGATACCGTTAACAGCGGCAATAGTGACGTAACCCGGAAGGGTTATACTTGTGCCCGATATTTAAACCGCAGCAACTTACGTTCAGAATTTATTGATTTTTCAACACTTCACGCCCACAGGTGGCTTATGACTCTCAAATACACACCCTTAAAAGATCACGATACGCCTATCAAAGTATTATTTACCGGTTATCTCTGCACCGTAGGGATAGGGTATTTTTTTGCGCTGATGCAGATATTGTTCACGCACGGCATGGCGGACGGTAAATTCGGCCTGTCTGTTGATGACATTGTTTACAGTTATTACGGCAACCGTTCCGGTACGGTGCTGGAAACAAAGCTTAATGGTTCGATGAAGGACAATGCATCTGCGCAGGAACGTTTTGACATCATCAAATGGGTCAGGGATGGTGCGGATATCGATGATTATAAAGATAACGGCATAGACAAAATTATCGAGGCGCGATGTGTGATG
>Ga0163199_1002429_pt1 | contig 11415 bp, 7 predicted proteins | sample PL_2010_150m_FD_113537 | JGI IMG/M metagenome (GOLD analysis project Ga0163199, IMG submission 113537) | Freshwater microbial communities from Powell Lake, British Columbia, Canada to study Microbial Dark Matter (Phase II) - PL_2010_150m | ecosystem: Environmental > Aquatic > Freshwater > Lake ...
CATGAGCAATGATCCGGAACAGGAGTTTTTCAGTGATGGAGTCAGCGACGATATCATTATCAAGCTGGCCCAGGTACCCGGATTAAAAGTGGCGGGGCGCACTTCTTCTTTTACATTTAAGGGGTAAAATCTGGACCTGCGCAAGATAGGCGGGCAACTAGGTGTGAATCATATCCTGGAAGGCAGTATAAGAAAATCCGGAAAAACAATTCGAATAACGGTACAGCTTATCAAGGTTTCCGATGGATATCCTTTATGGTCTGAGAAATATGACCGGCAGGAGGAAAACATCTTTGATCTGCAGGATGACATATCCCTGGCCATCCTGAATGCCATTAAAATCAAGTTATTAGGAACGGTGAAGAATGCAGTACTTAAAAAGTACACCAATAACCCCGAAGCATATAAACTATATCTTCAGGGACGATTTTATCTCAATAAGTATGAAGGGGCAGATAACTGCAACAAGGCGATTGATTATTTCAAGGCTGCAATCAAAATGGAGCCTGACTATGCATTAGCCTATGCCGGTGTGGCATCCAGCTATTTGTCTTTATGGATCTTTAATTATCTCCCGCCGGAAAAGTGTCTTCCACAAATGAAGCAGGCAATTCAGCATAGCCTTCAGTTAGACGACGAAATTGCTGAAAGCCATTCAACAATGGGCAGTATAAAAATGCTTAATGAATGGGATTTTGCAGCGGCAACTATTGAATTAAAAAAAGCTATCGAACTGAACCCCAACCTAGCTGAGGCACATGTGCAATATGCCGTATGCCTGGGGTTTCTTGGCAATTATACAGAAGCGTTAAAACAAGGATCAATCGCAAAAAGTCTTGATCCCTTTTCTCCATCGATTAATTATAATGTAACAAATATATATTGGATGGCAGGAGATTATGAAAAGGAAATTGAATATGGAAAGAGGTTAGTTGAATTGGAACCCAATTTCTGGGGCGGACATAATCATATTGGACGTGGGTTGATGTATTTAAAGAGATACGAAGAAGCTTTTCCTGAAATTGAAATAGCGGTTCGTCAAAATTGCACCTCCTTGACATTGCGTTATCTGGCTCTTCTATATGTACTTATGGGAGAACAAGTAAAGGCACGGGAGGTGCTCAGAAAAATGGAAAACCTGAGAAGCACCCAATGGGTAGGTAATTATGAAATGGGCCAAGTTTATATGGCACTGGGAGAATTTGATCATGCATTTCAATATTTTGAAAAGGCAATAGAAAAGCATGAGGGGTTTATGTTATATTTTAAATATTTTACCCGGCTCTTCCCGGAACTTAAAAAAGACCCGCGAACCAGGCAATTGTTTGAAAAAATGGGCTTGCCGTATCAATAATAATTCAGAAGACGCAATTATGCGTCTCTACAAAGACGCAAATATGCGTCTCTACAAAGACGCAAATATGCGTCTCTACTCAATGTCTACATAGAATCCCATACTCAAAGTCAGTCCCTTGTTCTTTAAGGGCTTGGAATTTCCAATCATGAGCGGATTTTTATTGAGATCTTTCAGCCCATATTGATATTTTATATCCAGAATCACGCCAAGTCCCTGACGAATAGGAGTTTCTATACCTCCACCTGCTATGATACCGAAATCGTTAAGGTAAAGGCCATCTCTGATCGGTACCTTTTTTACCATTTCGCCTAACCGCAGTCCGGTGAAATTAGCGTGTACCAGATACCCGTAATAGCCTCCAGCCTGAATATAGAATTTACTGGTACCCCCAAGGTTAAACCTCAGATATAGAGGAATATTAACATAATCAAGATTAGTTTTTACCAGATAGGTGGAATCAGCAATTACTGTTCCTTTTGAATCCCAAACCTGGTTGGTAAATTTGTTCCCCTTACGCTGATAACCGAGCTCCGTCATGAGTTGAATACCATTGATGATCTTCAAGCTGCCAACCAGTCCAGTTGTTAGCGTAATTCTCTGACTGGCAATCTCCTCATTAATGAATCCGGGAAATCCCATGCCCAATTTTGCACCATAGGATAAAACCTGTGACTGTGCAACCGACCCTGCAATCAGAAGGATTGCCACTACAGTAAATGCAAATCGTTTTCTCATTTTGCAATTTAATTATGATTCCCGAGCAAACCGATACTTCTTTGAACAAATGCATCGAGAGCCTCGCCCGTTAGATGGTTGGTGGCCAGCAGGGCAAGGTCAATCAACTGTTTAATCATAGGATTTTCCTTCCCGTAAGCAGCCAGAATTTCATTGCGCTGCTTCTCAGCCTCTTCGATTTGTTTGGCCAACTCAGTTCTTTTATCCTTTTCTTCTTGTCCGATCTCTTCTTCTTTCTTGCCTTTAAGCAACTTCTCAAGACTCTCCTGGTCGGCCTTTATTTTGACCACTTCTTTATCAAACTTGATGGCTTCTGCTCCATGAGCTTGTTTTAGCTGTTCACCTATCTGAAGTACAACAGGATGATTAGCATTGACTACCAGGTTAAAACTATCCGGAAGATCTTTATAAAAATTCATTCCCCCTGATAATTTTGACATCTCCTTCATCCTGCGGCTCCATTCCGATTGAGTGATTATAACCGGGTGGGCAGTTTCATCCAGTGCTTCGAAAGTTACAAAATAGCCTTCTCCCGGTGCCTGGCTCTTAAAAACGGGATTTAACCAGGATTCTAAAGTTTTATCGAGTTTAGATTCTTTCTTATCCGACTTATCAATCAGTTTATCAATAACATCTGAATCAACACGGACAAAATGTGTTTTCTCGAGTTTTTCTTCCAGATGGTTCAAAAAGTGAGTATCAAACTGGCCATCCATCACAAGAACATCATATCCTTTTTCCTTTGCTGCACGGATGAAACTGAATTGCTCTTCCTTATCATTTGCATACAGGTAAACCAGAGTTCCGTTTTTATCTGTCTGATTACCCTTGATAATTTCCTTGTATTCATCATAGGTGAAGTACTTGCTCTCTGTATTCTTCAATAAAGCAAATTCCTTTGCCTTATCCCAGAACTTCTCCTCGGTCAGCATTCCATAATTGATGAACAATTTCAGGTCGTCCCACTTTTGTTCAAATTGCTCCCTGTCATTGGTGAAGATATCTTTCAAACGGTCAGCAACTTTCTTGGTTATATGGGCTGATATTTTTTTAACATTTTGATCGGATTGCAAGAATGAACGGCTGACATTCAAGGGGATATCCGGGCTATCAAGAACACCGTGCAACAAGGTCAGGAAATCGGGAACAATTCCTTCAACGGAATCGGTCACATAAACCTGGTTGGAATAGAGTTGTATTTTGTTCTTCTGAACTTCATAATTGCTCCGGATTTTCGGAAAATAAAGAATACCGGTCAGATGAAACGGATAATCAACATTCAGATGGATATGAAAGAGGGGATCTTCCGACATCGGATAGAGTTCCCTGTAAAATTTGGAATAATCCTCATCGGTCAGGTCGGCCGGCTTTTTTGTCCAGGCCGGCTCAGTATTATTGATGATTTTATCCTTATCGGTCTCTTCATACTTGCCATTCTTCCATTCCTTTTCCTTTCCAAAGGCGATGGGGATCGGCAGGAAGCGGCTGTATTTATTCAAAAGAGCCTGGATACGGTCTTCTTCCAGGAATTCGGAGGAATCCTTATCGAGATGGAGTATTACATCAGTTCCGCGATCTTCGCGGTCAATTTCTTCCAAAGTATATTCGGGATTGCCTTTGCATGACCAATTGACTGCTTTGCCCCGTTTATATGACTTTGTAATGATTTCAACCTGATCAGAAACCATGAAAGTGGAATAGAAACCCAAACCAAAATGTCCAATAATAGCATTGGCATCTTTTTTATATTTCTTCATAAACTCCTCAGCGCCAGAGAAAGCAATCTCGTTGATAAATTTATCGATCTCCTTGGCAGTCATTCCGACGCCCCGGTCAGAAACAGTTAGGGTCCTTTTCTTCTTATTCAGGATAACCTGGATGGTTAAATCCCCCATCTCACCGGTAAATTCCCCTACCGAAGCGAGGGTTTTCAACTTTTGAGTTGCATCTATTGCATTGGATATCAATTCACGAAGAAATATTTCATGATCGGAATAGAGAAATTTCTTGATGATCGGAAAGATGTTTTCCGAGGTTACATTAATCGTACCTTGCTGCTTTGAAGTTTCCATATTGTAAAATAGTTTTAGCCTGCCTCCCCGTTTCAAAGGCCATGCCACCAAAATACTCCTGACATTTTTACAGTATATGATCAGCCTTGAGTTACCGATCCCGTGGTATAATTCAAGGTTGAACCGAACAAACTATGAGGAATACTGAAAATAACTAATGTCATTAAAGCAGCAAGAATGATCAGCCATGGACGGCCCTTACCTTTAATCCCGAACAGAGCGGCTGCCCAGAATACAAAGGCAAACAGGGTTTTATTATCGGTCAGATCCCAGCCGAAAGGAATACCGGTCCACCAGTCACCAAATGCATACCATTGAACCCAGGGTCCGAGGATAAATCCACCAATGAACAGAATGACAAAAGTCCATAACGTATAACGGCGGAACCGTTCGATTTTAAAAGCAGCAAATAAGCCGGCGATGGTTGAAAACAACATGGCCAGAAACATAAGAAGAATATGCGGAATCAGAACTCCGGCCGGTACATCCCCTTTAAACCGGATTACCACCGGACGGTTTTTCGCGACATCCACAGTTTGTCCGTTTTTAACCAATTCGATATAGTACTCTAATTTGCCGGCTGATGGTTGCTGAGGCAGATAGGCAGCCAGGGTGGTTTCATCTTTCTTCCTCATGATCTTTTTCATGAAGGCTGAATGGTACTTTATATTGGTCATTTTAAAATCAACTCTCGTCCAGTCTTCTGCAATACCCAGCTTTTTATAATATACTGAAGCATGCACCGCGGTATCCTTAACCGGCAGTTTGACTCTGGCATCCCGGGCACCGCTGGTGCGGATCAATTCCAGAGAATATGTACTGTCGCCCAGAATCACCTTTTCAGCCCGGGGATAGGTAGGGCCGGTTTTACGCTGGTACATGGCTGCGCTTAGGGTAATGATCACCGCCAGAATCCACAAAAATGTCTTTTTCATACTAGTCATTATTAAAGTTGGACCAAAACTATTACTTTCTTATCACCGCGCAACAATTCAACTGAAATGGTTTGACCCAATTTCAAAGACTGCAGCCGGGTCATATAATCATAAATATTGGTAACCGGTAAACCGTTGATCCCGACTATCCGGTCGCCTTTGGTGATTCCGGCCAATTGTGCCGGCTTGCCAGGTGTTGCGAACTCAACACGCAAACCATTGTTTTCCGTACCAGAAACATCCGGCATAATTCCGAGCGTAACCTTGAGCTTCCTTCGGCCTGAATCGGATACTTTCGGACCCGCCTCTTTAAATGTCAGGGCCTTTGGTGAATCAGCAATGGAAAGAATAATTTCCGAAACCTCATCGGCGATTTCGGCCATATTATTGTAGTCCAGTTTATCCGGGGTATCACCCGGGGTATGATAATCGAGATGTGCACCGGTGCTGAAAAAAAGAACCGGGATACCGACCGTATAAAAAGAGGCATGATCCGACGGACCAAAACCTTCGGGTGATTTCGCCCAAGTCAGTTTTCCTGGTTTTACCAGTCCAATCAGGCTATCCATCTCCAAAGCTGTTCCTGTGCCGCTGATGGTAAGGCGTTTTTCTTCATTGGGGCGACCCACCATGTCCATATTAACCATTGCTGATATGCGTTTTAGCGGGACCGGACTGTGTGCTACGAAATATTTCGATCCTAAAAGCCCCATCTCTTCACCGGTAAAAGCAATGAAAAGCACTGACCGGTGCAGTTTATCTTTTATAGAAGAAAGGTAACCGGCCATTTCAATTATCGAAGCTACTCCTGATGCATTATCATCCGCGCCGGGATGGACTCCTACCGTATCCTGAACTCTGGAATTACTTCCCATACCGCCCATTCCCAGATGGTCAAAGTGGGCTCCGACAACAACCCATTCCTGGCGGGCTCCGGTGTCGCGGGCCTGTATCCAGCCAATTACATTTTGCGTGGTAGCTGTTTGGGTAATTATATCAGCCCGGATCGATGCCGTCAGGCCGAGATCTTTTGAAAGCGATTGATGCGACTGATTCAGTTGCATTTCAACCACTTCCACCTTCATATTCTGGCCCGATAAAGCCTGGTTCATGAAAGCCCGTTTGACCCGGATGACCGGCAAACCCGCAGAGCTCTCCTTAACGGTTCCAAATTCAAGCTCATCTTTATCATCATAAGCCGGACCGGCCACGAAAATTACCGCAGCAACTCCGGCATCCCTGGCGTTAAGCAGCTTTAAACGGACAGAACCGTAATCTTCGAACGGGTCTGTTGCCGAACCTTTTGGTGGTTCCGGTGCACCCAGCAAGATCAATCCGATTTTCCCTTTGACATCTATTCCTGCATAATCATCCCAGTTGAGTGTATCAGATTTTATCCTGAATCCATATCCAAGGAAAACAATTGATGCATTCACTTTCCCATTATCGCTGATTGAAACCGGGGTAAAATCTTTTTCAGCCACCGCTGATTGTCCGTTAATAGAAAATGCGTTTGCTGTACCCTTTTTTACACCGGTGGTTACCTGGAATGCCTGAAACCCATTTTCAGGTAACTGGGTCAATCCATATTCCCTGAAACAATTCCGGATATAAATCGCGGCCATGAGATCTCCCGGCGTTCCGGGATATCGGCCTGCCAATTCCTGGGAAGCCAGGTATTCCACATGTTTTCTGAGCTCGCCCGATGTGATGGCTGCTGAATTCTGAGCCCGGCAACCGCCAATCGGAATCAAACATATAAACGTGAAAATTAACCCTTTAATAATTTTCGTCATGCTGTTTTTATAAAATAAGCGGGTCAAAAATACAACTTTTAATATCCGAACCATCAAAAGCTATAGTTGATAAAAAAAGCTCGGCAATTTATATAAATGTGTTTGCTGAATTTAAAATCATTCATACATTTGCCATGTGATTTATATAACACTGTTATTCATGTAACAACGTTCCATTACTGCTCTCTGTGGGGACAGTTTAAAGTAATCAGCAGAATGGGTTTAAGAATCACATTTCTGTAAGGATCCACTCTGGATCATTTCATAGGTTAGGTTTTAGGTTAGTGAAAATCCGGATTCCCAATCCGGATTTTTCCTATTTTTACACCTCCTAATCATTTCTGTTATGAAGATATCGTACAATTGGCTGCGTTCCTATATCAATCTGGATATAACCAAAGAAGAAACTGCTGATATCCTGACCAGCATCGGATTGGAGGTTGAAGCCCAGGAACCATTTGAGTCTGTCCCGGGAAGCTTGCGTGGCCTGGTAGTTGGTGAAGTGCTCACCTGCACCCCTCATCCGCAGGCAGATAAACTGAGCCTGACCATGGTCGATATCGGAGCATCGAATCCGCTGCCGATTGTTTGCGGTGCCCCTAATGTGGCAGCCGGACAAAAGGTAATCGTGGCTCCCGTCGGTTGTACGCTTTATGGTTCAGCCGAGCCGATAACCATACGTAAAGCTAATATCAGAGGAGAGGAATCCGAAGGCATGATTTGCGCAGAGGATGAAATCGGTTTGGGTAAAAATCATTCCGGCATCATGATTCTGGATTCATCAATACCGGCAGGCACGGTAGTTGCTGATCTATTTGAAATTGAATCGGATCATATTTTCGAAATCGGACTCACCCCTAACCGCATTGACAGCGCCTCCCATTTTGGCGTTGCCCGCGAACTCAAGGCTGTATTGGGGTTCGAGAGAAATGTCACTCTCCGTAAACCGTTGGCCAAACTGCCTGAGAAAACCGACACGCTCGATATTTCAGTTGAAATCACCAACCCCGAAGCATGCATCCGCTATTCAGGAATATCTCTCACCCATGTAAAAATTACTGAATCACCCCAATGGCTTAAAAACAGGATTCAAAGCATTGGTATGAATCCGATCAATAATGTGGTAGATATCACCAACTTTGTTCTCCATGAGACCGGTCAGCCCCTGCATGCCTTCGATGCGGAATTTATTACCGGCAATAAAATTATCGTCAAGACATTGCCAGAGGGTACCGTTTTTATCACTCTGGATGAGGAGGAAAGAAAGCTAAATGCCGGTGACCTGATGATTTGCAACGAGCAGGAAGGAATGTGCATTGCCGGGATTTTCGGCGGACTTCATGCCGGCTTAACCAATTCAACTACAAAGATTTTCCTCGAATCAGCCTGTTTCAACTCCTTATGGGTCAGGAAAACCAGTAAACGGCACCTGATCTATACCGATTCATCCTTCCGGTTTGAAAGAGGCACCGATCCCAATGCAACGGTTTATGCCCTGAAAAGAGCAGCAGTCCTGATCTGCGAGATCGCCGGAGGTCAAATCGCCTCGGATGTTGTCGATGTTTATCCCAATCCGGTTAATCCCTATCCTGTAGTACTGAAATGGGCAAATCTCGACCGGCTGATCGGGATCAAAATTGACCGGGATGAAGTGAAGAAAATTCTGAAATCGCTGGATATCGAGATCATTCAGGAAACCGAAACCTCACTACAACTGGCCGTTGCCACCTATCGCGTAGATGTCCTCCGCGAAGTTGATGTTATTGAAGAAATCCTGAGAATTTACGGATATAACAATGTAGGCCTAACCGAACAGGTACCCTCTATCCTCTCCTATGCCCCGGATCCGGAAAAGCTTGAAAACCTTATTTCCGAGCAACTTACTGCGCAAGGATTCAATGAGATGATGGCCAATTCCCTAACCCGCTCATCCTATTACGAAAAACTGGATACTTATCCTTCAGCATCCGGGGTTAAACTTTTAAACCCTCTCAGCAACGATCTCAATTCATTGCGCAGAACACTGTTATTCGGTGGTTTGGAAGCTCTCACCAACAATATGAAATTCAAAAATTTCGATCTGAAGTTTTATGAATTTGGCAATATCTATGAATTAAAAACCGGGAATAATCGCTTATTGGCAGAGAGTTATCATGAAACCCGGTTCCTGTCATTGTTCCTGACCGGCAAAAAAAATCCGGAGCATTGGTCCGGTAAAAGTCCCGACACCACTTTCTTCGACCTCAAATCCGTGGCTTTCCGGATCCTTCAAAGACTGGGTATCAATCCGGACGAGTTTGAGATTGAAGAAAAAGCCGATGAACGGTTTGCATTAGGTATCACCTGTAAATATGGCAAATCCGTTTGCATTAAGATGGGACAGGTTCATCCTGGTCTGCTGGCTCCGTTTGAAATCGGACAGGCTGTTTGGTATGCTGAATTAAACTGGGATATTATCCTCCGTAAAGTTCAGTTGAACGTGAAATTTCAGGAACTTGCCAAATACCCGCTGGTTCGAAGGGATCTTGCCCTGGTAGTGGACAATTCCATCCGTTACGAGCACATTCGATCACTGGCCTGTCTTGTTGAACGTAAATTACTTAAAGAGGTCAATATTTTTGATGTCTATACGAGCGAAAAACTTGGATCTGATAAAAAGTCGCTGGCTGTCAGTTTCATACTCCAGGACGAAAACAAAACTTTGACCGATAAACAGATCGAACAGGTAATGGAGAAACTGAGGATCGCATTTGAGAAGCAGTTGGGCGCGGTGCTCAGGTAAGGCCGTTTGGAGCACTTGTCATCCCGGCGAAAGCCTGCCCCCGCGGAGGCGGGGGGCCGGGACCCCGTCACGCTACTCCAACGCTACTTGAACGGCCCCCGAAAAACCGCTTTCATCATTGGAAGCCACCTGCTTGTAAATTGCCTTCAGCTCTTCCGGCGCATTAGCCACAACGAAAGGCCGGCCCACGAAATCTAAAAGATCGGTATCGTTATAATCATTTCCAATCCCCACTACTTCAACATGCCTGATTTGATGCATGTTGCATAAATATTCAACCGCATTGCCCTTTGATACATCCTGATGATAAATCTCCATCCAGATGGATTGATGATCAATTGGCGAAGTTGCGCGTATCACTTTAACCCCATCGCATAAAGATTTCAGCTCTTCGTACCTGGCTGGATCAGGAGGCAGAATTATCAAAAACTGACAGGCTTCCCCGAAATTAGGCGGATCAAAAGAGATCGGCTTTTCGTATCCCCGGTATGTTTCCATCCGGCGCACAAAATCCGGATGCAATTCCCCATTCTGATAATATACGTAATGATGGTTCTCCGGTACAGCAGCCAAAACTTTAAAAGTCACACCCAGGTCACGAAGCCTGATTGCTATTCTATGAACGAGCTTTTCCGGCAGGTTCAACGAATAAAGGATCTCCTTTGTATGATAATCCATAATTCCGGCACCTGAACTGAAAATCAGGTAATCGATCGGAAAATCGGCAGGCATCATCCTTTGGAAAGAAAAAGGTGAACGCCCCGTGGCAATCACACGAATTACTTCCTGCTTACCCAGATAAACCAAAGTATTAAAATCTTCAGAACTCACCTGCTGATCACTATTCAGCAGCGTCCCATCGAAGTCAGTCACTACCATTTTCACCATGTCTGCAAAAGTACTAAAAGCCCCCGACTATGATAGAATCGGCTGAATCACTATTTTCGCAGCAATTATCAGATTATGGCCAGGATAAAAGATTACTTCTCACTTGTTGTTTTCAGCCACACGATCTTTGCAATGCCTTTTGCCCTGATCGGTTTCTTTCTGGCTATCCGCTTTAGCGGTTATCCTTTCAACTGGATCACATTAATCCTCTGCATTGGGTGCATGGTTCTTGCCCGCAATGCTGCGATGGGGTTTAATCGTTGGGCCGACCGCTATATCGACGAAAAAAATCCCAGAACCGCGCACAGGGAAATCCCTAAAGGAATTATCAAGGGTAAAGCAGCACTCGCCTTTTCCGTTATCAATGCTTCTCTGTTTATTTTGGTGGCAGGACTTATCAATCCACTCTGTCTTAAACTTTCTCCGCTTGCCGTATTAATCATTCTGGGATACAGCTATACAAAACGCTTTACCTGGTTGTGCCATTTGATACTCGGACTCGGGCTGGCGATCGCACCGATTGGCGCCTATATTGCGATCACCGCTCAATTCCATTGGTTACCGCTGATGTTTTCCGGTATTGTTTTAACCTGGGTAGGTGGATTTGATATTATTTACGCTCTACAGGATCAGCATTTCGACAAATCAAACGGATTTTTCTCGATTCCTTCTAAAGTCGGTATCCGGAATGCACTGATAATCTCAACGATCCTTCATATCATAACATTTTTGTTGGTCGTAATCACCGGAATCGTTGCCGGATTCGGCCTGATGTACTGGATAGGAAGCGCAATCTTTACCATATTGCTGTTTTACCAGCATCTCATCGTTAAACCAAATGATCTGACCA
>Ga0163199_1002430_pt1 | contig 11415 bp, 11 predicted proteins | sample PL_2010_150m_FD_113537 | JGI IMG/M metagenome (GOLD analysis project Ga0163199, IMG submission 113537) | Freshwater microbial communities from Powell Lake, British Columbia, Canada to study Microbial Dark Matter (Phase II) - PL_2010_150m | ecosystem: Environmental > Aquatic > Freshwater > Lake ...
CTCTCCGGCTACCGGTATCGCGTGGTCAACGCCGGCGTCAGCGGCGACACCACGGCGGGAGGCCTCAGGCGTGTGGAGTGGGTGCTCAAGAGCAAGCCCGACATCGTGATTGTTGAATTAGGCGCCAACGACGGCCTCCGCGGGCTGGATCTGAAAGAGACGCGGGCCAACCTGACCACCATCATTCAACAATTCCTCGCCGCCGATGTGAAGGTCGTCCTCGCCGGCATGAAGCTTCCTCCGAACTACGGCGCCGATTATGCCCGGGCTTTTCAATCCATGTATGCCGAACTGGCGAAGCAACAGGGCATCGCCCTGATTCCCTTCTTTCTGGATGGCGTCGCCGCCAAAACGGCCCTCAACCAAGCCGACGGAATTCATCCCACAGGCCAGGGCTACGCCGTGATCGTCACTGGCCTGTGGCCCGTTGTGGAACCCCTGCTGAAAAAATGATCTGCCTCTCTTGACAATCATGATTTCTTTGACTTACTATCCGACCAAGTGAGTCTCCGATTGATCTGGTCGGGGATTAAAGTGATCGGATACATCTTTGCGTTTGGCAAAGGCTAGCGACAAGGAGAAATACTATTATGGACTGCCCCCGTTGCAAGGGTGTCATGTCCCAGGAGATATTTGAGGACTTGTTGGACGATACAGGCCGCATCAACTTTAAGGGGTGGCGTTGCCTGACCTGCGGGGAAATTTTAGATCCCCTGATCGCCCACCATCGTGGTGCACACCACGAGCCTCTTCTGGGGCGTTCGCGAAAGAAATTCGCCGCTCAGTTGAACTAGGCCGCCTGGCAGCAAGCACGGCCGTTTCCACTGAATGGCCGACGAGCGCCCGAATAGAAGGCATCGGGTATTTACATCAATTGAGGAGAGAGCTCGATGGCTGAACTGAACATGGTCGGTCAGGGGAACCCAGAGCCGGCCAAAGGCAAGGACAACCTGATCCCGACCGTCAAGAACACCATCGCCGTCAGTAGCGGGAAGGGCGGCGTCGGCAAATCGACGGTGGCGGTCAATCTCGCCGTCGCGCTGACCATGCAGGGCGCCAAGGTCGGCTTGATGGATGCCGACATGTACGGCCCCAACATCCCGATGATGATGGGCGTGGAGCGGCCCCCCGAGCAGCAGGACGGCAAGCTGCTGCCCGCCGAGAGCCACGGCGTCAAGCTGATCTCGATGGGCTTCTTCGTTCCCGAAGACACGCCCCTGACCTGGCGCGGCCCGATGATCCACACCGCCATCCAGCAGTTTCTGCGTGACGTGATCTGGGGGGAACTGGATTACCTGATCGTGGACCTGCCGCCCGGCACGGGAGACGCCCAGCTCAGCATCGCGCAACTCGTTCCATTGACCGGAGCAATCATCGTGACCACGCCCCAGGAAGTCGCGCTGCACGATTCACGCAAGGGGCTCGTCATGTTCCAGAAGGTCAACGTGCCGATCCTGGGCATCGTCGAGAACATGAGCTACTTCATCTGCAACAAGTGCGGCGAACGCACCGAAATTTTCTCGTACGGCGGCGGGGAACGCGCCGCTTCCAAACTGGGTGTCCCCTTTCTCGGCCGCATCCCGATCGATCCGGCCATCAGGGCCGGCGGCGACATGGGCATGCCCCTCGTCATGGCCAACCCTGAGTCCCCGCAGGCCAGGGCCTTCATGGAGATCGCCTCCAGGATTGCGGTCCGCATCAGCGTGCTGACCGCCGGGGTGTCGGAGACGGCTCCGATCGAGAGCCTGCTGCAGAAAATCAAGAAGCCGCTTACGAGCGGCGCGTGAGCGCCTGCCGGACCCGGACTTCCCTCTTCCTTTTCCTTGCGCCGCGGCCTGACGCCTCGTTATACTTTCGTGTCCCATGCCACACGCATCGCTACATACGATCGGGTGTCGCCTGAATCAGGCCGAGACGGCCCTCCTCGGAGACCAACTCCGCAGCCGCGGGTACGACCTGGTCGAGCTCGGCCGGCCCGCCGACCTCGTCATCCTCAACACCTGCTCCGTGACCGACAGCGCGGAGGCCGAGTGCCGGCACCTCATCCGCAAGATCCGCCGCACCTCGCCGGATGCCTTCGTGGCGGTCACCGGCTGCTACGCCCAGACCGGCGCGGACGTCCTGCAACAGATGGAGGGTATCGATCTGATCGTCGGCGCGCAATACAAAATGGACCTCCCCCGGTACCTGACGTCCCTGGAGCGCCGCCCCGCGCCGGAGGTCCTGCACACCCGCACGGTCAGCCGCGACGATTTCACGATCGAGGGCGTCGGCGACTACGAGAGCACCCGCGCGAATTTGAAGGTGCAGGACGGATGCAATTTCATGTGTTCCTTCTGCATCATCCCCTTCGCGCGCGGGCACGAGCGCAGCCGCCGTCCCGACGATGTCCTCCGGGAAGCCGAGGGCCTCGTCGCGCGCGGGCACCGGGAACTGGTGGTCACCGGCGTCAACGTCGGCCGGTACGCCTGCGAAGGGCGTTCGCTCAACGACGTGATCGGGATGCTGGAAGGCGTGCCCGGCCTGGACCGCATCCGCATCTCGTCGATCGAGCCGACCACGATCTCCGACCAGCTGCTGGAACGCATGGCCGGTCCCTCCAAGCTGTGCCGGTATCTCCACGTGCCGCTGCAGAGCGGCGACGACGGCGTCCTGGAAGCCATGAATCGGCGCTATACCTCGAAGGAGTATGCCGCCTTCATCGAGAAGGCGATCCGGACGGTCCCGGACCTCGGGCTCGGCACCGACATCATGGTGGGATTCCCCGGCGAAACGGACCGCGCGTTCGCCAACACCTGCGGGCTGGCCGCCGATCTTCCATTTTCGTACTTCCACGTGTTCAGCTATTCACCCAGGCACGGCACGATCGCCCTCAAACTGCCCGATGCGATTCCGGCCGGAACCATCACGGCCCGCAGAGAAGAACTCTGCGCGCTCTCCCGCGCCAAGCGCCTGGCTTTCTATCACCGGCGCGTGGGACGGACCGTCTCCGTGCTGTTCGAGACCCGCAACCAGTCCGGCCTCTTCACCGGGCTCACGGACAATTACATCCGGGTCGGCGTGCCCGCCGGGTCGGATCTCCACAACCAACTCAGACCGGTCCGGCTGACCGGAGCCATGGACGGCCTCGCCCTGGGCGCGGCCGTGGATTCTTTCCCTTTACACACGATCGGAGCGTAACACGATGGGCGTGCCTCTCAAAATCTTCATCGCCGGCGGAAGCGGATTCATCGGGCGCCACTTGGTTAAGGCCTTCAAGGCCCATGGCCATGAAGTGTACGGCCTGGCCAGGGACCGGATGCGCGGCAAAATTCTGGAGGAGCTGGGGTGCGAGCCCATCATCGGCAACCTCCTGACCAACGGACCCTGGGAGCGCAAGATCGAGAAGTTCGACGTGGCGATCGGCTGCACGATGCCGGGCAAGCGCGGCCAGCCGCCGGCCATGCGGCAGGTGCCCGAGCTCCTGAAATCCCATACGGACGCGTGCAGCACGCTCATCAATGCAGCGATGGAAGGGCAGGTCAGGGGTGTGGTCCTGACCTTCGGAGTCCTCGGCTATGGAGAGCACGGCGAAGAATGGGTGGATGAGGACACCCCGTGGGAGCCGCTCGGCTATGGGCGCTTTATCAGCGCCGCACGTGATCAGCTCAGGCATCTGGCCGAGTACAAGCGTCTGCCCGCGACGTTCCTGTTTCCCGGATGGGTCTATGGAAACGGCGGCTGGTTCAAGGACCAGCTCCTGCCAGGCCTGGAGCAGGGCCAGGCCCGCCTCGTCGGCTCCGGGGAGAACTACATCAGCTTCGTGCACGCGGAAGACCTCGCGGAGGCCTACGTGCTGGCGGCCGAGCAGCTCGGCTACGCGCCCATGTCGGAGGACCGGCCCGTGACGCAGATGCTCAACCTGGTGGACGACCGGCCGGTCACGCAGAAGGCGTGGCTTTCGGTCGTCGCGCAAGCGCTCGGCAAGCCCCTTCCCGGCTCCGTCTCGAAGGAGGACTGCGCCAAGCAGGCCGGCGAGCTGTGGGCGGAATCCATCACCTGCTCGGCGCGGGTCAAGAACGACCGCGCCAAAGCGGCGCTGGGATGGACGCTCAAGCATCCCACCATCAAGGAAGGCGTGTCGGCCGCCCTCGATTCGATCAGAAAAGAGCGCTGATGCCGTTGCGCCCACCCGCGGTTTTCATCGAAACGTTCGGCTGCCAGATGAACGAGTACGACACGGAACTCGTGCGCTCGATCCTCAAGGACAACGGCTATCGCTTCACCGACTCGGCCGACACCGCGGACGTGGTGCTGCTGAACACCTGCGCGATCCGCGAAAACGCGCACAACAAGGTGTACGGGCACCTGGGCGCGCTCAAGGCGCTCAAGGAAGACAAGGGCCTGGTGATCGGCGTGCTGGGCTGCATGGCCCAGAACCTCAAGAAGGATCTCCTGGAGGAAAATTCGCTCATCGACGTCCTGGCCGGCCCGGACAGTTACCGGGCGCTTCCCGAGCTGCTGGAGAAGGCCGCCGCCGGACGGAAGGGCATGGCGGTGGACCTGTCCGAATACGAGACGTACACCGACATCACGCCCGACCGGATCGAGGGAGTCGCGGCCTGGATCGCCGTCATGCGGGGCTGCGATAACTTCTGCACCTTCTGCGTGGTCCCCTATACACGCGGCCGGGAGCGCAGCCGGGAATTAGACGGCGTCGTGCGGGAAGCCGAGGCCCTTGCCGCGAGCGGGTGCACGCAGGTTACGCTGCTGGGGCAGAACGTCAACTCCTACCGTGACGGCACCCATGACTTCGCGGACCTGCTGCTGGCGGTGGCCGAGGTCCGTGGCATCGAGCGCGTACGGTTCATCTCGCCGCACCCGAAGGACTTTCCAGAGAAGCTGCTGGAGGCGGTCGCCGGCCACCCCAGAATCTGCAAGCACATCCACCTGCCCCTGCAGACGGGTAACGACCGCATCCTCCAATTGATGGACCGAACCTATACACGGGCGGAGTACCTGGCACTGGTGGACCAGATTCGGACTCGCTGCCCGGAAATTATTCTCACCACCGACATCATCGCCGGGTTCTGCTCAGAGACCGACGAGGAGTTCGCGGACACTGAAGACCTTCTCCGGGAAGTCGAGTACCATTTGGCATATATTTTCGAGTACTCAGAGCGCAAGAACACCATCGCGGCCAGGAAATACGCAGATGATGTGCCCGCCGGCGTGAAGGCCGCACGCGTGACAAAACTGGTCGAGTTTCAGCGGGGTATCTCCCTGAAGAAAAACCGGGAGATGATCGGAAAGACCGTCGAGGTCCTGGTCGAGGGAGAGGGAAAGCGTTCCCGCGATCAGTGGATGGGCCGCACCGGCGGCAACATCGTGACGGTCTTCCCAAAAACTTCGGACGCTCTCAAGCCCGGCAGCCTCGCCTCCGTCCGTATCACCGACGCCACCGTCACCACCCTCTACGGCGAATCCGCCTAAAGCCCGTTCGAATCTATTGGGGAATCTCGTCGGCCCGCGGGTCGGGCAGGAATCCGGCGGCCATGAATTTGTCCATCCAGGTCAGCGGAGGAGTCGTACGAAGGCCGGCGATGACGGACAGCACCTGGTAACGAAGCCGTGCGTTCCGGTCTATCCCGCGAAAGACGCGGTCCCGCAGGAAACAGCGCACCGGATCCGCCGCATTCCAGAACAGCACCTGCTCATCAGCCAACCGCTGCAGCATCTCTACCTGTGGGCGACGAGCTTCTTCGTAAGCGGATAGCGCGTGGGCGGACCAGTCTCCCGTCTCCCGGCAACGCATGATCACATCCGCCAGCGCCATCGCATCGGCCATCGCCTGCATCCGCCCCTGCGAGACGTGGGGATTCGTTGCATGAGCGGCGTCACCGATCAGCACCGCACCCTCCACCACCCAGCGGTCCGTACGGACCCGCATGCAGGGCAAGAAACCGACTTGCTCCCACGCCGTCAAGCTCTCCATGGGCTTGACCATGGCCGGGTCGATTACACCGAGCCGCGCCTTGAAGGCACCCAACCCGCGCTCCTTGAGCACCCCTACCGCTTCAGCCTCGACCATGTAAAGCGCAACCACACGGTTGCCGGGAGCAGGGAATAACCCGAGGATCTCGCCATGGCCGACGTAGTATCGCGCCTCGCCCTGCATGCCCTCTGGTCTCGGCAGCAGCATGATCAAATAGCCGTGCCGATAGTGATGGACGTCGGCGTTGACGCCCAGCGCCCGCCGCACCAGCGACCCGGCCCCGTCGGCGCCGACCACCAACCGCGCTTCGATCTCAATGCTTTTGTCCTCTCCGGCACGACGGACCACGACCCCACCGACTTTTCCAGCCCGCTGCACGAGCCCATGGAACTCGGCTCCATACCAAAGCTGCGCGTTCTTCTGCTCGGAAAGCCGGTCCAGGATCAGGTGATGCACGGCGCTGGAGAGGGCCACCAGTGCGCGATTGTGCGGCGCGGGAAGCATCCCGTAGTCCATCGTACAGAGCCTTTCGCCGCCGATCCCGACGAAGTGAAAGCGCTGCACGGCCTGGACGGTCTCCGGCGTGAGCGCCGGGAGGATGCCCAGTTGATCGAGAATCTGCTGGCCGTTCGGCTGGATCGTTTCACCCCGAAGAGCGGCGGGCGGACCCGGCTGCCGTTCCAGAACCAGCACGGAGACGCCCCTCTGAGCCAGCGCCAGGCCAAGGATTACGGCACCTCCCACTGCCCCTACGACGACGACTTCAAATTTCATCGCCAGTCCTCGTAGCGTCTGTGGTCGGCCCACATCTTCAGGAATTTTTCCCTGGCTTGATGGGTGCTGGCAGGATCGTGCAGGATGTCCAGCCGCTCGTCGTTATAGCGGGCGGCGCTGGTCGTCTGATTCATCGAACCCGACGTGTTCACACGCTCATCCACAATGGCCTGCTTGAGATGCATCAACCCGTCGTGCCGGTTGACCTTGATCGGAATCCCGGCGAGACGCAGCGTCTCCAGAGCCGCCCGTTGTTTCTGGTCGTCCAGTTTCCCGCGATCAGTAATGACGCGGACATCCACCCCGCGTTTTTTTGCCGCCACCAACGCCCGGACGATCGGAGGGTAGGTCAACCCGTAGCTCGCCAGATAGATGCTTTGCCGGGCCTCTTCATAAAGAGCCACCAGGCGATCAGCCGGCCGGTCCTCCGGGGAATAGAGCACTTCAAGAGTGGTGATGGAACTCGTGGGACCGTCTTGGAACCCGACGACCGAGGCCCAGAGCGCCACGGACAGGAGGCAGACGCCAGACCCAACCGCCCACGACCACACTCGACCATGCGTCATATTTATCCCCTTGATGACCGGCGAGGGGAGTATAGGTGGCACCCCCCCCATTTGCAACGAAGCCCCAAAACAATGACGCAATCCGGGTAGCCGATGCCCCAAACCCGGCAATTCAACAGTCCTGACTCCATACCTACGCCATCCCAATCTTCTAACATATTGAAATATTTTAACATTTCATGATAACACGATCCGTGACCATGGCATATGAAATGCTATGACTACCAGTGGGTACACACGCTACAAAAAGGAAGGGGGTGATTCTGAATGAAGGCACTTTTCGCAGCGCTGTTCGCAGTGATGATCGGATTGACCTTTGCCGGCTCCACTTTCGCGGATGAGAAGAAGAAGGATGCCGCTCCTGCCGCCGCCGCTCCTGCTGGTGAGATGAAGAAGGACGAGGGCAAGAAGGACGAGGTCAAGAAAGAGAAGAAGAGCAAGAAAGAAAAGAAGGAAGAGAAGAAGTAATTTCTTCGAGACAGACCGACGGTGGCCTCCTGGGCATCGTCGGTCTTTTTTTGCCCGCGATCAGTCCTCCTCAAAGATCATCTTGAACGAGTCCTCACTGTTGTCCCAGGCCTCGGCGGATGTCTTCATCAACCATGCCTTGATCCAAGTCTTCTGCGCCTCGGACAGCAGTTTCTTGATCTGATGCGAGCGGCCCTGGAGCGGCTGCAGCATGCCCGTCTGCCGGCCGATGTCCAGAATGGCCGTCCGCGCGTAAACGTTCGTGTAGGCCACCGGCCCGCCATTCTCCTCCTCGCCCTGCACCCAGACAGAGATGTACCGCTCCCCGTTCAGCGCCGCGCTGTCCAATGCCTGCGGGATATCGTGGAACAGCTCATTCTCTGTTTTCTCCACGGGCGTGGTCCCGTCCTGCGTGAACATGAAATTCTGATTCCACATCGATCGCTCCCTCGCGCCTACTCGTACCGCAACGCCTCGATCGGGTTCAGCCGGGAAGCCTTGTTGGCCGGATAGAGGCCGAAAAAGACGCCGACAAGCGCCGAAAACCCAAAGGCAATCACCAGGATGTCGCCCGAGATGATGGCCGGCCACCCGGCGATGTTGGAGGCGGCCTTGGCTCCCGCGACCCCCACCCCCACGCCGATCAGCCCGCCCAGGGCGCTGAGGACCACGGCTTCAACCAGAAACTGCAGAAGGATATGCCGGCGCTTGGCCCCCACGGCCATGCGGATGCCGATTTCCCTGGTGCGCTCCGTGACCGACACCAGAAGGATATTCATGATCCCGATCCCTCCGACCAGCAACGAGATGGACGCCACCGCCAGCAGGAGCAGCTTCATCGACTCGCTGGTCCCCTCCTGGATTTTCGCCGTATCGAGCTGGTTGCGGACAGTGAAATCATCATCCTGGTTCGGCCGCAGCTTATGGCGCTGGCGAAGCACCCGCTTGACCTCGTCGACGATCGAAGCCATCTCCTCGGGGGTTTCCGCCGAAAGGAATCCGGCTCCGATGGACCCCAGGAACTTGGTGCCCATGACCTTCCGCTCGGCGGTCGAGAACGGAATGAAGACCACATCGTCCTGGTCGCTTCCCCGCGTGTCGTATCCCTTGGCAATCAGCTTCCCGACGACCTTGAACGGGATGTTCTTGAGCCGGATCGTCGCGCCCACGGGATCCTCCCCGGGGCCGAACAAATTCTCGGCGACTGTATTGCCGATCAGCACGACCTTGGCGGCCGTATCGTTGTCGGCCTGGGTGAAGAAGTCCCCGCTCACGGTGGACCAGCCGCGGATGACCAGATAGCCGGGCGTCACGCCGTTGACCGTCGTGAACCAGTTCTTGTTTTCATGGACGACCTGCATCGCGTCGCGCCGGGCCCAGCCGACATCCGTGACGCCGGGAATCTTCCTCAACTCCTCCATATCGGCGATGATCAACGTCACCGCCCCGCCGTGGCCACTCCGCACCCCGCTCGTCGTGGTCGCCCATGGCAGGATCGTGATCACGTTGGTGCCGAAGGAGGCGATCTGGGCCTGCACGGCGGCCTTGGCGCCTTCTCCGATGCTGACCATCGCGATCACGGCCCCCACCCCAATGATGATGCCCAGCATCGTCAAAATCGACCGCATCCGGTTCCGGCCCAGTACGCGGAACGCCACCAGCACCGTCATCAGAAGAAAATTCATGCGCCGGCCTCTTGCGGCGCGGGACGGGCACCGAACATGTCGCCGGTGGGACGGTCGGACTGGATGACCCCGTCTTTCATCATGATGATCCGATGGGCATACCGGGCAATGTCCGCTTCATGCGTCACCAGAATGATGGTGATTCCCTCACGGTTCAACTGTGTCAGCGTGTCCATGATTTCCCGGGAAGCCTGGCTGTCCAGATTGCCGGTCGGCTCATCCGCCAGAATGATCGCCGGGTTCGTGACCAGCGCGCGGGCGATGGCCACCCGCTGCTGCTGCCCGCCGGATAATTGGGCGGGATGATGGTGCTCGCGATCGGCAAGCCCCACGCGCTGCAGCGCGCGCAAGGCCAGTGCCCTCTGCTCGCCTGCCGGCATCCCCCGGTAGAACAGCGGCAATTGCACGTTTTCCCTCGCCGTGGTCCGCGGAATCAGATTGAAGTTCTGAAACACGAACCCGATCTTCTGGTTACGGATCTCCGCGAGCCTGCTTCCACCCAAGGTGGACACATCGGTGCCTTCTAACGTGTAGGTGCCGCTGGTCGGCACGTCGAGACACCCCAGGATGTTCATCAAGGTGGATTTCCCGGATCCCGACGCCCCCATGATGGCAACACATTCGCCGGCCTCGATCGTCAGCGAGACTCCCCGCAACGCCCGGACTTCCATCTCGCCGAGGCGATAGGTTTTGACGAGGTCCCGGCATACGATGAGGCTCATCTTACATCCCTCTCGGCGTGCCGGTGCTCGGCCGCTGCGACGGCTGGGAGCCGAATCCGGGCGGCAAGCTGCTGCCGTACGACCCCTTCGGCATATCCACTCCGATGATAACTTCATCACCTTCCTTCAAGGCGCCCTCGACGAGCTCGGAAAAGGCCCCGTCCGTGATCCCGGTTTTGACCTCTACCGGCGCCGGCTCTCCCTGGGGGCTGCGCAGCCAGACTTGTGGCTTGGACCTGCCCTCACCGCCTTCGCGCTTGCCCCCTTCGGGAGCGCCGTCCCGCTTTCCCGCAGAGGCCACGGGCGGGCCACCTGACCTCTCTCCACCTTTTGCCAGGGCCGGCTTGAACCGCAACGCCTGGTTGGGAACCTTCAGGACATCGTCCCGGCGGGCGACAATGATCGCGGCGTTGGCCGTCATGCCGGGCCTGAGCCGAAGATCGGTATTGTCCACCCCAATCACCACGTTGTAGGTCACAACGTTCTGAACGGTGATCGGCGCATTCCGGACCTGGAGAATCGCGCCCTTGAACACTTGATTGGGATAGGCGTCCACGACAAACGTGGCAGGCTTGCCGTCCGTGATGCCGCCGATGTCCGACTCGCTGACATTCGTGTCGACTTGCATCTTGGTCAGATCCTTGGCGACCGTAAACAGCACCGGCGCTTGGAAGCTGGCCGCCACGGTCTGCCCGACATCCACGTTCCGCGAGATCACAATGCCGTTGACGGGAGAGTGGATGGTGGTGTACTCCAGATTGACCTTCGCCGTATCCAGCTGCGCCTGCGCCTGTTTCACTTGCGCCTCCGCAATTTGCAGATTGGCCTGAGAGGTTTCAAAGGCGGCGCGGGCATTATCCACGTCCTGCTGGGCATTCAGTTGCTGCTGAAACAAAGCCTTCGCGCGATCAAAGTTGAGCTTCTGCAAGGCAAGATCGGCGCGGGCCCTGGCCACATTCCCCACGGCGTTCTGGAGACTAGCTTCCATCTGTGTGACAACGGTCCGAAAAGGAGCTGGATCAAGCTGGGCCACCACCTGGCCCGCCTTCACCACCGAGTTGAAATCGGCATAGAGGGCCTTGATGATGCCGGACACCTGGCTGCCGACCTGCACCGTGATAACCGGATTGATCGTGCCGGTTGCCGTGACGACCTGGGCCACCGCCCCACGCTCGATCTTCGCGGTCTTATACTTGACCGGAGACTTCTGGTCTCCGCTCCAGTAC
>Ga0163199_1002435_pt1 | contig 11398 bp, 13 predicted proteins | sample PL_2010_150m_FD_113537 | JGI IMG/M metagenome (GOLD analysis project Ga0163199, IMG submission 113537) | Freshwater microbial communities from Powell Lake, British Columbia, Canada to study Microbial Dark Matter (Phase II) - PL_2010_150m | ecosystem: Environmental > Aquatic > Freshwater > Lake ...
ACGGGCAGTATTCCCAATGGAGAATCGTATGATATGGAGCTGAAATTGACAGGGAGCCAGCCCGTAGAGTCTGTGTTTCTGTAAGTGCTTGAGGCGCCGCAATGATACGCGTATCCTGAAGGAAGAGAAGGCAGGCCTATTCCCTGGCATTGATTGCCCTGCGTGGTGGATGTGGCCGTAGGGTCAGGTATGGATATATATACAGTTTGAGAGGTTCCGAGAGAGGCGGAGGACTGATCTACTACGAAAAGGCCCAGTGCTTTGTTGAGCTGAGCCATATCTGACAGTCTTGTCGAATCTCTGCCTTGTTTGAGGAGTTCCTGAGGGTTGAGAGTCAGTATTACGGCTACTGCGAGGATGGAGAGGATGGCGAGGACGATGAGGAGTTCAATCAATGTGAAGGAGCTTCTGTCTTTGCAAATTATTTTTAGATTCATGCTTTGTCATAGATTATACATTTCCCGCGAATTTACATAAAGTACAAAATCACGATAGAATTGTTTTATGTCTGAACTTCTGGAATCTCGTTACGATCATCAAAAAAGCGAAAAAGAAATATACGAACTTTGGGAAAAGTCCGGCTACTTTAATCCGGATAATTTGCCGTCCCCTAAACCCAATGCCCTAAACCCTAAACCCTTCACTATCATCATGCCGCCGCCGAACGCCAACGGACATCTCCATGCGGGGCACGCCATGTTCGTTACCATTGAAGACATAATGATTCGTTTCGCGCGCATGCGCGGAAAAAAAGCGCTCTGGCTTCCGGGCGCGGACCATGCCGGTTTTGAAACGCAGGTTGTCTACGAAAAAAAATTGGAAAAAGAAGGCCGCTCCCGCTTCGGCATGTCGCGCAAGGAACTTTACGACGAGATAATGGCTTTTACGCTTGAAAACAAAAAACATATGGAGGCCGAATTGCGCGCGCTCGGCGCGTCCTGCGACTGGTCGCGCGAGAAATTCACGCTTGACCCGGATATTGTGGAAGAAGTGAATCGCACGTTCGGAAAACTTTATAAAGACAAATTGGTCTACCGCGGCAACCGCATTGTGAATTGGTGCCCGAAACATCAGACGTCGTTCTCCGACTTGGAGCTCGAAGATGTTGAGCGAAATGACCCGCTCTACTATCTCCAATATGGCCCGTTTGTAATAGCGACCGCAAGGCCTGAAACAAAATTCGGCGACAAATACGTCGTTATGCATCCCGACGATAAGCGCTACGCCAAATACAAAAACGGGGAAAAAATCAATCTGGAATGGATTAACGGCCCAATCACGGCAACCGTCATAAAAGACAAAGATATTGATATGGAATTCGGAACCGGCGTTATGACGATTACTCCGTGGCACTCCGGACCCGACTTCGAAATCGCCCAGCGGCATAATATTGAAAAAGAACAAATCATCGACGAACGCGGAAAACTGCTTCCTATCGCCGGAGAATTCGCAGGAATGAAAATCACCGAAGCCAGGCCTAAGATTGTTGAGAAAATGAATTCCAAAGGGCTTCTTGTTAAAACCGACGACGCCTACCGCCACACCGTGCGGACATGCTACAAGTGCGGCACAGTCGTTGAACCCCAGATCAAGGAACAATGGTTCGTTAAAACAAAACCGCTGGCCGCGTCCGCAATTCGCACAATCAAATCAAACAAAATCACATTTCTTCCCAAGCATTACAAAAAAATCTGCCTGCACTGGCTGGAAAATATAATCGACTGGAATATTTCCAGGCAAATCGCCTGGGGCATCCGCATCCCGGCCTGGTTCTGCCTTTCCTGCTCGGAGCCGCAGATAAATCCCGAAGTTAAATCCAGATGGTTTATGGTCAGACACGGAGAGATAGACGATATAAAACACCAAAGCATCGGTCAGGTTGACGTTCCTCTTAACGAACAGGGACGCAAGCAAGCGGAAGCAGCCGCTGCATTTTTGAAAAACGAGAAAATCGATTTGATTATCAGCTCCGACCTAAGCAGGGCCCGCGAAACCGCGGAAGCTATCGCGAAAACTACTGGCGCAAAAATTATTTTCGAAAAAGATTTGCGTGAGCGCCACTTCGGCGCAGGCCAGGGCATTTCCAAAGAAGAGCGCGATCGTTTATATGGAAAGCTGATTTACAGCTACGACGGGAAGCCGCCTGGCGGAGAAAGTTTTGCCGAAGTGGAAGACAGGACCATAAAAGCAATTGAGAAATACGCGGACGAACACAAAAATAAAAATATTGCGTTCGTTTTCCACGGAGGGCCTATGCGAATGATGCTAAAACATTTTAAACGCGAAGATTATAAAGAGCTTCTGGGCCGCACTCCTCGGCGTGATGCCATGCTTGCCGGCGAACCTGCATTGGGAGAAATAATAGAAATTGATTTACTAAAACCCTGTCTCAAATGCAAAAACTCGTTTTACCGGCAGGACCCCGATGTTTTCGACACCTGGTTTTCGTCGGGCCAATGGCCGGCTTTAACGCTCGGCTATCCTAAGGGAAAAGATTTCAAAACATTCTATCCAACATCTGTAATGGAAACAGCCGGAGAAATTATATTCTTCTGGGTAACGCGGATGATTATGCTGGGGCTCTATATGACGGGGAAAGTTCCTTTCAAAATGGTATATCTCCACGGGCTTGTTCTCGACGCCAAGGGGCAGAAAATGTCCAAGAGCAAAGGGAATGTCATCAATCCCCTTGAAATCACGTCTGAATACGGCACAGATGCATTGCGCATGACTCTGGTCGCCGGCAACACGCCCGGCACTTCACTGGCGCTTTCCGAAGATAAGGTACGCGGGTACCGCAATTTTTCCACCAAGGTCTGGAATATCGCGCGGTTTGTTCAAATGTATAAACCAAAAAACAAACACGTGCAAAAAACGCTGAAATTTACCGCTGTCGACAAAAAGAATCTTGCCGAAGTTAAAAAAATCAAATCCAAAGTAGCCAAGCATTTGGACAACTCCGAATTTCATCTTGCCGCAGAAACCGTTTACCACTATATCTGGCATAATTTCGCCGATAAAATAATTGAGGATTACAAACCCCGCCTTAGTAGTGAAAGTGATATTGATGCCGCGGCTGCATACGCGACGCTTGAAACAATTCTTCTGGAATCCATCAAAATGCTGCATCCTTTTATGCCTTTCATCACCGAAGAAATATATAGAAAATTTGAGCCGGAGAAATTATTAATGATTGAGAAGTGGTAGAATCAATAGGTAAAAGTTAGTAAAGTTATAAGGTTCATAAAGTTTTTTTACTTTACGAACTTTATAAACTTAGAAACAATGACTTATCTTATTATTATCCTAGGCCTGCTCCCCGGATTCACCTGGCTTTTGTTCTATCTTCAGGAAGAAGTACATCCGGAGCCCAAAAAAATGATAGCGAAGGTTTTCTTCGCGGGCGCTCTTTCCGCCATTGTCGCTCTGGCAATAGAGCTGATGATAAACTGCGCCTCTGTTTCCGGCATCACCAATTGTTCCAAGGCGCTGGGCGAAAATATTCCTATCACGCCTTTTATGATACTTGCCTACGCGGCAGTGGAGGAAATCGTCAAATTCGCGGCGGCTTATTTTGTCATCGCCAAAAGCAAATATTTCGATGAGCCGGTTGACGCTATGATTTATATGGCAATAGCAGCACTCGGATTCGCCACAGTTGAAAACCTGGGCGCCCTTTATAATATGGGCAGACCCGTCTTATTGGACGGACTTTTTGAAATAGCCATTTTCCGATTCGTCGGCACTACTTTGTTGCATACTCTTACCTCCTCCATAGCCGGCTATTTCTTGGCGCTTTGCATAAGAAATTTCAAAAGCAAAAAATTCATTGTTTACGGGCTTATTTTGGCCACAATCTTGCATACCGCCTTCAATTACCTTATACTTACAACCGTCAATCTTCTGTATCCGATAGCCTTTGTTGCGATAGTCGGATTTTTTACCCTTGGGGACTTCGACAAGCTGAAAAAGGAACAAATATAAAATGCCAAACTCCGAAGAAAAATTTTTTGAGGACCTTGCCAAGGGCGCTGACGATGGCCATCACTACAAAGTGAAAGCTGACGAAAAAGACTCAGACGAAAAGGCGGTGTCAAAAAAATCCGCGGATGACGAAATCGCTACCGAGGGGAAACTCACTATTGACGTTTACCAGACACCGGGGGAAATAGTCGTCGAATCGGCGATAGCCGGAGTAAAACCAGAAGACCTTGATATAGATGTTTCGAATGATTCGATAACGATCAAGGGAGAACGGCATCATGATGAAAAAATCAAAGAGGAGGATTATTTTTATCAGGAATGTTATTGGGGAAGATTTTCCAGGTCAATAATCCTTCCGGAAGAAGTGGATCCGGACAACGCCTCTGTAAATTTCAAAAACGGCGTCCTAACCGTAAAGCTTCCGAAGCTGGAAAGGAAAAAAGCAAAAAAGCTAAAGGTCAAAGCAGAATAAAATAAGTTGAAAGTTTGTAAAGTTTTTAAAGTAAAAAGGAAAAACTTTATGAACCTTATAACTTTATTACCTTAAAACTAAAAATATTATGAGACAATGCGCAAAATGCGGGAAAGGTTCCATAATGGTCGGAAAGCGCAAGCTTCTCCGCGGGCACTATAACCCGACCTCAAAATCAAGAAAATATCCCAATCTTCAGTTCGCGAAAGTTGAAGGCGTCCGGAAACTTATTTGCGTCCAGTGCATGAGAACGATACGCCGGAAACCAAGTAAGTAAAATTATTTGGTAATGGGCTGTAGTGCTTGCCGGCAGGCAGGTACCGGCACAAATTCGTTCTTTCGGGCTGTAGTATACCGGCAGTACGCATGCATGGGGTGCATGTAGACCGGGTTCAATTCCCGGCAGCCCGACATTAGAATCGGCTTAGTGAATTTATGAACTTAGCGATTCTTACCTGCCTGCCGACAGGCAGGTGTCCCGCCAATGGCGGGACAATGGGTAATTCTAGCGATGGACTCTTGGTCGAATCCATCATACAAACAAATATATTAAATTAAAAAAATATGATGAACTGGGATTATGACTTGTATTCGCCCTTTGACTGGGCTTCGCATATTATAATGATACTTTTCTGGATTCTGGTAATAGCAGTTGTCGTCACTTTGATAAAAAATACGGGCAGTCGTAAAGAAGGAAGCGGGAATTCGGCGATTGAAATACTGAAAGAACGTTATGCCAAAGGAGAAATAGATAAAAGGGAATTCAATAAGAAGGTAAAAGAGCTTTCCTGAAAACAAAAACTGTCCGCTTGAACGGGCAGTTTTTGGTGTCCCGCCTAGATTTTGCCCGGCATAAAACCAAGTGGGTGGGCACAACTTTAACCCAAGAGTTAAAGTAATATCGCCCTCCCTGACAAAATTGTTTGATCCGAACTCTAAGCAGGACTGTTAATAGTATACCATAATAGCAAATAGCCAATCACTTATAACATATAGTCTATCAAATAAATTCTTTGCCATAAGCTATTCGCCATAGGCTAACAAATTCATGACAAAAAGAACCAGAAACACGATATTCTACGCGCTATGCGCCGCTTTCGCGGTAACAAGCGCTTTTGTAGTTTTTTATGCACAGGGCTGGCGCTTGGATTTCGAAATCTTCGGTTTCCGGAAAGTCGGCGGCGTGTATCTGCGGAGTTTTCCGGACAATGCGTCGGCCTTTATCAACGGCAAAAAGGTGGATAAAAATCCGGGGCTTTTGGACCGCGGCAGATTCATAAGCAATCTTTTTCCCAAGAATTATAAAATTTCTTTCGTAAGCGACGGCTATCTGGACTGGACGGAACACGTTCAAGTCAGTCCTTCTCTGGTCTCGGAAATAAAATATGCCGTTCTCGTTCCGAAAAATTCCGAAAGCGCGGCTACCGGAACGGTAAAAAACTTCTGGGCCGACAACGGCCGGATTATAATCGGTTCCGGAAGTCCGCTTCTTTTTAATGGAATTAAAATTAAAGGCAGCGAAGTAATATTGCAAAGCGGCGATTTCGACATTGTTTTAACAGAAAGCAATTCCCCCAAAACATATTTTATCAATTATTTATCCGGGGATACGCCGACCTCGACTATACTGAATCAAAAACTTATTGCCTCCGGTATTCAGCTTTCCAATATAAAGGAAATAATAAAAGACCCCTCCTCAGACAATCGGGCAATATTGAGAACCGCCGATAAAATTTTTTCTCTAGATTTAAGAAATTCGGGAATTTCCAGGCTTGTTTCTTCAAGCTCTACCATTTCAGAAATGGCTGCTTCGCCTTCTTGGATCGCCTGGGTAAGTCCAGATTACAAAACCGGCGAGCCGGTTCTTACTTTTTACAACCGTTCTTCCCGCTCAATCCAGAGTGAAATAAACATTGCCGGCAAATTAATAAAATTATTTTTTAGGAACGACGACGAGCTGGGTATATTGCAAAGCGATGGCGGACTTTACACTATTTCTTCCGAAGGTCAGCCGCAGAAACTGGCCAGCGATGTACGCGATTTTGAATTTTCTCCTAACGGCAACAGGGTCGCGGCGCTCGAAAATCAGGCGCTCGAGATTTTCGCTTTTAACAGGGATAAAGATTATTGGCGCTTCCGCTTGCCGAATGCCGAAAAAATAGAGCGCATAGAATGGTACAAAGACGAAAACCACATTTTCATAATTTACCCGGACGAAATAAAGTTTCTCGACATTAACGACAAGAACCTGGAAAACTTCCCCGCTATAGCAAGCGGAAGCAATGCCAAATATGATGCCAAATCGAACACACTTTATTTCATCAAAGAAAACCAGCTCAAGAAAATTGTATTTCCGAAGTAAAAAATGGTGGAATGACACAGACGAAATATGAACGTGCCTATATTATCCATTAGAGTTAAAATGGCACAATGAAGACTAGTCCGATTATCTTAAAATTGGGGGGAAGTGTAATAACCAATAAACGGGCTGGAAAACCGGTCGTTAGAACTCGTCATGTAAGGCGACTTGTGCGAGAGATCTTTAGTGCTTGTTTCGACAGAGTCCGCGGTTCGCGCACACCGCTTATACTCCTGTATGGTGGCGGTTCGTTTGGGCATCCGCTGGCTCACCAATATAAACTCTCGGGAAGGGCGCTTTCAATCGACACTCTTACTGGCGCGGCAAAAACCATTTCTGCTATGCGCAGACTTGGAACAGTGCTTACCGGTATTTTTTTGGAGGAAGGAATTCCTGTTGTCCCGCTCCAAACGAGCTCCTTCGTACAGGAAAGAAATGGAAAACTCATAATTACCAATTACTCCCTGATTGAGGACATTCTTTCGCATGGAGGAATACCTTTACTTGGAGGAGATGTGATTATTGCGGACCACTGTCGCACAGTCATCGCATCGGCCGACAGACTCGCTTCTGAGCTCGCTATGCACTTCCATAGTCGGAGGCTGCTTTTTGCGACAGACATAAACGGTGTTTATAAAAAATTACCGGCGCGAGCTCGTGAACGCCCGCTTCGCATGATTCTACGAAAGGAATTGCTTGCCATGGTCGCATCGCGAACTGTTAAAGACGGGGCTTTTGACGTAACTGGGGCTATGGTGGAGAAACTTCGTTCGCTTCTTCCTCTGCGAAATTGCACGGTAATTATTTTTAATGGTTTACTCCCGAATATGTTTGTGAGAGCGCTACGCGGCGAGATGCACGGTACCCGTATTGCGCTGTAAAATATCAAAACAGCTCCGATTTTGTCGGAACTGTTTTTATGCGTACAGTTTCTGAACTTTTAATGTTTCTTCCATCCATTCAATAAACTCAGGGTGGAAAAAAGCATAAATAAAATTAACGTTTTTTCCACTGCGGGGCGCGTCTGGCTTTCTTGAGTCCGTATTTCTTTCTTTCAACCATTCTCGGGTCGCGTGTCAAAAATCCCGTGGGACGAAGTCTGTCCCTGTAGGTGGCATCCGATACAACCAGTGCGCGGGCAACGCCCAATCTGACTGCTTCCGCCTGCGCGGTTGTTCCGCCGCCGCTTACCTTGGCGCTGACGTTAAACTTGTCCAAAATGGAGAATTTATCCAGCGGAGACAATGCAACCTGGCCGGAAAGCGGCCTGTTGAAATATTCTTCCGATTTCTTCCCGTTAACCACGAATGTCCCGGTGCCTTTGGTTATGCGGACGCGGGCTACGGCGGTTTTACGCCTGCCGACTCCTTCAAAATATCTCTCCGCTTTTTTCGGAGAATGAGTTGTTTCTGTTTTTTTAGCCATTTTTATTATTCTTTAGATTCTATAAAAACCAGGTTTTTCAAACGACGGGCGTTCAGAAAGTTTTTGGGCAGCATCCGGCGGACGGCATCGCGAATTACGCGCTTAGCGTCTTTCTGAAAAGCTTCTTCGAAAGTTCTGGTTTTAAGGTGGCCGACATATCCTGTGTGGCGGTGGTATTCCTTTTCCTTGAATTTCTTTCCGGTCAAAGTAATCTCTTTGTAATTTTTGAGCATCACTTTATCCTTGCCGACAAGGCGCGGCTCGTAATCGGCCGACTTCTTGCCCTGAAGAATCACTGCTATTTCAGATGCGAGTCTGCCGAGTCTTTTATTTTTTGCGTCGATTGGATATTCCATGATTTGTTAGCTTATTGTTTATGGCTAATAGCTTATGGCAAAGAATTTATTTAATCAACTATTTGCTATATGCGATTGGCTATTTGCCGTATTTATACAAACTCAATAAAAGCAACTGCGGCGCTGTCGCGCTTGCGGCTCTTTCCGGATTTTATTATGCGAAGAAATCCGCCTTTTCTTTCTTTATATCGCGGGCCTATATCCTCCATCAATTTTACGACCGTGTCTTTATCGTGCAAACGCTTTAAAAGCAGACGACGCGAAGCAAGATCGCCCTTCTTGGCAATGGTAACCATTTTTTCAGTAAGAGGCCGTATGGCTTTGGCTCTTATTTCGGTCGTTTCTATTTTACCGTCGCGCACCAAATTACATACGAGATTTCTCATAAACGATTTTCTGCGGCCGGTAAGCCTATGAAATTTTCTGCCTTTTTTGCGATGCTGCATTTTACTTTTTTAAGCTTTCTTGGCTTTCGATTTTTTCTTGGGAGCTTCCTCGTCGTCTTCCTTTTTGGATTTTTTGGACGGCGAAGGCGCTTCTGCCTCTTTTACCTGCACGGCCGAAACTTTCTGGAAGTGGTCGTTCAGAATATTGGCCGTTTTGTGGAGAGCCGATGACGGACTGATTGTACCGTCGGTTTCTATCTCAAGGCGGAGGCGGTTGTAATCGGTGTGTTCTCCCACGCGCATATTTTCAACAATATAATTAACTTTTCTGACCGGGGAGAAAAAGGCGTCGATGCCTATAAGTCCGACGGTCAATTTTTTTTCCCTTCTCGATTCCACCGAAGAATATCCCAAACCTTTTTCAACCGTTATTTCGATGTCCAATTCAGCATCTTTGGAGGTCAATTCGCCGATGTATTCACCGGGGTTCACTACGTCAATATCGGAATTTGTTTTTATGTCGGCGCCCGTTACCTCCTTCTGCCCTTTTACTTTGAGTGTAAGCGTCTGGACTTCATCGTTATACATTCTGAAACGAAGTTTCTTGAAATTAAGCGTTAAATCAACCAGGTCTTCTTTCAAACCCGGCAATGTGGAGAATTCGTGTGTAGCGTTTTTGACTTTTATGTAAGTAATCGCGGCCCCCGGAAGCGAAGAAAGAAGAGCGCGGCGAAGGGCATTGCCGATTGTCAGGCCGTAGCCCGAATACAGTCCTTCTACTTCGAATACTCCTTTTTTGTCGTCTTCTGAAACTGTTTTTATTGCAACTGTTTCGCTGAGATAAGTGTAGTTCATATTATTTATTAAATGATTCGACCAATAGGTTTATTTCGACCGGCAGTTCGGCTTCCCGAGGCAAATCGAGAACCGTGCCTTCCAGTTTGTCTTTATCCAGCACCAACCATGCCGGCTGCTGGTAATTTTGCAAAGATTCTTTGAGATTTTTGAATGTGGCTTTTTCTCTCGATTCTTCCCTGACACTGATAACGTCCTTCACTTTGACGGAAAAACCGGGCGACCTTACGCGTTTCTTATTAACGAAAACGTGTCCGTGTATTATAAGCTGCCTGCCCTGCGAGCGCGACGCGGCAAAGCCGAGACGGTAAAGTACGTTGTCCAGCCTGCGCTCAACCAATTCAATCAATTTTTCAACCGTAGAGGTTTGGCTTCTCGTCGCTTCTTCAAGGAGCTTCCTGAGGTTGCTTTCGTCGATTCCGTAGCTCAATTTGAATTTCTGTTTTTCCTTAAGCTGTTTTCCAAAATCGGAAATAGTCCTGCGTCCCCTCTTTTGTCCGTGCGGACCCGGCTTGAACGGACGCCTTACCAAAGCGCATTTGGGCGTCTGGCAGCGATAACCTTTCAAGTGAAGATGTTCGCCGAGCGCTCGTTCTTTTTTTTCTTTTGCTCCTCTGATCATGGGTTTATAGTTTTAAGGTTATAAAGTTATAAGGTTCATAAAGTTTTTTCTACTTTACAAACTTTATAAACTTTTAACTTAATTAATTTAATAGGTGTTTCTACTTTATATCCTTCTTACTTTCGGCGGACGAGGGCCGTTATGCGGAATCGGTGTTTTGTCTTTTATGTTAGTAATGTTAAGTCCCCTGTTTATGAAAGAGCGCAGTGCCGAGTCTCTGCCGCTGCCGACTCCCTTCACGAAAACTTCTGCTTCATTGATGCCGAATGTGGCCATTTTTTCCCCGACAATTGAAACTATTTTTGAAGCCGCGAACGGCGTGGCTTTTTTCGGGCCGACAAATCCGAGCGAACCGGCTGAAGCCCAAACCAGCACATTGCCTTTCATATCTGTAACTGTAATCATCGTATTGTTATACGTCGCGTTGATATAGATTTTGGCTTTTTCAACCAACTTCGATTTTTTGGCTCCGGTTTTCGGAGCGGTTTCCACGGTTTTGTCCTTGGCCGCTGCGTCCGGTTTTTCCGCTACTTTCTTCTTTCCCATGTTATTTCAGGTCAACTTTTCTCTTTCCGCTTCCGACCGTTTTTCTGACGTTGCCCCTTACTGTTCTTGAATTCGTCTTGGTGCGCTGTCCGCGGACAGGCAAACGCCTTGCGTGCCTGCTCCCGCGATACGTCTGAAGATCTTTCATGTGTTGTATGTTTTTTCTGACCACTTGCCTCAACTCGCCTTCGGTCTGGTAATTCTTCTCTATAAAATTCTTCACCGTGTTGACTTCCTCCGGAGTCAAATCCTTTGCACGCTTGTCGGGACTTATTTTTGAAGACGCGAGTATCTGGCGGCTCCTCGTTGTGCCGATACCATAAATATAAGTCAGAGAGATTTCTACTCTCTTATTATCCGGTATGTTTATTCCTAGTAAACGCATAGTTTTAT
>Ga0163199_1002437_pt1 | contig 11396 bp, 10 predicted proteins | sample PL_2010_150m_FD_113537 | JGI IMG/M metagenome (GOLD analysis project Ga0163199, IMG submission 113537) | Freshwater microbial communities from Powell Lake, British Columbia, Canada to study Microbial Dark Matter (Phase II) - PL_2010_150m | ecosystem: Environmental > Aquatic > Freshwater > Lake ...
TACCTCTGCCGTAGTTGCCGCTATCGACAGCCAGGCCGACGGTGCCGTAGACGGTGACGTTGCTCTGTGCCAATGCACCGCCGGAAGAGAGGCCGGCGACTGCCAAGGCGATGAGTTTCTTGTTCATGGTGACGATTCTCCTGGTGATTGAAAACGATGGTTTCGATGCCGCGCTGCCGCATTTCGTGGCCATAGCGATACGCGGGATCAGCCATGATTAGGGCAGGATTTACGGGATCCTCCACGAGGTGCGCGCTGCGATCGTTGCAGCGCGATGAATTCCACGATACCCCACAGCAGGGTGCTGCCAAACGCCAGCAAGGGATGTGCGAAAGCGTCGCGAAACTTGGTACCCACCTGAGGTTTCCAAAAAGGCATGAACTGTCTCCAGCGGACGATGGAAGTGGCCCAAGTCTAGCGATTCAATGTTACGAGAATATTTCCGTATTTCGAATTCAGTTGAGGTTCGGTAGCTTGAACCGGGCAAGCTTGCCGAGCTGCCCGGGTATCCGATCAAGCAGAGCCTGATGGCGCGAGGCATGCCACCCGCCGACCAGAGACACCGCCTCGCGCAAGCGCGAATTGTCGCCGGCACAATTCATCAGCAGCAAACCGGCGTTGGCCAGATCGTTGAGCTGTCCGAGCTCATCCTGCATCTGAGCTAGCTGCAGCAGCAATCTCTGTGACGCCTTGGGGGAAGATAGTGGGGAAAAGAATTCCAGCGCGTATCGAAATCGCTTGATGCCGATACGCAATCGGTGCAGAGATACGGGATCATCTGTGGAGGCAGCGGCAACCAGCCCCAATACCTTTTTGCGAAGACGCTTCAATCTCGCGCTGGCAAATTCACCGACTGTTTCGCCCACTTCAATCGGTCGGTCGGTGAAATCCACGAAAGGTGCCTGATGCAACAGTGCAGTTGCTTTGAGCATCAATCGTCCATAAGCGATCGATTGCAAATGTCGAACGGCTGCTGCACGCGAGGCATATTGACGGTCGGTGATCGCTCCCGCCAAGGCCGCCAGACGAGGCTCATTGGGCAGCGCCAGCATGACCGGCATGGCGATCTCCGTTAGCAACACGTCTAGGTCACGAGCGTGACCCAGCTGGGTAGTCAGCACGCGCAGCTCTGGTACCAGTTCTTCAGCAAGTTTCGGCGACAAGATCGGCGCAAACAGTCGTAACGCGGCACGCAAACGGCGAGTCGCCACGCGCATCTGGTGGATGAATTCAGGATCATCGCTTTTGATGCCGCCGGAGAGGTTGGACTGCAAGTGTTCGAGGCCGGATAGCGCAATCTTTCGAAAGGCGACCAGCGGCGCCTCGCTTGATACCAGCGGCACCGCCTGAGCCTTCTGCGGTGCCTCGTACAGTCCACGAAACAACCGATAGCCACGCTCAGCTTTGCTCAACAGCGACGGCACAAGTGACAGACGTTCGCCCAATGTCCGTGCCAGCCGAAAGATCTCGCCGACATTGGCACCTGAACTATCGCCAGCCAGTTCAATTTCCACTTCCGAGATTTCCTCTAGCTTTCCCCCAGCCGCAATCCAGCCACGGTCGAGCATCAGTAAGACGACGCAACCCGGTTTTGGTTCGAAACGCCAAGTGGTTCGTTTGAAGTTTGTCTCGAAGCGCGGGGCAATCTGCTTGCGCAACCGTGGCCGGTCCAGCCAGCGACGAATGGGCTCGGCGTCGATGTGTGCGAACTCGAATTGCCCGCTGTAAGGGCTCTCCCATTCCGGGCGAGTAGTGAGCCCAGCAGCTGAACTGCCCACGCATTTCACCGTCTGCAACCAGATTCGGCCCTGCTTGCGCAGTCGCAGGGCGATACCGCGTTGGCGCAATGCCAGACCGGCAGTGTCGTAATAGAGATTGACCAGCTGATGCGTGGTTCTTACGGTTGCCTTCTTCAGCACCGACTGGCGAAGAAACAGCGCCTGCGCCGACTTTGGCAAGGCAAGCTTGAGCTCTATTTCATAGGCCATAGTGAATCGCGTTCTTCGGAGCGACCGATCCGATTGTGCAGTGCATTATATGTTGAGTGATTGCATGACCGTCATCAGCCTGCAATCTTGATGCCGTATTGTTTCGGGTACTTAGATGCCATTGGGGCTTGTCGGACACCTACTACCAATCGAAAGAAGCATGAAGACTCTTGACCGCCAGTTCGATGCTTTGGAGTTGGGCCGCATCACCAAGTCGTGCAAACGCTGGAACGGCATTGTTTCATTGCCGCCTTCGATCCGCAACCAACTGGATGAGTTGGACTACTTGTCACAACGCCTGATGAGCCAAACGGCGGGATCGGATATTGATTGCTCACTTCTCGTCGTCCTCATCCGTAGTAGTTGTCTGACCTTGAAAGCTGAGTTTGCGAAGATACAAGTGTCCTTTGACTGTCCTTCGTGCCCGTTGCACGCAGAGTGATCACTGCACCACGTGCCCGCGAGAATTGTTCCCCTTCCTCGAGCAGGACCATGAATGATCTTAGGTCCATCGGACGGGCAAAATAGTACCCCTGAGCTTCGTCGCAATCAAAAATCCTCAGTCGATTTGCAATTTGGGCATTTTCAACGCCCTCAGCAACTGTTTTAAGGTTCAGGCTCCTCGCCATCTGAATGATGGCGCGAACGATGGCAGCGTCATCAGGGTCAGTGCCGAGATCCCGGACAAACGACTGATCGATCTTGAGCTTATCAACCTTGAATTTCTTCAGGTAGGAAAGGCTCGAGTAACCGGTTCCAAAGTCGTCAATCGAGAGGCTTAGCCCCAGCAACTTCAATTGGCGTACGGTGGCGAGCACATTTTCGGTATCCCGGATCAGAATCGACTCTGTCAGTTCCAGTTCCAGGTATGCGGGATCCAAACCTGACTGAGATAAGGCGTCGCTCACGGATTGATAAAGGTTGCCGCGTTTGAACTGGACCGCCGAGAGGTTTACCGCCACCACGATCTTCGGCAACCCTGCTTTCTGCCAGGCCTTGGCCTGACGGCAGGCCTCGCGCAACACCCATTCGCCGATCGGAACAACCAACCCACTCTCTTCGGCGACTGGGATGAATTTGCCTGGTGCCAGCAGTCCTAGTTCAGGGTGATTCCACCGGATAAGCGCCTCTGCACCTATGATTTCCCCGCTCGCCAAGTGCACTTGCGGTTGAAAGTGAAGCACAAACTCATCACGCTCCAACGCTCTCCGCAAGCCGTTGCGGATATACAACTGCTCGCTGTGGTCGGCCGTCATGGAATTGTCAAAGAATTGATAGGTGTTCCGACCGGCATCCTTGGCTTGATACATGGCGGTATCAGCGCAATTCAGCAGAGTTTCGAAGTCGCCGCCGTCGTCCGGATATACAGCAATGCCAATGGACATGGTCAAGGACAGTTCCTGTCCATTGATGCTGATAGGTTCTTCTGTCCGGCGCAATATCATTTCTGCGATTCTGATGATCGCCTCCGGATCTCGCAGATCCGAGAGTATTACTATGAACTCATCGCCACCGTGACGGCTAATGGTATCGGTTTCGCGCACACAACTCTGGATTCTGGTCGTCACGATCTTCAACACGTCGTCGCCAAACGAATGCCCGTTAGTTTCATTGACCGACTTGAAGTGATCCATGTCAAGAAACATCAGTGCCACCTTGGCTCCAGATTTGACGGCGCCGCCGAGCGCCAACTGCAAATGCTGATTTGCCGACATGCGATTCGGCAATTCGGTCAGCGCATCGTGTTGTGACAGGAATTCGATGCGGCGCTGTGCCCTAAGAGTTTCGCTAACATCAGAAAACATTGCAACGTAGTGAGTGACTGTGCCACAGATGTCGATGACTGCGGAAATCCATAGCCACTCTGGATAGATTTCGCCGTTCTTGCGTCGATTCCAGATTTCCCCTTCCCAGCGACCAGATTGGGTCAGCTGACGCCACATCTCCCGGTAGAACTCCTCGCCATGGCGTCCCGACCTCAACATGCGCGGGTTCTGTCCTTTCACCTCACGGATGGTATAGCCGGTGATGCGGGTGAACGCTGGATTAATCGAGACGATCCGTCCGCTGGCGTCGGTAACGCTAATGCCCTGATTGCAGCTCTCAAAGATCGTTTCGGAAAGTCGGAGTTGCTGTTCCACCAGCTGTCTTTCTGAGACGCGATCGATATTCACGATGGTATGCCTGCAGAGTAGTCCCGCTGATTGATGTAGAAGCTGTTTCCACTGATTGCCTTCGCTTTTTTCTTTACTTCAGCAGCGATAATCGAGACCTGTAGGTGGTTCTTAAAGACTTGAGGGTCAGCGTGGAAGGCGCCGATCGATAGAGTGATGATTTCCTGAAACTCCATCTGCCCTTTGCGATTTTCAGTGAAATAGCCACCGCGCTCGATATCCTCATTGCTGAAGTACGTCAGTATTTCCCTGCCGAACCTCTCCAGCGCACGGTGACAGCGAGTTCGGCAATCCCGACCGCGAAGCACCAAGACAAAGTCATCGCCGCCAATGTGGCCGATGAAGTCGCGCACGGGATCGCATACGTCACTGAGTATGTGACTGGTCAGCTTTATCACTTCGTCTCCGGTGGCATAGCCATACACATCGTTGAAGGGCTTGAAGTGGTCCAGATCGCAATAGCAGATATAGCAGGACTCATTCTTGGCGAGAAGATTGTCGATATGCTGATTGATCGGGACATTTCCAGGCAATTGAGTGAGCGGATTCGAGTACTTGGCCGCGGCCATCTGCATTTTGGTGATTTCTCTTACCAGATCCTGCACGGATCCCATACCGACATAGCGCCCTCGTTCGGTAATAAGAAATCCGCTGATGAGGTGCCGGGGATCGGCATTCACCACCAGTTCGGAGATTTCAGCAAGCGGCAGTTTGATGTCGAGAACCAGAGGCTGAGGATCCATAAATCGGGTGCACGGCTTGCGCCCAAACAACTCGTGGCGAAACGGGCGCGACATGTTGTCGACCATTTCGTATCGGGCGATCAAGCCCAGCGGCGCACCATTTGCGACCACAGCAATGGCGCGCAGCGATGAGTTTTTCTCGAAGAGTGAATACACCTCTTCCGCGGTACAGTGCGGCGCGACCACCGGCGGATTCGTGAGCAACTTCTCAAGAACAGCGCCAAGTTTTCCGTCACTGTGCAAATTCGACATCTCGCGGGTAATGACCGCCCTGTTGGGAGGCATTGGCAAGCTATTCGCTCTCGACAGGCGGCTGGGCGAAAACAGACCGGCGTCGTCGCCACACACTTCGCAATTCGCGGCAGCATTCGAGGTCAGGCTCAGGTGAGTATTCATGGCCTAACAGGTAGCTGAACTCAATTGACACCCCCGAGCACGATCTGGCCGATCTTGAAGAAGACATCGGTATTGTCAAATACGCCGGAGAATAGCGACGCTCCGCGGCCGAAGGCCGATAGGGGTACATCGCTGGCTGTGTGGACCGCCTGCTGACCGGGGACTTGCCCAGTAATTAGAAAGCCGTTGCTGACATTGCGCAATGCCGGGCTGCGCGGATGGGCACCGAGTGGAGGTGTGCCGATAAAGGGTTGCTGCGAATCCTGCGTCGGTTGGTCGTTGGAAAGCCAGGTTTCATAGCGGTCCGCGTTGGCACCATAGCCGATCAGCATCCTGCCAGGAACATCGGTTGTTTGGGGATAACCGTCGCCAAGAATAGTGTAGTGAGGAAATCGGGCAGCCTCATAGGTCGCAACGGTGGCAGTGCTCGGATAAGGAGGCATCACCGTGGCCGCCGCTCCAATGATGGCCGCCCCCGCACATTCGTGATCCGCCGCGACAACCACCAGGGTGTCCGGATGGGCAGTGGCGAAATCTTGAGCCACCTTTACTGCGCGGTCAAACTCGATGGTTTCCTCAATCCAGCGGTCGGTGTCCATCAGGTGGGCTTGTTTGTCGATGGAAGCACCTTCGATCATCAGGTAGAAGCCTTGGCGATTGTTCCTGGCCAGGACTTTGAGTGCCTTGTCAGCCATTTCATCGAGCATTGGCTGGTCCGGAAAGCCAAATTCGTCAACGATGGTCGAGTTGCCGCGCCGTTTATTGATCTTGTCGAAAGCCACATTCATGTTGGAGTAACTGAACAAACCGAGCATTTTGTCCGGTATGCCCGCGACGTCCATTCCGGTTTTATCCGAGACATAGGCAAAACCTGCGGCAGTGAAGTCGGCGAGCAGATCTCGGCCTGGATCCCTGGCGCCCGGGGCCGCGCCCCATCCGGCGACAATGTCCGCGGGTAGAACATAGTCCGTAGAGGCCCTTCGCTGAGAGCCATTGAGCGCTTGAGGACTGGTTTTGTCGGACGGATTCGGCAGAAACCATTTCCGCCCACCGCCCATTAGCACCGTCAGGCCAGTCAATGATCGATCGTCAAGGTACTGGTCAACGATTCCGGTGCCATTCCCCCGATTGGACGTGTGCACCGCATTCGCGGCCGGGGTCGCATCGAAGACGTCGGCGGTCGTAACAATGCCGAGCGACTTGCCTTTCAGGCGATGTAGATACTCTGAAAGATATTCGATCCGTGGGTTGTCGAAAGCATCAACGGTATCGTCGGGAAAGACACCCTCTTCATTGTTGTTGGCCTTGTTGCCATTAACGTAGTTGGCCATTCCCGGCGCCGAGTCGGTGACAATTGAATTCAGAGAGGAAGTCATTACCATGCCGGTGTAGGGAAAGGTATCCATTGCCAGTTTCCCTTGCGCCTTGCCTTGGGCATACCCTTTGACCATGATGCGGGCTGCGGTGCGATGCGCGGCACCCATCCCGTCGCCGAGGAGCAGGATGATGTTTTTGGCAACCTTTCCCTGTTTAGTGATACCTACTACTTCGAAGTTTCCGCTTCGGGTTACTCTTTGTCCGTCACTCTGAACTGCCGTTACCGTCAGACTATGCATACCGGCTTTGGCGTTGGAATATCCACGCAGCGAAACCACGGCCGTATTCGCCGGTGTGGCGCTACCATCCGAGAGCCTGCTATTCAGACCAGTCGTCACCGTGGAGGTAGTGCCGGCCCTAGGGTTCAATGTCATCCCGTCCACCGCAAAACTGAAACTAACGATGTTGGCCCCGGCATCCGGTGCTACTGTCGCTTGCAAGTCGAAGCGCTGGCCGGGTAGGAACCGCGCCAGTGTTGCGGCGCCAACAACTAGTGGATTGCTAGGCGGCGTTAGGCGGGAGATGACCGGTGCCGCGTAGCTCGGCGGCGCCAAAGCACTCAATGCGGCCGCAAACAAGAAAGTCAGGGAAGTATGCCTGTGGTTCCAATGGATCATATTGGCTCCTTGATCGCCGTAGCGGCGTCAACTAAATGCGATTTGACTACTCGATTGGAGGTGCTGACTGTCTTTCTGCCAGCGCCCGCGAGGATTCAGCGTCGAGGTGCAACCGGACACTGGACACATGACCGTCCGATTCTTCGTAGGCCCCCAAGCTCAGGATTCCGCTTACTCGGAGAACACCCGAGAAATACGCTAGCGGCATCCCCGTCGATGCTTGGACATGAACGAAGATAACGCTTGCCGGCAGGTCGTTGGCTAGACTTTCATCCTCATCGCCGAGTGAAACCGGGAGGGGAGACAGCACAAAGAAGTTGTTGGTTGGGATGCTCTGTCTGACCATGTAACCGACTATCACGATCCGCCTGCCCCCCAAGGACTTGAGTTTCTCCGTCGGCTCCAACCCCCTCGGACCAACGGGGAGTTTGAAGAAGTCTCTGAAATTCAGAGAAGGGATTTCCCACGATGCTTCCGAAATCGCTGAAACCAAGGGTGGCGCAGGCGATACCGAACCCGTGCCCAGGCCATGCTGCTCCAATTCGTCGGCGGCGCAATCGAGGCAAGTTAGCCAGGTAACAAGCACTACTGCCGGGAACAGCAGATGGATACGGATGCTTGGTTTCAAGAGTAGGCCCAAGAAGCAGAATATCCAGAATGAGGAAAGAACAACCCCGCTAACAGGAAACAGGCAGCGGCACTCACAACGGAAGGGACATCCTAGAGCACTGAGGTTTCAGTTTTATGAATCCGGTTTGAAAGGTCAATTTCAAACCCTGCGCTACCGTCCACTTTTCAAAGGTCCCGACATTCGAGTGATGTCGCTAGGCCTTCTTCATAACGCTCGTCACGTGTTCATGCCGGCTGCCGGGAGAACTTAAATGATGTTTCGCTTTGCCGACTTCGGGTTGCTTGAAGGCGGGAGCGACTCAATGAAGGTATCCAATACAGTCTTTCGGCGTCACATCCGCGTAACAATCAAATGCCATGATTGGCTCATGAAGGTTCTGATGATTTCGGATGTTTATTTCCCGCGCATCAATGGCGTTTCCACTTCAATTCAGACCTATCGCGATACGCTCGGTGTCGAAGGCATCGAGGTAACTCTGGTCGCACCGGAATATCCGGAATTATCCGAAGCGCATGATGCGATCAGGATTCCGTCGCGCCAAGTGCCGTTCGATCCGGAGGACCGTCTGATGCGTGGCAGTGATTTGGCGCGCCTACCCGAACGCCTGAAGGGCCGACATTTCGATCTGGTGCATGTGCAGACGCCGTTCGTCGCTCACTACGCCGGTCTTAAACTTGCGCGTGCGCGCGGCATCCCATGTGTGACGACGTATCACACTCATTTCGAGGAGTACTTCCACCATTACCTACCACTGCTGCCGCGCCCCCTGGCCCGAGCATTGACGCGGCGGCTGGCTCGCTCTCAGTGCAATGCGCTGGATGCCATCGTTGTTCCTTCGCACGCCATGCATGAGACTTTGCACTCCTATGGCGTGAAGACACCGATGCATGTGCTACCCACCGGCATCCCTATGGAAAAATTCGCCCGGGGTGACCGTCTGGGTTTCCGCCGCCACCACGGTATTGGTGACAACGATTCGGTGGCCTTGTACGTGGGGCGCGTGGCACTAGAGAAGAATCTACATTTCCTGGTTGACGCCACTGCGGCTGCATTGCGAGACGCGCCGGACCTGCGCCCGCGCTTTCACCTGGTGATAGCTGGCGACGGCCCCGCTCTGAAAGGGTTGCAGCAGCGGGCTAGGACTCTGCATATTGAGGATCGGGTAATCTTTGTTGGCTACCTGAATCGCACCCGGGAACTGCCCGATTGCTATGCAGCGGCGGACCTGTTTGTCTTTCCTTCGAAGACCGAGACTCAGGGTCTGGTTTTGCTTGAAGCGTTGGCTATGGGAATTCCGGCCTTCGGTATCCCGGCCATGGGGGCTGCGGAGATCCTCAGGCCTGGACGCGGTACCGTCTGTGCCCCGAACAATATGTCAGAATTTGGCGCGATGATGGTTCAATTACTAGCCGACAAGCCCCGCCTCCTGAGACTTTCAGCCGAAGCCAAGGTCTTTGCCGGGGAATGGGCCGCGCCAGAACGGGCGCGCCAGCTTGCTAACTTGTATCGCGACATGTCTCACCCTCGCAGGGAAGCCGCATGAATAGCAAGGATTCGATTGAGGCGGAAAGTCCGTTCAAAGGCAAAACTGGCCTGGTCCGTATCTGGAACGCCTTCAGCTATTCTTTGGCGGGTTTGCGTGCCGCATATCGTCACGAGGATGCGTTCCGCCAAGAGATGTGGCTGGCCGTCATCTTGATCCCGATCGCCGTACTTTCACCGACCAACGGATTCGGCAAAGCCTTGATGATCGCCAGTGTGCTACTAGTGTTGATCGTAGAGTTGTTGAATTCGGCCATAGAAGCCGCCATCGACAGAATTTCACTCGATCAGCATCGTCTTTCGAAACGCGCCAAGGATATAGGCAGCGCTGCGGTGTTGATTGCGTTGTTCAATGTGCTATCAGTCTGGGCATTGGTGTTGTTCGGTTAGCCAGATTTCACAAATCCGCCAAGAAATCGTCATCACGAATTAACGGTACAGCAGCAAGATGACGTCATGGCGATCCATCATGATGTCACGGTACGGCCGCTCCGCAAGCCGTTGCGCATTGCCGTAGTCACTGAAACTTACCCGCCGGAAATCAATGGCGTCGCCATGACGCTTGGACGGATGGTCGATGGCTTGCTGCGACGCGGCCATGAATTGCAGCTGGTCAGGCCGCGACAGACGCCGGAAGATGCGCCCATGAACTCATGTTCCGGCAATAGGGTCGAGGAAATTCTGGTCCGAGGTCTGCCCATTCCCGGTTACGCTGGCCTGAAATTCGGTTTGCCTGCCAAAGGGCAACTCATCCGACTTTGGGACTCAAAGCGCCCCGACCTGGTTCATGTCGTTACGGAAGGGCCTCTCGGCTGGTCGGCCGTTGCCGCGGCAAGAAGACTCAAATTGCCCGTGACCTCAGACTTTCATACCAACTTCCACAGCTATTGTCGGCACTACGGTTTCGGCTGGGTAAAGACGCCGATGTCGGCTTACTTGCGCAAGCTTCACAATCGCGGTCAGGCGACCTTGGTGCCAACCCACGCCCTGGCTCGGGAACTCGAGTCGGCGGGCTATCAGAACCTTGCCGTGGTGTCACGCGGGGTCGACACGGAACTGTTCAATCGGGGGCGTCGATCGGAAGCGCTGCGCTCAGCCTGGGGAGTGGGGCCGCAGTCGCTGATCGTTGGCTATGTGGGGCGCCTTGCCCCTGAGAAGAATCTGCCCGTCGTTGTGGACGCTTTCGCCGCGATCCGGGCGAAGATCCCTGATGTCAAGCTGCTATTTGTCGGCGATGGCCCGATGCGCGGCAGTCTCGAGGCCTCTTGTCCCGATGCCATCTTTGCCGGAATGCGCACTGGCAGTGATCTGGCGGCCCACTTTGCTTCAGCCGATCTGTTCTTGTTTCCCAGTCTGACCGAAACCTTCGGAAACGTCACTACCGAGGCGTTAGCAAGTGGCCTGTGCGTTGTCGCCTATGATTGCGCGGCCGCCGCGGACCTGATCACTAACGGTCGCAATGGCTGGACGGTTCCTCCAGGCGACGCAGCGGCCTTTATCGAGGCTGCCGTGGCGTTGGCCTGCGACCGGCTTCAGCTTCATCAGTTGCGCTCACGCAGCCCAGGCAGTGTCACTCACCTGGACTGGGAAGAAATCCACGATTGCCTCGCCCGGACACTCGCCGAGGTGGTCGCAACCCATGACCGTCCCGCTCGCCCTCAACAAGAACTCGCGGTGATGCCCGAATAGTGCACCGCGACGACACCTCGACGCATCAAGCCGCTCTCACTTGCAGCACCGGCACCAGCGATTCAGTCGCGCCCCAATGGATGAGCTCCATTCGTCCATCCTGATGCTCCACGATGGCCGTGCAGCTATCCACCCAGTCGCCGCAATTGATATATGTCACTCCGGCCACGTCGCGGAGGGCGGCGCTATGGATGTGGCCGCAGATCACTCCATCGAGGCCCCGGCTGCGCACGGCGTGA